>Ga0256867_10000374_pt1 | contig 17647 bp, 17 predicted proteins | sample RVTome_15_FD_185939 | JGI IMG/M metagenome (GOLD analysis project Ga0256867, IMG submission 185939) | Soil microbial communities from uranium-contaminated site in the Upper Colorado River Basin, Wyoming, United States - RVT150D86 (HiSeq) ... | reverse complement strand
CCGGCAGGGGCTCGGCAATACCAGCGTGCTTTTCGCCGCCCTCGAGAGCGGGGCGATCGACGTCTATCCGGAATACACGGGAACCATCGCCTTCGAACTGCTGGGGCTTACACGGGCGCAAAGCGTTGACGAACTCAATCGCCATCTGCGGCCCCGCGGGCTTGGGGCCGGCGTCCCGCTTGGATTCAACAATTCATACGCGCTTGCCATGCGCGGGGAGCGTGCCGAGGCCCTGGCCATTCGGCGCATCTCCGACCTCGCGCGCCACCCGCGGCTCACGTTCGGATTGTCCCAGGAGTTCCTCAACCGTCGCGACGGATGGCCGGCGCTGCGGGCCAAATACGGATTGCCGGGCGATGCGGTGCGGGGCCTGGATCACGGGCTGGCCTATGAGGCCATCGCGAGCGGGCATGTCGATGTAATCGACGCGTACACGACCGACGCGAAGATCATTCGATACGGCCTGCGCGTGCTCCAGGATGACCGGAGTTTTTTCCCGGCGTACGACGCGCTCCTGCTCTACCGGCTTGACCTCGCGCAACGATCTCCTGCCGCCTGGAAGGCATTGCAGGGGCTGGAAGGCCGGATCACCGCGGCGCACATGACCGCGATGAACGCGGCGGCCGAACTCTCGGGACAGGCCTTCACCGGCATTGCGGGCGACTTTCTGGCGGGGGAGCAAACCCGAGACGGGCCCAGGCGCAAGAGGGCTCTACTCGACGCCGTTTTCGGCGACGATTTCTGGCGCCTCACCTGGGAGCACAGCGTGCTGGTCTTTGGCTCGCTTGCCCTGAGCGTTGCGCTGGGGATCCCACTGGGGGTCGTGGCTCAACGGTCATCCCGCCTGCGCCACCTCATTCTTGGAGTGGTCGGCATCCTGCAAACGGTGCCTGCGCTTGCGCTGCTCGCATTCCTGATCGCAGCGCTGGAACGAATCGGGACCGTGCCAGCGATCATCGCGCTCTTCCTCTACGCATTGCTTCCAATCGTGCGCAATACGTATACGGGTCTCGCCGAGGTTACCCCGTCCATGAGGGACTCCGCGGTTGCGCTTGGCCTGGGACGCGCGACGCAGCTATGCCTGATCGAGTTGCCGCTCGCGGCGCGCTCGATCCTGGCCGGAATCAAGACATCGGCCGTCATCAACGTTGGAACCGCCACCATTGCGGCCTTCATCGGGGCAGGCGGTTACGGCGAACGCATTGTCGCGGGACTGGCTGTCAACGACAACGTCACCCTGCTCGCTGGGGCCATTCCGGCTGCAGCCATGGCGCTCATCGTCCAGGGCGGATTCGAGGTGCTCGATCGGTTCGTCGTACCGCGCGGCCTGCGTATCCGGGGGGCCCGTCGAGGCTTCTGATCTCCTGAGCGGCTGCGCCGCGAGGGCATGCCTGCCACGTCGGCACTGAGCGAGGGCCGGCGAGCGCTCATCGCCCGATTTTGCAGTGCGAAACCGGGCCGCTTTGGGCGTGTGGAATGGTCGGAAGCCGACCGCTAGAAACCCTGATGACCCCACCCGCAGTGAACTAATTTTTCCCTGCCCTGTCAGTGGAGTAACGAGCCGGCTTCGCGCTCTGGGGAGGCAGGGCAGGCAGGTATACTGTGACATTTTACCTGCCGGTTAGGCTGCACCTGACCGGACAAGAATTCCAAGGTCAGGGACGGAGTGGATGAGCGACCGCGAAGTCGATCAGCAGCTGGTAGAGCGCGCGCAGCGCGGCGAGAAGCAGGCCTTTGGCCTTCTCGTCAGCAAGTACGAGCGCAAGCTCGCCCGGTTGTTGTCGCGTTTCATCCGGGACGCGGCTGAGGTTGAGGACGTGACCCAGGAAGCCTTCATCAAGGCCTACCGGGCATTGCCCACGTTTCGGGGCGATAGCGCGTTCTACACCTGGCTCTACCGGATCGGCATCAATACCGCCAAGAATTATCTGGTGGCAATGGGGCGGAGGACGCCGACGGCGACGGACATCGATGCAGAGGATGCGGAAGGTTTCCAGGACCGGGAGCAGCTGCGCGATCTGAACACCCCGGAGAACGAGCTGATCAGCAGGCAGGTGGCGGACAACGTGAACCAAACGCTGGCGGAGCTGCCAGAAGAGCTCAGGACAGCGATAACTTTGCGCGAGATCGAGGGGCTCAGCTACGAGGATATTGCCAACATAATGAACTGCCCGATCGGAACGGTCCGATCGCGCATCTTCCGGGCCCGCGAGGCGATTGCAGCCAAACTGAGGCCGCTTCTCGGCACCCGGAAAGACAGGAGATGGTGAAGATGGAACAGATTTCAGCAATGATGGACGGCGAGCTGGACGAAGGGCAGGTGGGCATGCAGTTGGGCCGCCTGCGGGCGGAGCCGGGACTGCGCGAATGCTGGGTTACGTTTCACGTTATCGGCGATGCGTTGCGCGGGGAGCGGCTAGTGAGGGACGCGTTTGCCGGGCAAGTGCTCGAGAAGCTGGAATCCGAGCCGACCGTAGTCGCGCCGCGGCGCATCGCGGCAAAACGGATGCGAACTTACGTCCTGTCGGCGGCCGCCTCGCTCTCCGCGATTGCGGTGGTTGGCTGGCTCGCCTTGTTCAACAATCCCCTTGTTCCCCAGACCCAGATCGCAACAGCCCCGCCGAAGGCGGCGCCCGGCGTTACCGCCGTCTCCTCGCCCCAGATTTCGAACGTTCCGAGCGACGGCACGATGAGCGAATACCTGATCGCCCACCAGGAGTACTCACCAAGCACCGCTATCCAGGGACTCGCTCCCTATATCCGCACAGTGTCCGGTGCACAACCCGCGGCGGGGCGTTAGTCGTGAAAGGCGCCTGGTCCCTCGTCGTTCTGGGACTGTCACTGCCGGCATGGTGCGCCGAGCCGAGCGAGCCGGAAAACGGGCTCTCCTGGCTGCGGATCATGGCCAGTGCCTCGCGCCAGCTGAATTACACGGGAACGTTTGTCTACCGGCACGGAAACGAGACCGAGGCCTCGCGCATCGTGCATTTTGTCAATGAAGCCGGCGGCGAGTTCGAGAAGCTCGAAACGTTGGACGGCCCCCCGCGGGAAGTCATCCGCACCAACGATCAGGTCACCTGCTACCTCCCGAGCACCAGGACCGTCCTGATCGAAAAGCGCAGCGCCCGCCGCTTTCCAGTACTGTTCCCCGCGGAGTTGACGAGCAGCATCACTGACCACTACGACGTCCGCCAGACCGGGATGGACCGTGCCGCCGGCTATGATTGCCGCATCGTGCTGCTGATACCCAGGGATCGCTTGCGTTACGGCCATCAGTTCTGCGCCGAGGCGAGCTCGGGACTGCCGCTCCGCGCCAAGACCTTCAACGAGAAAGGCGTCCTGCTTGAGTCGTTCGCATTCACGGAGCTCAAGCTCGGCGGCAAGTTCGATCGAGACCAGGTGAAGTCCGCTTACGCCGCGAAGAGCCGGGACTGGAAAGTCGGACGGTCCGCGAGCCTCTCGACCGGCCGTCCGGGCCGCACAGGGTGGGTATTGGCGAGCGAGCTGCCCGGCTTCAAAAAGCTCACGGAGTCACAACGCTCGACCGCGGGACGCCAGGCGACCGTTTCTCACCTTGTATATTCGGACGGTCTGGCGGCCGTGTCGGTGTTCATCGAGCCCTTGCCCAAGACCATGCCGTCCCGCAGCCTGTCCCATCAGGGCGCGGTCAACATCTATGTCCGTCTGGTGGCCGACCACATGGTGACGGCCCTGGGAGAAGTGCCCGCCGAGACTGTCATGCGGATCGCGAATTCGCTCGAGTACCGGGCCGGGACCGGACGATAATTCACGCGCCCCAGCGCTGCGCTGCATCTCTTCGCCTAAAATAGCCACTTGCAGTAACCGAGGTCTGTCCATGTTCACGCGCCTGTTACTTGCGATCTTTCTCGTCGCCCCCATCGCGGGCCGGGCCCAGCTGCCTGATTTCACGGATCTCGTCGAAAGACAGGGCCCGGCGGTCGTCAACATCAGCACGAGCCAGTCCGTGCGCAGCCCCCTCGTCCCCCAGATCCCGAACCTGCAGGAGGACGATCCGTTCTACGAGTTTTTCCGGCGCTTCATGCCGGAGCAGGGGCCCCGGGAATTCCAGTCCCAATCGCTGGGCTCCGGTTTCATAATCAGTACGGACGGCTACATATTGACCAACGCCCACGTCGTGCAGGCTGCGGATGAGATCACCGTGAAGCTCAACGACAAGCGCGAGTTCAAGGCCAAGGTGATCGGCTACGACCGGCGAACGGACATCGCGCTCATCAAGATCGACGGGGGCGCGCTTCCTGCCGTGAAGTTCGGTAACCCCAACGAGCTCAAGGTAGGCGAGTGGGTGGTCGCGATCGGTTCGCCGTTCGGATTCGAGAATACCGTGACTGCCGGCATCGTAAGTGCCAAGGGACGCTCGCTGCCCCAGGAGAACTACGTGCCCTTCATACAGACCGATGTGGCCGTGAATCCCGGAAACTCGGGCGGGCCGCTCTTCAATCTCAAAGGGGAGGTCGTAGGCATCAATTCCCAGATCTACAGCCGTACGGGCGGGTTCATGGGACTGTCCTTTGCAATACCCATCGATGTTGCCAATGAGATCGCCCAGCAGCTGCGGACGACAGGACGCGTCAGCCGGGGACGGATCGGGGTCGTGATCCAGCCGCTCAGCAAGGAACTTGCAGAGTCTTTCGGCCTGCCGAACGCCCGCGGTGCCCTGGTGAACTCGGTCGAAAAAGGCGGCCCGGCCAGCCAGGCGGGAGTTGAGCCCGGCGACGTGATCCTGCGGTTCAACGGCAAGCAAGTGAACTCATCGGAAGACCTGCCGCGTATCGTAGGCGCCACACGACCCGGGACCACCGTCACGATGCAGATCTGGCGCAGCAAGGCGAGCCGCGACTTGCAGGTGACCGTAGGCGAGATTCCTGACGAGCGCAGCGCTCAGCGCGGCCAGCGAGGCGAGCCGAAGCAGTCCACAGCACCGTCGCAATTCGGATTGACACTCGCCGAACTGAGCGATGCTCAGCGACGCGAGCTCAAGGTCGCCGGCGGCGTTCTGGTTGAAAGCGTCAAGGGACCGGCCGCGCGGGCCGGGGTGCGGCGCGGCGACGTGATCCTGGCGGTCAACAACCAGGATATCTCGTCGGTCGACCAGTTCAATCAGATCATGTCGCAGTTCGACAAAGGCCGGATCGTGGCACTCCTCATCCGGCGCGGCACCAATTCCCTCTACGTCCCGTTCCGCATCGAAACAAACGGGTGATGATGACGCCCGGCGAGCCGGGCCGCGCGTGCCCGGCCGCTGACCCCGTGCGGCTGCTGCGGGTTTACTGAAACTCCTATAAAATACGCGGCTTTAAGTCTCGGGAAGGGCACTGGAATTCGACGCGTTGCGGATTCCCGAAGTGCCCTTTTCTATGCACCAAATCCGCAATTTTTCCATTATCGCGCACATCGACCACGGGAAATCGACCCTGGCCGATCGCTTCATTCAGCTTTGCGGCGGCCTGTCCGACCGCGAGATGGAAGCGCAGGTTCTCGACTCGATGGACCTCGAGCGCGAGCGCGGCATCACGATCAAGGCGCAAACCGCCGCCCTCGAATACCGGGCGCGCAACGGCGAACGCTACCTGCTCAACCTGATCGACACGCCCGGTCACGTGGATTTTTCATACGAGGTGTCCCGTTCGCTCGCCGCATGCGAGGGCGCGCTGCTCGTGGTGGATGCATCGCAGGGTGTGGAGGCTCAGACCGTCGCCAACTGCTATACGGCGATCGAGCAGGGCGTGGAGGTGGTGCCGGTCCTGAACAAGATGGATCTTCCGCAGGCCGATGCCGAGCGCGTGATCCGGGAGATCGAGGACATCATCGGGATTTCCGCAGTCGGGGCATTGCGGGTCAGTGCAAAGACCGGGGAGGGCGTCGCCGACATACTGGAGGCGGTTATCTCGCGTATTCCGCCCCCGGAAGGCGATCCTGCGGGCCCGCTCAAGGCCCTCATCATCGACTCCTGGTTCGACAACTACGTGGGCGTCGTCATGCTGGTCCGGGTCGTGGACGGCGAATTGAGCCCCGGTGATCGCCTGCGCCTGATGTCGACCGGCTCGGTGCACCAATGCGAGCAGGTGGGCATCTTCACGCCCAAGGCGCGAACGAAGGCGTCCCTCGCGGCCGGAGAGGTGGGTTATGTCACCGCCGGCATCAAGGAGCTGACCGCAGCTCGCGTCGGCGATACGGTGACCCTGGCCGGGCGGCCGGCCGCGCAGCCGCTGCCGGACTTCAAGGAGATCAAGCCCCAGGTCTTCGCGGGGCTGTATCCGGTCGACCCGGGCGATTACGAGGCGTTGCGGGAAGCGCTGGTAAAGCTCCGTCTCAACGATTCGTCCCTGCGCTTCGAGCCGGAATCATCGCAGGCGCTCGGCTTCGGCTTCCGCTGCGGCTTTCTCGGGCTGCTGCATCTGGACATAGTCCAGGAGCGGCTCGAGCGCGAGTACGGTATGAATCTCATCACGACCGCACCCACCGTGGTCTACGAAGTGCTGCTGCGCGACGGCTCGGTGATGGAGATCGAGAACCCCTCGAAACTTCCCGATCCGAGCAGGATTGCCGAGATCCGCGAGCCCGTCATCACCGCATCGATCCTCGTTCCGCAGGATTTCGTCGGCCCCGTGTTGACGCTCTGCACGCAGAAGCGGGGCGTCCAGCGCAACATGCAGTACATGGGAAGGCAGGTCATGCTTACCTACGAGCTTCCGCTGAACGAGGTCGTCATGGATTTCTTCGACCGCCTGAAATCGGTCTCCCGGGGCTACGCGTCGCTCGACTACGAGTTTCTCGAATTCCGCGCTGCCGATCTCGTGCGGCTCGATATCCTGATCAACGGGGACCGCGTCGATGCGCTGTCCCTGATCGTTCACCGCGACAACGCGCAGTACCGGGGCCGCGAGATTGCGGTCAAGATGCGCGAGCTCATTCCGCGCCAGATGTTTGACGTTGCCGTGCAGGCGGCAATCGGCGCGCACATCATTGCGCGGGAAACGGTGAAGGCGATGCGCAAGAACGTCCTCGCCAAGTGTTACGGCGGCGACATCACCCGCAAGAAAAAGCTCCTCGAGAGGCAGAAAGCCGGGAAAAAGCGCATGAAGCAGGTGGGCAGCGTCGAGATCCCGCAGGAAGCGTTCCTCGCGATCCTCCAGGTCGAGAAATGAATGCCGTCACCCGCAGGCTGCGAAGCGCGCCGAGCCACCGGGCGGGTGATCGGCCCCGTTACGCCGCCGATGCCTCGCACCGGCGGACAGCGGCCAGGACCGCATGAAGTTCTTCGCCCTCGCAATGTTCCTGCTGCTGGTCGGCACGGGCGCGATCTGGCTGCTCGACCGTTTTTACCTGCGCGCGCGCCGCGCACCCGGCGAGCCGGAACCGTGGTGGATCGAGTACCCGAAGAGCTTCTTTCCGGTGATTCTGGTGGTGTTTCTCCTGCGCTCGTTCCTGGTGGAGCCCTTCAAGATTCCTTCCGGCTCGATGCTGCCGACGCTTCTCGTCGGCGATTTCATCCTGGTGAACAAGTACACCTACGGGATCCGCCTGCCCATCATCCATCGGAAGATCATCTCCGTGAATGCCCCGAGGCGCGGTGAAGTCATGGTGTTCCGGTTTCCCGAGGATCCGTCGCTTGACTACATAAAACGTGTGGTCGGCCTGCCCGGCGACAGAGTCGAGTATCGCAACAAGCGGCTGTCGATAAACGGCACGCCGGTCAGCATGAATCCGAACGGCGAGTACACCTATGTCGAGTCAGGATACAACTTCGTATCGGCCCAGCTCCTGACGGAAGTGCTGGGCATGGTCAATCACGCCGTTTTGATCCAGCGCGACGTGCCGAGCGTCCATCTTTCAGGCGTGCGGAAGTTTCCATTCCGGGAGAATTGCGCCTACAATGAGCAGGGCTTCGTATGCACGGTCCCCGCAGGCCATTATTTCCTGATGGGCGACAACCGAGACAGCAGCAGCGACAGCCGCTACTGGGGGTTCGTTCCGGAAGCCAACATTGTCGGAAAGGCGTTCATGATCTGGTGGAATTTTGACGAGTTTGGACGAATCGGGCAGATGATCAAATGAGGGGGCTGAGAATGCGCGCTCAAAAAGGATTGACTTTGTCCGGGTTTCTGATCTGGGCGATCGTGGTGATCGCGGCACTGCTACTCGGCTTCAAGCTCTTTCCGCCCTACTACGAATACTACTCAATCCAGAGGACGCTGAACGTGATTACGGGCGACGATAATCTGCGCAGCCTGACCAAGAGAGATGTCGAAAGCGCGTTCGTCAGGCGCGCGACAATAGAGAGCATAACCGCAATCGGCTCTGATGACCTCGTGATCAACCGCGAAGGGGGCGGATGGGTCATCGAGGCGCAATACTCGGTGAAAGTGCCGCTGTTCGCAAATCTGAGCGCGTGCATGGATTTCGCGGTTCTCTCCCAGGGCAAATAGGCGAACGGCGACCGCCGAACGTCGAATGGACCTGGAGGCCCTCGCCCTTCGCCTCGGATATCGCTTCAACGAACCCGAACTATTGCGCCGGGCGCTGACGCATCGCAGCTTCGGCTCTGCACATAATGAGCGCCTCGAGTTCCTCGGCGACAGCGTGGTCAACTGCGCAGTCGCGCTCGAGCTCTACCGGAAATTCCCGCGTCTCGCCGAAGGCGAGCTCTCGCGCCTGCGGGCGAGCCTGGTCAATCAGCAATCCTTGGCCGCCATAGCGCAGCGGCTCGAGCTTGGCAATGAGCTGCAGCTGGGCGAGGGCGAGCTGAAAAGCGGAGGGGCCCGGCGTCCATCGATTCTGGCGGACGCGGTCGAGGCGGTCGTGGGCGCAGCGTTTCTCGATGGCGGCTTCGATTCGGCGCGCGAGGTGGTCAGGGTGATGCTGGGCAACGAGCTCGAGTCAGTCGACCCGGCGACATCGGGCAAGGACCCCAAGACAGTTCTGCAGGAATACCTGCAGGCGCGCAAGATGGCCCTGCCGCAGTACGCGGTGGTGGCAACGAGCGGGGAAGCGCATGAGCAGCGCTTCCAGGTGGAATGCCTCATTCGCGAGCTCGGCGTGCGCTCGCACGGCGAGGGCACCAGCCGGCGCAGCGCGGAGCAGGAGGCGGCGCGGCTAGCCTATGAACTCGCAACTCGGGCCTGACGCGGGAAGCGGGCACCGGGCCGGCTTCGTGGCCATCGCGGGACGCCCGAACGTCGGCAAGTCTACGCTGCTCAACCGTCTCGTCGGCCAGAAGCTGAGCATAACCTCGAGCAAGCCGCAAACCACACGGCGCACGATCACGGGGATCGTCACACGACCCGGATACCAGATCGCGTTCGTCGATACGCCGGGCTACCAGACCAGGCACCGCTCGCCGCTCAACCGCGTGATGAACCGGGCCGTCGCGGCGAGCGTGCTGGATGCCGACGCCATAGCATGGGTCGTCGAAGCCCTCAAGTTCGGCGGGGGCGACGAGGCGATCGCTCATCTGCTGCCACAGCATGTCCCGGTGGTGCTCGCGATCAACAAGATCGACCTGGTTCCCCGCAAGGAGCAGCTCTTGCCTTTCATCGAGGAGATGGCGTCGAGGCGTGCCTTTGCCGCGATCGTCCCGGTCTCCGCGCACAAGGAGTTGCAGATAGACGCGCTCCTCACCGAGCTGGCAGGCGTGCTCCCGGAAGGCCCGAGGCTTTTTGCCGATGATGAGATCACCACTGCAAACGAGCGCTTCCTGGCCGGGGAGCTTCTGCAGGAGAAGCTCTTCCGTCTCCTGGGCGAGGAGCTTCCGTATGCGACTGTCGTTCAGATCGAGGAGTTCAAGGTGGTGGGCGGCGTGCGGCACATTCACGGCGTCGTGCTCGTCGACAAGGCCAGCCAGAAAGGGATCGTGATCGGACGCGGCGGACAGAAACTCAAGGAAATTGCAACCCTGGCGCGTCGCGACATGGAGCGCCTGTTTGGAGGACGAGTCTTCCTGGAGCTCTGGGTTCGCGTCAAGCGTGGATGGGGACGCACGGAGGCCAGTCTGCGGCGCGTCGGTTTCGAGAGCTAGTGCCGTTCCAACTTATTGTCCGGAATCCACGATAGCCATGTATCGAAAACTCTCACTTTGTCTGAACAAGTTGGAACGGCACTAGCCATGTCGTTCGGAAGCTCCTGCCTGGGGCACGCCCGTGGTGCGCTGACCGGCTCGGCGCTGGCGGCAGGGCATTTCGGACCGGCCCCCGAAGGCACGCCATGAGCGCCCGGGAACCGCTGCGGCGGGAAGCACAGGCCGGCTTCGTTCTGCACAGTTATCCGTTTCGAGAAACCAGTCTGATCGTGGAAGCATTCACGCGCGATCACGGCCGTATTGCGCTGGTAGCGCGCGGCGCGCGGCGCCCGCGCTCCTCGCTGCGCGGCGTTCTGTCCCCGTTCCAGCCGCTGCTGCTCTCCTGGTCGGGCCGCTCGGAGCTGGGCACGCTCATGCGCGCGGAATGGCAGGGCGGCTACCTGGCGCTCGAAGGCGAGACACTGATGTGCGGCTTCTACCTCAACGAGCTGCTGCTGAAGCTTCTGCCCCGCGACGACCCGCATGAGCGGCTCTACGACGCCTATCAGGATACGCTCTCGGCGCTCGCCGCGGGACTGGAGCGAGAGGGCATCCTGCGCCGTTTCGAGCTTCGGCTGCTCGAAGAGCTGGGATACGCGGTCGCGTTGGACCGCGATGCTGGCAGCGGCGCTGCGATCGTTGCGCAACGGCGCTATGTCTACGTGATCGAGCGCGGCCCGGTCGAGGCAGGGCCGTTCGACCCGGGGAAGGGCGTAGAATTGTCGGGCGCGACGCTGCTCGATATGCAATCGGGCGATTTCCGCAACGCGGTCACGCAGCAGCAGAGCAAGATACTGATGCGCGCGTTGATCGACCATTACCTTGGAAAGCAGGTGCTGCACACCCGGCAGATGCTGCGTGAGCTCCAGGACCTATGACCCTTCTCGGCGTGAATATCGACCACGTTGCGACACTGCGCCAGGCGCGGGGAACGCCTTACCCGAGCCCGATCGATGCGGCGCTTGCCGCCGAAGATGCGGGCGCCGATTACATTACGTTGCACCTGCGCGAGGACCGGCGCCACATCCAGGACGGTGACGTCGAGCAGTTGAGAAGACTCATCCGGACCCGGATGAACCTGGAGAGCGCCATCACGCCCGAAATGATGGAGTTTGCCGTCCGTGTCGCGCCGGATGACGTCTGCCTGGTGCCCGAGCGGCGCTCCGAGCTCACCACCGAAGGCGGTCTCGAGGTAGCCGGCAATCTCGAGACCGTCAGGCGGGCGTCCCGGCTCCTGGGCAAGGCGGGAATACGTGTCTCGCTCTTCATCGATCCCGACCCGGCGCAGATCGATGCAGCCCTGGCGGCAGGGGTCCCCGTCATCGAGTTGCATACCGGCCGCTACGCGGACGCGCCCGACGGGGGCAAGGCGTCCCGTGAACTTGACCACATTCGCGAGGCGGCCCGCTACGCCAGCGCAAAGGGACTTCATGTGAACGCCGGACATGGGCTCAATTACGATAACGTGAAGGCGGTTGCGGCCATCCCCGAGATCCGAGAGCTCAACATCGGCCATGCCATCGTGGCACGCGCGTTGTTCGTCGGGATGGAGGGTGCCGTGCGAGAGATGAAAGCGCTTCTGGCAGCAGCGGAATGATCTACGGCATCGGCATCGACGTCATTGAGCCGCAGCGCGTTGCGCGCCTGATCGAGAAGTATGGCGAGCGTTTCGCCCGCCGCGTGCTGACGTCCGTCGAATGGCCAGGCTATCTCAAGAGCGCCCGGCCGGTGCTGTTCCTGGCCAACCGCTTCGCCGCAAAGGAAGCCTTTTCCAAGGCGATGGGAACGGGATTTCGCTATCCCGTGACCCTGCAGTGCATCAGCGTAGTCCAGAACCGGGCGGGAAAACCGGGTTTCGCGTTCCATCCGAAGCTCGAGGAGCTGGTAAGGTCGCACGGAATCGTGAGCCATCATCTGACGATCAGCGACGAGACCGCGCTCGCCTGCGCCTGTGTTGTGCTCGAGGCCAAATGACGAAGACGCTTCCCCTGGGGCCGGTCATGATCGACGTGGCCGGCTGCGAGCTCTCCGCGGATGACCGCAGGCGATTGACGCATCCGCTGACCGGCGGGGTCATCCTTTTCTCGCTCAACTACAGCGACCCGGAGCAGCTCAACCGTCTCACGCGTGAGATCCATTCGTTGCGCAGCCCGTCACTCATCATCGCCGTCGATCACGAAGGCGGACGAGTGCAGCGTTTTCGGGACGGATTTACGTCGATCCCGCCGATGCGAGAGCTCGGGTATGCGTGGGATACGAGCGCGCAGCGCGCACGTCAGAAGGCGCAGGCGGTCGGGTTTGTGCTCGCAGCGGAGCTGCGGGCGCATGGCATCGATTTCACCTTTGCCCCGGTCCTCGACCTGGATTGCGCCACGAGCAGCGTGATCGGGGATCGCGCGTTGCATGCCGATGCCCATGTCGTGGCCGAGCTGGCGCGTGCGCTGCTGCAGGGCTTCAGGCAGGCAGGCATGAGCGGCGTGGGAAAGCATTTTCCCGGGCACGGCCACGTGCGCGCTGATTCGCATCTCGAGGTCCCGGTGGATGAGCGCGCCTACGAGGAGATCGAAGCGAGCGATATCGTGCCCTTTCGACGGCTCATCGGAGCCGGGCTCGGCGGCATCATGCCCGCGCATGTCATCTATCGCAACGTGGATCACCGCCCGGCCGGGTTCTCGCCGGTATGGCTCAGGCAGATTCTGCGCGGCGAGCTGGGATTCGACGGGATCATCTTCAGCGATGATCTCAACATGGAGGGGGCGAGCATCGGCGGCAGCTTCATCGAGCGCACCCGTATCGCGCTCGAGGCCGGCTGCGACATGGTCCTCATCTGCAACAACGCCCCTGCCGTCGACGAAGTCTACGGAGCGTTCAGCTACGCCATGCCGGCAATCAGCCTGGCAAGGCTCGGGCGCATGCATGGGCGTCCGCAGGCGGAGAGCATGATCGGCCTGCGCGAAGATGCCCGTTACACGCAGGCGCTGCACGCGATGTCAGGCATCGGCGTGCACGACGGGGAATTGCCTCTCGGCACATGAGCGCGCACCGCCACGGCCACGCTGAGGCGCGCCACGCACCCTTCGGCGTCGCGCTCGTCATCACGCTCGGTTACGCCGTCGTCGAGCTCTTCGGCGGGCTTTGGACCGGGTCCCTCGCCTTGATAAGCGACGCCGGTCACATGTTCTCGGATGCGCTTGCGCTCGGATTGGCGGCGATCGCCGCCTGGCTGGCACGCCGTCCCGCCGGGCACCGCCACTCCTATGGATGGGCCCGGGCGGAAGTCATCGGGGCGACGTTGAACAGCTTGCTGATGCTCCTCATTATCGTGGCGCTCGTGGTGGAAGCGGTTACGCGCCTTCTTGATCCGCGCCCGGTTGCCGCCCTGGGCATGACGTTGATCGCGCTCGTCGGAATGGCCATCAACGCCCTTGTAATCTGGATCATGAGCCGCGCCGAGCGCACGCTCAACACGCGGGCGGCGCTCCTGCACGTGATTGGAGACCTCGTGAGCTCGTTTGCAGCGGTGGTGGCAGGCACGGTGATCTACTTCACCGGATGGCTTCCAATCGATCCAATCCTGTCACTTGTCATCGCGGGGCTCATCCTCGTGTCGACCGTGAGGCTCCTGCGGGACACGGTTCACGTGCTGATGGAAGGCGTCCCTCCCGCCCTGGAGCTGGGCGTTATCGGCAAGGCGCTCGCCGCGCTGCCGGGCGTGGAATCGGTACACGACCTGCACGTCTGGAGCATCACACCCGGCCAGGTGGCGCTCTCGGCGCACCTGGAGATCAGGGATCTGCGCCAGTGGCCCGGGACACTTGCGGCGGCGACAAGCCTCGTGCATGAGCGCTACGGTATAGGCCACGTGACGTTGCAACCGGAGCTGCATCGCACTGGTGGCGGGAGCGATACGGCGGTGATTCGCCTGTGGCCCCGCGGACGACGGCCCCGGAAGTAGGGCCTCAGGCGCGTTCGATATACTCGCCGGTGTCCGTGTTGACCTTGATGCGTTCCCCTTCCGCCAGAAACTGGGGTACCTGGACGGTGAGACCGGTCTCGGTTTTAGCGGGCTTGAACGAGCCCGTGGCGGTCGCGCCCTTCAAATTGGGCTCGGTCTCCACGATGGTGAGCGTAACGCTTGCCGGGAGCTGCACGCCGATCGGGCGGTCGTTATGGAAGTTGACCTGAACGTCGATGTTGGGGACCAGGTATCCGGCCTGGCCTTCGAGGAAATCCGCGGGCAGCGTGAGTTGCTCGAACGTTTCCTTGTCCATGAAGACGTAGCTGTCGCCGTCGAAATACAGGTACTGCATCGCGCGCTGCTCGACAAAAGCGCGCTCGATCTTGTCCTCGGTGCGCATCCGCTCGTTGCGCTTGGTGCCCGACTCGACATCCTTCATCTCGACCTGCATGAACGCTCCGCCGCGGCCTCCGACGTGCACGTGATAGGACTTGAGCACGCGCCAGACGCGCTTGTCCCATTCGATCAGGTTTCCCGCGCGAATCTCCGTTGCAAGGACTTTCGCCATCTCGAGCGTATCCGCGAAAATCCGCGATTTTAACCCAGGTGCCGCGACCCCTGTCGAGTTTCTCGGAATCGTGCCGGCGCTGCCGCCGCCTGGCTCGCTATCTCGATCGCATCCGAGCGGAGCATCCCGGCTATCACGCCCGGCCGGTGGCGCCATTCGGACCGTCTCGCGCGCGGCTTTTGGTCGTCGGGCTCGCGCCAGGAAAGCATGGGGCCAACCGCACCGGGCGTCCCTTCACGGGGGATTTTGCGGGAATGCTTCTGTACGAGACGCTGCACCGCTTCGGGTTCGCTTCGCGAGCGGTGTCCGTCAGCGCCGATGACCGACTCCGCCTCACCGGCTGCCGGATTACCAATGCCGTCAAGTGCGCGCCGCCCGCGAATCGTCCGCTGCCTTCGGAAATTCGCACCTGCAACCGGTACCTGGCCGAGGAAATTCTGTCGCTTCCGGCGGGCGCGGCGATTCTCGCGCTCGGCATCGTGGCCCATGCTGCGGTGCTCATGGCGCTGGGGCTGAAGCGCACCGGGTATCGATTCGGTCATGGTGCCCGGCATGAGTTGCCGCGCGGGCTCACCCTCTTCGATAGCTATCACTGCAGCCGCTATAATACGCAGACAAGGCGGCTCACTCCGGGCGGGTTCCGGCAAGTCGTTGGTGCGATCCGAGACTATCTTTCATGTCCAAAGCCAACGTTCGCAGCGCGGCGCGCTCCGCGTCCTGGCAGAGCCGACAGCTAGCTGATCGCAGTTCGACGATCCACGTTGTGCCTTGCCGTGCGGCGCTTGGACAGATCAAACGGGCTTTCGCCGCCCCGCGACGTGACTGAGCCCACGACGGTCATTGCCAGCCTGCCTCATCGGCCCGGCGTCTATCGCATGCTCAATTCTGCGGGCGATGCCCTCTACGTCGGGAAGGCGCTGGATCTCAAGAAGCGTGTCGCGTCGTATTTTCAGAAGCCGGCACAGTCGCCCAGAATCCGGCTCATGCTCTCGCAGGTCGTTGCGATTGAGACCACGGTCACCCGGTCCGAGGCGGAGGCGTTGCTGCTTGAAAGCAACTTAATAAAAAGTTTAACTCCGCGATATAACATATTGTTTAGAGATGATAAATCTTACCCGTATCTATTGCTTTCTGGACATCGTTTCCCGCGCCTGGGATTTCACCGCGGTGCCCTCCACAGCCAGGACCGTCATTACGGCCCGTTCCCCAATGCGGGCGCCGTCAGGGAAAGCATTCAGCTGCTGCAGAAGGTGTTCCGGATTCGCACGTGCGAGGACACGGTCTTCGCCAACCGCTCGCGCCCCTGCCTGCTGCACCAGATCCAGCGGTGCACGGCACCATGCGTCGGCCGGATCAGCGAGGAGGAGTACGCCGAGGATGTGAAGAGCGCGGAACTCTTTCTCGCCGGGCAGGAGGACGTGGTGGCGGCGCGCCTCGAAGCTCGGATGAACGCGGCCTCAGAGCGCACTGACTATGAGCAGGCGGCGCTCTATCGCGATCAGATTGCCGCGCTGCGCAAGGTTCGGGAACGCCAGTTGATGAGCGGGCAGGGGGAAGACACCGACATCATCGCCTGCCGGGAGTCGAGAGGCGTTGTGTGCGTCAATCTCACGATGATCCGCGGAGGACATCACCTCGGCGACAAGAACTTTTTCCCGCGCAACGCGGATGACTGCGACCCCGCACAGATCCTCGAGGCCTTCGTCACGCAGCACTATCTGCAGCACACGCCGCCTCCGCACGTTGTGGTCGAGACGGATTCAAACCCCGCCCTCGAGGCCCTGCTCACGGAGCGCGCCGGGCGCAAGGTGCGCCTGCACACGCGCCCGACGGGCGTCCGCAGGTCCTGGCTGGAAATGGCCGGGCAAAACGCGCAGCAGGGGGCCGAGCAGGCGCTCAGCCGGCAGGCGAGCCAGGAAGCGCGGCTCTCGGCGCTGCGGGAAGCGATCGAACTGCCGGAGAGCGCACAGCGTATCGAGTGTTTCGACGTGAGCCATACGATGGGCGAAGCAACCGTGGCCTCCTGCGTCGTATTCGACCGCTTCGCCATGCAAAAAGGCGATTACCGGCGCTTCAACATACAGGCAGTGGAGCCGGGCGACGACTACGGCGCAATGCGCGAGGCATTGTCGCGCCGGTACCGCAGGATCGTGGCGGGCGAGGGACGGTTGCCTGACCTGGTTCTTATCGACGGCGGACGAGGGCAGCTTGCGGTAGCGGTAGAGGTGTTCGCGGAGCTGGGACTTAACGAAGTTGCCGTGGCAGCGGTCGCGAAGGGCGAAGAACGCAAACCCGGAGAGGAATATCTGCTCTTGCCGGGCCGGGCCGAGCCCCTGCGCTTGTCCGGCAGCCATCCGGGGCTGCAGCTCGTCCAGCAGATTCGGGATGAGGCGCACCGTTTCGCGATTCAGGGGCATCGGGCTCGTCTGGGAAAGACACGCACCGCCTCGACTCTGGAGGGCATCTCCGGCATTGGCGCCAAACGCAGGCAGCGCCTGCTGACGCGTTTCGGCGGACTGCGTGGTGTCCTCTCAGCCAGTGTCGAGGACCTTTCCCGGGTCGAGGGGATCAGCCGCGCGCTTGCGGAAAAAATCTACAGCGAGCTCCATTGATGCCGATCAACCTGCCTATTCTGCTCACCTGGCTCAGGATTCTGCTGATCCCGCTGTTCGTGGGCGTGTTCTATTTCGAGAAGAGCTGGGTGTCGGTGCCGAACCAGAACCTTGTTGCGACCGTGATCTTCACTGCCGCGGCGTTGACGGACTGGCTCGATGGCTGGCTTGCGCGACGCTGGAACCAGACCTCGGCATTCGGCGCCTTTCTCGATCCGGTCGCGGACAAATTGATGGTGGCGGCCGCGCTCATCACGCTGGTGCAGCTGGAGCGTGTTGACGCGATCATCGCGCTCATCATCATCGGTCGCGAGATCACGATATCCGCGCTGCGCGAATGGATGGCCAATATCGGCAAGGCAAAGAGCGTGACGGTCTCGCTCGCCGGCAAGATCAAGACGGTGTCCCAGATG
>Ga0256867_10000373_pt1 | contig 17698 bp, 16 predicted proteins | sample RVTome_15_FD_185939 | JGI IMG/M metagenome (GOLD analysis project Ga0256867, IMG submission 185939) | Soil microbial communities from uranium-contaminated site in the Upper Colorado River Basin, Wyoming, United States - RVT150D86 (HiSeq) ... | reverse complement strand
ACGTGGCGTCGCGCAGGCTCGCCGGCTCGTCGAGCCCGCCGATCAGCTCCGCCCCCTCCAGCCCGCTGGCGCTCTGGACGAGCCAGCGCGCCTCCTGCTCGGCGTTCTCGACACCCGCGCCCGCCAGCCGGACCGTGCCCTCGTCGAGCAGCGTCTGCCAGGCAGCACCTCCGGTCGCGGTGTCCGTCACCGTGGATCCCAGCCAGGGTCGGCGATCTCAGGTCGCCTCGGCGAGCCGGCGGGCCTGCTCGTCGGCCACCAGGGCATCGCTGATCTCGTCGAGCTCGCCCGCCAGCACGTTGTCGAGCCTGTAGAGCGTCAGGCCGATGCGGTGGTCGGTGACCCGGTTGTCCTTGAAGTTGTAGGTGCGCACCTTCTCGGAGCGGCCCCCACCACCCACCTGGCCCCTGCGCGCCGCTGACGCCTCGGCGGCCTGGCGGTCCTGTTCGGCCTTGAGCAGGCGCGAGCGGAGTACCTGCAACGCCTTGGCCCGGTTCTGGATCTGGCTCTTCTCGTCCTGCATGGACACGACGATGCCCGTCGGCAGATGCGTCAGCCGCACCGCCGAATCGGTGGTGTTGACGCTCTGGCCGCCCGGGCCCGATGACCGGTACACGTCGGTTCGCAGGTCGTTGGGGTCGATGTCGACGTCGACTTCCTCGGCCTCCGGGAGCACGGTCACCGTGGCCGACGAGGTGTGCACGCGCCCCTGGCTCTCGGTGACAGGCACCCGCTGCACCCGGTGGGGGCCGGCCTCGAGGTGCATGCGCGCCCAGACCCCTCCGCCCTTGACGGCGAAGGTCACCTCGTTGAAGCCCCCGAGGTCCGACGGATCACTGCTCAGCACCTCCACGGACCAACCCTGGCGGGCGGCGAAGGCGCGGTACATCTCGAACAGGTCGCGGGCGAAGAGGTTGGCCTCCTCGCCGCCCTCGGCGCCGCGGATCTCGACGATGACATTGCGCTCGTCGTTGGGATCGGCCGGCACCAGCAGGATGCGCAGCTCGTCGGTGAGCTGGGCGATCGCGGTCTCGGCTGCGTCGATCTCGGCCCGGAGGATGTCGCGCTCGTCCCCCGCCGCGTCCGGCAGCAGCTCCTTGGCCACGTCGAGGTCACCGCGGCGCGTGCGCAGCTCGCGGGACCGCTCCACGATCGGCGCCAGCTCGCGGTACCGCTTGGCCACCTGTTGGAACCGGGGCTGGTCGGCGATCAGATCGGGGTCGCCCAGGCGCGCCTCGGTATCACGGAACTCCTGGTCCAACTCAGCGAGGCGTTCGAGCACGACGAGCGAGGGTAGCGACCCCGGTCCCTCCACGGGCAGGCGGCGGCCGACTTATCCAGCCGCCCGCCAGTCGCCGGGGATGGGAACGACCTCCGCCGGCGAGCGGAGGCGAGCTGCGAGCCGGCGGGTGCCGGGATGGTCGTCGCGCTCGGGCATCGCCAGCAGCAGGCGCGCCGAGGGGTCGATCGCCCCGCGGGCGTCGGCCGCGGTGGGCACCAGGTCCAGGGCGATGCCGACCGAGCAGGCAACGACGACGGCGTGTCCCTCGATGTCGGCGGCGGTCCCGGCGGCCATGGCGACGTCGCGGTCGGTGAGATTGGGGCGGGGGCGCACGCCCGCGGCCGGGCGAAGGGAGGCCAGGCCCACGACGCCGGGGTTACGACAGAGCACCGCCCGCAGCCAGCGGTCGGGCACGAGCTGGTTGAGCGGATGGCGGGGAGCATCCGGCCGCCGGTGCTCGCGGACGATCTCGACCACCCGGGAGAGCTGGTCGACGGGGTCCAGCGCTCCGTGGACCATGGCGGTCAGCTCCCGATCGGCCTTCCCCACCCCGACCTCGAGCTGGGGACCATCGATGGGAACGCCGGCCGTGGTGGTTCCGTGGACGACGCGAGCGACCTCCAGCCCGTTGACCTCGCCCCGCACCAGACCGCCCTCGGCGACGATCTCGAGCCCGGCGTCGATCAGCAGGTCCACCAGCGCCGGGGGCGCCGGCGCGTCGGGTTGGCTCGGCGCCGGGGTGGAGACGGCCGGGACCAGCGTCGTCCCGTCGATGCCCCACACGCCGGGGGTCGGGGACGCGAACAGGCCGGCCTGGCGGGCCACCGTCGACACCGCATCGGCGGGCCCGTCCACCACCACGTGGAGCTCGTCCACGCCCTGGCGGTCGGCCCACACCAGCGCGGGGCCCAGCGCCCGCTCGGGGCTGTCGTCCGCGAGCACCCAGGCGACGGAGCCCGGCCCCGCGAGCGCAACGGCGGCACCCACGGCGTGCCGCTGCCGGTCGGCGGGTGCCCATCGTCCGGCCACGAGTGCGGCCAGCTTGGCGGCGCGCAACGCGGCGCGCCGCTCCGGGTCGAGGGTGCCCGTCAGCCCCGGGGCGTCACTTGCCGCGCTTGCCGTAGCGGCGCTCGAACCGGTCGATGCGGCCGCCGGTGTCGACCAGCTTCTGCTTGCCGGTGTAGAAGGGGTGGCACTCACTGCACAGCTCGACGTGCAGGTCGGCCTTCGTGGCGCGGGTGGTGAACTCGTTGCCGCAGGAGCAGCGCACCTTGGCGACGACGTAGTCGGGGTGGATGCCAGCCTTCATTGCGGTCTCCAAAGTCAGAACTGGGCGAAAGGTAGGGCAGTCTACCCGGCCGCCAAGCGGTTCTTGGCCACCTCGGCCAGGAACTCCTCGTTGGTGCCGAACGTCTTCATGCGGTCGATGAGCAGCTCGAGGGCGGCGGCGTTGCCACCGTCGGTGGACGACAGGCCGGACAGGACCCGGCGCAGCGCCCACACCAGGTTCAGCTGGCCCCGGGGGAACAGCAGCTCCTCGTGGCGGGTCGAGCTGGCATCCACGTCGATGGCGGGGTAGATCCGGCGTTCGGACAGCCGCCGGTCGAGCCGCAGCTCCATGTTGCCGGTGCCCTTGAACTCCTCGAAGATCACCTCGTCCATCTTCGAGCCGGTCTCGATGAGCGCGGTGGCGAGGATGGTGAGCGACCCGCCCTCCTCGATGTTGCGGGCGGCACCGAAGAACTTCTTGGGCGGGTACAGGGCGCCGGAGTCGACGCCGCCGGACATGATCCGGCCGGTGGCGGGAGCAGCCAGGTTGTAGGCGCGGGCGAGGCGGGTGATGCCGTCGAGGATGATGCAGACGTCCTTGCCCTCCTCGACCAGGCGCTTGGCCCGCTCGATCGTGAGCTCGGCCACCTGGGCATGCTCCTCGGATGGGCGGTCGAACGTGGAGGCGACCACTTCGCTGTTGGGGCTCCGCAGCCAGCGGCGCATGTCGGTCACCTCTTCGGGCCGCTCGTCGACGAGCAGCACCATGAGCTCGACCTCGGGATTGTTGGCTTCGATCGACCGGGCGATCTGCTTCATGATCGTGGTCTTGCCCGCCTTGGGGGGCGACACGATGAGGCCGCGCTGACCCTTGCCGATGGGCGAGAGCAGGTCGACGATTCGGGCCGTCATGTCGGACCCATCGGTGGTCTCGAGGGCGAGCTTCTCGTCGGGGAACAGCGGCGTCAGGTCCTCGAACCGCCGCCTCTTGCGAGCCTCCTCGGGGTCCTTGCCGTTGACGAGGTCGATACGCAGCAGCGCGGGGTTCTTCTCGTTGCGCAGTGCGGGCCGGCTGGCGCCCTTGATGTGGTCGCCCTTGCGCAGCCCGAACTGGCGGGCCTGCTTCACCGACACGTACACGTCGTCCTTGGAGGGCAGCGAACCCTTGACCCGCAGGAAGCCGTAACCCTCGTCGCGCAGGTCGAGCAGGCCCTCGACCTCCACCGGCTCGCCCGTGTACTCCTCGACGTGGGTCTCGGTGCCACCGCGCCGCCCGCGCCGGCGGCGCCGACGGTTGCCCGGCTCGTTGACGTCGACCTCTTGGCCCTCGCCTCGGGACTGGTCGCCCGACCGCTCGGGCTCCCGCTGGCGACCGTCGGCCGACCGTCCCTCGCGGCCCCCACCCCTCGCTTCGCCCTCGGTGGTCGTCCCGGTAGAACCGCCCCGCTCGGTGCGCTCGGTGGGGGTGGCCTGAGTCTGACCGTTCGACCCACCGGATCGGTCGTCATCGGTGGCCGTTCCGGCACCCGAGCCGCCGCCCCCCGACTCATCGGTGAGGCTCGCCTCCCATTCCGCGGGCGGCTCGCCGCCCTCCGATGGCTCGGCGGCGGTGGTCGGTGCGCCGGGGGTGCTGGTGGTGTCGGCGCCGCTGTCCGATTCGTCCACGGTTGCCTCCTGTTTCGGCCCGCCGTCGCCGGCACGGGCGCGCTTGGGCTTGGTGGCTGCCTCGTTGGTGGCTGCCTCGGCGCCCGATGCCTCGGACGACGCCACGCCGGTCAGCTCGAGGATGAGCTGCACGATCTCGGCTTTGCGGGCGCGCGACGACGGTTTGGCTCCAAGAGCCTGGGCGATGGTCGTGAGCTCCTCGCGATCCTTGCGCTCCAGGGCGGACCGTTCGAGGGTGGTCGAGTCCACGCTCATCGTGGCTGGCACCTCACTTCTGGGGAAGACCGGGGGTGGCGACCGTGGGGCCGGCGGGTCGGCGCCGGGCGTGCAGAAGCTGATCTGGCCCGGAGGAAGGAACCGCTCCGCTGAATCGGGGCCGCTAGGTCATCCGCTCTTGATTCGGCGGTGCCCCCCGGCAGAACAAGCGCACTCTAGCGCGCTGCCCCAGTCGATCGAAACCCTGCGCACATGGCGGGCGTGCCGTAGGTTGGCGACTAGCCACGACCGGGAGGGGACGCGCAGATGCGCCGGTTCGTCGTCATGTTGGGGGCCAGCGTCACAGCGACCGCCTTGCTCGTTGGTCCGTCCGCACCCTCGGGCGCCGCCGGCGCCAGGCCGACAGGCCTCCAGGGTCAATCCACCGTCACGAAGCCCGCCCCTCCGGACGGCCCCGGGCGCTACGCCGTCGGGCTCAGCACCGTCCAAATGGTCGATCCCGCCCGCGCCGACCGCACGCTGACGGTCGACATCTGGTACCCGGCGGACAGACGCACCGAGGCCCCGGTCGCCTCGCTGGACCTCATCTTCACCCGACTCGCTCTCCCCGGCGTGCTCGCCGGCCCCCAGGCGGCCCGGGGTTCGTTCCCCCTCGTCGTCTTCTCCCACGGCAACGGCGGTGTTCGGTTCCAGTCGTCGTTCCTCATGCAGACCCTGGCCAGCCATGGGTTCGTGGTGGCGACGCCCGATCACGCCGGCAACACGGCGCTCGATGCCATCGCCGGCACGTCCGACCCGATCACCGTCGCAGCGACCAACCGCCCGCGGGACGTCTCGTTCGTGATCGACCAGATGCTCGTCCGCGGGCGCGACCCGGCGAACACGCTCCACCGCCGCATCGACGAGCGGGACATCGGCGTCGTCGGCCACTCGTTCGGGGGGTTCACGGCGCTGGCGACCGCCGGCGGGTTCGTCGACTACCAACGCGACCCGCGGGTGGACGCGATCGTGCCGATCGCGCCGGCGACGTTCGGGTTCACCGACCAGCAGCTGGCCTCGATCGACGTCCCCACGCTGCTGATGGGCGGGACGTCCGACACGGTGGTCCCGATCGAGCCCGGCATCGTCCGCGCCTGGGACCTGATATCCGGTCGGCCGGAGTACCGAGTCGACATGCTGGCGGCCGGGCACAACTCGTTCACGAACATCTGCGACATCCGCGACGCGTTCGTGGCTGCGGGCGTGGGTCAGCCGATCCTCGGCTTCGTCGAGGCCGAGGCCGAAGACGGTTGCGCACCCGAGTTGCTCCCGATCGACGAGGCGCAGCGGGTCACCGACCTGTACGTGGTGTCGTTCCTCACCGAGGAGCTGAAGGGGAGCTCCCGGTACAGCCGCTACCTCTCGCCCCGATACGCCGACCGCCATGACCTGCCGGTTGACCTGCTGGTGAAGCCCGAGGGCCGCCACCACGGCCGCGGCGCAGCCGCCTAGTGGGGTGGCTCGTAGCGCTCGTCAGGTAACCGGCGAGGCAGCGGTGCCGTTGGCAAGGACGCAGGACGAAGGCGCAGCCGTAGCTGCGGCGAGGACGAGGACACCGTCCAACGGTGCCGCTGGCCGGCGGTTACCGGCGTTGTGCTGCGAGCCACCCCACTAGTGCACCAGTAGCCGGCCGAGCAGCTCGTGGCCGGGGACCGGCGTGCTGCCCGCGGTCGCGGGCTCGGTGTACAGCCCGCCGGGACCGTCGATCCGGCTGTCGACCAGCAGGTAGGGCACGGGATCGGTGGTGTGCGTGCGCCGCTCGACGGGTGTCGCGTGGTCCGGGAGGAGCAGCAGGCGCCAGGGGCCCATGGCGTCGAGGCCCTCGACCAGACCGTCAAGGATGCGGGCGTCCCACGCCTCGAGCGCCTTGATCTTCTCGTCGAGGTCGCCGGCATGGCCGGCCTCGTCAGTGGCCTCGACGTGCACCAGGAACACGTCGGCGCCGTCGGCCAGGGTGCGGAGGGCGGCGTCGCGCTTGCCCTCGTAGTCGGTGTCGAACCAGCCGGTGGCGCCGGGGATCTCGACGACGTCCATGCCGGTGAGGACACCGAGGCCCCGCACGAGGTCGACGGCGGTGACCAGCGCCCCGTGCCTGCCCGTCGCCTCCGCGAACGACGGGAGCCGCGGCTGGACGCCCTGGCCCCAGAGCCAGACCTGGGTGGCGGCCAGGGGCGAGGCACCGACGACGGCGCGGCTGGCGTCCATCAGCGCGATGAGCCGGGGCGAGGCCGGCCCACGGGGCAGTAGGGCCGGATGGCCGGTCAAGTCGTGGGGCGGGACGCACTGCGCCTCGGACCACGACGCGGGCGCGACGACGATGTGCCGGTACTGCACGCCGGCGTGGAATTCCACCCCGCTGCCGGCGCCCGACCCCAGCTCGGCGTCGAGGTCCCGAACGACCTGGGCGGCGGCCCCCGACGACGGATGCCCCCCGGCGAAGTCGACCATGGTTCCGTCGGATCCGATGGTCACGAGGTTGCAGCGGTAGGCGACCTGGTCGGGCCCCAGGCGAAGGCCGAGGGCTGCGGCTTCGATGGGCGCGCGCCCGGTGTGGTAGCGGGCGGGGTCGTAGCCCAGGATCGACATGTTGCCGACGTCGCTGCCCGGCGCCATCTTCGGGGGAATCACCGCCGCCCGACCAACCTTGCCCCTGGCCGCGAGCCGGGCCAGCGTCGGCATCGACGCCACCTCCAGAGGTGTGCGCCCGCCGAGCCGGGCCAACGGCTCGTCGGCGCAGCCGTCGGGGACGCAGATCACATACTTCACGCGCTCAGTCTCGCAGGCGGTAGTCGGCGCACCGAACGACATGAGCGAGGGCCTCACCCCCACGCGACCTTCGACCTCGAGTGGAGGTCGAGGGTCAGGCGGCCCGGACATGGTCAGAGGTGATGGTGCTCGATGGCCGCACGGTGACCTCGGCTGTGCGATAGGCGACCGTCACTGGTCACCAGGGGCACCGCAAGGGCCTCCGACAACGCCACATAGGTCGCGTCGTGCTGCACATGCATGTCGACTAGCCTTCCGAGACGGCCCCCGGGCACTCGCTGAGCACGCCGATGAGGTCGCTCATCAGATCTTGGTCCGCTTGGAGTGCGTCCTCCCCCTCGATCAGGCTCGTCACCAGCACCCGCTTGACCAGGTCATCGTCGATCGCATCCTCTAGGCAGTCGACCGTCTCGTCCGACATGTCCTCGCCTTCGGTGAGGCCTTCGATGAACGCCGCTCTCACGTCCATGCACTCGTTGACGTCTTCCCAGAACGCGTCGGCCAGGTCGTCGTCGAGGGTGATCCCGAACTCCTCGGGGGAGCTCTCCGGGTTCTCGCGTATCTCGTCGGGGCTCACGGCGCCACGGAGCTGGTCGACACCCACGGCGTCGACGAAGGCGCGGGCAAAGCACTCGTTCTCCTCGTCAGTCAGGTCGGACTCGTCGTTGCTGGCGACGATGGCGTCGACGTATTCCTGGCCCTCGTCGGACGATGACTCGCCGCCCGACCCACCTCCGTCGTCGTCGCCACAGGCGGCCCCGACCGCGCCCATGACCAGGACGGCCACCGCCAGCGTCGTCCGGCGCATCGTGCACCCTCCCCAGCCCCGAGGCGGTTCCCCGGGCAACCGGGCGGGACCTTAGTGCCCGGCCACTGCCCGCTCGACGTAGCGTCGCACCGCGTCCACGTCCGCGGAGAGCACGTCGTAGCGCTCGGGCCGCTCGAACAGGTCGGCGAGCCTGTCGGGCAATGCCGGCCGAGTACCGGTGGCCCGCTCGACCGCATCGGGGAACTTGGCCGGGTGCGCCGTGGCCAGGCACACCATCGGCAGGTCGGGCCGGCGCCGGCACGTCTCGGCGGCGCCGATGCCCACGGCCGTGTGGGGATCGGCCACGTAGCCGGTGCGCCGATGGAGCCCGGCAATGACCGCCAGCGTGGCGTCGTCGTCGAGGCTCGCGGCCGCGAACACGGGGTCTCGGGGCCCTTCGACCGAGCCGAGCGCCCGGAACCGACCCATCAGCTCGGCCGTGGCGGCGCCGTCCCGGCCGAGCAGCTCGAACAACAGGCGCTCGTGGTTGGACGACACCTGGATGTCCATGCTGGGGCTCAGGGTGGGCACGACCTCGTCGCTCACCAGCGACCCGGTCCGCGCCCAGCGGGTGAGGATGTCGTTGCGGTTGGAGCCGATCACCAGCCCCTCGATGGGAGCGCCCCCGCGCCGGGCGATCCAACCGGCCAGGATGTTGCCGAAGTTCCCCGTGGGCACCGCGACCTCGCAGGGCCCGCAGGCCGCGGCCGCGGAGACGTAGTAGACGATCTGGGCTGCCACCCGGGCCCAGTTGATCGAGTTCATGGCCGAGAGCCCGACCCGGTCACGCAACCCGTGATCGGCGAACAGCGCCTTCACCAGGTCCTGGCAGTCGTCGAACGTTCCCTCGACCGCCACGTTGTGCACGTTGGCCGCGTCGACGGTGGTCATCTGCCGGCGTTGCACGTCGGACAGCCGCCCGGCCGGGTGGAGCACGACCACGTCGAGGGTCGGGCGGCCGATGCAGGCGGCGATGGCCGCCGAACCCGTGTCGCCCGACGTGGCCACCACGATCGTGCGACGTTCGCCGCGCCGCTGGAGCTCCCGGTCGAACAGGCGACCGACGAGCTGGAGGGCGACATCCTTGAACGCCAGGGTGGGCCCGTGAAACAGCTCGAGCACCCACATGCCCGGCTCGAACTCGACCAGCGGGCACACGTCGGGATGGTCGAAGGTCGCGTACGCCTCGGCCACCAGCTCGTCGAGTGTCTGGCGGGGCAGCGTCGACCCCTCGACGTAGGGCCACAGAACATCGCCGGCCACGTCGACGTATCGCCCGGTGGCCCGCCAACTACCGGGCAGGGCCGGCCACGACTCCGGGACGTAGAGGCCACCGTCCGCCGCCAGCCCCGCCAGCAACACGTCGGCGAAGTCGAGGACCGGTGCCTGGCCCCGCGTCGAGACGTACTTCACCGGGGCGACGCGCCTACTCGCCGATGACGCGGAGGACCGACGTGATGCGGTCGACCGCGTCGAGGTGGTGGAGGTCGCGCACCGTCGCCTGCATGGCCGCCTCCCGGGCGATGTGGGTGATGAACACCAGGCGCGCCTCGTTGCCCAGCCCCTCCTGCTCCATCGAGCGGATCGATACCCCTTGCGTGCCGAAAACTCCCGCCACCGCGGCCAGGACGCCGGGGCGGTCGAAGACGTCGATGTTGAGGTAGTAGGCGGTCTCGACCTCGTCGATGGGACGGATCCGGGCCTTGCCCAGCGCGCCGATGCTGGCGTGGCTGCCCCGCGTTCGATTGACGGCGGCATCGATCAGGTCGCCCAGCACGGCGCTGGCCGTGGGGAACCCCCCGGCGCCGCGGCCGTAGAACATGAGGGCGCCCACGGCCGCGCCCTCGACGAACACGGCGTTGAAGCTGTCGCGCACCGAGGCCAGGGGGTGCTCGGCCGGCACCATCGCCGGGTGCACGCGTACTCCGACCTCGCTGCCGTCGGGCCCGTCCCGCTGCTCGGCGATGGCCAGCAGCTTGATGACGTAACCCATCTTGGCGGCGTAGTCGATGTCGGCGCGGGTCATGTGGGCGATGCCCTCGTTGGTGACATCGCCGGCCACCACCCGCACGCCGAAGGCGATCGAAGCGATGATCGCGGCCTTGGCGGCGGCGTCGTAGCCCTCGACGTCGGCGGTGGGATCGCGCTCGGCGTAGCCGAGGCTTTGCGCCTCGCCGAGGGCGTCGGCGTAGGAGGCGCCGGCCTCGGTCATGCGCGTGAGGATGTAGTTGGTCGTCCCGTTGACGATGCCCATCACCCGGTCGATGCGCTCGCCGGCGAGCGACTCTCGCAGCGGCCGGATGACGGGAATGCCGCCGCCGACCGCGGCCTCGAACAGCAGGTCGACACCGGCGTGATCGGCCGCGGCGAACAGTTCGGCTCCGACGTTGGCGAGCAGCTCCTTGTTGGCCGTGATCACGGGCTTGCCCGCCTTGATGGCGTCGAGGATCAGCTCCCGGGCGGGCTCGATGCCGCCGATGACCTCCACGACGATGTCGATCTCGGGATCGGTCACCAGGCCTGCGGCGTCATGGGTGAGCACGCCCTCCGGCAGCGCTACCGAGCGCTCCTTGGTGGTGCTGCGCACGGCGACGCGTGCCACCTCGAGGGCGACGCCGGTGCGGGCGGCGATGTCGTCCGACCGCGTGCGGATCAGCTCGACGAGCGCGGCCCCCACGTTCCCGCAGCCGAGGAGGCCGACACGCACGGGTTCAGGGGTCATGGGCGCAGCTCATGACGCGTCGACCGAGCGACCGCCAGGGAGCCGGACGACGATGGGGTCCGGGGGCGCAGCCCCCGAGGAAGCATGGTCATCGGCGCAGCCCCCGAGGAAGAACGGTCATGGGAGAGCCATGGTAGGAGCGGGCGCCGCGACGGCTCGACTCACAGGTCGTTACGGAGCAGGTCGTCCTCGGTTTCGCGGCGCACGACCGGGCGGGCGTGGCCCCGGGACGCGAACACCACCGCGGGCCGCGTGACCTTGTTGTAGTTCGACCCCATGGTATGGCCGTAGGCGCCGGTGACCGGTGTCGCCAGCAGGTCACCGACCCGTATACCGTCCGGCAGCCGGGCGTCGCGCACCAACATGTCCCCCGACTCGCAGTGCTTGCCCACGATCGTTGCGGTCCACGGGCGGGGGGCATCGACAGCCCGGGGCAGGAGCGCCTCGTAGCCGCTGCCGTAGAGCACCGGGCGGGGATTGTCGCTCATGCCGCCGTCGACCGCCACGTACGTGCGCACGCCCGGAATGTCCTTGATGGTGCCGACCGTGTAGAGAGTGACCGCCGCCCGGGCGGCGATGGCCCGGCCCGGCTCGGCCGTCACGCGGCTGCGGATGCCGGCGCTTTGGCAGGCGTCGAGCACCGTGCGCCCCCACTCGGTGATCGAGGGAGCGTCCTCGCCTACCACGTACGGGACCCCGAGGCCGCCGCCGATCGACAGCTCCGGCAGGTCGAGGTCGCGGACGCAGGGGGCGATGACCTCGATGGCCTGGTGGAAGAAGTCGGCCACGAACACCTGGCTGCCGATGTGGGCGTGGACGCCCACCAACTCGACCGCCGGCGATCCCCGGGACCGCTCGACGGCCTTGGCCAGGTCACCGGACGCCACGCCGAAGCCGAACTTGGAGTCGATCTGCCCCGTGCGCACGAATTCGTGGGTGTGGGCCTCGACCCCGGGTGTCGCCCTGACCAGCACACGAGGCACCCGTCCATCGGCGGCGTGGAGCCGGTCGAGCCGATCGAGCTCGTCGAAGCTGTCGACGACGGTCCGGCCGACGCCGACCTCCCGGGCGTGCCGCAGCTCGGCCTCGCTCTTGTTGTTTCCGTGCAGCACCAGGCGGTCGGCCGGGACTCCCGCCGCCAGCGCCACGTGCATTTCGCCACCGGTAGCCACGTCGAGGTGCATGCCCTCCTCGTGGACGAGCCGGGCCATAGCCAGGCACAGGAACGCCTTGCCGGCGTAGGACACCCCGTCGCCGAAGGCCGCCACCGCCTCGCGGCACCGGGCGCGGAGGTGGTCCTCGTCATAGACGAACAGCGGCGTGCCGAACTCGTCGGCCAGGTCGGCGACGGCGCACCCGGCGATGGCCAGCGACCCGTCGGGCAGGACCTCGGCCCCGTCGGGCAGCAGGCGACGGGGGACCGGATCGGTGGCCCGCTCGAAACCCGCCGCGGTTTCGGTGGCTCTGGGCACCAGATCCGCGGCAGGAATCTCCGATGGGCGACTCACATCGACTCCGGGGCGGTGACGCCCAGGAGGTCGAGGCCGATGGCGAGGCCGATCCGGGTGGATTCGACCAGCCACAGCCGGGCCTGCGTGGTCTCCGGCGGCACGTCGTCGCCCAGCACGCGGCAGTCGTGGTAGAAGCCGTGGAAGCGGTCGGCCAGCTCGCGCACCCAGGCCGTCACCTTGTGTGGCGCCCGCTCGACGCAGGCCAGCTCCACCACCTCGGGCAGTGTCGACAGCGTGCGGAGCAGCTCGAGCTCGCGCTCGTGGGTGACCGGCGCCAAGTCGACGTCGGCCAGCGGCGCCCGCGCCACGCCCAGCTCGTCGGCCTTCTTGCCGATCGAGTGGATCCGGGCGTTGGCGTACTGGACGTAGTAGACGGGCGACTCCTTCGACTCGGCGCGTACCTTGTCGAGGTCGATGGTGGGCGACTGGTCGATGGAACTGACGAGAGACAGGAGCCGCATCACGTCGGCGCCGATCTCGTCGACCAGGTCGTCGAGGTCCACGGCGTTGCCCAGCCGCTTGCCGATGCGACCACCGGCGAGCCTGATCATCTGCCCGATGCGCACCTCGAGCCGGCCCTTCTCTACGCCGAGGGCCTCAACCCCCGCGGTCAGGCTGGGCACCTGGCCCTGGTGGTCGGCGCCCCACACGTCGATCACCCGGTCGAAGCCGCGCACCAGGAACTTGTTGCGGTGATAGGCGAGGTCGCCGGCCAGGTACGTGTAGTCCCCGCCCTGGTCGGCCGACTTGCGGAGCACGCGCTTCTCGCGGGGGTCGCCGTGGGTGGCGGTGTTCAGCCAGAGGGCGCCGTCTTCCTCCCACACCAGGCCGCGGTCCTGCAGCTCGGCGATGGTCTCGACGACCGCATCGCTCTCATGGATCGAGGCCTGGCTGAACCACTCGTCGAAGGCGATGTTGATCGAGGCCATCTGGTTCCTGATGAAGTTCAGGATGTGCCCGGCCGCCCAACGCCCGGCCTGGTCGACGTCGTCGGGTCCCTCGTAGGCGCTGGCCAGTCCCTTGACGAAGCCGCTGGGATAGCCGCCCTCGGGCACCGCCAGCCCGGCGCGGCGGGCCAGCACGCTCTCGCCCAGGCGCCAAATCTGGCCGCCGGTGTCGTTGACGTAGAACTCGCGGCTGACGTCGTAGCCGCAGCGGGCGAGCAGCCGGGCCACCGAGTCGCCGTAGGACGCGAACCACCCGTTGCCGACATGGAGGGGCCCGGTCGGGTTGGCGGACACGAACTCGACCTGCACCCGCTCCCCGGCGCCGAAGGCGTGGCGGGCGTACCCCTCCTCGCCGGCGTCGACCACCTCGCGGAGCACGTCATGCAGCCAGGTGGGTGCCAGGTGGAAGTTGACGAAGCCGGGACCGGCGATCTCGACGCGCTCCACATGGGCCGGCGGCTCGGCGTCGAGCACCTCGGCGATCTGGGTTGCCAGCTCACGCGGATTGCGGCCCGCCGCCTTGGCGGTGGCGAGGGCCACGTTGCTCGACCAGTCCCCGTGCTCCCGACGCCCCGGGCGTTCGAGCGTGATGCTGCCCGGCGGCTCGAGGCCCACCTTGTCGAGGGCGCTGCGCAGGGACGCTTCGAGGACGTCGCGGATCATGGTCCACCGGATCGTCTTGGAGGGACGGGGCGGATCGATCGTAGCGACACGACCCGCCGGGCCCGCACGCGTTGCCCGGCGAGTCGTGTTCGCTGGAAGTAACGAGGTGGTAGGTCAGTCGGCGGGGAGGGCGGAGATCCCGGCGAGGATCACGGGGGCCGCCCAGGCCACGCCGCCCGCCGCAGTCACCACGGTGCCGACGACGAAACGAAGTGATCGGGTCATCAGTCCTCCTCAGTCGATGCCGGTGACGGTGAGCCCGGCGAGGATCAGCGTGGGCATCCACACGACGGTGACGGTCGCGGCCGCAGCGACGACGCCGGCGATGACGTGCAAGGGTCGGTTCATGGTGGGCCTCCTGTGTTGGTGGTCGCCACCCATTCGAGACGCACGCCTGGGCTGGATCACGGCCGCGCAGCAAGTTCGGCGGCGGGACGGGTGGGCGCTACCCTGTCCCCTCCTGCCCTCGTAGCTCAGGGGATAGAGCATCGGCCTCCGGAGCCGTGTGCGTGGGTTCGAATCCCGCCGAGGGCGCTGCTGGATGTGGGCGTTGACCTGGGAGTTTGTTTTGGTCAGCGGGCTGCGGTGTTGACTGCTGTTGACCCCTTTCGCCCGAGATTCGCCGGCATTTTTGGGACCACGATGGGATCACGTCTAACGATTTCCGCCAATGAATCGGGACACGTGTTTGGAGGCCCTTCCAGCTACGAGGCCCGCGGCCGCGTGGGGGGCAACCGGCGAGACCGTCCGCCGGATGCTGTTCAGTCCAGGTGGGCTCTGGAGCATTGCCCCCGGTCATGTACGTGCGCGTCGCAGCCCTCGTGCAGCACGCATAACGTCGCGGCAATTGTCAGCGACAGCGGCAGCGCCTCAGCATTCCCCGAGATTCGCGCTCGCGATTTCCCCAGCTCAGGCGTGGTCTCCCGTGGGCCCGGCCTTGGACTCAGTGAGCCCTCCCGTGCGCTCGGATCCGAATGCTCGCGCTCTACGCAATCCGCACGTCAGCTTCGAACGGGAGGACTACACCGACCCGCTCGGAAGGCAGCTCCCGTACCTCGCCACCGTCGCCGAGGGCCGGCAGGAGCAGCTCCGGGATCTGTCCAGCGACGCGCAGCGCTGGTATGTGACGGGTTCGCAGACAGTCCGGGCACACGACGCCGGTGTTGCCCTGGCGACGGACCTCGTTCGTGGTCGGGATGAGTCCTTTCGCGCCGCACGTGCCGCACGGTTTCCAGCCCATCACTTCGACTCGCAGGTCCAGCAGCTCGATCAGTCTTCGTCGAAGTCCGTCGTCCGCGGCGTTGAGGGCGCTCCGAGCCTGTTCGCACAGAGCCCGTAGTCGGCCGGCCAGTCCTGCAGTGGCCAGGTTCTTGCCTCTCAGGCGCCGAAGGTGGTCCCGCTGACGACGGAGGTTGAGGAGCAGCTCGTTGCTCGCTCGGATGGCGGCGCGCGCCGTGGCGGGATCGATCCCTTCCGCTCGCAGCCCGGCGTACTCGTCGGCGATCTGGTTCTCCAACCTGGCGATGCGGTGCTCCAAAGCGGTGAGCTGCTCACGTTCGGCCGCGGCGTGCTGCCCTCTCGTCGACTCGGTTTCCCCCGCCAGCGCCTCAAGTGCAGCGGGGTCGCCCAGCAGCGTCGTGACCTGCTCCCAGACAGCCTCCTCGACGGTCGCGGCATACAGTCGCCGGCAATGACACCTGGGGGTATCGCTGTAGCGCTGCGTATGACGCTGCGGGCACTGGTACCAGCGCTGAGATCCGTGGCCAGGGATGCCCTGCATGCGGGTGCCAAGGGGGGACTCGATCAGTCCACGCAGCAGGTACGGCCGACGCCGTCTTGAGGATCGGCGGGTTCAGGCGGTGGCTGCAACGACCTGCGTGTAGGTCTCTGATGGTGTCAGGTAGTTGAGGGTCTTGCGAGGCCGGTCGTTGAGGCTGCGCTGGATGCGCTTCAGCTCGGCGGCCGAATGCTTCGAGAGGTCGGTGCCCTTCGGCAGGTATTGGCGTAGAAGCCCGTTGGTGTTCTCGTTCGAGCCACGCTGCCAGGGAGCGTGGGGGTCGCAGAAGTAGATCGGGATCCCGGTGGCGGTGGTGAAGCTCGCGTGGGTGGACATCTCCGCTCCCTGGTCCCAGGTGATCGAGCGGCGCAGCTCGCCCGGCAGGGTTGCCACCGCCCGGCGCATCGCGGCTTCGACGCTGATCGCGGACCGGCCGTCCTTGAGGTGCAAGAGCAGCACGAGCCTGGTGGTGCGCTCGACCAAGGTGCCGACGGCGCTGCGGCCGTTCTCGCCCAGGGTGAGGTCGCCCTCCCAGTGGCCGGGCACGGCACGATCAGCGACCTCGGCGGGCCGATCCGAGATCATGACCATGCCGGGGATCCGACCCCGGCGATCGACAACGCCGCGCTTCTTGCGGCAGGTTCGGCCCGACCGCAGGCATCGGGCCAGTTCCCGTCGTAGTTCACCGCGCCCCTGCACGAACAGCGACTGGTAGATCGTCTCGTGGCTCACCCGCATCTCCGGGTCATCCGGGAACTCCAACGGTAAGCGCCGAGCGATCTCATCGGGCGACCACAGCTCGAGCAGCCGCCGGGCGACCTCGTCGCACAGTCGGCCGGCGCGCAGCTTGCACCGCTTCGGTCGACGCGCCCCTTCCCGGGCTCGTTGATGCGCGCCCCAGGCCGAGTAGCCCTCCCGCCCGCCGTTCGCAACGACCTCGCGGCTGATCGTCGATGGCGAGCGCCCGAGCTGGCGGGCGATCGCGCTCAGCGGCTCGCCGCTTCGAATACCGACGAGGATCTCCTCCCGCTCAGCGATTCCTAGGCACCCCGCGCGTGGCTCCCAGTCGTCGGGCACCCCGCTGGTGAAGCGGCCATCGCGGACCATGAGACCGACCATCGGCGCGGTGCAGCCGACCTCGCGGGCGATATCGACGAGCCGCCAACCACGCGCTCGAAGTCGGACGCGAGCTGCTTCTGCTCGTGCGTGAGGATGCCCGCCATGGATCTGCTCCTGTGATCGAGAGACTCGGTAGTTCACAGGACCAGTGCGCTCACCGCTTGGATCCGCCCTTCCTGACGAGCGCAGGGGCCTCCGCATCGGTGGCGGCGATCATCCGGTACCCGACCGTGATCCGTTGGCGCCCCGCCGGCGACAACGCCAGATGCCCGGTCGGCCAGCATGGTCCGTGTCGTCGGTGTCCGGATGGCGCCTTCGGGCACCGCCACGCCGTGCTGATAGAGCTCGGCGTGGATCCGCTGGCACCACACGGTGCGCTGGTTGACCAGCGACATGTACAGCCGCACCCGTTCCCGCCATTCGAGCACGCCCTCGGGTGGGATCCAGCTCGCCGGCAGCTCCCCGGCGAGCAGGTCCCGCAACAACCGGGCGTCGGTGCGGTCGGTCTTCGCCCGATGCTTGCGACCACGGGTTGCCTGGGTGTCGGCGGGCTCGGCCAGGTTCGCCTCGAACCCCGCGGCCTCGATCTCCTCGACCACATACCGCCACCAGGTACAGCCCTCCACCGCCAACGCCACCGGGCCGCCCTTTGCTCGGCGAGTCAGGTCGCCGCTCAGCCACCGCCGGAACCGGTCCCGATCGGGCTGCCAGATACGCCCCCGCCACTCCTTGCCCGAGTCGACCTCGAGCGCATCGAAGGTGAACTGCCGCCGATGCAGATCCAACCCACATACCATCGCCATCAGGGACCTCCTCGTTCGTCCACGGACACTTGGCCAACCAAATCGTTGTCCGCACACGAGCCGAGGAGGTCCTCACACATTGAATGTTCTGGGACACCATTCGGTGGGTGC
>Ga0256867_10000372_pt1 | contig 17706 bp, 13 predicted proteins | sample RVTome_15_FD_185939 | JGI IMG/M metagenome (GOLD analysis project Ga0256867, IMG submission 185939) | Soil microbial communities from uranium-contaminated site in the Upper Colorado River Basin, Wyoming, United States - RVT150D86 (HiSeq) ... | reverse complement strand
TATACAAAGTATAATATTCATTCAGCGCTTTTATTACATCCCTGGTATGAAAGAACCAATTTGCAGGTTCAAACAAGGTCAGTACCGGGATGTTATCCTGGTAGTAAAGATAGAACTCAGGATCTTCCAAAGATTGCAGGACCTTTCGGATAGTTGTCCACTTTTCGTCAGCATCCAAGCTGAAGTAACCGGCTTTCTCGATTTGTTGTTTGACTGCCCCTCCCAATACCGGCCAGATTTTGGCAAAGTCCCAGTCATATTCCTGTAATAAATCCTGGTTGAAAGAGACCTGTTGGTGCAGTTGTTCTTTGGAAATATTCAGGTCATCCTTGAGATTGTTCCTGAAAATCCTGAATGGGACCCCATCCCTGCAAAGCACGACATTTGACTGACTCCCAAACATTTTAATCAGTACGCAGAGGCCCTGATCGAAGTCAATACATAAACAACGTTCATTCTCAATGCAATACACCCTGAAGACATGGGCGTTATTTATTTCAGTAAAAAGATCGATACTGTTTTTCCGGGCTCTTTTTAGGTTATCCGGTACCCTGACCATAGAGAAATTATGGTGCAGGATTGCATGGACCAATATTTGCTGGTGATCTCTGGTAAATTGCATTATCAGTTCATCCTTATCCTGGGAGTAGCAGCAGTGAATCCTGCATCCTGCCAACAGATCGTTTAAACGGTGAGCCAATTCCTGCAAGACAAAGTAGCTGTTATGCACTGCTAAATATTTAGAGTAAGGCCATCATAGGCCAGGTGTATGTGTAGCGGAAGATTCTCTGAAATTTCCTGGTGAAGGCCTAATCGGTGACTGATATGAGTAAAATATGCGGCTTCCGGCTGTAATTCTTCAACCATTGCCACCGCCTGTTCCAAATTGAAGTGTGAAATGTGATGGTCGATCTGCAGGGCATTGAGCACCAGTATTCTTGAACCTCTTATTTTCTGTTTTTCAGATTCTTCAATATAATTGGCATCTGTGATATAGGTGAAATCCTTAATGCGGTAACCCCATACCGGCAATTTATGATGAAATACCTGAATTGGTATAAATCCTATCCCTCCAACCTGAAATGGACGACCATCCATTTCAATGATTTCAATTCTCGGAATTCCAGGGTACTGATATTCAGTGAAAATGTAGGGATACTCAAGTTTTAGATGATCGATCACCCTGCTGCTGGCATAAACCGGAATATCTGATTTCTGATGGTAGTTAAAAGGTCGAATGTCGTCCAGGCCTCCTACATGGTCCTTGTGCTCATGGGTGAAAACTATGGCATCAAGTCGTTTGAACTTTTGTACTAAGGCTTGTTGACGAAAGTCCGGCCCACAGTCTATTACCACACTGGTACGGCTATTCTGAACCAGCAGGGAGGTACGCAATCTTTTATCCCTGTAATCCAAAGACTTACATACAGGACAACTGCAATTTATCACAGGTACACCCTGAGAGGTTCCGGTACCGAGAAATGAGACCTTCAAAGTTCGATTGCTGTTTGGGATAAACCGAGGTATAATTTTCGATTTTTTTCTCCCAAAACATTAATGTCTACCTGGATACTCCTTAAAATGTCCAACAAGCAGTTAATTTTCCCTTCTGTGGTGTAGTACTTATTAACTACAGCCATTTTGGTGTTTCGCAATATGCAATATCCACTGTTAAAAGACCCTTTTTCATACCTCAATTGGTATTCGGTTTCGCTAAAAAGATCTTCAAGTTTGTTTAAAAAATGCTTGGTATACTTTACTTCCATACGGCACTACGCCACAGTGTATTTCTTAACTGTTTCAACTAATGTATCAAAATTCAATGGTTTGGGAAGGTATTCGTTGATACCGGCTTCCTTAAAGTCTTCGATGGAATAATTTGGTGCATTTCCGGTAATTGCCACGATAGGTATTTGTGATTTTTCCGGATCGGGAAGTGCTCTGATATTTCGTGTACATTCCATACCGTCCATTACCGGCATGTTTATATCCATTAAAATTATATCAAATTTTTCCTTTTTTAATATATCAAGTACCTGTTGCCCATTCTTTACAGCAGAAATTTCAAAACTTTGCATCTGTAGAATTTTTCTTGTCAGATTCTGTATTACAGAACTGTCTTCGGCTACTAATACCCTCTTTGGCATAATCTGTTGTTTTGTTTTATAAATTTAGAATATTGTGGTAATTATCCTGAAATTCCTTGAATATTTTGTTTAGCTCCTGCAGGCCTCCAGGAGCAGTATGGTATTTCTTATCTTTTAGATTTCCTTCTAGTTTTCTGGCCATTTCAGCTAGTTTTTCCACTCCCAATGTGCCTGCACTGCCTTTCATGGTGTGTAAATCCCGGAGGATTGTCTGATAATCTTCTTGTTTGAGCGATTCCTGGCATTGGTCCAGTTGTTCCCGGGTTTCTTTTTCAAAATCTTTCAGGATTTCCATTACCATCTCTGCGCCACTATATTTCTTCAGCTGTGAGATCACCTCTTCGTTGAGAATTCTCCATTGATGATAACGGCTATTTACCGGTTGGATCTGTAGATCTGGTGTGCCATTTACCCATTTCTTAACCTTATTGATCAGATTATGAGATTTGATAGGTTTGGAAAGGTAGTCGTCCATTCCCTGTTTGAGAAATCTCTGCCGGTCTGGCTCCATCCCATACGCCGTCATTGCCACTATAGGGGGTAATTTTGGCAGGTTCATTTGTTTGAGTTTTTTAGTAGCGGTGACACCATCCATTTTAGGCATTTGTATGTCCATAAAAATCAGGTCAAAATCCTTGCTAGTGGCTTTCTCTATTGCTTCGTACCCATTCCTGGCCAGTTCAACCTGACAACCTGACGATTTCAGCATTTCACTGGCTACCTGTTGATTCACCTGGTTGTCATCAACCAATAATATTTTCGGTCTGTATTCGGTGAAAATTTCAGGGGCTACCTCCTTATCTCTTTCTTTTTGTTTTTCTACCATTTCTTTGGTAGTGGCCACAGCCTCAAAAGTAAACCAGAAAGTACTTCCAAGGTTTGGCGTTGAATACACTCCGATATTTCCATTCATTAACTCACAGAGCTGTTTGGAAATTCTGAGCCCCAAGCCGGTTCCTGCAAAAGCCTTGCTGGAGGAGTGGTCCAATTGACTAAAGCTTTTAAACAGGTTATCCAGTTGTTCCTTAGGTATACCAATTCCAGTATCCCGGATACTTACTTTAACTACGTGGGTCTTATCGTACTTAAACTGTGGATTCATACTCAAATGGATGCTTCCGCTTTCGCTGGTAAATTTTAAGGCATTCGAGATTAAATTGGCGATTATCTGCATAAGCCTGGTTTCATCAATTACCACATACTCAGGCAACCTGGGATTAATATAGTAAGCCATATTAATCTTTTTGCTGGTAGCTTGTTGTGAAAACAAAGCGACCAGTTTACCGATCACTTGTCGCAGTTCAACTGGTGTCTTGCGAAGCTTCATTTTGCCAGCTTCCATTTTGGATAGATCCAGGATGTCATTCAGAATCTCCATCAATAACCCGGATGATTTCTTTATGGTATCCAGATACTCAGCCTGATGGGGCTCTAAGGGGCTGGAACTTAGCAGGTCCAACATCCCGATGATCCCGTTCATGGGAGTCCTTATCTCATGACTCATATTAGCCAGGAACTCTTCTTTTACCCTGAGTGACCGTTCAGCTACCTCCTTAGCCTGAATCAGTTGCTCACTGGCTTCCTTTAACTGGGTTATATCTCTAAGTACCCCTTCTATTTCCAGGATCCCATCATTGGCAACCTTGGAGCGTACATTACAAATACACTGGATTATTTTGCCATCTTTTCTAACCAGCGAGGCCTCAAAATTCCGAACACTCTTGTGTTGGACCAATTGTCGCATCAGACTTTTGGTTTTGATGGTGTATAAATAATAGTTGGTAATATTCTTTTCCAGCACTTCATGCTGTTCGTATCCGGTCATTTCGGATACTGAAGGGCTAACCAGGAGGATTTTCCCTTTCGGAGTGCATTTAAAATACAGGTCCTGGAATGATTCAAAAATATTCCTGAATTTTTCCTCACTTTCACGTAACGCCAGACCAGCTCTTTTTTTATCGGTTATATCATGCGCAATTCCAGAAATTTCCTTGACCGAACCATTGTTGGTGAATATCGGGTTCAGGTGTATATCCATCCACACCTCATTTCCATAATCACCCCGATGTTGAATTTCAAAATGCAGACTATTCCCCTGAAGCACTTGATGGTACTTATCTATCCAAAAACTCGGAGAGTTTCGTTTTATAGGTAGGTTTGTTTCACTTGATATTTTCTGATTGGGTTTTAGACGTTTCCCGGTATGCTTGCCAACTGTACGGGAATAGTTCTGATTGAATGATGTTAGTTCCAAATTTGAGTTTACCGACCAGATAAGATGTGAGCTACTTTCAAAGATAGCATTCAACCTGGCAGTCTGATTTCGTATTTTTTCCTCGTTTCGCTTGCGGTCAATAGATAAGGAAATTTGACCCGAGATAAAATCGAGAAGATCGAGGTCTGATCTGTGGAAGGGAGCAGGTTTGTCATAGGAAAAGACTGCTATAAGTCCCAGACACTCCCGGTTCAGACGTAGCGGAGCGCTAATCCAAACATTGGGTACTTGCTGCATAGGGCCGGTAATTCCCTCTCTTTGCAGTGAAATGAATTCTTCACCGGTTACTATCAGTGATCTGTTTGCCTCAAGGGCGTATTTGGTAATTTCTTTTTCAAAACCCTGTTCCGGACAACTGGTTTTCTTATTGTCTCTCACATAAAAAGGAATCTCGAAAGATTCATCATTCAGGATGGCAAAATAAAAATTACCTGCATTCAGAAAGATGTTGAGCTCACTGTGAATATTTCTGTACAGGTCCTCGAAAGAATGACTGTGTATGCATTGATTGGCTATTCCGTAATATAAATTTCGGACCTTCTCCGTTCGAACTCTTTCAGAAATGTCGTGAAATATAATTCTGAATTCAGAAGGTCTATTATTTTCATAGCTGCAGGTTACGCTTCCTGATAGGAATATATTCCGGCCTTTTTTGGAAACCAGAATGGTTTCGAGTTTACCGGATGTTTCTGATAAAGAGAGGTGCTTTAAGAAACTTTCGGTATGCGCTCTATAGTCCGCATGGACCAGGTCCACGAATTTCAGACGGTTCAAATCTTCTTTGGAGTATTCAACTGAATTAATCCAGGATTGATTCATGAATTTTATTTTTCCTGCTATAGATGTTACCAGGATCAGATCATGAGCATTGTCAAACAGTTCCCTGAGTCTGGCATTCGATTTTTCCAGCCCCTTGGTTAATTTGTCCTTTTCGGTAATGTCTCTGGCGATGACAGTAATATTGCTATGCAAATCTTCGGGGTTATTCAGAACGAAGGTCAGGTAATGAATGTAAATCCATCTGCCTGATTTATGCAGGATCCGGTCTTTTAAAATCTCGGGGAGCTCTCCCATACTAATAAAATTCTTAAATCCTCCAAGGTAGAGATCCTTTAATTCCACGGGAACCAGAAAATCGAAAATACTACTGCCTATAAGTTCTTCCCTGGTATACTGGGTTGACCGCAAAAAAGCATTGTTACAGCCCTGGATAATACCGTCCAGATTGGTGGTGATAGCCAGCAGCTTTGAATTTTCCATGGATTTCAGAACCCTGCTGTTGGTCCTGGCATTGGTTTTGGCGGCATGATCCACAAAAATCCTTTCGGTCTGGTGCTCCTCTTTTTGCAACTCGGAAACTACTTGTTGAAGCCGTTCAATCTCCCGAATCAGGTCATCTTTGTTTGCTCCGTCAAAACTCATTACCAGCCGGCTTTATGTGTTGTAACTATTTGAACACCCAATTCAAACAGTTTGTACTGATAAATTTAGAATATATTTGTTTCAAAACACAACAAATGAACCAACCTGTTTCCCGTAAGATACTGGTGATCGTGGTTGGTGCTACCGCGGTAGGAAAAACTGCAATCGCACTCAAACTGGCAAAGCATTATCAGTGCAGCATATTATCAGCTGATTCCAGGCAATGTTACCGGGAACTGGGTATCGCCACTGCCAAACCCGATTTAGCCATGAGGAAGAAGGTCCCACATTTTTTTGTGGACTCACACAGTATTAGAAATCCCATTAGCGCAGCTGAATTTGAGGAGTATGCTCTTGATATCCTGAATAAGGTTTACTTACAACAGGATTACTGCATTATGGTTGGAGGTTCCGGACTATATGTTAAGGTGGTATCTGCCGGACTGGACCAGATTCCCGATATTCCCGCCCATATAAGGATGGACCTTGAAAATCGTCTGGAGAAACTGGGGTTGGCCAGTCTGGTGTGTGAACTGAAAAAGCTGGATCCAGATTTACTGGAGAATCTGGACCTGGAAAACCCCAGGAGGGTGATAAGGGCTTTAGAGGTATGCCTGGTTACCGGAAAACCTTATTCAACTTTTCTAACAGGTAGAAAGAAATCAAGACCCTTTGGAATTATAAAAGTCGGACTGATACGTGAACGGGAGGACCTATACCAGCGAATTGATTTCAGAATGGATAAAATGATAGAGCAGGGTTTGTTTGAAGAGGCGGAGAATCTCTACCGGTTTCGCCATGAAAAGCCATTGCAAACAGTGGGGTACCAGGAGGTCTTTGGGTATATGGACGGGCTGTACGACCGGCAGGAAGCTATCAGATTGCTTAAAAGAAACAGCAGGAGGTATGCCAAAAGACAATTGACCTGGTTCGGCAAAGATCCGTCAATTCATTGGTTTAGGGCGGATGATCTGCAATCAATTATGAATTACCTGGAACTGACCGTTTCTGCTGCTAGTAATTAAAAATCTTTACCATACGAAGAAGGTCGGGGCTGAGGGTTTTCTTAATGGTGATGGCATGTTCGAAAGGAGTGTATACCAACTCATCCTTCATCACCCCGGCCATCACATTTTTGCGTCCGTTGAGAAGGCCTTCAATAGCACTTAACCCCATTCTGCTGGCCAGAATGCGGTCTTTAGCTGTGGGAGCTCCGCCCCTTTGTATATGACCCAGGGTGGCCACCCGAATATCGGCATCTACCAGGACCTCCTTGGTTTTGGCCGCTACTTCAATGGCGCCGCCTATTTCGTCCCCTTCAGCTACCACCACAATGCTGGAGGTCTTGGATTTGTCCCTGCTTTTTTTCAAGGTATTGATTACATCCTCTGCGGTAATGGCGGCTTCAGGAACTAAAACCAATTCGGCTCCCCCGCAAATGCCGGACCTTATGGCGATATATCCGGAGTCTCTGCCCATCACTTCGATAAAAAATATCCTGTCGTGAGAATCCGCGGTATCCCGGATTTTATCGATTGCCTGGATTGCTGTATTTACTGCCGTATCAAACCCAATGGTAAAGTCGGTGCCGTAGATATCATTGTCAATGGTTCCCGGTGCGCCTACTATTGCTACTCCGTATTCCTCATAGAATATTTTGGCACCGGTAAATGAACCATCCCCACCAATACATATAAGTCCCTCAATACCCTGTTCCTGAAGGAAGTTGTAGGCCTTTTTGCGTCCCTCTTTAGTCTTGAATTCCTCACTGCGGGCTGATTTAAGAATGGTACCACCTTTTTGGATAATATTGCTAACCGAGTAGGAACTCAAAGGTGTGATATCGCCCTTGATCATCCCATTGTACCCGTATCTGATGCCGTAAACTTCCGCCCCATGGTATATGGCGCCTCTAACCACCGCCCTAATACAGGCATTCATGCCTGGTGCATCCCCCCCGGATGTGTAAACTGCTACCCTTTTCATAACCCACTATCAAAAAGCAGGTAAAAGTAAAATATTTATTATGGAATTCTCAGCAATCGTACGGTTTTATTGATATTATCATTTAGTTGCTCCGAGGTTTTTAGCATATAGTTGATTCCCACAAATATTATGGTAATCAGGCTGCTTCTGACCAGGATATCCAATATAAATTGATCCAGTGCGGGGATAAGGGTTTCAATAACTAAACAGAATAAAGCTACGCCCAATGCCACCAGGTGTTTAGAGTTGTAAGGTTGAATTCTGAATTTTTTCTTTATCACTACGAATTTCAAAATATTTAAAACCATGATGGCGATTAAAGTGGCCCATGCAGCGCCTGTGATTCCAAATCCCGGTAATAGCAGTATATTGAGGGTAACCAGCAATCCCAGCTGCAGGATAGAGAGGTAGGTATTGATCCGATAGAGTTCGGAAAACCCTATTATAGCGCTGCCGACACCCCCGGTCATTTGAATAACATAAGCAAGACCGGTTAAAACGATTACCCAACTACCAGCAGCAAAGGACTCAGGCAGGATCTGGTAGATATTGGGAAGATTAATGTACAAACCAATAAAGATCAGCATTCCTATTAATTGTTGGTTAATAGTGCTTTTATTGTGGATTCGGCCTATCAAATCGATATCTTCATTCTTGAAGGCATCAGAAATCATGGTGGGGGCAATCTTATTCAAACCCCTGGATGGAAGTAGTACTAAGGTGGCAAAGAAGAAATTGGTAACATAAATACCCGTTTGCGATTCATTGTAAAATTCGCTTATTAAAATGTTGTTAACCTGCAGGATCGCAACATTGGTCAGGCCTGTAATAAAACCAAACACACTAATTCCAGCCATGGCTTTCATCATGTTTCTTTCAATGGTCCTGAACCTGAAATTAAGATGACATTCACCTCTCCAAATAACAAACAGGATCATCAAAATCGCAATAAGTATAAAACTGCCCGCATAAAGCCTGGCAAACTGTTCGAAATTTATAACCCCGTAGACCAGTGGTATCAACGCCAATAACATCAGAAATCGCAGCCCGAATTCCCTCAGCAAAACCCCGGTACTGGCATTGTATAATACCGTATTGTAGTTGTCCATTACCATAAACAGTAATAGTCCTGCAGTCAGGGGTATACATAGATAGTAATATTGAGCAAACAGGCCGGTTTGCCCATCTTCAATTAGAAACTGACCAGTAATTCCATAAACTACCAGGAAAATCAGAAACCCCAGTGTAATTACCAAAATGTACAACGGCAGGAATCCGCCATGACCTCTGGCTCCATTGCGGAAGTAGGGAAAATAACGGATAGCCGCATGATTAAAGCCCAATATTGCTACCTGAGCAAAAATGGATCCGTAGGACACCAGCAATGCTATTACTCCTATTTCTGCTTCGCTTAAATACCTGGGGAAGAGGTGTGCTCTGACCAAAAAACCGATGATCACCCCCACATAGATGTAGATGGTGGATTTTATGGCTTGACGGCCAATTATTCCCATAGGCTCCTGATTAAAAACACCACCTCAAGTTTTAATACCATGCTGTAGGAAGGTCTCTACCAGCTCCCGGACCGCACCAGATCCACCCGCAGTAGTGAGCCTGATAATTCCAGGTATAGTTTTTATGCTGTTTCGGGCATTAGACGGGCAGGCAGCAATACCCACTGCTTCCAGTAGTTCTTTATCATTGATATCGTCACCGATGTATGCCACCTCCTGTAAATTGATGCCCAATTCCCGGCAAAGGTTTTGAACCAATTCAAGTTTATCGTCCACTCCGTGAAAATGAAAATCCAGCCCTAATTTTTTGGCACGTCTCCGGTTAAGTTCACGGTCTTCCCTAGTGATGATCCCGACTTTAATTCCTTTTTTCTTTAGCAATTGAAATCCCATGCCATCGTAGGTATTAAACTTTTTCAGCTCATCACCATGCTCCGTGTAATACATCCCGGCATCTGTTAATACTCCGTCAACATCCGATAAGAACAGACGGATGTTCTTGGAGGTACCGTTGGTCAGTACGTACTTTCTCATCAGGTATTCTCCCTGCAGCCAGTCATCTTCCTCGTCCAACTCCAAAGCTGTATAGGACGGCATCTCGTAAATGCCAATTTTGCCTTCAAGCCTGTTTCCTGATTTCAAAATATTCCCTATACTATTGAGGTAAAATGCACCGTTTTCCATCATGGAACCGGGAAAATCCTGTCGTCGGGGCCGTTGTTGGTATTGATAATTCAGTGGTTGGCCATTTTCGGTCCAAAGAAAACGCTTAACCCTGCAACAGCTCAGCATTGAGTCGAAAGAATCACTGTGAAACTTGGCTATGGCTGCAGCAAAGTCCCCTGAAGTGCTGAACGGATTGGTAGCCTGAACCAGTATAAAGAGGTCCTCCTGCGAAAATTTCCCTGAGTTCAGGTATTCCAGCATTACGTCCTCCGTAGAACTGGTGTCCCTGGCATTCCGTTCATCACGGTGAAATATGCTCAATTTTGTAAACTTAAAATCTTCCACACACGAGGCAATCTCATGGCAATCAGTGGCCACCACCATACGGTCAACCTTTTCAGCATGCTGCAGTGCGTTAAGGCACCAGTATAACAACGGCTTACCACAAAAAAGCCGGATGTTCTTTAACCTTATGGATTTACTGCCACAGCGGGCTGGTACAAACGCGATAATGCTCACAGTTTCCGGTATTTTAATTTGTCCCTTTGGGCTTTTTCCACCTCCAGGATTTCCACCGGTTTATAATGAAGTGCTTTAAAGGTGGCTGTCAGGTCTCGTACCAGCTTTTGCAGTCCGCCTGGCTCCAACGATGCTGCATGATCGGTTCCTTTCCAGGTCCTGTCTTTAGTGAAGTGTCTTTCAATCCAGGTGGCTCCCAGGGTAAATGCCGCCTGATCAATGGCAATACCCAGATGATGTCCGGAAAAACCAATTGCCCGTACCTGATCTCCAAAGCTATCGTTTAACCTGGTTATTTCCAAAAGGTTGGCGTCTTCAAAGCGCACCGGGTAGCCCGAGGTACAGGCATAAAGCACCAGCCGGTGGGCATTTTGGTTTTCGGCAAAGAAATTAACAAACTGCTTCTCTTCTTTCCTGGTGGTCATCCCGAAACTAACATGCACATCGCCCTGGTAGGAGTCCCTTAATATTTCCAGCATCTCATAGTGATTGTTACAGGCGCTGGGGACTTTGATATAATCAGGATTCAGACCAATAATTTCCCGGGCCGATGTACTGTCCCAGACACTGGTGGAATATCCTATCCCAACCTTCTGGCAATAGTCCATCAGTTCCTGGTGCTGCTCCGTGGTAAACTCAAGAAATTCCCGGTGAGCTCCGTAAGTTTCACCAAAACTGAATGGTTGATAGGGATGGGGTGAATTGTACTGTTCCTGGGTGAGCAGTTCCCTGGGGTGGCGTTTTTGAAATTTTGCATATTGCGCCTTGGCTGAAGCTGCCAGGTCAACCAGGTCCCTGGCTATGGACATATCGCCCATATGGTTACATCCTATTTCAGCTACCACTATGGGTGGATGGTATTCGTCAAATTTATGCATGATGTGAATTTTCAAAAACGCTGAGGTCAATTCTGTCGAAGGCATCGATAAAAGATCCCGGAGTGGCATTAAAAATCGAAACACCACGACTTTGAGCATATTCTTTCAATACGAAATATCCATTAAAAGCATGAACAAACTTAGTTAATAACTCTGGCATATTGCGTTGTCCAATCCCTCTTTTATCCAGAGGTTTACCCCGGGCGGTCTGGTAGTCGTAAAAATGTTTCTGATTAATAAGGACCTGGTTTTGACTATTTACAGAGATTTCCGATAACCAGCTGTGATCGGCTCCCCACAAATAGATTTTATTGTATCCCATATTAATGGCATGTGTCAGGCAGGGAATAAGCACATTATGTGGGCGGGGCATGCCCAGGTTTAACCTTAAACACAAGTGCCTGAACCATCGCCATCCTTCTATAGGGGTATTATTGTAATAGATCAGTCTGATTTTCGGGTTTGATTTCAGATGAGCCTGCCACCTTTGGAATTTCCTGGATTCATAAGGTACATGAAACATTAGCTTCCATTGTGTTCGAGTTGCCATTACCTGGAAAAGCCGGTTGCTCTGCTCAACAAAAAAGTCATCAATGTCGTCCAGCCAAAGATCAGGGGCTGAAGTTACATAGAAAGCGGGCTGTACTTGATCATAATATTCTGTAGAGGGAAAATGGTTGACACATATCAGGTCCTTTCCCTCCAGAAAGCCGGAATGTTCCCGGATCATGCTGCTTAGGGAAGGTCCATTAGCCAAAATAACACATTCACTGTGAATCGGCCTGGCCAGAACCACCCTCCATTTGGCCAGGAGCACAATTCTTATCAAGGAAGCAATTACAGCACCCAGGTTTGCTAAAAAATTTTGGATTTTAAGAACCATCAGATATTATCCGCTTATGAAACTGCCAAACAACCAAAATCTAAATTTAACCAACATGCTAGCTTTCGCCCATTGTCCGGAAATTGTATATAAAAGCGCTAAGATAGCGGTTGCACCTATTTTTAAAAGTTCCTCAATCCATTTGACCAATACAATGTTAAATCCACTATGTCTGACCCTCAATGCCTCGCTTCTACCTATGCCCATGGCCATCTTCCTTATGTATTCGGTTTTCAGCCTTTCATCCGGGATATGGTGCAATACATGAGCTCCGGGTACATAGTGGATCTTTCGACGCTGTTTTTTCATTTGGTTAAACAGATCTTTCTCTTCACCGCTACCCAAATAACTACCTTTCCTGCCTAAATCGGTGTGAAACAGTCCTGTTTCTTCAAGGGCAGACCTCCTAAAAGCCATATTGGCACCGATAGGAAATTCTCTTCCGGTGAACGGTCCTGGTTTATGCCCCTTGTCCAAAGCCGCCACCAATGGGAGCAGAAACCTCGACATCCAGGGTGGTTCCTGGCTATGGTAAATTGGAGTTACCCTACCCCCAACCGCATCGACATCCGGATGATGTTGGAAATATCCGATGAGTTGTCTGGCGTACTCAGCATCCGCAAATGCGTCGTCGTCGATATAGCTGATAATAGAGGCTTTTGATTCCCGTATCCCTCTGTTCCTGCAGAAAGAAAGACCTTGTTTGTCCTCAAAATAGTGGCTGAAATGAATGTCAGGATTTCCCCGTTGAAAATCTTTGCAAACCTGTTCGGTGGTATCGGTGCTGCGATTATTAATGACCAATACTTCAAACTGGTCATAGTCCGCCGTTTGCCGAACCAGGTGATCAAGACATTTCTTAAGATATTTATCCCGGTTATATGTACATATTACAATGGACAATAAGGGGTTATTCATAACAGCAAGAGCAACAGTGTGGAGCATACAGGTTACAGCAAGAGCATACAGTTTGGAGCAATAGGATAACTTATTTACAAAGACAGTTGGTTTTGATATTTTTTCTTGAGTTCCAAACCAACTATTCCCACAAACAATGCCAGCAACAGAATTGAAGAGGCCGTCATAATTTTATTGCCGGTATAGTAAGCCGATGGTTCGAACCTGAATTCAATGGTATGTTGACCTGAAGGCACTTCCAGACCTCTTAAAACAAAATTGACCCTGAGGATATTGGCCGGCGCCCCATCGATGGTAGCGGTCCACCCTTCAGGATAATAGATCTCAGAGAAGACTGCCAGTGCATTACCTGAATTATTGAACCGGTATCTCAGGTAGTTGGGTTGATACTCCTCAATTGTGATTTCCCCGGTACCGCTGTAGCTGCTACTCTCCAAACTAAACCGGCTGGCATCGATCACTGCAGTTGACCTGGTGTCAATCTGACAAACTTGTGCCAGTTCTTCATCGGCATTGTTCACGGTTGATACAGTTGATACCAGCCAGGCATTACCAAGGGCCTGTTGGTTCCTGATCACACTGTTTTGTTCTGAGCCAATTAAGAAATATCTGGTGTTCAGCATGTTCACTACCCCAAATTGGCTCCAGTCCCGCTGCCCGTTTTGAAGTCCCTGCAAGATTCCACGGAACTGCTCATCAAGACACCCTTCAATTAGTTCCTGGTACCGTCTCATTTTTGCTCCGTGATAACCACCAACCGAATTATGAAAATGAAAAGTTTTACCTTCAGCCCAGGGGTTTTCCATAAAGGAGAGGACCCGGTATCCGGGTTCGGTATCATTGAGGATTGCCTGGTCGGCAGCGCTGGCTATCACCTCATGCTGCTGGTTTTCCCTGATGAAATCATTGGATTGCAGGTACCTGGTGTTTACGTCCCATAGGTCAAATATTACCAGAGCGGTTACTATACTTATCAGTAACCCGGTACTGATCTTTTTCCTGGCCCTGTAATATATAGCTGCCAGTGCCAGGCCAATTAACACCAGGGAACGAAACGAGTCTGATCTCAGTAGACTGGCACGGTCGGTTCTAAGCGCCTCGAGGTACCACATTGGTACTTGTCCGGACAAACGCTCGTCTACGGGGGCATTGAAATCCCCTATCGCAGAATAAATAATCGCCATCAGCAAAAATCCTCCGGTAATTGCCAGGGCTTTCAGTACATTCTTCAGCGTTCCTGATTTTTCCATTTCCTGTAACAGTTTTTCAAGAGCCATTATGGCGGCTAAAGGAATGCAGAGCAGTGCGATTACCAGGGTCATGGAAACGGACCTGAATTTGTTATAACCGGGGAAGTACTCAAACATAAGATTATTGAAGCTTTCAAAATTGCTTCCCCAACTCAGGACTATGGAAATTGTTATGGCAATACTGATCCAGATCAGATCTTTTTTATCTAACAGGAAATAACTCAACACAAACAGAAATACGATTACCGCTCCGGCATAGGAGGGACCCGCTGTGCTGGGTTGCTTTCCCCAATATGTATATACTTGCTGTACCTGCTGCCTAACCTGGACCGGTGCCATTCCATGATCCCGCAATGCTTCACCCAGTCTGCTGTCTGCAGACAGCGCAGACACACTTGGACCACCAAAAAATTCGGGGATAAGCAATGTTACAGGCTCAAATATACCGTTGCTCCACCTGAATATATAATCCCGGTCAAGACCTGACTCGTTGGTTTCAGAGTGGGTCAAATCAGAAGGACCCCGGGTGGAATATTGTCCGTACTCATAAACAGCCCATATTTTGCCCAGATTACAACAAATGGCCAGTACCGCGGCAATTACCAGATAACCCACACTTTTTAAGAACGGACCGGCTTGTCCCTGCCGAACAGCAAAAATTAACTGAACCGTCCCATAGATTAGCAGCAGCAGCAATAAATAGTAGGTGATCTGCAGGTGATTGGATCTCAACTCCAGTGCCAGCGCCAGTGCTGTAGTAGCCAGCCCCAGCAAATATTTGCGTCTTACGGTCAGGTGTACTCCGGCCAGTACTAATGGCATATAGGAAATTGCCAGGACCTTCCACATATGACCAGCCTCAATGCTGATAATGTTGAAGGTGCCAAGACCATAAGCCAGTCCTCCTGTCATGGCCAGCCAGGGCCTTACTTTGAAGGCCAACAATAGTACATAAAACGAAATACAAGCCACCAGGGTAGCGCCGGCCGGTCCGGGCAGCCATATGGTCAGAATTCTGTGTACCTGAAGCATCAGGTCACCGCTCCATTGCATGTTGACCAGGTAGGCAGGCATCCCCCCGAACATTGAATTTGTCCAAAGGGCTTCCCTGCCGGTGGCTTTCCGAAATTCAATTATTTCCTGACTGGCTCCTACACCGCGCAGGATATCATGCTGATTGATGATTTTACCCTCAAAAACCAGGGGACTGTAAAAAATGACGGTGACCACCACAAATACTGCAATGGATATGATATGTGGTAAGATGTATTTCCTGAAGTTCATAAGAGGGGATCAATAATTCTATAAAATTTCAAAGCTTAATGGTAGAATAAGGATCTAAAAATTTCCCGTTCATTCCTGTCTTCTATGTGCAACAGCCAATATCCCTTAAGAAAACCCCATCCGTAACCCAGGATCTGAACCATGGTGGTGACAATCGCTACGGTTGACGCGGCCAGGTTTCGGGTACAAAACAGAGCATCCACAAAAATGACCAACCATATTAATGGTAGGATCCACCAGAAAAATGGCACGAAAATTCCAAAAATAACCATAAAAACCAAGCAGATTAAGGCAATGCTGGGCGCAAAGAACATCCAGCTTTTCCCCTGAGTATGCCATTTCATTAAAATCGACCTGGCAATTCCGAATTTATAGACCTGCTTAGCGAAACTTCCCAGGTTGGTCCTCCTTTTGTGAAAAACCCAGGCTTCCGGTATTAACCCTGTTCTCAGTCCCAGTTTCCTTAATCTGATGGCAAGATCAGGGTCTTCACCGGGATGAATATTTGAAAATCCACCCACTTGCTCAAAGGCCTGGCGTTGTATGCCCATATTAAAGCTGCGGGGCTGGAAACTATCTGAATCTTTAGCATGACCCCTGATACCACCGGTGGTGAGGAAGGAGGTCATTGAATAGTTAATGGCAGTTTGTAAAGTAGAGAAATCTGCATGTGCCTTATCAGGTCCTCCGTATGCAACTAACGGATGATTGGTTAAGTGCTGGTTTACAGTAAACAGGTAATCTGAAGGTATGACACAGTCAGAATCAAAAAAAACCAGGTAATCCCCGGAAGCTCTGGCAGATCCAAAATTCCGGCTGTCGCCGGGGCCTGTATTGGGTTTGTAGAAATACTCTACATTAATTTTTGAAGTAAAGCCTTTTACCAACGATTCACTTTTTTCAGTTGATCCATCTTCTACCACGATCACTTCAAAATTTTGATACTGCTGCTGTGAAAGGCTTTCCAGTAGTTCGACAGTTTCTTGGGGACGGTTAAACACTGGAACAATAATAGAAAATTTCAGATCATTCAATGCAGATAACTGGCCTGGCTCAGAAGATTCCGGATGGTGGATTATGGTATTATTAGTTTATGCCTGAGATAATTTTAATTAATTTTGCCATCAAAGAAACGAAATATGTTTGAAAACCTCAGTGTTAAGCTGGACAATGCAGTCCGCAATCTAAAAGGACAAGGACGTATAACCGAGATAAATGTTGCCACCACCGTTAAGGAGATCAGAAAAGCGCTTATAGATGCGGATGTCAACTACAAGATAGCTAAATCTGTTACTGATACTATCCGGGAGAAAGCGTTAGGTCGCGAAGTGTTAATTGCGGTCTCACCTGGTCAATTGCTTACCAAAATTGTCAGTGAGGAGTTGACGTTGCTGATGGGTGGGAACAAAGCGGATGTACGTCTTGAAGGAAATCCGGCAGTGGTGTTGATAGCAGGTTTACAGGGTTCAGGGAAGACTACATTCAGCGGGAAACTTGCCCATTATTTCAGGAAGCAAAACAAACAGGTTATGTTGGCAGCCTGTGATGTTTACAGACCTGCGGCTATTGACCAGCTAAAGGTTCTGGGTGAGCAGATCGGGGTAGAGGTTTTCGCTCAACCTGATATCCAGGACCCCTTAAAAATAGCGGAAAACGCCGTGGCCTATGCCAAGGATCACCATAAGAAAATCCTGATCGTTGATACCGCCGGCCGGACATCGATCGATGAGCGGATGATGACTGAAATTGCACAATTAAAGTCACGACTTCAACCTTCTGAGACCTTATTTGTAGTAGACTCAATGACCGGACAGGATGCGGTCAATACCGCCAGGGCCTTTAATGAAAGATTGGATTTTGATGGGGTGGTCCTGACCAAACTTGATGGGGATACCAGAGGTGGGGCTGCCCTGAGCATTCGGGCAGTAGTGGAAAAACCAATAAAGTTTATCAGCGCAGGTGAG
>Ga0256867_10000371_pt1 | contig 17713 bp, 10 predicted proteins | sample RVTome_15_FD_185939 | JGI IMG/M metagenome (GOLD analysis project Ga0256867, IMG submission 185939) | Soil microbial communities from uranium-contaminated site in the Upper Colorado River Basin, Wyoming, United States - RVT150D86 (HiSeq) ... | reverse complement strand
TGGCGGGGTTGCGCGCGTTGGCCAGGATGATCCGGTCCCAGCCGCCGGCCGCCTCGACGATGTTCCACCACCCCGGCGACCCGGTGCGGTGCTCTTCCTTGATCCGGGCCCGCACGTCGGGCCGCGTCAGCCGCGCGCGGGCGGAGTCCCGGCCCCCTTCGAACACCCAGCTCGGGATCGTGGCCTCGAGTCCGGTGCCGCCCGCGGTGTAGACGTACATGTCCGCCGCGACGTCGACTCCGCGGGCCCGCGCCTCGTCGATGACGAAGCGCACCGAGTCCATGAGCAGGCCCCACGAAGGCCGGTGCGCGACCTTCAGGTGGAAGACTTCACCGGGCAGTCCCGCACCCTCGCTGATGGCGATCAGCTCCCGCACCGACTGCACCACTTCCGCGCCCTCGCCGCGGATGTGGCTCGCGTAGACGCCGCCGTACTTCGCGGCGACCTTCGCCATCTCGATCAGCTCGTCGGTCTTCGTGTAGGAGCTGGGCGGGTAGATGAGCGCCGTGGTCATTCCCATCGCGCCGGCGCGCATCGCCGTGTCCATGATGGCCCGCATCCGGTCCAGCTCGCCGGGGTCGGGTGCCCGGGCCGACATCCCGAGCACCGCCGCACGGGCCTGGGTCTCGCTGAAGTACGAACCGAAGTTGATGCTGATGCCCTGCCGCTCCAGCGTCGTGAAGTACTCCGGGATGCCGCTCGCGGGCACGGGGAAGCCGCCCTCGCCGCCGATGGCGGTCGTCACGCCCATGCGGAGCTTGTTCTCGGCGAGCCCATTGCGGGGGAGCACGCTGCCCGACTGGTCCATCATATCGATCCACCCCGGCGACACGTATCGCCCCGAGGCGTCGATCTCGCGGATGCCGCGGTCGGGTACCCGGCCGATCTTCGCAAAGCGGCCGTCCTGGATGGCCACGTCGGCGAGGATCCACGGATTGCCCGCGCCGTCGAGCACCCGGCCGTTGCGGATCACGAGGTCGTAGGTCGCGCCCGGCGCGGGCTCGGGCCGGGGTGCGGGGGCGGGCGGGGGAGTCGCGGGTGCGCAGGCGCAAAGCCCGGCGACGAGCACCGGACCCAGGCGAGAAAGTTTCACGAGGTCTCCAATGCAGGTTCCAGGGAGCAGGCGATTCACTCCGGGAATTGAATCAACATGTTCCCCATCGGAAGCTCGCGCGATCTGGTCTCGGCCGGCGACCGCCGGCAGCCGGAGCCGAAGGTCAGGCACCGCCCCACCACCTGGAACGATTCGTGGATGTACGGAATGCCCTCACTCATGAGAGGGGCCGTCCCGTCGGCGATATGGAAGTGCAGGTGCGGCTCGGTGGAGTTGCCGCTGTTGCCGACGAGGCCGACCACCTGCCCGCGGGTGACCCGGTCGCCAACGTCGACCCGGAGGGAGCCGGGCTGGAGGTGCGCGTAAAAGGCATACCGGCCTCCTCCGATGTCGAGGATGACGTGGTTGCCCCCCACGGTCTCGAGCGTGATCGGTACGGCGCGCGACGCGGGGCCAGGGATGTTCTCGGGAATGCTGTCCCTGGTCGCGACGACCCGGCCATCCGCCACGGCGATCGCATCCTTTCCATAGGCGTAATAGCTCTCGTTTCGCAGCCGATCGCCGGAGAAGGTCGTGTGGTCATCGCCGGTGCTCACATAATCGATCGCGAATCGCTGGGCAATGCTCGGCACTCCGCCGACCGGGATGAGCGCGCGGCGGTGGCCGGTCTCGGGTGCCGGGCCGTTCCCGATGAGCCACACCCCTCCACGCAACGGCGGCCCGACCGCCGGCCCTTCCCGGGCCACGGACACGATCGGCCCGTCGAGGTGCCGGCTGCGCAGGCTGTCGCCGGCGCCCTGATCGACGAATACCCGGTGCTGGACCGACGCCGGCGTCGCGTTCCGGTCCACCGGTACCCACAGCCAGACCACCGCCCGCGCGCCGCCCGCGACGATCGCCCGCTCGGCGGTAGGCGCGTTCGTCCCGGGCCGTGAGAGATTCCGGGTGAGGGCGCTGTCCGTGATGGCGAGCAGCACCCTTCGGGCATCGCCCGCGTCCGTGGCGACCTCGACCCTGGTGAGGGTCATGGTCTGGGGAGCGAAGTTGGTGACGTGCAGCTCGTACACCAGAAACGCCGCGCCCCCGCCCGACGCGACCGTCGGCGGTTTGGGGACGCGAAGCTCGAGAAACGGCGGAAGGGATGCCTGTGCCGCGAGCGCCGGGACGAGCCACCAACTCAGCATCACGAGCCCGTACCCGGCACGCCGCACGAAACACCTCACGGGATGTTCGGATTGTTGAGCCGCTCGATGTCGGGGAGCGGGAAGCCGAACGGATACCCCGCTGCGTTGGCGCCAGGGCAGGCCTGGCTGGAATAGACGCCCCCGTTCGGGAACGCCGTGCCGTCCGCGGGCAATCGCGGAAGCTGATAGCGATTCATGTCGCCGAGCCGGTGGCTCTCCAGGAAGAGCTCGCGGCGGCGCTCCTCGATCACTTGCGCCAGCACCTGCGCGGCGCTCTGTCCCGTCCCATCGTACGCGGGGATGCCGGCCTCCGTATGCAGCGCGTTAATGATGTCGACGGCCGCCTGGAGGCTCCCGGCGGCGACCTGGGCCTCGGCCTGAATGAGCAGCGCCTCGTTGGTGCGCGCGATGGGAATCGGCGCGCCGCGGTCGGCGTATTTCATCACCTGCCGGATCGGCGTGAATCCGTTGGTGCCAAGGGTCGTGGTGACGTTGACGGTCACCCGCGGATCGGGAACCCCGCCGAAGGTGAGATCGACGAACGATTCGTCCACCGAGGAAAAGTTGCTCACGCGGGTGTGCACGAACACCAGGTTCTGCTGGCGGTTGTTGCCGGTGGCGAGCGCGGCCGCGTTGACCGCGAATCCGGCCGGCACCGCGGCAGCGTCGGCGCCCGCCTGGGCCACCTGTCCGAGGTTGAGCCGGGCACGTGCGCGACCGACCCTGGCCATGTTGAGCATCGCGTTGTCGTTCGCGGTGGTCGCGGCGGTAACCGCGACATCGAAGCGCGCCACGGCCTCTTCCCAGAGCTGCGCTTTGGACAGCTCCGGGCCGATGTTGATCGCTGCCGAGCACATACCCTCCCCGAGGAGGAGGATGCTGTAGCCCGCGTAATTGGCGGCGCGGCCGATGAGCTGCTGCCGGTTGATGCCGGTCGGCATCTCCGCGTCGGTCCACTCGTGGAGTCGGGCGAGGATCGTGTCGGCCGTGGTCCGGGCGACCGACAGCGGCGTATAGTGGCCGGGGAACTGGAAGGTGCCGCCGCAGGACGTCGTGCCGTAGGGATGACTGGTCGCCATCGTCCGGCGGTCCCAGTCGAAATTGTTGGTCTGCGCGAACGCGTTGACCAGCTCGTCGCCGAAGACCCCCTGGGAGATGACGTAGCGGTGAAAGGCGCATTCGAAGTCCCCGATCGCGCCATTCACGAGCAGGTTCGCGTTGGCGGGTACGTAGACATCGCGCGCCACGACCTGACCGGGGTTGTTCTGGTCGAGGCTGGTGATCTCGCTGCAGGCGAGCGCGGCGGCAAGTACGGGAAGCAAGAGGAACGCGTGCGGTCCGCGGCGCGGGGTGCTGATCGAGCGCATCGAGGCGTCTCTTTCGCGAAGATGGGTGCGCATGGTCAGAACGTCAGGTTGAGCGTGGCGGTCAGGCGGCGGAGCGGCGGAATGATGGCCTGGTCGGTCGGGCCGGCCCGCGATTCGGGATCCAGCCCGTTGTAATCGGTCCAGGTGTGAAGATTCCGCCCGGCGAGGGAGAACCGCGCGCCGCTCATACCCAGGCGCCCGACCCACCGGGTCGGGAGCAGGTAGCTGACCGAGACTTCGCTCAGCCGGAAGAAGCTCGCGTCCTGGATAAACGGCGCGATGATCGAGGCGCGCGGGACGCTGGCGTCGATACTCGCAAGGTACAGGGTCTCGTAGTTCTGCCGGTTGTAGAACGCGTCGCACAACTCCGCGAAGGTGCCGCAACGGACCTGCTCGTTGGCATTGTAGAGCGTATGCCCGCGCTTCCAGTCGACCAGGCCGTACAGGGTGAGCCGGTTCCAGAGCGTCAGGCTCGACGAGACGGCGCCGGTGAACTTGGGCGTCTGGGTGCCGAGAAAGACCTCCGGCGCCGACGTGCAGGCCACGGACGCGTTGCCTGCACCGCCGTCGCACAGGATGTTCGAGACCGCATGGGTCGAGGGGTCACGGTCGGCACTCACCACCCGGCGTCCCCAGTACCCGTTGATCGGGTGGCCCACGACGCTCCGGATGTTGGTGCTGCCGGCGAAGGCGAGGGAGCCCATGTCCACCACCTCGTCTTCGTTCGTGCCCATGTTGAGGGTCACGTCCCAGGCGAGGCGCTCGGTGGACACGGCCTGGACGATGGCCTGGAGCTCGATGCCGCTGTTCTTCACCTCGCCGATGTTGACCGCCTGGTTGCCGGGGAAGCCGCCGGAGGGCGCGGTGGGTTGCTGAAGGATCGCGTCCCTGGTTCGCTTGGTGAACCAGGTGAAGTCGAGGCTCACCCGGTCGAACAGGCTGGCCTCGAACCCGGCCTCGAACTCGGTACCTCGTTCCGGCTTGAGTTCCGCGTTGCCGAAGGAGCCCGGCGAGAGGCCCGCCTCGCCACTGGCTCGGCCGGCGGATACGAAGGTGCGCTGCGCGGCGAAGGCGTCCGGCTGCTGGCCGGATTGTCCGTACGCCGCGCGAAGCTTGAGCGTGTTCACCGCGCGGCCCAGTCCGCTCCAGAACGGCTCCTCGCTCACCACCCAGGCCCCACTCAGCTTGGGGTAGGTGACCCAGTCGAATTCGTCGCCGAAGGCGGAGTTGTTGTCGACGCGGACCGCCGCGGTGAGAAACAGCCGGTCGTTCCATCCGAACTGCTGCTGGCCCCAGATGCCGAGCGTGGTGTTCTCGACCTGGGCCTGCTGCGGCGGGATGACCACCGTGGCACTGGAGACCAGCTCGAGCCCGGGCGCTGGGAAGTTCTGGCCCGCCAGCACGCTGGTCCGGAGCTGCTTCTTGATCAGGTTGGCGCCGAGCGACGTGCTCGAGCTGATCAGCGGGCTGACCTTGAACCGGGCGGTTCCCGAGTAGTCGCCGGTGATGAAGTTGTTGTTCCGGAGCGTCTGCCCGATCCGGCCGCCCGAGACCGCGGGGCCGCCCAGCGCTGCCAGGAAGGGCACGAGGTCCGGCGTGGCAAAGCGCTCCAGCGACCGGCTGTCGTCCGAGGTGAAGTCCACCCCGACGATGATCCGGTGGGAGAACCAGCTCACCGGGCGGTGGTTCACGGTAACGCCGCTGGTGAACCGGTTGATGTCCTGGCTGTTGTCGTAGAGCCGCTGCGGCACCTCGGGCGGGACGAACTGGAACCCGCGGTTGTTCGGGGCGAGCAGCGAGTGGCCGAGGATGGCCCCGAAGAGCGGCGAGACACCGTTGTCGGCGCCCAGGTGGGCCGAGCTGCGCACGTAGTTGAGGCTGGTCTGAACGTCCACGGCGCTGGACGGTGAGAAGCCCAGGTTGGCGTGACCGCTGAAGTTCTTCCCGAAATTGTTGGGCTCGATCCCCTCTTCGTCGTCGTAGGTCCCCGAGACGTAATAGGTCAGGTTGTCGCGCCCGCCCGACACCGCGAGGTTGTACGACTGGGTGTGCGCGGTGGAGAAGAAGGCGCGCCCGCTGTCCGCCTCCTGCTGGTAGCCGTTCCAGGGCACCACGTCGCCCGCCGCGTTCGGCCAGAAGTTCGTCGGGATCCGGCCCTCGGGGTTGGCGAAATAGGCGGCTCCCTGCTGAATGGTGGCCGTCCACTGTGCCGGGCCGTTCCGCCCCCTCTTGGTGATGATCTGGATGACGCCGTTGGCCGCCTCCGTGCCGTAGATCGTGGACGCGGCCGGCCCCTTGATGACCTCGATGCTCTCGATGTCGTCGGGATTGATGTCGTTGAGCCGCGAGGCCACCTGAGAGTTCTGGGAACCGAACGAGCTGGCGCCGGCGCCGCTCGGCCCCTGGTTGACCGCGTTGTTCACCCGGACCCCGTCGATGTAGACGATGGGTTCCGAGCTGAGCGACAGGGTGGAACGGCCCCGGATCTGAATCGTCGACCCGGCGCCGGTCCGGCCGGTACCCGGCGTGATGATCGTGCCGGGCGCGCGGGCGTTAAGCAGTGCCGAGAGGTTGGGCGCCGCCGAGCGCTCGAACGCTTCGCCCGCGTCGATGCTGGTGACCGAGTTGCCGAGGGTGCGCCGCAGCTCGCCGCCGGCCGTGCCGGTGATCACGATCTCGTCCAAGGAGAAGGCCGCGGCCTCCAGCGCGAAATCGGCCGTTGTCGGCTGCCCCTCGGCGACCGTCACCGTCCGCCGGATGGCGGCGTACCCGATCCGCCGCGCCAGGAGGACGTGCTCGCCCACCGGGACATTCGCGATCCGGTAGCGCCCGTCCGCGTCGGTGCTGGCCCGCAGGACGGTGCCGCTGACCTCCACGGTCGTGCCGGCCAGCGGCCCGCCCGAGCGGGCATCCGTGATGCGCCCGACGACGGCGCCGGCCCGCACCGGTGAGCCGGTTTCCGCGCGGGAGCCCTGCGGGGCGAGTAGCAGCAGCGCCCCGGCGACCAGGGCCGCCCGAAGCCGCCATGCCCGTCCATTGCGCCGCTCGTGCCTGATCGTCATGCGTGACTCCTGTGGAGTGATGAAATACCGTGTCAGGTGACGGGTTCTGCCGCGCGTGCCCGCCGGTATCGCGAGCGCCAGTAGTAGAACGCGGGTGCACCGAGCGCGACGAGGCCCAGACCCGCGAAGGCCCGGCCCGGCTGGGTGACCAGCGTGTTGAGCACCAGGAGCGTGGCGGCCAGCACGAAGACCATCGGCGTCACGGGATACCCCGGCGTCCGGAAGGCGCGGGAGGCCTCGGGCGCCCGACGGCGATAGACGAAGATGCTGAGCGCGCCGAGGGCGTAGAAGATCCACCCGGTAAAAACCACGTAGGTCAGCAGCTGCACGAAGGTGCCCGTGGCGGCGAGCACCGCGGACCAGAGGGCGAGCCCGGCGATCGCGAACACCGGGGTAATGGTCTGGGGATGCACCTCGGCCAGCCGCGCGAAGAAGACGCCGTCGCGCGCCATCGCGAAATACTTCCGCGGCGCCGTCAGGAGGATCCCGTTGAGTGCGCTCGCGATCGAGACCAGGATCAGCACGCCGACCACGGCAGCCAGCCCGGGACCGAGCGCGGTGGCGACCGCGTCCGCGGCGATCTGCTCGCTGGCGGCCATCGCGGCCGGGCCGAGCGCCGCCAGGTAGCCGAGGTTCGCCAGGAGGTAGAGCACCACCAGGCCGAGCGTCGCCGCGCTGAGGGCTCGGGGGAAGGTGCGCTGCGGATCCCGCGCCTCGCCGGCCGAAAAGGTGACATACTGCCACCCCTCATAGGCCCACAGGGTGGCGATCGTCGCCGCGCCGAGACCGGCGGCCAGCGACGGCGCCGGCGCGGCGGTGGCGGAGTCGGCCAGGGCGGTCGAGAGACTGCCCGTGGCGAGGAGCAGAACGCTCAGGACGAGGAGGCCGCCCACCTTGGTGACGGTGCCCCAGTTCTGCACTATCGAGCCCTTCCGGGTCCCGGCGATGTTGACCACCGCGAAGACCGCGATCACCAGGACCGGGATCACTGGCGAAGGGAGGGCGCCGAGCGGCACCAGCCGGCCCAGGTACCCGGAGAAGGCGACGGCCAGCGCGGCGACCGTGCCGCTCGCGATGACCGCGAAGCTGGCCCAACCGTAGAGGAACGCGGAGAGCGGCCCGAAGGCGTCCCGGAGATAGACGTAGAGCCCGCCCGCATCGGGTTTCATGGCACCGAGCTCGGCGTAGGTGAGCGCGCCGAGGAGCGAGATCATCCCGGCGACCGTCCAGACCAGGAGCGCGAGCGCCGCGCGGCCGCCGGTTTCACGGAGGACGATCCCCGGCGTCAGGAAGATGCCCGAGCCGATCACCGTGCCCGCGGTGATCATGGCCAGGTCGGTAAATCCGAGCGTTCGTCGAAGACCAGTCGGTTCGGGCATGCGCCGGCATTCACCGTGCGGACCGCGCATGGGGCGGCGCGGCGGGCGGTGAGCGGGTTGAGGGAGCCCTATAATACGGGCCGGTTGGGAATACCACAATGGTATACCAAAACAGGAGCCCCGGTTGCCGGTCGGCGCGAGGCGCGGTATCGTTGGGGCTCGTGTCCACCACCACCCGTGTCTTGCCGTCGCGCCGGACGGTCGCGTCGCGCCCCCCGCGCCCGCGCGTCGCCGGCCCCGGAGACGACCGCTCCGACAGCGTCTCGCGCGCCTACGAGCAGCTCCGGGGCCTGATCGTGTCCGGACAGCTCCCCCCCGGCGCCCGCATTGCGGAGCGCGCCGTCGCCGACCGGCTGGGCCTCAGCCGCACCCCCGTTCGCAGCGCGCTCCACCGGCTGCAACAGGAAGGGTTCGTCGACTCCTACGGCCGGGGGAACGACCAGCGGCTGGTCGTCACCCCGCTCACCCAGGATGACGGGCGGGAGATCATGATGATCGTCGGGCACCTGGAGGGACTCGCGGCGCGGATGGCCGCCGAGCTGCCCGCGGATGCGCGGGCCCGAGTGGTGCGTCGCCTCCGCGCGCTCAATCGCGAGCTCGCCCGGGAATCGCACAAGCGGCGACGGTCCACCCGCATCTTCGACCTGGACCAGGCGTTCCACCATGAGTACGTGGAGGACGTCATCAGCCCGCGGCTGCGGGCGCTGCATGACGCCATCAAGCCCCAGGTGGAGCGGTACTCGCGCCTCTACGTCAGCTCGCTGGTCGACGAGCTGGACACCTCGGTGCGGGAACACGACGTGATTATCCGCGCCATCGCCAAGGGCGCCGCCGCCGCGGCGCAACGGGCGGTGGAGACCAACTGGCGGAACGCGGGAAACCGCCTCGCCCGGGTCATCGCGCACATGGGCGAACGCGGCATGTGGAATACCTGGGACCTGAACGGTCGCTGAACGCACTCCGGAGAGAGCATTCCATGACGCACAGACTTTTCTCGCTCGGCCTTCTCTACGTGCTGACCGCCGCCCCGGCGGGAGCGCAGGCCCCCGCCGAACCGTTTCCGGGGCTCGACGCCTACGTCACCAAGGCCATGGCCGACTGGAAGGTTCCGGGGCTCGCCCTGGCCGTGGTACGGAACGATTCGGTGCTCTATACCAAAGGGTATGGGGTCCGCCGGGTGGGATCGAACGAGCCCGCCGATGACCGCACCCTCTTCGAGATCGGCTCGAGCAGCAAGTCGTTCACCGCGATGCTGGTCGGGATGATGGTCACCGACGGCAAGATGCGCTGGGACGACCGGGTCGCCGCCCACCTGCCCGCGTTTCGCCTGTACGACCCCGTGGCCAGCGCCGAGCTCACGTTGCGCGATGCGCTGAGCCACCGGAGCGGGCTGACCCGCGGGGAGCTTTCGTGGATGTACGCCGGCGGCACGCGGGAGGAGGTGCTGCGGCGGGTGCAATACCTGAAGCCGGCCGCGCCCTTCCGCGCCCGATGGATCTACCAGAACGTCATGTTCCTGGCTGCGGGTGAGGCGGCGGCCAAAGCGGCCGGCTCCACCTGGGAAAACCTCGTGCAGCAACGCATCTTCGCGCCGCTGGGCATGGCGTCGAGCAAGCCGTTCCTGCGGACCGGGGAGACGCTCCCGAACCTCGCGACACCCCACTTCACCCGGCGCGACACCGTGCGCGTGATGGCGAATATGAACATGGAAAACATCGCCCCGGCGGGTTCCATCATCTCCACCGCCCGCGACATGGCGCAGTGGCTCCGGCTTCAGCTCGGCGACGGGACGGTCGCCGGGAAGCGCCTCCTCAGCGCGGCGGCCCTCCGCGAGATGCACACTCCGCAGATGCTCATGGGCGGCGGCGGGGGACCCGGGTCCGACTCGATTACCCGGTTCAGCACGTATGGGCTGGGATGGATGGTCCAGGACTACCGGCGTCATCTCCTCTGGCAGCACGGCGGGAACACCGACGGCATGACCACGGCCATGGGCATGCTGCCCGAGCAGAAGTTCGGTGTCGTGGTCCTGAGCAACATGCACGGCGCTCCGCTGCCCGGGATTCTGATGCGCTATCTCTTCGACCGGCAGCTGGGTCTTCCGGTGCGCGATTTGAGCGCCGAGGCGCTGACGCGCGCCGCGGTCCAGCGCCGCCGCGCCGATTCAACGGAGCGGGCGCAGGCCGCCACTCGCGTGGCCGACGGGCGTCCGGCGCTCCCGCTGGATGCTTATGCCGGCGTGTACGTCGACAGCCTGTACGGCGAAGCGACCGTGTCGGTCGAGGGTAGCGGACTGGTGATGCGCCGCGGGCTGTTGTCGGGCCCGCTCGAGTACTGGAACCCCGGCAACTTCCGGTGGGTGAACAACACCAGTGCTGCAGTGCCTTCGCTGTTCATCAGGTTCGACGTGGCGCCCGACGGAAAGGTCGGAGCCCTCTCGTTCGGTCTTGGCGCCGATACGGCGGTCATGTCGCGCAAACCCGTGCCGCGCGCCGCGGCGCCCGGGGGGCAATAGCATGAAGGCCCTCGAGCGTACGATCTCACGCCGGCAGGCGCTTGCGTCGGCCGCCGCCGCGGTGGCGGCCGCACCGATGATCAACCTCGGCCGGTTTCGCCTGTTTGCCTCCTCCCAAGCCGAATACTCGGCGCGGTGCCTCAAGCTGATGCAGGAGTTCACCGTGGTGGACATGCTCAGTGTCCTGACCATCGACGGCAAATGGCAGGGCTGGGCCACGGCCCCCGAGACGCTCACCGACGCGATCTTTCAGCGGTATCGGGATTCCGGCATCAACGTGATGCACCATGCCTTCGGCAGCGGCGGTCCCAACGCGTACGACAATGCCGTGAACTTCTTCGGCGCGGTCAACGCGCTCATCGCGGGGGCGGACCAGTACTTCATGCGGGTCGACAGCGCGGCGGACTTCCGTCGGGTCAAGGCGTCCGGGAAGCTGGGGATCCTGCTCGGCCTCCAGAATGCCGAGCATTTCCGCCGGCCCGCGGACGTGACGTTCTTCTTCGGGCTGGGCCAGCGGGTCGCTCAGCTCACCTACAACTCCCGGAACCTGATCGGGAACGGCGCCACCGAGCGGCGGGACGATGGCATCAGTGATTTCGGGTCGCGGATCATCGACCAGATGAACAAGACCGGGATGGCCGTCGATGTGTCCCACTGCGGCGACCGCACCACGCTCGATGCCTTCGAGCTCTCCAAAATGCCGGTGCTGATCACCCACTCGAACTGCCGTGCGCTGGCCCCGGGCCACCCGCGCTGCAAGACCGACGAGGCGATCCTCGCCATGAAGAAGTCCGGCGGCGTCATGGGCATCACCGGGGTACGGAACTTCGTCAAGAACTCGGAGCCGACGACCATCGAGGATGTGATCAATCACTTCGACCATGTGAAGCGCCTCGCCGGGCCCGAACACGTGGGCATCGGGAGCGACATGGACCTCGACGGCTACGACGACCTCCCCCCGGAGATGAACCGCCAGCTCCGCGCCAACTACAAGGATACCTACAGCTTCCGCGAGAAAATCGACATCGAAGGCCTCGACCACCCCCGCCGGATGTTCGATCTCACCGAGGGGCTCATCCGCCGGAAGTACTCGGATGCGGAGATCCGGGGCGTCCTCGGGGGCAACTTCGAGCGGGTCCTGGGTCAGATCTGGGCGGGAATGCCGGAAGCCGCGCCGGCCAGGCGTCCATGATCCGGCGCCTGAACGCCCTGGTGGCCCTGCTCGTCGTGTGCGGCGGCAGCCTGCGCGCCCAGGCGGCCCCGGACCTGCGCGCGTTCGACGCCTACGTCGAGCAGGCGGTGCGGGACTGGCGCGTGCCCGGCCTCGCCATCGCGGTGGTACAGGACGACTCCATCGTGTTCGCCAAGGGATACGGCGTCCTGGAGCTCGGGAAGCCGGGCCGGGTGACGGAGCATACCCGCTTCGCGATCGGCTCGACCACGAAGGCAATGACCGCGGCGGCGGTCGGGATGCTGGTGGACGAAGGCAAGCTGCGGTTCGACGATCGGGTGATCGACATCTTCCCGGAATTCCGGCTCTCCGATCCGTATGCCACCCGTGAGCTGACCGTCCGTGATCTCCTGACGCATCGGAGCGGTCTGGGCTCGACGGACCTGCTCTGGGCTTTCGGCGAAATGCCCTTCGCCGAGATGATGCGTCGCCTCCGCTACGTGCGCCCAGCCTCGTCCTTCCGGTCTCAGTTTGCCTACCAGAACGTGATGTATGCCGTCGCGGGCGAGGTCGTCGCCAAAGTCTCCGGGATGCCGTGGCCCGAGTTCACCCGCACCCGCATCTTCGGGCCCCTGGGCATGACCGAAAGCATCCCCCTGGTGGCCGAGGTCCGCGGACTCCCCAACGTCGCGACGCCGCACGACATCATCCGGGACACCGTGCGCCCGGTCCCCATGCGCAGCACCGACGGAGTGGCGTCCGCGGGGTCCGTGTATTCGAGCGTGGCCGACATGGCGAAGTGGATGCGCTTCATCCTCGACAGCGGACGGGTCGGTGGAAAGCAACTCCTCAAGCCGGCGACGTTCAGCGAGCTGATGACGCCGCAGATTCGGGCCGCGGCATCGACCTATCCCGCGCTCACGCTCTCCAAGCCGCATGGGTTCAGCTACTCGCTCGGCTGGTTCGTCCAGGACTACCAGGGCGACGTCGTCTGGATGCACACCGGGAGTATCAACGGGATGATCGCTCTCGTCGGACTCCTGCCCGATCGTCGCGCGGGCGTGTTCGTCCTGGCGAATCTCGACCACGCCGAGCTGCGTCACGCGCTGATGTACAGGGTGTTCGATATCTACGCCGGAAACCCGCCGCGCGATTGGAGCGCCGAGCTCAAGGACCTCTTCGCACGGCGCGGCGCGCGTGCCCGTGCCGTGACCCGGCCCCCCAACGCCGCCCCCCCTTCTCTGCCGCTCGACCGCTACGCAGGTACTTACGTGGACTCTGCGTATGGGACGCTGGCGGTCACCGTCGCCAACGGGGGCCTTCGCGCGCGGTTCGGCACAGAGGATCTCGGTGCGCTGGAGCCCTGGGAATACGAGAGTTTCCGCTCCGTCGGCCCTCCGCCCGCTCCGGGGCGCACGGCTGTGACGTTCGTTCCCGACGGCGCCGGTGCCGTCGCTTCGGTGCGAGTGTTCGGAATCACCTTCCAGCGTGTGGCGGCTGCCCGGCCGCCCGGGGGCTGACCGGCACTATATTCTCCTGCCGGAGGTGGTCCATGCGCTCCCGGCAGGGTTTCTTCCCCAGGGCCCTTCGTGTCGCCGCGGTGTTCGCCACCGTTTTTGTGGTGGCCCAGACCGCCGCGTCAGGGCAGTGGGGGCGGCGCGTTCGTCTCGAGCCCAACATCGCCTACGACGGCCGCTTCACCTTCGCCCGGATCCGGTACACGGTCCATCGGCGGAGTGGGTGGGAGTTCGACTATCCCACCATGGAGCGAAATCTCATGGCGATGGTCAGGGAGATCACCGCCCTCAAGCCCCACGCGGCCGCGAGCAACATCTTCGCCTTCGACGATCCCGAGCTCCTCAAGTTCCCGGTGGCGTATCTCTCGGAGCCCGGCTACTGGATCCCGAGCCAGAGCGAGGCGGCCGGCCTCCAGGGCTACCTCGCCAAGGGCGGGTTCCTCATTGTCGACGATTTCATGCGCAATGAGTGGTACAATTTCGAGGCGCAGATCAAGCGGGCGCTGCCCGGCGCCGCGATCCACCGGCTCGACGTGTCGCATCCGATCTTCGACTCGTTCTTCCGGATCCGCTCGCTCACCATGGCGTACCCGCACGATCCCTATCTCAACGCCGAATTCTTCGGCATCTTCGAGGACAACGATCCCGCCAGGCGCCTCTTGGTCATCGTCAACTACAACAACGACATCGGCGACTACATGGAGCACTCAGGGGGCGAGGCGCCCTGGTGGCCGGTCAACGTCACCAACGAGGCCTACAAGCTCGCCATCAACTACCTGGTGTACGGCCTGAGCCGCTGAGGCCGTCGCTCTACCGGCGTGGCTCCAGAATGTCACGGACCTGATCCCGCGCATCCTGCAGGTGCGCCCGGGTCATCCGGTCTGCGGACCTCGACAGGGCGCGCTGCAGATCCGCATCGAGTGTCCGGAGCTCGGCGCGGAACGCCGCCTTGATGTCGCTCGTCGCGCGGGCCGGCCCGAGCTGCTGGATGAACTGCGGCGGGACGCCGGCGGGTGGTGTGAACGGAGGCGGGTTGATCTTGGTCCGGGCCGCCGCGAGGTAGCTCCGCTGAAGCTCGCGCCGGAACGGATCGATCGTCACCCTCGCTCCCAGGATCTCGCTCCAGATGCCGGTGCGCACGTCCGCGAGCATCTCGGTGAGCGGATACGCGTCCGCAGGCCGCCGGGCCAGCGCCTCGAACTCGGCCAGCCTCTCGAGTCGGCGGTCATTGAAGAGCGTATTGAGCACCGAGGTCTGCGCCAGGTTGATCCGGCGGAGGGCTCCCTCCACTTCGATCCGGCGAAGGATGTCGTCGGTGAGGAAGAACGTCGGTGTGGGGAAGGCGTTGGTGTTAAGGAAGCTCACCGCCTCCTTCTGCCGCGCGCGTGACCAGGGCGCATAGCGTGTGCCGTCGCCCTGGCCGGCATACCGCTCCCGTGCGTCGGCGCCACCGACCATGATCGCAACGTGCCTCAGCTCGGCGGCCCACTGATTGACGAGCCGTCCGTAGAGTAGCGTCAGGTCATCGTAGTCGCGTCCGTCGCGGACCGCGGCAGGGACGACGAGCGGCACGATCTGCTTGATGCTGCGGATGCCCCAGCCGGTGGCCTTCACGGGGTTCGCGTCCCCTACGGCCTCGCTGTGGTCACCCGGGTCGGAGCCTCGGGAATCGGGCATGTTGAAGCGGTACCACGGAATCGAATCCTGTTCGCGCGACCAGCGATTGAGGGTGACCCGCTCGTCGTCCGGCGTCCTGGCCGCGGGGATCGGAGTGTACCCCCAGCGGGTGGTGTAGGTGTCCCAGGGGCCGATTCTCGGGATAAGGTCTTCCAGGTCGATCCGGTCCTCCGGCTGGGCTACGTAGTTGAAGCGCGAGTAATCCATGATCGACGGCGCGTGGCCCATGCCCTTCACCCAGGTGCGGCTCCGCAGTGAGTCGACCGGGTAGGTGGAGCTGCCCTTCTGATCGTGCTGGTACCCGAGCGTGTGACCGACCTCGTGGGCCACGACGAACTCCACCAGCCGGCCCATCAGCGAATCGGGATACGGCCACATCCTGGCGCGCGGGTCGAGATGGCCGACCTGGGTGAAGTACCACGATCGTTGCAGGGTCATGATGTTGTGGTACATGTAGATGTCCGACTCGATGATCTCGCCGGTGCGCGGATCGTGGACATTGGGGCCCTGGGCGTTCTCGATGGTGGACGGCAGCCACCGGACCACGGAGTAGCGCGCGTCCTCCGGCGACCAGTCCGGGTCCTGCGCCGGCGTGGGGGGATCGGCCGCGACGATGCCACGACGGAAGCCCGCGGCCTCGAAAGCCGGCTGCCATGCCTCGATGCCGCGCCGGACGAACGGCTTGAGCCAGTCCGGGGTCGCCGGGTCGACGTAATAGGTGATCGGCTTTACCGGCTCGGATATCGCGGCGTTGGGGTCCTTCTTTTCGAGCCGCCAGCGCACGATGTAGCGGCGGGTCTCGGAGCGTTGCTCGGGGCGGCCATAATCGATCTGCGCCAGGGAGAAGAACCCAATGCGCCGGTCGGCGAGCCGGGGCATCATCGGCCGCTCCGGCAGTTGGATGAGACTCCAGTACATCGTGATGCTGGCCGTCGTGGCCTGGGGTTGCCCGCCGAATGGTCCACCGGGGCCGCCCTGACCCGCTCCGCCCGCGGGCGGCGGCGGATAGGTCAGGGTCGCCTCGACGTCGACGTTGGTGGGGAAGGAGAGCACCCGCTCGACGAACGAGCGATTCCCGTCGGGCGGGGTTCGGGAGCGTGCCGCGGGGACCATTTCCGGAGGCGGCGCGGTGTAGAGACGCGTCACGTCGACGACCGGTGCGCTGTCGGGGCCGAACGTCTCGACATTGAAGGCTGCGATGATCACATCTGCGTTCGAGTTGCGGACCGCCTGGTAGATCGGGGTGGTCGAGTCCGCCACCGTCTGATAGGAGACTCGGCGCACCAGGAGCCGGTTGTCGCGGCGCTCCCAGCGCAGCACCAGGTTGGGCCCCACCTGCTGGCCGGCGTAGCCCTGGTTCACGGGTACTCGGGACGCCCGAGTCACCAGGAGCATCTCTTTGCCAAGCGCGGCGCGGGGTATCTCGAAATACACCCGGTTCCCCACGCGATGGGTCTTGAAGAGGCCGGCGCGCGAGCGGGCTTGTCCGGTGATGACGCGATTGTAAGGCCGCGGGCTTGGCTCGGACCCGGCGCCACGAGCGGTGTCCTGGGACTGGGGTTGACCGCCGGGCGCCTGGGCCGCCGGGCCGGCGTTCGGACGCGACGGCCCTCGCTCGGGCGCAGGCGCAGGCGCAGCCGCGGAACGGCTGCAGCCGGCAATGAGGATCAGGATCAGTGAACTCGCTGCCGCGACGCGTGCGAAGGGCCTCATCGGATCTTCCTGGTGTGAAAGTGTTGGGGGTCCGGCGGCAGGGAAGTAAGCCCCGATCTCGAGCACACTCAAGAGCGCGGCTGGGACGACGTCAAACCAGGCGCACAACAGGGAGGGACTGTTACAGGGTCACGCCGCGGCGAGCCCGGGGCGCGGCGGGTCGCCGCCCAGCGCGTCTACGCTCAGGAGGTCGCGGAGCTCGCGGAACGCGATGAGTCCGTCCTGGATCAGCTCGAGCGCCTGATCGCGCAAGGGGCTGAGTCCTGCCCGGCGGGCTTCCTGGCGGAGCTGGTCCAGCGGAAGCTCCTCTGAGATCGCGAGCCGCATCGCCGAGTTCGTCGGCAGGAACTCCACGACCGCGATGCGTCCGTGGGTGCCCAGGCCGCCGCACCGCGCGCAGCCTTTCCCCCGGAACGCCCGGAACCCCGGTGGCGGTCCGGCCGGGAAGACCTCGGCGAGGAGCTCGAGGTCGGGCGTTTCCTCCGTGCGGCAGGAGGGGCAGATCCGCTTGCTGAGGCGCTGGGAGATGACGGCCAGAAGCTCGCTCCCGATGGAGTGGCGGTGCATGCCCAGATCGAGGAGCCGCTGGACGGCATCGACGGTGTCGTTGCAGTGCAGGGTCGAGAACACCAGATGGCCGGTCTGGGAGGCCCGGAGGGCCTCCAGGGCGGTCTCGTTGTCGCGGATCTCTCCGATGAGGATGACATCCGGGTCCTCGCGCACGAAGGCCCGCATGGCATTGGCGAAGGTGAACCCGACCTCGGGGAGTACCTGGCATTGCTGGACGTTGTCGAGCGCGTACTCGATCGGATCCTCGATGCTGATCACCTTGCGGCTGGGGTCTCTGGCGAGCACTTGCAGGCCGGCGTACAGGGTGGTCGTCTTGCCGCTGCCGGTCGGGCCGACCACCAGAACCAGTCCCTGCGGGCTCTCGAGGAGGCGCCGGTAGGCCGCGGCGAGAGGCGGAGGGAACCCCAGGTCGGTAATCGCGAGCGGCTTCTGCTCCTGCGGGAGGAGGCGGAGGACGAGGTGCTCGCCGTACAACGCGGGCTGGGTCTGCGCGCGGACGTCGAA
>Ga0256867_10000370_pt1 | contig 17714 bp, 2 predicted proteins | sample RVTome_15_FD_185939 | JGI IMG/M metagenome (GOLD analysis project Ga0256867, IMG submission 185939) | Soil microbial communities from uranium-contaminated site in the Upper Colorado River Basin, Wyoming, United States - RVT150D86 (HiSeq) ... | reverse complement strand
TCAGCAGGCGTGAGGGGGTGACGCTATTCATGACGCTCCTCGCGTCTTTCAAACTGTTACTTGCTCGCCGTTGTGCACAGGAAGATATCGCGATTGGAACTCCGATCGCCGGGCGCTTGCTTCCCGAATGGGAGAACCTGATCGGCTTCTTCGTCAATACGCTTGTGATGAGGACAAACCTCGGCGGTAACCCGACTTTCCGCCAACTTCTTGGCCGGATAAGGGAGACCGCGCTTGGAGCTTACGCCCATCAGGACATGCCCTTCGAACGGCTTGTCGAGGAGTTGCAGCCGGATCGCAATCTGAGCCGCCATCCGTTCTTCGACGTGCTCTTCAATCACGTCAACGTTCCGTTAACCAAGGCACAACTGGCGGGGCTCGAGATTGAGGTGCTGGAGGTGAACGGCGCGGATTCGAAATTCCCGCTCACTGTTTACACACATGATGATAACGGGCGGATCACGGTACGGATTGCTTACAAGCAAACGCTCTTCTCCTCTGAACAGATCACGTTGATGCTGGATCAGTACCGCGAGGCTCTTTCACAGATCGTCCAACGGCCTAACGATTCCATTGCCTCTTACTCGCTGGTGACGGATCGTATGCGGCCGCTGCTTCCCGACCCGCGCGAAGAAATATCGAAGCCCCATTTCGCTTCGATCACGGAGATGTTCAACCATCAAGTGGTCGAGTCGCCAGATAATTTAGCTGTAACACAGCAGGGCAGAGAATGGAGCTATAAACAATTATCGACCAGCGCCAACGACATCGCGCTTACTTTGCTGAATGTCGGTCTCGAGCCCGGAGAAATCGTGGCCGTGGGCGGCGAGAAGAGCTTCGGACTGATAGCGGGCGTATTAGCCGCCGGCTTGAGTGGCGGCGTGCTGCTGACGCTGGACAGAGAACTTCCCGCCGCACGGCAACGCACTATATTTGAGATGGCGAGGGTGAAGTATTTTCTTTATGCGGGAAGCGTGCGACACGAAGACGGATGGATGTTTGAACGTAGCGATATAGACAGTCTTACACTCGATCCTCAGAGCGGTTCTGTAGTTGCTCACAACGGACAAGCCCTTCGCCGGAAAAACATCGAAAGAAAGAAGGGAATGACCCTCCCGCAGCCGTCAACGACGAAGGCGGCTTATATCTTCTTCACTTCCGGGACTACCGGCGCTCCGAAAGGAGTATTGGGATCCCATCAGGGCCTAAGCCATTTTATCTCCTGGCAGCGTGAGGAATTCGGAGTTGGACCAGGTGATCGTAGCGCACAACTAACGGGGCTGTCGTTCGATGTAGTCTTGCGAGACATATTTCTGCCGCTTACCAGTGGCGCAACCCTCTGCTTGCCGGACGATGAAGAGCAGGTGGTTTCCGGGAAAGTTTTGGAGTGGCTTGATCGCGAGCGCGTGACGGTTCTTCACACTGTGCCGTCGTTGGCCGAGAGTTGGCTGAGTCTCCCGGATAAAGCGTCCGTGAGAAGCCTGCGCGTCGTATTTTTCGCCGGAGAGCCGCTGACGAGCAGTCTGATTGAACGCTGGCGCGACGCGGTCTCAAGCGGCAGTCAAATTGTTAATCTATATGGTCCGACCGAAACAACTTTGGCGAAGTGCTTCTACCGTGTACCAGATCATTGTTTGCCTGGCATACAGCCTGTGGGCCGGCCAATTCCGCAAACTCAGGCTCTGATCTTCAGGGAAGGCGACCAACTATGCGGCGTCGAAGAAATCGGAGAGGTTGTTATTCGCACGCCGTTCCGAAGCCTGGGTTATATCAACCCGGCCGGGGAGAAGCGCAGGTTCATCAACAATCCATATAGCGACGAAGCGCAAGATCTCCTCTATTACACAGGTGATAAAGCTCGCTACCGGAGCGACGGAACGCTCCAGTTGCTCGGACGCATCGACGATCAGGTAAAAATTCGTGGCCACCGAATCGAACCAGGCGAGATCGAATGCGTACTGCACGAGCACGCGGAAGTAAGGAACGCGGCTGTGTTAGTCCGCTCAACTGCCACCGGGGAGAAACGTTTGGTGGCATATGTGGCCTTAATTAATAACTCGTCTTTGTCGCCGGCGGACTTACGCAGCTATCTTCGCAGTCAATTGCCCGAATACATGGTGCCTGCGGCCTTCACGCTGATGTCTTCACTCCCGCTGACTGCAAATGGAAAAATCAACCGCGAAGCTTTGAGCGATCCCGAACAGCCGGCGGACAATGGTTACGAACAGCCTCGCGATGAAGTTGAAGAATTATTGGCAGGCATCTGGTCTGAGGTATTGAAAGTCGAGCTTGTCGGGCGCGACAAAAACTTCTTCGATCTCGGCGGACACTCCCTTATAGCCACACAGGTAATCTCACGAGTGCGAGAGATTTTCCGCGTTGACATACCGGTACGCACTCTGTTTTCAAATCCCACCATCGCCGACATCGCTGCGGAGATTCGCGCGGCCAGCAGCGCTGACCGAACACTGACCCGTCCTCAACTCAGGCGGGTTGAAACAGGCCCACTTCTGCCACTGTCATTCGCACAGCAGCGTTTGTGGTTCATAGACCAACTTGAGCCCGGCGGCGCTGCCTATGTAATACCTGTCGCAGTGCGCTTGACTGGCGAGTTGAATGAAGCGGCCGTCCGCGCGGCTTTACTTGCAATCACTCGTCGCCACGAAAACCTGCGTACACGGTTCATCAACGCCGATGGGACTCCCGTACAGGTAATAGATAAGGAGCCGGATTTTGAACTTCAACTCGTCAACCTCACAGGGCAATTTTTCGGTGACGAGTTGGAGTCGCGCACGCGCGAATTGCTTCGCGACGAAGCGGCGCGCGGCTTTGATCTCAGTCGTGAACACCTCTTTCGAGCACTGCTGATACGCTTGTCCGCTACAGAGCACATACTTTTTATTAAGATCCACCACATCGTTTCAGACGCGTGGTCCATGGGTGTCCTGTTAGAGGAATTCAAAGCTTTCTATCAGGCATACGACGAGGGCACACCGCCTGCCCTACCGGACCTGCCAGTGCAATATGCGGATTACGCTGCATGGCAACGTGATTACCTGCGCGGCGAGACGCTGCAGCAGCAGTTGAGTTACTGGAGGCAGCAGTTGCATGCGGCGGAGCCACTGGAATTACCAACGGACCGTTCTCGACCGCCGGTTCAAACATACAGAGGCGCGTCAGAACCTTTCACGCTTTCAGCGTCTCTGGTCAAAGACATAAGACATCTCGGGAGACGTGAGGGCTGTACGCTCTTTATGACGCTGCTGGCCGCTATCCAGATTCTACTCGCCAAATCCAGCGGTCAAAGAGATGTCCTTGTCGGGACGCCGATTGCAGGCCGAATTCATCCTGAACTTGAAGATTTGATCGGTTTCTTCGTCAACACACTCGTTATGCGCGCACGTATGACCGGAGACCCCACCGTGCGCGAGATTCTGCAAAATGTGCGCGAAGCAGCGCTCGGAGGTTTCGCGAACCAGGATCTGCCGTTTGAGAAGTTGATCGAAGACCTCCAACCGTCGCGCGACCCCAGCCGTAGTCCTTTGTTCCAGGTCATGTTTATCTTCCAGCATGCAAGCAGGAAGCACGAGAAGTTCAAGCGCCTGAGCATAGAGCCGTTGGACCTTGAGGCGACAACCGCAAAATTCGATCTTACGTTCACAGTTCTGGGTGACACCGAGGAACTGAACTGCGTGATCGAATACAACACTGACCTGTTCGAACGGGATCGCATTCTCCGTTTCATTCGTCACTTCGAAATATTGCTCGAGGCGATTACAGCCAATCCGGATCAATCCTTCTCAGCTCTGACCCTGCTCGATGATGAGGAACGGCGGAAAGTGCTCGAACACTGGAACGCAACGGAGATCGATTACTCCGAGCAGCAGAACGTCGCTACAATTTTCGAACGACAGGCAGCCATGACTCCCGATCGCACTGCTTTCATCGAAGGCGATCGCCGGATCACCTACGGTGAGATGAACCGCCGGGCGAACAGTCTTGCCCGCCGCTTGAGGCAAAGCGGGCTTCGGGAAGAACTGACGGCAGCGGTCTGTATGCGCCGCTCCCCGGACATGATGGTTGCCGTCCTTGCCATTATAAAGGCCGGCGGAGCATATGTTCCTATTGACCCGCATCTGCCCGTTGAACGGATAGCAATGATGCTGAGCGACAGCAAGGCGCCTGTCGTTCTCACAGACCATTCACTTTCAGATCGGATTACCGAGCGGAACGTCGAAATCATAAGTCTGGACACTGAGTGGGACGATATAGAAACTTACGACAGTTCCAATCTTTCGCATAGTGCTGTCGGCGACTCAGCCCTGTACCTGATCTACACTTCGGGATCGACCGGCCAACCGAAAGGTGTGATCGGAACTCACCGCGGCGCGATCAACCGATTCTGCTGGATGTGGGAGCGCTTTCCGTTCCAGGCTGCGGAAGTAACCTGCTTGAAGACCTCGCTCAGCTTTGTTGACTCGGTTTGGGAATGCCTGGGCCCATTACTCGCGGGTGTGCCCGGAGTGATGATTCCTGAAGCGACGGTCAGCAACACCGAAGCCCTCGTCTCCCAGCTCGCGAAAGAGAACGTCACGCGCATCGTGCTGGTGCCTTCCTTGTTGGAATCACTCGTCGAGAACCATTCGCATTTGGGAAAACTGCTGCCCGCCTTACGGCTTTGGGTGTGCAGCGGTGAAACCGTGTCGGGTCAACTGGTCGAGCGCTTTGACGCCGCGGTGCCCGACGGTCTGCTCGTCAATCTGTACGGGTGTTCCGAAGTCGCAGCGGACGTGACTTGTCACGTAGCCGAATGCACACGCAGTGCGCTCACAGTCCCAATCGGCAGGCCCCTCGCGAACACACAGGTCTACATACTGGACGAGAGCATGAACCCGCTCGGAATTGGGCTGCCCGGTCAAATTTATGTGGGTGGCTCACACCTCGCGCGCGGCTACTGGAATCGCGCGGACGAAACCGCCGATCGCTTCGTGCCCAACCCGTTCGCGGCCCACGGGGGCGAGCGCCTGTATAGAACTGGTGACCTCGGACGTTACACCAGCAACGGGGACATTGGATACCTCGGACGCATGGACCATCAGTTCAAAGTGCGCGGCTACCGGATCGAGAGCGGCGAGATCGAGAACGTCCTTATGCAGCACCCGAATGTGCGAAGGGCCCAGGTTGTCGCATCAGGCGCCAGCCGGTCCGACAAGAAGTTGGTCGCCTACGTTGTGCTCGTCGAACCGATGGATGACGCCGTCCGCGAACTACACGATTACGCAGCGCGGCTCCTTCCGTCATATATGGTCCCTTCGGCTTTCGTACCGTTGGAACGTTTTCCACTGTTGCCGAGCGGAAAAGTGGACCAGCGTTCACTGCCCGTCGCCGGCAGGCAACACACGCTTTCAGCCGGCCCGGCGTCGCAGGCTGCAACGCCGGTCGAAGCTTCTCTCGTAGAAATCTGGCGTGAAGTACTCGGGCTGAACGAGATTGGCATCTACGATAACTTCTTTGACCTCGGCGGTCATTCGCTGGCGCTGGTCAAATTGAGAGCACGAATCGAATCACGGTTTGGGCTGCGCATGTCATTGCCCGATCTGTTTACGTATTCCTCAATCGCCGCGCTCAGCGAGCACCTGCACGAGGTGGACACGTCGAACGATATTCTGGCCCAGGTAGGACCTCGCACGGCACGGCAAAAAGCGGCATCTCGAATTAGAAGACAACGATGGGCAGAGCACCGGCTGAAGGAGCCTGCTTATCAGTTTACAGACCACGCGGGTGCAACGCACCACCAGATAGAAGGACAATTGACATGACGACAATAGCACCAGATGGTATCGCGATCATTGGCATGGCTGGTCGTTTTCCCGGCGCGCCTTCCGTTGATGCGCTCTGGAGGAACCTACAGCACGGGGTCGAATCGATCACTCGCTTCTCAAATGACGAACTGCTGGAAGCAGGAGTGTCGCAGGAGTCGGTGCGCGATCCGCATTACGTCAAAGCGGCCCCGACACTCGCGGGGATCGACTTATTCGATGCGCCGATGTTCAACCTGAGTCCTGCGGAAGCGGAGATGATAGATCCGCAACACAGGTTGTTTCTCGAGTGTGCCCTCGCGAGCCTCGAGAACGCGGGCTACAGTGCCGATCGCGGGAAGGAGCGTATCGGCGTCTATGGGGGCACCGGCATCAATCGCTATTTGCTTGACGAGATCGATCGTTCAGACCTGATGAAGTCAGGAATCAAGACTGTAACAGGGAATGACAAGGATTACCTCACCGCACGCGTGTCGTACAAGCTGGGTCTAACTGGCCCCAGCATCGGCGTGCAAAGCGCCTGCTCCACTTCATTAGTCGCGGTGCACCTGGCTTGCCGCAGCTTGCTCGATCAGGAAACGGATATCGCCCTGGCGGGTGGCGTCTCTCTTCGAGTACCCCAGATTACCGGGTACTGGTACGAGGAAGGTGGAATACTTTCTCCCGACGGACACTGTCGCGCGTTTGACGCCGAGGCTGGAGGAACAATCTTTGGAAGCGGCGTGGGTATCGTCGTGCTCAAGCGTCTCGAAGAGGCCATCGCCGACGGCGACACCATTCACGCTGTGATTCGCGGCAGCGCCGTCAACAACGACGGCTCGGCCAAGGCTGGGTTCACTGCGCCAAGTGTCCAATCGCAGGCTGAACTGGTCACCGAAGCATTGTTGATGGCGAACGTCGATGCGCGTTCGATCAGCTACGTCGAAGCACACGGCACGGGCACTAATCTTGGCGACCCGATTGAGCTCTCCGCCCTGACCAAAGCTTACCGGGGCTGGACTCGCGATCGTGGATTCTGCGCCATCGGATCCGTCAAAACCAACATCGGGCATCTGGATACTGCGGCGGGCGTGACCGGCCTTATCAAGACGGTAATGGCGCTCGAACACAAACTCATCCCGCCAAGTCTTAACTATCGAACGCCAAACCCGGAGATCGATTTTGACAACAGTTCCTTTTATGTGAATACGACTCTGCGGGAGTGGACCACATCAAACGCGCCGCGTCGCGCGGGCGTCAGTTCGTTTGGCCTGGGCGGTACTAACTGCCACATGATCCTCGAGGAGGCACCACCAGTTGCGCCACGCGTCGTCGGCTCTAACCGTCGTCACTATCTCATTCCCGTTTCAGCCAAGACCAACAAGGCGCTTGAGGAGATGTGTGATGCTCTTGCAGATCATATGTCGCAGTTTCCTGAGACTCGAATGGATGACGTAGCGTTTACCTATCAACAGGGAAGGAAGACTTACCCGCACCGTCGAGTCGTGGTTGCGCGCACTCGCGAACAGGCGATCGATTCGGTTGGGAGTCGAGCAGCGCGTCCGACTATCGAGGAGTCGATAACTTCTCCGGTCGCGTTTCTGTTTCCAGGTCAGGGAAGTCAGTTCGCCAACATGGGCGCGGCTCTCTACGATACGGAACTTGTGTTCCGCCGCTACGTTGACGCTGCCTCCGACATCCTCAAGAACACACTGGGGTTCGACTTGCGCGTCAAACTGTTCCCAGCACGATATGGAAACGACTCCGTTGGGCCGGATCTGGACCACACATCCGTGCTGCAACCGGCACTCTTCACTCTCGAATATGCGCTGGCCCAACTGTGGCAGAGTTGGGGAGTGCATTCAGAGTTCTTCCTTGGGCACAGCCTAGGCGAGTATGTAGCCGCGACATTAGCCGGTGTTATGTCATTCGAAGACGGGCTTCGGCTTGTCGCACGGCGGGGCACACTGATTGGCAGCTTGCCAACCGGCATGATGTTGGCGATCCCGTTGAATGAGGATCACGTGCTGCCTTTGCTGGGCCATGATCTCTCGATCGCCGCTATTAATGGACCAGAGCGGACTGTAGTTTCCGGGCCTCCCGCGGCGGTTCTTGAATTGGAACAGACACTGTCAACCCTTGGCGTTCCTTTCACTCGTTTGGCTACCTCGCACGCCTTCCATTCCAGCATGATGCAGGCCATCGTACCGGAGTTTCGCAAGGCGTTGCGCAGTGTCACTCCGCACCCACCAAAGATCCGGTACATATCGAATGTGACCGGCACCTGGATTACGGCGGCCGAAGCCACCGACCCTGAATACTGGGTCCGGCACCTTCTCAAACCAGTTCGTTTCTTCGATGGTCTACGTACGCTCGCCGCTGTGCCACGCGCCGTGCTACTCGAAGTAGGACCAGGCCGAGTGCTTACTGGTTTAGCGAAGGCCGGCCTCAGAGGCGCCGATGTGCCGAAGTGCTTCGTCTCGATTCTTGATCTGAAGGAGGATGGCGCAACTGAGGACCATTTGCACCACACGTTAGGCGAATTATGGTTGGCGGGAGTACCGGTGAATTGGAGTGACTATCAAAAAGACAGTGGGGCCAAACGCGTGCCACTTCCCGGCTACGCTTTCCAGCGAGAACGGTACTGGATCTCCGGTAAGAGAACGACCGCACTTGAGGCTAAAGCCACTGAGCCGGAAACGGAGCAGGCACAAACATTGCTGTTGACAATGATGTGGCGGAAGTGTGCACAACCGGCACGGTCCATCAGCTCAACGCCATTCGGTGGAGTCACCGTTGTGTTCTACCAACAAAACGAACTCGCCCAGAGAATCGTGGAAAATCTGCGACCTGGCGGCGCGGAAACTGTTTTCGTCCAAACTGGTTCGACGTTTCAGCAACTCGACAATTCCTCGTTCACCATTGATCCAGGAAATCCACAGGACTACCAGAAGTTGTTCGGCGGTGTGGCTTCGCGATTCGGTGAGCGCCCGGTGCGAGTTATTCATCTTCTCAACGTTGGAGACCAGGAGGAGCATGCGAATCACGTCAATGCGTTCTTTAGCCTGATTTGGATTGCCCAAAACATCGGCTCGCAACTTCCAGGTGCGCTCGTAGATCTCGTGATCATTTCCACTGGCGCTCACTCGGTCACGGGCCTGGAAACGCTTAGTCCGGAAAGCGCGTTAATCACTGGTCCATTCCAGGTAATACCGCGCGAGTTTCCGAATTATTCGTGTCGTTGGATTGATATTGATCATTCCGATTACACGCTCGTTGCACTTTATGAGTTGCTGAAGAGCGAAACAGATCCGGACAAAACCATCGCCGCCTACGCGTACCGGAACGGAAAAGTATACGAACGTTCACTCGCAGAGCTCCGCCTGCCCACGTATGAAAAAGGAAACGATTTGTTCAGGCAGCACGGTGTGTATCTAATCACCGGCGGCTTTGGAGGGATCGGAGTCGAGATGGGCCAATTCCTGGCGCGTGAGTATCAGGGGAAGCTTGTGCTGACTGGTAGAACGACGCTTCCTGAACGGGACCAGTGGAATGAGTTTCTCAGCAAAGACTCAAGCTCAACAATGGCCCAGCGTCTGCTCACAGTACTCAAACTCGAAGCCCTTGGAGCAGAGGTGCTGCCACTGACAGCGGATGTTGCCGATGAAGCTCAGATGCGAGAAGCGATCCGTCGAGCCGAGTCGAGGTTCGGGACGATAAATGGAGTAATTCATGCGGCAGGAGTTCCCGCTGGCGAATTGATTGCGGTTAGCCGTAAGGCCGGGGTGGAGAGCGGCGTTCTCCGGCCGAAGGTCGAGGGTGCGCGCGTGCTAGCGAAGTTATTTAGCACTCACACCCTCGACTTCTTCGTTTGTTGCTCTTCAGTTCAGAGCCTGATCGGAGATATTGGGCAGAGTGATTACTGCTCCGCCAACGCTTTCCTCGATGCGTTTGCCTACTCGCTAAAAAGCAGCGGAGTTCAGCCCTGTCTTTCCGTCAATTGGGACACCTGGCACGATACGGGCATGGCAGCGGACATCGCGACAGGAAGCAATGGCGATCGTCCCAGAGGTCTTTCTCCCTCGGAAGGAATTTCAATACTCAGTCAGGTTCTCTCTACCTCGCTGCCTCAGGCGGTGGTGTGCGGCAGCGATCTGGCGCCTCGTTTAAAAGAGGCGCTTCAGCCGAGGAGGAATGTTCCTCTCGAAATTCCCTACGATCTTGTCGTGACTGAAACTGCCGCGCCACATACGCGGCCCGAGCTCTTCACTCCCTATGTTGAACCGGAGACTTCCGTGGAACGCGCCATTGCTGGTGTTTGGCGCGAAGTGCTCAACATTGACCGGGTCGGCCTTGACGACAGCCTTTTTGAACTCGGCGGAGATTCGATCCTCGCGATCCGCGTGAGTCAATTGCTCGAGGAGAAGCTCGGCATTCCTGTGCCGCCTGTCCAAATATTCGCAGCTACAACCGTTCGTGGGCTGGCCTCCATTGTAAGTGGACGCCAGCAGGTAGGTTCGGATCTGAAAGTACACCAAAACCGGGGTGAGCTGCGCAGAGCCAGTCTTATTAATGCCTAAACACGTACCGGCATCCGACTATGCATGGGCAGGGGTGCCACTGGGGATAAACCAGTCTTTTAGAAAGGGATTCGTCTGTGTCTGAATTCTTATCACCAGAGAAGAGATTGTTGCTCGCGCAGGCGCTAAGCACCGCCGGACACCACACAGGTACAACTATCGCCAGGAGGAACTCTGACGATCGGGCGCCCTTGTCTTTCGCCCAACAACGCATCTGGTTTATTCAACAACTGAATCCAGATAACCCGCAATACAACACGCCCGTGGGAGTCAGCCTTAAAGGTCCACTCAATATCCCGGCGCTCGAACGAACATTAAGCGAGATTGTTCGGCGTCAGGAGGTATTGAGAACTGTTTTCCTAGTTATCGATGGGCAACCGGCGCAAGTAGTTTTACCCGCTTTCGACCTTCAACTAACTATCAGAGATTTGTCCGATCATCCATTGACTGACAGGCAGGTTGCGGCTCAGCGGATCATCGACGAAGAATCAGCCCGCCCGTTCGATCTCGAGGCTGGGCCATTGGTTCGGTTTCTGCTGCTTCGCTTAGCTGAAGACGAACACTGGTTGAATCTGGTGACCCACCACATGGTGTTTGATACATGGTCCATTGACGTTTTCGGGCGTGAGCTAACGGCAATCTATGGTGCTCTCATCGAGGGAAGACCTTTTCCGCTTCAAGATCTCCCAGTCCAGTATGCAGATTTCTCGCTTTGGCAACGGGAGCGATTCCAGCAAGAAGAACTGCAGCGCCAACTTGCATATTGGACTGCGAAACTGAGCGGCGCGCCGCCCTTGCTGATGCTGCCGACGGATCGTCCCAGACCACCAGTGCAGAGCTATCGTGGCCGTATCCAGCCATTCTCGTTATCTGAAGATCTCACGGCTGCATTGAATCAACTGAGCCGGGCAGAGGGTGTGACTCTATTCATGACGCTGATGGCAGCTTTTCAAACGCTGCTTCACCGCTACTCGGGTCAGAAGGAGATCGTAGCGGGGACAGCGACAGGTAACCGCAATCGTCGCGAGCTGGAAGGCTTGATTGGATGTTTCATCAATTCACTGTTATTCCGGACGGATTTCTCAGGCGACCCGACCTTCCGCGAGGTGTTGGACCAAGTGCGCCAATTGAGTCTCGAGGCCGCAGCTCACCAGGACGTGCCTTTCGAACAAGTGGTAGCAGCCCTACATCCCAGGCGAGATCTTAGTTATGCGCCTCTGACACAGGTAGTGCTGACGCTTCAGAATACTCAGTTGAACACGCCTGTCGCCGCAGGCTTGGAAATCAATCGACTAAGTATGCCTGAGCGAACGGCAGCACAGTATGACCTGATGATAAATTGCAGAGACAGTGGAAGCAAACTGCACGGTCTGCTCGAGTACAACACTGACCTTTTCGATTCAACTACCGCCCAGAGGACTCTCGGACATTTTGAGACAGTACTCCAATCAATTGTCGCTCATCCCGAGCAACGAGTCTCAGCCCTGAACATTATGACCGAACCAGAGCGTTTGCAGCTTGTCTCCGGTCTTAATGAAACACGCACTGAATTTCAGGATTACGGCTTTCTTCCCGATCTTATTCAGCGGCAGGCGGCGCAACAGCCGCAAGCAGTGGCGGTGACATTCGAGGGCCAACCGTTAACTTACGACGAACTGAACTCACGCGCTAACCAGTTGGCGCATTACTTGTGCCGGCTCGGCGTAGGACCTGAGGAAGTTGTCGGCGTCTGCCTGGAGCGAGGATTGGACATGGTGGTAGCAGTGCTCGGCATTCTTAAGGCCGGCGGCGCTTACCTGCCGCTTGATCCTACTTACCCGCGCGACCGGCTGGAATTCATGATTAACGACTCAGGCCCTTCCGTACTGCTCACGCAAGAAAATTTCTCTCAGCATCTGTCATCCGCCAGGCAGCAGGTAGTTTATATAGATTCTGACTGGCACCGGATCGCGTTTGAGAGCACAGAAAATCCAGACACACCTCTCAGCGCCGGCAATTTGGCTTACGTCCTCTACACGTCCGGTTCCACCGGCGTGCCTAAAGGCGTGATGGTTACACATGGCGCGCTGAAGAACTTTCTTCTCTCTACGTCACGAACACTTGAAATGACAAGTGATGACGTACTAGCGGCGGTCACCACGCTCGCATTCGACATCGCCGGCCTCGAGTTTTACTTACCACTCATCGTTGGGGCCAGAGTTGGTTTGGTTTCCAGAGAGAAGGGGAGTGATGGAAGGTTGCTGCGCGATGAAGTAATCAACCTGGGCGCGACAGCGCTTCAAGGAACTCCGGCAAGCTGGCGCATGTTGCTCGAGGCGGGCCTCCAGTTGAAACCATCGTTCAAGGCGTTTTGCGGCGGAGAAGCGATGACGGGTGATCTGAAGGAGCAGCTCATGGCCACCGGTGCGAAGGTTTGGAATCTTTATGGTCCAACTGAAACAACGATCTGGTCAACGGTGAAGCGGCTGGATCCAGACGGGCCGCCTAGTATCGGTCGACCGCTGGCTAACACTCAGATCTATATACTCAATCGTTCGCTGCAACCTACGCCGGTTAGTGTGGCAGGCGAACTCTATATCGGTGGCGCAGGGCTGGCTCGCGGCTACCTCAATCGGCCCGAGCTTACGGCCGACCGCTTTATTCCCCATCCCTTCAGCGACGAGCCGGGCGCTCGCCTCTACAAGACTGGCGACCTCGTGCGCTATTTGCCAAACGGTGACATCGAATACCTCGACCGCATTGATCTTCAGATCAAGATGCGCGGCTTCCGGATTGAGCTCGGCGAAATTGAAACCGTGCTTGGTCAATATCCGAGCGTGCGGCAGGCAGTAGTCGCAGCCCGCGAGAATCCGTCAGGTGAAAAAGGTCTGATCGCATACGTTGTGCTTGAGAAAGACTTGGGAAAAAGCCCGCCGGTCCGCCTTGATGAGGTGCGGGAATTCCTGCGTCGATCATTGCCGGCTTACATGATTCCGGCGACCTTTGTGCTGGTGGATGAGCTGCCCAAATCGCCCGCCGGGAAAATTGACCGCAAGGCTCTTCACGAGCTGCAGTCTTTAGATCAAGGAAAACCGTTTGTTGCCCCCAGCACTCCGACCGAACTCCTCGTAGCCGGCATCTGGTCGGAGTTGCTTGGGACGGATCGAATCGGCGTACACCAGGATTTCTTCGAGCTTGGCGGGGATTCCCTCCTGATCCAGCGAATGCTTGCTAAGGTCATGCAGGCAGTTGAAGTGACGGTGCCACTGAGGACTGTTTTCCTTAATCCGAGCGTGTCGCACATAGCGTCAATAATCGATCGCACCAGGGAGATAACATCGACGGACGAAACCCGCCTTAACGATCTGGTTAGTAACCTCTCAGATGAACAAATTGACTCGCTGCTGAGTGAAGCACTCGCGGAGTCGGGAAGCCACCCAGCCTTTGAGTTTGCTGGGCAGGAGTGAAAGAAAATGGTGCAAGTACAAAATCACACCGCGAACCTGTCGGCCCAACAAAAACAACAACTGCTCGCGCGACTGCTGCATAAAGAATCAAGAGAAGGTTTCACGAACCTGACTGTGGAGCAGCGCCGACTCTGGCTGTTGCGTCAATTGGAAGAGAGTGTGCCTACACATATTTTCAAGGCCTTCCAAATTGATGGCCACATAAACCTTGAAGCCCTACATACGAGTCTTGATGAGATCGTGCGGCGACATGAAATGTTGAGAGCCTCTTTTATCAATCTCGACGGACGCCCTGTCAGAGTTATTGCACCCAGGGTGAAAATGAAATTGCCGCTGATTGACTTGTCTCATTACAGACCCGAAAAGCGCGACTCAGAGATTCAAAAGCAGGCAGTGTCCGATGGTCAGAGGCCATTTGACGTTAGCGTAGCGCCTTTGCTCAGACTTACTCTGATTCGCAAGACTGCATATCAACACGTGCTGCTGATTACGATGCACGAATTGATCGCCGACGATCGGTCCGTGGCGATATTGCTGCACGAATTGATGACTGTGTACCAGGCGTTCTTGGACGGAACACCCTCGCCAGCACCAGACTCTCCTGTGCGCTACAGCGACTTCGCAAAATGGCAGCATGAGTGGCTCCAAAGCACTGAATACACGAAGCAACTCACTTACTGGCAGACTAGGCTTGCAGACGCTCCAGTCCTCGAATTACTGAGCGATCGACCGCGACCGGCCGTAAGGACACATAACGGAGCGCGGCGCTCTAGTCTGCTACCCGCCCAGACCGTTAGTAAACTTGAAGAATTAGGCGAGTCCATTGGCGTTCCTCTGTCCACTGTAATGTTGACCGCATTTCAAGTGTTTCTGTCGGTTTATTCCGGGCAGGATGACGTACCGGTCGGATTATCATCTGTTTCGCGACATCGACCTGAATTCAAGGATGTAATCGGTCCGCTAACGAATACCTTGGTAATGCGAGCCGATCTGGCTGACGATCCCAGTTGCAACCGTCTACTGGAGCAAGTTAAGGAAACAGCGTTGCAGGCTTACCAACATCGGGAGATGCCTTTTGACAAACTGGTAGAGGAGCTTCATCCCCAACGCGACCTCAGTCGCACTCCATTATGTCAAGCCAAACTCGTTTTTCGTGAATCATTGGATGTGTTGATTGAAGGTAGGAGCCTGAAGTGCAAATGGCTCGATGTGGATTTGCGTACCGCGCTCTACGATCTAACCTTACTTGTGACGCCGGCGCCAGACGGTTTGCTGCTCGGAATAGAATTTAATACTGATCTGTTTGACGCGCCGACGATCGAACGCCTGCTTGAGCAACTGCGAACGCTTTGCCAAAACATTGTCACAAACCCGCACCAGAGGATCTCAGAGATTGCCGCCGTAAGTGATGCGGAGCGTTTTCGTTTGCTGAGCGAATGGAACAGCACAAAGGCAACGTTTGCGAATGATCGATGCCTGCACGAGCTTATCGAGCGGCAGGCGGAACGGCAGCCGGAAGCAGTGGCGGTTGTATTCGACGGCCAGCAGCTCACGTACAACGAGTTGAACTCACGCGCAAACCAGTTGGCACGTTACCTGCGCGATCTGGGCGTTGGTCCTGAGGTTCGCGTCGGCATCTGTCTCGAAAGGGGACTTGAGATGATCGTCGGAATGTTGGGGGTGTTGAAAGCCGGCGGCGTGTACGTGCCACTGGATCCTGCTTACCCGCGCGAGCGAATAGGGTTCATGGTCCAGGATGGTCAGGTCGAAGTGATTCTGACTAAGCAATACTTGCATCAGCAACCGGAAACCGCTCGGCGGGTTGTGTGTCTCGATACCGCCTGGGAATATATCGCCGAGTTCCCATCCAACAATCCCGAACATCAAGTCACTCCTGATAACCTCGCATACATCATCTACACTTCCGGTTCGACCGGCAGGCCCAAGGGAGTGATGATTACCCACCGCGGAGTGGTCAATAATCTCCACTGGAGACAGAGCAAATGGCCGCTCACACCCGCCGATCGGGTCTTGCAGAGTTATTCCTTCAGCTTCGATCCTTCGGTATGGGCGACGTTCTGGCCACTGCTGGCCGGAGCCTGCGTCGTTCTCCCACAAACTGGTGGCAACCTGGATTCTGTGGCACTTGCGCGGTCTATGACCCAACACGGTATCACGGTGTACGGAGCCGCGCCGAGCGTGCACTCAGTCCTGATCGATGAGCCGGCTTTCCAGGCATGCAGCAGCTTGCGTTATGTCTTCAGCGGCGGTGAGTTGTTGGACAGTTACTTACAGCGACAAGTCCACCAACATCTGAATGCAGACCTTTACAACGTATACGGTCCTACTGAAGCTACCATTGATTGTACTTACTGGCATTGCCCGCGCGTCCCTGAACCGGCGCCGGCGCCCATCGGTGTACCTATCGGAAATACCAGCATCTACGTAGTGGACCGGCACTTAAAGCTCAATCCCATCGGCGCTCCTGGAGAAATCTGCATCGGGGGTGTCGGTTTGGCCAGAGGCTATGCAGGTGATCCGGCGCTGACTGCTGAGAAATTCCTCCCCGATCCGTTCTCGACGGTTCCGGGCGCCAGAATGTATCGCACCGGTGACCGCGGCGCCTGGTTGGGTCGCGGCGTATTGGAGTTCATTGGAAGGGTCGATGACCAGGTGAAAGTTCGCGGGTTCCGAATTGAACTGGCTGAAGTAGAACGAAACCTGATGCGCCACGAAAAAATCCGCGAAGCTGCGGTGATCGTGAAACGCAACTCTGCAGCGGACTCGAGTCTTATCGCATACTTTGCGCCCAGCAAACCGGAAGACACTCCCGCTTCCACTGAGCTCGCTGAGTTTCTTGAAGCGCGATTACCAAAATACATGATTCCGGACGTCTTCGTGACACTTGAGGTCCTCCCGCGCACTGCGACGGGGAAGATCAACAAGCAGCTTCTGGCGTCGGAGGCAGACCCGCGCAAAAAGACCGCGCGTGCGTTTCGCCCGCCGCGCGACGTCCTCGAGACTGAGATTAGCCAAATCGTGGGGAGCGTGCTGGGCCTGGAGCAGGTAAGTATTGATGATGACATCTTCGAGTTGGGAAGTAATTCACTGCTCATTGCACGCATCGCTTCCCGGCTTTCGAGTGCTTACAAAATTGATCTGCCCGTGCAGCATATCTTCAAAGATCCAACGGTGGCGGGCATTGCCGCACTGGTTGATATTTATCAACGAGAAGGAAACCATGGCGTTGCCGCCTGGACCATGGAGCAAGTGGAAGCCGACGCTGAGTTGGATTCTGCGATCACCGCCGAAGGGTTGCCTTTCGAACACGGAACTCCGCAGAGAATTTTCCTTACCGGCGCTACTGGTTATCTCGGCGCGTTCATCCTTGAACAACTTCTCGGCACCAGCGATGTCGAGTGTTTCTGCCTCGTGCGCGCCTCGAGCCGCGAAAAAGGCTTAGACCGTATCCGTGAAGCAATGAAGGGCTACCACATTTGGGACGACTCGTTTGCTGATCGCATTCATCCAGTGCTCGGAGACATCGCTAAGCCGGAACTGGGAATCGTGCAGCAAGAGTTTGCAGAGTTAGCAGGCGACGTGGATGTCATCTATCACTGCGCTGCATTGGTGAACTTTATCTATCCATACTCCGCGCTAAGGGCGCCGAATGTCCGCGGCACACATGAAGTACTTCGCTTGGCGACCTCGGTTAAATTGAAACCCGTTCACTATACCTCAACTGTCGACGTGCTTTTGGGAACGCACATGCAACGACCGTTCTACGAGGACGACAGCGTATTGCACAATCCCAACGAGATTCCGGACGGCTATGGGCGAAGCAAGTTAGTTGCGGAAAAAATGCTTGCGAATGCCCAATCGCGAGGGGT
>Ga0256867_10000369_pt1 | contig 17769 bp, 21 predicted proteins | sample RVTome_15_FD_185939 | JGI IMG/M metagenome (GOLD analysis project Ga0256867, IMG submission 185939) | Soil microbial communities from uranium-contaminated site in the Upper Colorado River Basin, Wyoming, United States - RVT150D86 (HiSeq) ... | reverse complement strand
CTCCTCGGAAGGGACCGATCAGAAGGGTCGCGACGTGGTTCGCCAAGTACTGGGTCCAGGCTCTGGGGCTCCTCCTCGGAGCCGTGGCATGGGAGATCGTCGGCCGTGCCGGTGTCTCCCCTGCGTTGCCTCCGATCAGCGCAGTGATCGATGCTGGAAGGGAACTGTGGTCCTCTCAAAGGTTCGTCGATGCGGTACGCACGACGGCAGAGTCGATCCTCATCGGGCTTCCGCCGTCACTGCTGTTTGGGGTGATTCTCGGGTTGCTCATGGGCCTGTTCCGGCCGGTGGAGTGGTTTTTCCGACCGTACGTGAACGCCTCACTCTCCCTGCCCCTGGTGGCCATCATTCCGATCATCCTGCTCATCTTCGGGTTGTCACAGACCACCATCGTCGTGGTCATCATCCTCTATGTGCTTCCCGTCGTGATGGTCAACACTTTCGCCGGGGTCAGGAGCACCGACCGGGACCTCTTGGATATGGCCCGGTCCTTCAGCGCTCGTCGAGGACTCACGATACGACGGATCGTGCTGCCCTCCTCCCGTGCTCTCACCCTCGCAGGGATGAGGATCGGGGTGGGCAGGGCGATCACGGGAGCGATCGTCGCCGAACAAGTGATCGGCGTACTCGGGCTTGGCGGACTGGTGCAGCGTCTCGGTGGTGCCTTCGCGGTCGAGGCGCTGTACGCGGTGATTCTCTTCATCGGCGCAGTGGGCGTAGCCAGCCTCGCACTGATCAATCGAGTGGAACAGAGATATCAGATCAAGGAGATTCGCGTTTGAGCACCCATGACGAGGCCAAGATCGACGCCTTCTGTCACATCCTCCCCCGACCCTTCTTCGACCGGGTCATGCAACTCGGCGATACTCCGGCGGCCGCCGGTCTGCGGGGCAGGATCAGCGGGATCCCCGCCCTCTACGACCTCGACGTCAGGCTGGGGCAGCTCGAGGAGTTCGGGCCAAACTACAAACAGATCCTCAGCATGGCGGCGCCACCCGTCGAAGACCTGGGCCCTCCCGACGTCTCGACCGACCTCGCCCGTCTGGCAAACGAATCCCAGGCGCAGTTGGTGGTCGACCACCCCGAGCGGTTCGCCGGGTTCGTCGGGTGCATCCCCGTCAACGACGTCGCAGCGTCGCTCGAGGAAATCGACTACGCCATCGGAGAGTTGGGCGCTCTGGGTATCCAGATCTACACACACGTCAACGGCGAGCCCTTCGATCTCCCGCGATTCGACCCACTCTTCGAGAGGATCGCGGACCTGGACAGCATGATCTGGGTCCACCCCAGCCGCAACGCCAACTGGCCCGACTATCCCAGCGAAGACCGGTCGTTGTATGAGATCTGGTGGGCCCTGGGTTGGCCCTATGACACCGCCGTGCTCATGGCGAGGATGGTGTTCTCCGGCAAGCTCGAGCGTCACCCCAATCTCAAGTTCCTCATCCATCACGGTGGCAGCATGATCCCCCACTTCTCGGGGAGGGTCGGACCCGGCTGGGACCAGTTGGGAAGCCGAACTCCAGAGGACAGGAAGGGTGAAGTCGCCCACGAGTTGACCAGACGGCCAGTGGACTACTTCAAGATGTTCTACGCCGACACCGCGTTGATGGGAGCACAACACGCAATCCGCTGTGCACTCGAGTTCTTCGGGCCGGAGCACGTGCTGTTCGCCAGCGACTCGCCGTATGACCCGGAGAAGGGTCCGGGCTTCATTCGGGAGACGATCGGGAACCTCGAGGGTCTGGAAATCACCGACGAGGATCGGCACAAGATATTTGCGGGTAACGCCAGCCGCTTGTTTGGGATCACGGTGTGACATGAGCGACGAGGCGACTGATCGGCCGGCCGGCTATCGCAGGGACCACCACGAGTCCGATCCCCCTTGGCTGAGCCCCGACCTCAAGGCGACCCGCCTGCGGGCACCAGGACAGCCACTCGTATCCCTCACTCACACCCTATCCGAGGTGACGGGGCCTGTGTTCAGCCACAACACGGTCCAGGAGCACGAGAAGGACCTGACGACACAACACGAAGAGTCTCCGATCGGACAGAGGATCATCCTGTCCGGCCGAGTGCGCGACGGCGATGGGAAACCGGTGCCGAACGCCCTCCTCGAGATTTGGCAAGCGAACTCGGCGGGTCGCTACACACACAAGTGGGACACTTACGAGGCGCCGATCGATCCGAACTTCAGCGGAGTGGGCCGGTGTCTCACCGACGATGCCGGCCAGTATCGATTCGTGACCGTCAAGCCCGGGCCCTACCCCTTCGCCAACCACTTCAATGCATGGCGGCCGGCTCACATCCACTTCTCGGTGTTTGGTCGGGCGTTCGTCACCAGGATGGTCACCCAGATGTACTTTCCCGGTGACCCGCTGCTCGCCCAGGACCCTGTCTTCAACTCGATACCGGGCGCCGAGGGACGCCAGCGGCTGATCTGCCACTTCGACCTCGATGCAACGGTTGCCGATTGGGCCAACGCTTACGTCTTCGACATCGTGCTTCGCGGGCGGGAAGCAACGCCGATGGAGGACTGAAGATGAGCGAGAGACTGCTGCCAACCCCCTCGCAGACCGTGGGACCTTACTTCGGTATCGCCCTCACGCCCGAAGGAGCCAATGAGCTCGCGCCATCCGACACTCCGGGTTCGATCCTCGTGGAGGGAACCGTGCGCGACGGTGCGGGAGCCCCGGTCCACGACGGAATGCTGGAGATATGGCAGGCGGACGAGAAAGGCCACTATCTGGAGAGCGATGGGGGTTTCACCGGCTTCGGGAGATGCCACACCGACGACAAGGGACACTATGAGTTCCGGACGATCAAACCAGGGTCGATTCCGGGGCCAGAGGGCACCGGTCAGGCCCCGCACATCAACGTTGCCGTCTACGGGACCGGTTTGCTGAAGCCGGTTCGAACGAGGATGTACTTCTCCGACGAGGCGGCGGCCAACTCGATAGACCCGGTCTTGTCGGGTGTTGATGAGAGCCGTCGACGTCTCCTCATAGCCGCGGTCACGGACGATCGGGTCACGTTCGACATCAGGCTGCAAGGGGACGACGAAACCCCCTTCTTCGACGCGTGATGGTCAAATGGCACCAGTGCCGGCTGCCGCCCCCTCCAGGTCGGCGGAGGTCGGCTGGTTAACGTGGTCTTGGACCAGACAGAACCGAGGGACGCCGTGCGAGGCGCACAACGACTGTTCATCATCGTGGAACGACTGAGCGCCAGGCCGATGACGCTCACGGAGGTGGCGCGGGAGGCTGATCTGCCCAAATCGACCGCCCTTCGCTTCCTGAGGACGCTGGAGGACAGCGGATGGGTATATCGGGACCAGTCAGGGGTCTATTCGCTCGGTGCGGCGATCGCCGGTCTGGCGGCGCAATATCTCTCGGGCGATCCGCTGGTGACGGCGGCCACCGCGCCGATGCGTTCTCTGCACGCGGAGCTCGACGAGACCATATCGCTCAGCCGGCGCGTCGGCCTGACCCGAGTATGCGTCCAAGAGTTCCCCAGTACCCAGAACCTGAGGCTCGTGCTCGGGCTCGGAGAGCAGGGACCCCTTCATGCGGGAGCCAGTGGTCTGCTCCTCTTCGCGTACATGCCGGCCGAGGAGCGAGCCCGCCTCGCGGACAACGGCTTCCCCAGCTTCACCAGCCGCACGATCACCGATCTCGTGGAACTGGAGGCCGCAGCCGGGAAGATTCGGGAACAGGGATGGGCCATGACCCGGGGTCAGAAGACCGAAGGTGGTCTGGCAATCGCCGTTCCGATCTCCAACCCATCGGGTGAGGTGGCCGCGTTGGGAGTTTTCGGCCCCGAGATTCGCTGCTCTACCAAACGTGAGCAGGAGCGTTGGCGCAAGGCATTGCTGGCCACGGCCGCAGAGATCAACGAGGCCACGAGCCGGATGGCGCCGAGGATGCAAAGGTGATCGCTGGGTCGTCTGTGTGGGCGTTGTCTCCCCTATGCACATGGCGCCGGGCACAGCTCTGATGCTCTCCGAGAGCCAGCGAAGAGAGGCGAGCAGGTCGCTGCTCCTCGCCGAGGAGGAGCGCCACCAGGTCCCCGGGCCATCGCGCATGTGGCCTGAGATGACCCTCGATGACGCTTATGCGATCGCCGCCCTTGGAATCGAAGCCAAGATGACAGCCGGTGCCACTGTACGCGGGCGAAAGATCGGGCTCACTTCCAAGGTGATGCAACGCTCCTCCGGGATCGACGAGCCCGACTTTGGGATTCTCCTCGATGACATGTTCGTGGATGACAATGGCTCGGTCCCTCATGACCGGTACTGCGTTCCCCGTGCCGAACTCGAGCTCGCGTTCGTGATGGGACAACCGCTGCGCGGTCCCGGGCTCTCCACCGAAGACGTCCTGGCCGCCACCGAGCACGTCGTGGCATCGATCGAGATCATCGATGCCCGGGCCGAGGACCCTCGCACCATATTCGACACCGTTGCCGACAATGGGGCTGCCGCGGGCGTGGTACTGGGAACAGAACGCTTCGACCCGGGGGTCTTCGACCTCCCCTGGGTTGGGGCGATGATGCAGCGCAACGGTGAGATCGAGGAAACCGGCCTCGCTGCTGGAGTCCTCGGCCACCCTGCTCGTGCAGTGTCCTGGCTCGCCCAGAAGCTGGTCGGGTTCGGGGAGGCCATCGAGCCGGGACAGGTGATCCTTGCCGGCTCCTTCGTTCGCCCGGTTTGGGCCGAGCCCGGTGATCACCTGGTTGGGGACTTTGGGCCAATGGGCACCGTCTCGGTGCAATTCACATGACATACCCGTCGCTGCACAACGTCTTCAAAGAGAGGATCCGGAACGAGCAGGTGCTGTTTGGCCTGTGGGCCGGACTCGGGTCGAGCTATGCGATCGAGGTCGTCGCCGGGTCCGGATACGACTGGATTCTGATCGACAGCGAGCACTCTCCCGCCGACCTCGAGAATGTCCTCGGTCAGCTCCAGGCGGTGGCGGCATACCCGACCTCGCCAGTGGTCCGAGTCCCCTGGAACGACGCGGTCGCCATCAAGCGTTTTCTCGACATCGGGGCGCAGTCTCTCCTCGTTCCTTACGTGCAGACGGCAGACGAAGCGAGGGCCGCAGTGGCCAGCACCAGATATGCACCTGGTGGTGTTCGCGGGTTGGCGCTGAACACCAGAGCCAGCCGTTTCGGGAGGCTCTCCGGTTACGCCGAGTTGGCCGACCATGAGATGTGCGTCATGGTCCAGATCGAGACGCCTCTTGCTCTCGACAACATCGAGGAGATCGCCGCCGTCGACGGGATCGACGGGTTGTTCATCGGACCGTCCGATCTCCACGCCGGAATGGGTCACCCCGGGGTTACAACCGATCCTGAGGTGGTTGCTCTGATCGACGATGCCATCGGTCGCATCGCACTGACGGGCAAAGCACCCGGTGTCTTCGCTCCGATCGAGGAATACGCCCGACGCTGGCTCGACTTGGGGGCACGCGTGGTGGCAGTCGGAGCCGACATCGGGATCCTTTCGCGAGGAAGCGACAGTCTGCTGGCGAGTTTCCGCGGGGCGTGATGCTCTCGTGGCCCCCCGAAACATCGACTGTTCGACGTACTGTCGACGCTGTGGACCCGATGCGGCGATCGGCAGTAGGACCGTTACCACCGCATCGAGTCGAGCAACGAAGCCGCACTGAAAGGGTGGTCGTCAGCCGAGGCGACGGCTGTTTCGTCGTATTCGTCACCGCGATCTTGCCCGGGGGTGCGTGGTGCTCTAGCCCCCGGCAAATGACCTCGTCGAGGGACCCCGATGGGGTCGGTGACCGCTGTCTGGAGCTGAATCCAGCACCAGTGGACACCCGGGTTTCCTCCACCACCCCGTTTCACTCGATCCTCGCCGGGGTACCCATGAGTGCCAAGCAAAGGAGGCAACATGAGTGAGATAGTGGGATTGTTCCCGACCCGCACCGAGGCGGAGAGAGCCATCGACGAACTGTCGATGCGAGGCTACGACCCCGAGGACCTCGGTTATATCGATCGCCACCGCAACCAGACCGGCGAAATCATCACCGACGAGTCGTATTTCGGCGATGAGGATTACGAGAACGATGTCGACGACGACCATGAGGTCGCCCACGAAGCCGGGAAGGGAGCCGCCGGTGGAGCCATCGGTGGAGCCGCGGTAGGCGCGGGAGCCGGCCTCCTGGCGTCAGCCGGCCTGCTCCTCGTCCCCGGGATCGGCCCGTTCCTGGCAGCAGGCACACTGGCGGGAACCCTTGGGGCCACCGCAGTGGGTGCTGCGGGTGGTGCCGTCGTCGGAGGGGCTGCCGGAGCGATCTTCGGCGCTGTGGACGACCATGAGCACGCCGACCACGAGACCTCGACCTACTACCGCGACGCGGTGGCCGGCGGGCGGACCCTCGTATCGGTGCACGTCGATGACTCGAAGTCGTCGGAGGTCAGTGATGTGCTCCGTGCCACCGGTGCGGAGCGTGTCGATGTGTATGGGGACGAAGGCTGGATCGAGCACTGATCTGCGGCCAAATCCCCCGCTCCCCAAAGCGAAGCGCCCCACACCCGGTGGGGCGCTTCGCTGTTGCGGGCCACGTACGGCTCTCGACACGATCGGACCGTATCGTCATGCCGTTCCAATCCCTCGCGGCCGCCCGAGAATGCGAAGCCTGGTTGGGCTGGGGTCGCCGAACCGGCCCTCGCATGAAGTGACTTTTGCCTCTGCCCCGATCCCGGCTCTGGGCCCAACAATTCGGGTGAGAAAGGAGAAGCGCAATGACGGACTCCGAGAGTTACATACTCTTCGACATCCCGACCGGCGAGACTCCGGTCGACAAGGGCTTCCTGGAAGGTCTCGGCCATCCAGTCGAGGTGTGTCATGGCCCGGGGGAAGGTGTTTGCCCTCTTGTCAAAGGGGAGGGCTGTCCCCTGGCGGAGCGCGCCCACGGCATCGTTTTCGAGCTAGACCTGGATCAACCCAAGCACCGCGCCATCCTTCGCAAGTACAAGAGCTACCTGCCGGATGACATGCCGATTCGGGTGGCGGTGCGCCCGGGTCAGGAAGAGACGTACTCCGAGCTGCTGCAAGGGCTCAAAGTCTGGGCGCACACTCCGGTGGCAGGGGATCTCGACGCCATGGCCGCCGAGGTAGACGCAGCGGACCGGTTCCGCACCTTCTGACCCTCCACGCCACGCCCATCGAGCTAGATCCAGTAGGCCGCCACGACCCTGCAGCGAAGGCGGGTAGCGGCTAGCGGCTGGCAACGCTCGGGTCGACGATCGCCTCGGGAACCGTCTCTGCTCAACATTCTCACGGATTTGGCCGATATCAGATTCGGCACGTTTCCGGTCACAAATGGAGAGGGCCACCGAGGGGGTGTGAGGATGGCAAGAGCATGGCGCTGGGCCGAAGTTCCACACAGGCAACGAGCCACATTCTGGTGGGGTATCGCCTGGACAGCCCTGAACATCGGCATCGTGCTCATGATCGTTCTGCTCGCGTCCGGGTAGACCGACTCAGGGCCCAACAGCGCAGCAGGTCTGCGCATCCCAGCCGGTGTCACTCGATCCGGCGGGGCTCGGCTCCGACCGGCGGCTCGGGATGGTTCCCGCAGCAGACGGTCACCAGGGGTGTGACCGGCCGTCCCAGCTGAGGAACTTGCCATGGTCCGCATGGGTGAGGTCGTCCAAGACCTTCTTCACCCCGGCGACACTCTCGGCAACGGTCAACGCCGCAGCCCGACCCCCCATGTCGGTCTGGACCCATCCCGGGTGAATCACAACGGCTATGGCCCCGGCCTCACCCCAGCGGCCGCAGCGCCGACGGAACTCGTCGTTGAGCGCGGCCTTTGAGTCGCCGTAGTCCCCCAGGCTCCCCGACCTCCCCCTGCGGGATCCCATCTGCGACGTCATGATGGCGACTGTCCCCCCATGCCGGAGGCTCCGGGCACCTAGCAGCGTCTCCACGACCCGGATCGGAGCCACCGCATTGACTTCCATCAAATCCGACCGCGATGCCCTCAGGATGCCGGCGTTGTGGATGATCCGATCCACCGGTTCATCGAGCTCGGAGACCAGGGTCTGGAGCTGGTCACTGTCACGGACGTCCAACCAGTGTGCGGTCAGGCCGGGATGGTCACGCGGCGCAGAGCCGTCCCTGGTGGTGGCGTGAACCAGCCAGCCTTCGTCGAGATGGACATCGACCAGGCCGAGACCGATCCCACGGCTGGCCCCGACGATCAACACACGTGCCACCGACGGCACGGTAAACGAGACGGCAGGCTGCACCTGGGTAGTCCCGGCCGGAAGGGGCATCGCAGTCACCGGCTTTCTCGCGCCCGGGCGCCACGGCCCGACGAGAGTTCGGCTGACCACGGAGGTGGCGAGAGCGCTCCCGATCGGAGCCGGCGCTCCCTCAGAAGTGGCTGACCCGACGCAGCAGTGAGCGTCTGAAGGGAAGAGCGACGAGGAGCCCGAAGACAAAACCTCCGACATGGGCCTGCCACGCCGTGTTGGTGCCACCCAATCCGAACTGGGCGAAGAACCAAAACCCGAGGAACAGCGCCGCCGGCAGCGGGATGAAGAACCACCCGACCAGGGTGAGAACCCGGTGCCCGGGGAACAACACTCCGTATGCACCCAGGGCCGCGGCGATGGCGCCGGACGCGCCGACCAAGGGGGAGGTCGACTCCGGGTTGGTCAACACGAAGGCGAGGGTGGCGACCACCCCACCGAGGATGTAGAGCACGGCATACCGCAGGTGGCCGAACGCCTCCTCGACGTTGTTGCCGAAGATCCACAGAGTCCACATGTTGAACAGGAGGTGACCGAGCCCGCCGTGGAGGAACATCGAGACCAGCACCGCCACCCAGGGGCCTTTGTCGGGGAACACCGGAACGCCCCCCTCGGTACCGCAGACACCGCTGCTGATCTCTGTCTCCGTCAGCGGCTCACCGCTGAGGATCTCACAGGAGATGGCGGCTCGGCGGTAGAGGAATTGGGCCTGCTCATCGGTCGTGTCCTGGGTCTGGAAGCCGAAGAAGACGGCGACGCTCGCCCCGATGAACAGCAACGTCACCCACGGGGTGATCCTCGTCGGATTGACATCGCGAATCGGGAGCACCTGCTGATGGTATTGCCCAAGACCTTCGAGAGACGATCGCGCCAACACGCCGGGCGCGCGACGAGCCTGTGGCCGCGCACCGATTCGGGGATCGCTAGCTTCCCCGCCGATGATGCGGCGCGTCAAAGGGCTCTTCGATTCACCTCTACTCCGTCGGATCTCATGGCACCTGAAGCGGATCGGGGAGAGGGTCGACGGGCGGTTCTTCATCTCGCTGTCCGTCGGCCTGGCAGCGTTCATCGCGGTGACGTCGGTGATCGTCTGGATCGCCGAAACCGACCGTTCCGTCTCTGACCTGGGCGCCTCCCTCTATTGGGCCGGGGCAACGGTGCTGGGACTGGGTCATGGCGAGTTCGTGTCGGGGCCGGTCGGCTGGGGGGTGGGATGGCTTCTGGGGCTCTTCGGGGTGGCGATCGTCGCCACAATCACCGGCGCCCTGGTCGGCTTCATGATCGATTTCCTATTGAAGGAGGGACAGGGAATGGGAGCTTCGGGATACCGTGGCCATATCGTCGTCTGCGGTTGGAACGCCACCGCCCGCGATCTCATCGCCGAGTTGAGCAGCGATGCCTACGAGTCGCAGATCGTCTTGCTCCACGACAGCGAGCACAACCCGGCAGGCAACTCGGTGTACTTCGTTCGGGGAGACACCACGTCCGAGGACGACCTGAAACGGGCGGGGATCGAACATGCGGTGTCGGCGATCATCTGCCCCGCCGATGGCTCCAATGAGGCCGACATGTCCTCGATCCTCACGGTGCTGGCCATCGAGTCACTTGCACCGGACGTTCGCACTGTCGTGGAGGTCAACAACCCCGATCACGTCCCACACTTTCGCCGTGCGGACGTCGACGAGGTGATGGTCACCTCCAAGCTGGCGGCACATCTACTCGCTCGAACCGCGATGTACCCGGGGCTGTCCGAGCTCGTGGTGGACATCGTCTCCGGGGGCGACGGTTCCGAGCTCTACCGGGTTTCGCTTCCGGAGGACTACGCGGGGATGTCCATCGACGACGTGGCGGCACGTCTTCGTCACCAGCACCGAGCCACTCTGATCGCCGTCAGCCGGGATGGGATCATCCAGGCCAACCCCGACGAGGGCTTCTGCCTCCAGCCCGGAGACGACCTCGTGCTGGTCGCCGAGTCTCTGGGGGCACTAATGCCGCTGCGGGAGTCGTCGGCGCTCCCCTGAAGAGTGGCGACGGTTCAAGCCGAAGAGGCTTCAACGGCTCAACTCACCCTCCCCACGATCGATGCGGCACGCTCCGCATCCTCGATCGTGTTGTAGAGGTAGAAGGACAGCCGGGCCCTGCCGGCACGAGCAGAAGCCGCGATCCCACCCGCAGCGAGATCGGGGCCGGCCGGGGTGGAAAGGCTGACGATGGCACTGTCGGACGGCTGCAGCCCAACGAGCTCGCGGAACGTGTTGGCCAGGCCAACCGAGTGTTGGTTGACTTCTGCGATGTCGAGACCGGCCAGCAGCTCCAAACCGGGTGCTGCGGCCGCATAGGAGAACCAGGCGGGTGAGGTGTCGAACCGTCGGGCGTCGGCGGCGAGGCGGAGCGGTCGCCCGTATATCGAGCCCCACGGGTCCTCACCGGCGTACCAGCCCGCGTTGGGGGCATGAAGCCACTCCATGGCCTCCGGTGAGACGGTGAGAAAGGCAGCCCCCCTCGGCGCGCACAGCCATTTGTAGGCGTGGCAAGCGGTCACCTCGAACCTGCCCGCGTCGATTGGGAGCCAACCTGCAGCCTGGGTGACATCCACAAAAGTGCGAACTCCGCCCTCCCCGGCGACCGCGGCGAGACGGTCGAGGTCGGTCACCACGCCGCTGCTCGACTGCACCGCGCTCACCGCGACGAGGTCGAAGCCCGAGTCGAGCCTGTCGAAGAGATCAGCCACCGGGACGGTTTGGACCTCCAGGCGGTCATCGACCAGAAAAGGGAAGAGGACCGAGGTGAAGTCCTCTTCGGCACACAAGACCCGGGCGCCCTCCGGTAGAGATGCAGCAACCAGCCCGGTGACGACCGAGACCTGGCTCACGCTTCCCACCAACGAGACGTCGGTCCCGGCGATCACGGCGTAGGCGGCGCGGGCCCGGGCCACGTCCGGATCGAAGGACTGGGGATGGCACCGCCCCTCTTCCCATTCGTTGAGGCGCTCCCTGAACGCCCGCATCGAGACCCGGGGTGGCAGGCCGACGGCAGCGGTGTCGAGGTAACCAGGGACCCGCTCGAAATATTCGGCGGCGAACGCAGTCAGGGGCCTCGAGCTCGCCGTCATCGCCGTTTCAGGTGGAGGAGGATGATCATGGGCTCGCACGGTATCCGGCCAACTCGTCGCGGGGACGCCTCGAACCTGGGACCTCAGCGGTTCGGCGATCTGTTGAGACGCGGTGAGGACCAGACCAGGATGCCACTAGCCAACATCACCCAGATGAGGAAGATGACCAGATCCGCCAAGGAGTGACCGGTGAGCGAGACATCGGACGGTGCCAGGTAGTCGACGCCGCCTATGAGATTGACCACTGCACCAGCCAACCCGAACCAACCGAGCCAGCGAGGCAATCCACCGTATCGGATGATCACCAATGACGCCGCACCGAGGAACACCGCCCGCGGGAACGGTGTGATCCCCAAGAGGCCACCACTGGCGTCAAACAGAACCCACCTGCCGATCACGCCAGCCTCTTCGAGGTTGGTGAAGTCGGCCAGGATGATTTCGAGCTGAAGACCCGAGAATGCCACGAGGAGCCCGGCAACGACGATACCGCTGCCGAAAGTGATCGAACTCAGTCTTTGATTTGCCTCGGCTCCTGCCAGCACCGAGCGGAGACTCCCCATGAACCAGAGAAACGACATCCCAGAGAGGGCGTAGAAGACGCCCACAGCACCCAGCCGCGTTCGGTGTGCTTCCACAAAAGCCACTATCTCGTCGACCGCGACCAGGCCCGGATCCGGAAAGTCAGCCAGTTGCCAGCCGAAAGCCGTCAAGAACAGCGCGAAGAAGAGCAACCCGCTAGACGCCCCGATCCGATCCCAGGTGCTGAGGTCCACTCCAGTACCTGCGTTGAAGACCGGGAACTGTACCTCTTCTGATCACGGCCGCCGAGGGCAAACCCGGAGTGGCCCATCAGGACAGAAGCAGGGCGCTCGATCTTCGACGCTCCCCCGCGGGACCACCGACCTGACGGCGGGTCAGGGCGTCAAGAAGCTCGCGATGAAGTCGAGTGCCGGCTCCAAGTCGGTGCGCTGCGTCATGTCGTTGGCGCGGCAGATGGCATCGCCCCAGCTGGTCACCGACACCAGCAGCAACGTGTCCTCCCAGAAGTGGGGACCTCCTGAATCACCGAAGCATGTTCCGCCGGCATCGTCGACATTGGGGTTCTGTTGCAGGTGGAGGTTGTTTCGGTTCAACCCCTGATAAGGCGAGATGGCAAACCGGCGGAACAGATCGAACTCGATGACCGAAGGCGGGAACCCGGGGACTCCCCCGTAGCCGACGGCTACGAACGTATCGTCGCGGATTTGGCCAGTGCGCTTGAGCTCGGTGAGGAAACCCTGACCGGGCAGCGTGGGGAAGGGGCCAGCCACCGGCGCCGGCCAGTCGAGCTCGACCACGGCCACGTCGAGTTCCACGGTTCGCGGGTTGTATCCGGGGTGAGTGTGGGGTGTGCCGGTGGTGCCCCCGACACCCATCCTGAAGTCTTCGGTGATCTCGAGGCCGAAGAGGGCACGGGCGCTTACGGTCCCGTCGGTGCAGTGGGACGCCGTCACCATCACCTTCGGCGAGATCAGGGTGCCCGAGCACCTGTGTAAGTATTCACCATCCCCGTCATAGAAGGCGAGCAAGCCTACGAAGGGATACTCACCGCCGGCGTCGAGCTCGCCGTTGGTGACTGCACTCGCCGAAACCGGGAGCAGAGCGATCAGCAACAATGTGACGATCAGAACGCGGAGCCTGTGCATGTTTTCACCCCTTGGTCAGCGTTACCAAACGCGAGTGTAGTGAGCCGGGGCAGATGACGCATGGGCCCGGTCAATCTCACGGCCAACGATTACCTTTGGCGATCATGACCGAAGTTGTGCCACCCGGCAAGATCGTGGGGCTCCTCGTCAATACCGCCCGGGCCCACCATGAGGCCACCGGTGGGGTAAACCCGGAGTGGGCAAGTTGGTACGCCGAGCGGATGATCGACGAGCTCAACGGAGCACTCGAAGCCGACATCGACACCGACGAGCTGGCGGACTGGCTGGCCGACGCCGATCGCCGCTATCGCGCCGGCCCGCAAACCGAGTCCTGGCCCAAGGCCTACGCACGCTGGTTGGTCGACGAGTTCGGGACCCACTCCGCCTAGCCAGCGGAGTCGACGAGAACCAGGGACATTGCCTCTTCCACACCGAGGATCCGTTGTGCCAGTTTCGAGGAGCCACCATCGGTGAGGAGGAAGGTCACGGTGCCGGTGGCAGAGGAAAGCCCATCGTGACGCGGTGCCAGACCGGGTGCCCACGGCCGCCACGACCGGTTCGAGGAGCTCGACCACTCCCCACCGGGGCCGGTGTCCTGAGACCTCTCCAGCCGGTATACGGTTAGACGCCCATGGAGTCAGCCTCGGCAGCAACGCCACATGCCCTCGACCCCGAGTTGGTGGAGATCATCGAGCCCGTAGCGGGATCCGATCAACCGGTCCACCTCATCTACGTGGAGACCTGGGACGGGCTCTACACGCCCATCGGCCTACGCCTGCCTATAGGCACCGGGCCATTCCCGGTGGTCGTCCTGGCCTCGGGCAACGGTGGTGAGGGCATGGCCTGGATCCGCGACGCCGTCTCGAATCGGGGTTACACGATGGAGCGTCTCCTCGAGGCCGGATACGCCTGCGCCTGGATCCGATATCGCACCGAGGTCGAGCTCGGCTACAACAACGGCGGCCGTCTCATCCGGGACCAGCGTCAGGGCCGGGAGATGTTCAGCCGCTCTCCGCTCGAGTACGAGGACGAGATCGCCGTCATCGAGTACCTCAAGACCCGCGACGACATCGACGCCGACCGGGTTGCCCTCATCGGAATGAGCCATGGCGGGGAGATGGTCCTCAAGATCGCTTCCGAGTACCACGGTGTAGCCGCAGCCGTGGCGAGCGAGCCGGCAGCACACGAGTTCCTCGCACTCGAACCCGACGAGACCGCCCCCATGAACGAGGAAACAGGTCTGCGCAACATCGAGAACATGGTGATGAGTGAGACCGACAAGGTGCGGGCTCGAATCGACATCGATGTGGCCAGCGAGCGGATCGCCGGGATCGACACCCCGATCCTGGTGATGGGTCGGGAGACCGACCACCTCCAGGGCATCTTCCGCACCTCCTACGAGCTGTTGGCCGAAGCCGGCAAAGACGTGGAATGGGTCTCCTACGACCACCCTCTACACGGATATGTCTTCCCCTTCCGCGGAGCGGCCGGCAATTACGAAGTGGATGGCACCCAGCAAGAAGCGATCGACGAGGTCATCTCCTTCCTCGACCGCCACATGCGCCACTGATCACTCTGCCCGGTCATCCCGAGGGCCGCCTCGGCAGTGCCCGATCGAGTATGGCGCCCACCGCTCCCGGGGCCTCGAGCACCAACGAGTGCGGGGCGTCGACTAGGTGGACCTCCGCACCGAGCAGTCGAGCCGAGGCATGTTGATGGACCGGGGGAAGGACCCTGTCCCCGGTGGCCACGACCCAATCGGTGGGCGGCATCTCCAGTTCGGGCCAATCACGGACGTCGAAGCGACGCAGCGCGGCGGCGCCTTCGCGAAGTAGTGGGCGGGTGGGGCGGTGCCGATACGACCAGGCGATGTGAGGGGCCCACTCCGGGAGACGGGCCAGGTCGGATCGCTCGGTGTGCACCAGCAACGGTGACCGTGGGCCCATCACATAGGGAGCCAGGGCCATGGTCGCCGCGAGGCGGGGGCGCACCCAGTAGGCCGATGTGGCGAGAGCGACCATTGCGGTGAAAGCAGGCGCTCCCGCAGCTCGTATCGCGGTGAGCGCCACCGGGCCGCCCATCGAATGGGCCACCAAAACCGGGGCGTCGATCCCGGCGTGCTCGATCACTCCGAGGACGGCGCGAGCGGCCAGGTCGAAGGTGAACGGTTTCCACAGCTCGGAATCCCCGTGACCCGGAAGGTCCACCACCGCCATCGTCGACTTCCGGCCGGCGAGGATGGGCCACCAGGCCGAGTCACCGGTCTTGCCCCAGCCGTGGACCAGCACCATGGCGGGCACGGCGGGATCACCCTCGATCAATCGGTAGGCAATCGAGCCCCAGCGAGTGGCGATCGTCCTCCGCACCCCGGGCAGCCGGGGCGGCACAGGAACGTGCCCGTCGACAAACCGACGAGTCTGCCGGTAGCGATGCCAGACCACGCCGGCCCCGGCGGAAACGGTGGCGATGGCCACGGTCCTCGACCGACTCATGACCGGTGCATCGGCAGATCGGCCGGATGGCCACAGGGTCCTTCCGCACCATTTCCTTCTCGGCCACCCGTGGCGGCGCTGCGACACTGTCCTGGTGACACCCGAGCACGTGAGCCCTCTCCAGGACCCGGCGGGGCGGTCCGGGCCGGACGTCGACCGTGGGATCGTCATCGCCCTCGGCGTCCTCGCCGCCCACAACCTCGCCCAGAATCTCTTCCTCAACGAGAGGGGGTACATCAGTGGGAACCTGGTGGTATCGGCAGCGTTGCTGGGCATCGGCCGGTCCGCCGGTCTCAGTTGGCAAGAGATCGGCATCGAACTAAGTGCCCTCCGCCCCGGGCTCCGCATCGGATTGGGCACTGCGACGCTGACCGCCGCCGGCGCCGGGCTGGCCTTGGCCCATCCCAGGGGCCGGGCCATACTCGAAGACAAAAGGGCCATGACCGGCCGTGGCGCCGAGGTCTGGCAGCGTGCCCTGCTTCGTTTTCCGTTGGGCACCGCCCTGTTCGAAGAGGTGGCGTTCCGGGGCGTGCTCACCGCCCTGTTGCGGCGGGCGCACCCACCCTTCCGGGCCGAGGCCACGTCTGTTGCGGCATTTGCGTTATGGCACGTCATCCCCACCGGTCGGGCTCTCACCGCCAACCCGCTCACCCACGACAGCGTCGGGGTCCGCCGACTCGGCGGCGTGGCCGCCGGGTCCGTCGTCGCCGGGCTCGGCGGCATCATTTTCGGCCGGATGAGGCGGAGCACCGGATCTCTGCTCGCTCCCTGGCTGGCCCACTCGTCCTTCAACACGATCTCCTATCTCTCCGGGGTGGCCGCCCTCCGGTTGGCGGAGAGACGTCGCAGAGTCGGATCGGCCCGATACGTAGGATCGAACCCATGTCAGTTCTGATCGGGACCGCATCCGGCGCCTTCCGCCTCGACGGAGACACCCGCGACCTCGTTACCGGAACCCGGGTCAACCATCTCGCCGCATGGGAGGAGTCGTGGTGGGCCGTGGACGCCGGTGGTCGCATTCTCCGGGACGCCGAGACCGTGGCGCAGATGCCAGGAGGGGCAGAGCCTCTGTGTGTGCAGCCCACACCACATACCGTCTGGATCGGGTCAACCGAGGCCCGCTTGTACGGCATCGACCACGGCGCACTGACCGAGGACGAGTTCTTCGCCACCGCGCCGGGCCGGGAGAAGTGGTACACGCCGTGGGGGGGCCCGGCCGATGTACGGTCGATGACCATCGATGCCGACCACACTCTCTACGTCAACGTTCACGTCGGTGGAATCCTCCGTTACGACAACACCGGTGTCGTGCCCACCATCGACATCGACTCCGACGTCCATCAGGTGGCAGCCCACCCGACACAAAAGAGCGCCGTTTTTGCTGCATGCGCCTTCGGGCTCGCCGCGACTCGCAACGGGCACGACTTCGAGATTCGCGCCGACGGGCTGCATGCCGCCTACTGCCGCGCCGTGGCGGTGCTCGAGGACCGGGTCCTGGTGTCGGCGTCCACGGGACCCAGATCGAGCCAAGCCCGTCTCTACCGGGGCGGATTGTGGGATGGGGGCTTCGAGCCACTGGGCAACGGTTTGCCGGAGTGGTTCCCCGCCAACCTCGACACCCATTGCCTCGTCGTGAGAGACGACATCGTCTACGCCGGGCAGGGCGACACTGTGTGGCAGTCGGACGACGGAGGTGACAGCTGGAGCGTCGCCGTCTCGGATCTCCCTGAGATCACCTGTCTCGGCTGACCGAGACTCAAGGACATCGCCAAGGAAGCGGGAGCGCCCACGTGGGCGCTCCCGCACTCCTCGTCAGGACGCTGCCTTCCTCTAGCGGGGACCCTGGGGCTGCTCGGCGTATGGGGCCGGCGGGTACTCGAGGCCGGTGGTGTTGACTTCCACGAACGAGTCCGATACTGCCAGCCCCCCGGCAAGAACTCCAACGCCGTCGTGTCGATGTCGAGGAACGGGTCGAGGCCCGGACCGTAATGGGCGATTGTGCTGAACAGTGACATCAGGCTTCTCCTTTGTGCTGCGCGAAGGTCACAGTTCCGAAGGTATGGACAGGTGCCATTCCCTTCATCGGTGGGTGCCACTCGAGCGCGAGTCGACACCACCTAGATCCCGGCATCTCACCGTGGAGGCTGAGACTGCAGGCCGCGGGATGGGTGGAAAATCCAGCGTCGGTAGGGTTGACCCCATGCTT
>Ga0256867_10000368_pt1 | contig 17769 bp, 15 predicted proteins | sample RVTome_15_FD_185939 | JGI IMG/M metagenome (GOLD analysis project Ga0256867, IMG submission 185939) | Soil microbial communities from uranium-contaminated site in the Upper Colorado River Basin, Wyoming, United States - RVT150D86 (HiSeq) ... | reverse complement strand
CAGCCTCGAGGCAGCCGCCAGGACGAGGGCCACCGGCAGCCAGGCCAAACCCTCCGTCCCCGACACGACCTGGAACCCGGCCAAAAACAACAGCGCAGTCAACAGCCAGCCGAGCGTCCGCATCGACGGCGGTAGACGCCAGCTATGCCACCCGATATAGCCGACCAGCACAGCGCCGCCGACGACCAACCACGGTCCCGCCGTCCCGGCCAATGTCAGCAGCACAAGCACGAACGCTGTGAGCGACCAGAACCTCTTCAAAGTGCCGGCGAGCAGTGGCGGCTCATAGGCCAGACCAGCCTGCTTCGCCTTGTCGCGGGCGGTCCCCGAAGCCGTCCCGACACCAATCCCAAAGGCGAGACCCAGCATCAACGCTTGAGCCGCAAGACGCCAGACCTGATCACGAGGGAACGTACCGACCATGAAGAGGGTCAGGTTTCGGGAGATGGCCTCCCACTGCCCGTTGATCACGACGAACACCAACGACCGATAGACCACGTAGAGAAGGATCACGATGAGCGTGACGGAGAGAACGGCCGACCCGACGTTTTGGAATAGCCGCTTCCTGAGCCAGCCCAGCGGCGAAAGCTTCGGCGGAGCCGGCGCCCGTTCCGCCGTCGCCGTCACCGCGTCACCAGCTGAAGTCGCCGGTTGACCACGTTGAGGGCCAGCGAGATGGTCAGAGAGAAGGCGAGATAGATCGCCATCATGACCACGATGGATTGGACCGCCGGTCTGCCGTTGGCGATGGAGGTCTGGGTGAGAGCGGTCAGCTCGGCATAGGCAACCGCAAGGCCAAGTGAAGTGTTCTTGACCAGGTTGAGGTATTGGTTGATGACCGGGGGCACCGCGATCCGCAGCGCCTGGGGGAGGACGACGAACCGGTATCGCTGGAAGGCGCTCAGGGCCAGAGCGCTGGACGCCTCGGTCTGACCCTTGGGAACGGCCTGGATGGAACCGCGGACGATCTCGGCGATGTGGCTGGCGGTGTACAAGCCAAGGGCACCGGTGAGAGCCATGAAGCCCCAGTTCATGGCGAAACCGGAGACTATGAGACGCCGGTTCTCGCTCAGTGAAGGCCACTCGACGCCAAACGGGCCACCCAGCACCAGATAGCCCAACCCAGCAAAGGCCAGCAGCGCCCCCAGCGACCAGAGGACACGATGGTGGGGCTCGCCGGTGCTCAAATTGACACGGGTCCGCCAGATCCAGAGCAGAACCGAAATCACCAGACCCACGACCAGGATCCCGAGGTAGGCGGGAACATTGCCCCGGGAGGTGAAACCGGGGATTCCCCAGCGGTCATTGCTCAGGAGTAGGAACGTGTCGGATGATCCCGGGAGGCGGAGTTCGAGTGCCTCACTGAGAATGGGCAGGGGCCCGAAGGTGAAGACGGCGGACCCAAAGAAGACGATGACGACCAAAGGAGGGATGTTGCGGAAGAACTCGACGAAGACCGTGGCGAGGCGAGCCGCGAGCCAGTTGTTCGACAGACGCAAGATGCCGACCACCAAACCCAGCACGGAGGCGATGATTATCCCCACCGACCCGGCGAGGAAGGTGTTCTTCACTCCGACCAGCACCATCTGCCAGACGGGGTTTCGTGCGTTGAACGTGTTGAAGTACGGGACGGTGAACTGTGTCGGCTGGGTTAGAAACCCGAAGTCTGTGCGTATTCCCGCCCGGTTGAGATTGTCCACGAGATTGGTGAAGAGCCACCACAGGACCAAGCCAACCAAGATGATGGCGACGAATTGACCGACGACTCGCAGGACGCGGAGGTCACGCCAGAACGGCGGACGACTGTGCGTCTTGGAGGTCGTCGTTGTCACCATTCATTGGGTCGGGGCGGACCGCTCCGTCCGCCCCGACAATTGATTCGCTGATCAGTACGGCTGGGCGTACATGAGTCCGCCGTTGGTCCACAGGTCGTTCAGACTTCCGGCCAGGGGGATGCCAAGCGGCTCGATGTGCCGCTCGTATATCTCCTGGTAGTTGCCGACGGCCTCGATGACCGTGACGTTCACGTCGGTCGCCAGACCGAGACCCGGGTCGTAACCACCGTCACCGATGAAGTTGAGAACGCGGGACTCCTCACCGGAGTATGAACCGATGTTCTCCGAGGTCAGCCCGAATTCCCAGGCAAGGACGAGATTCTGAATCGTCCAGTTGACCACTTGAAGCCACTCGCTGTCGCCGTCGAGAACGGCCGGGCCGAGAGGCTCCTTGGACATGATCTCTTCCATGATGAACTGCGCTTCGCCACCGGCCTCCTCGATCGAGAACTTGAACGACGCCAACTGGCTCCGATCGGAAGTCCACGCCTCACATTGACCCGCCTCGTAGGCCTGTTGCAGCTCGGCGGAGTCTTCGAAACCGACGGGGTTGAACGAAATGCCGCGATCGGAGAACACGGCGTTCAGGTTGAGCTCGGTGGTGGTTCCGGTCAGCACGCAGAAGTTTGCGTCCTGAAGATCCTCGAACACGGTGAACCCGCTCGAAGCCGGGACCATGATGCCCTGGCCGTCGTAGAACGTGGTGAACACGAAGGTCAGACCTTCCTGACCGTCCCGGGTGGCTGTCGCCGTCGTGTTTCGACTCAGCACATCGATCTCACCGGACTGAAGGGCGGTGAACCGTGTCTCCACGTTCACCGGCACGTAATTCACCGCGTCGGCGTCCCCGAGAACGGCAGCAGCTATGGCCCGGCAGAGGTCGACGTCGAAGCCGGAGTAGTTGCCTTCCTCGTCAACGATGCCAAACCCGGGCAACACGTCGTTGACACCGCAGTTGAGCTCGCCACGGTCCTGCACGGCGGCCAACGTACCGCCCTCCTCGGCCCCTCCGCCACCATCGACTCCTGTCGTGGTGGTGTCGCCACCACCGTCGTCCGTACAGGCCGCGAAGACCAGCGTCAGGGCGGCCAAGGCCACCAAGAGCTTGCTTCTATTCATTGACTCCTCCGTTGAATTGGGGTTTGCGTGCCAACAAAAGTTCCGCACGCTGGTTGGCGACCCTAGCCACTCGGCGACAGACCCTGCACGGCAAAGCCCACCGGACCATCCAAAACCAGGAAGACGCCGCTCGCCCTCCCGAGCGGATATTCGGGAATCCCACCGAGACGCGGACCCAGCAGTTCCTGCAACGGATAATCGCTGCAGGCCGAATGTGAGCCCGGAGTGGCTCACCGACCCCGGGCCGATCGCGGAGTTGTTCGAGCAGGACAGGCGTACCCACCTCTACGGATTGGCCGACCTGGAGGAGCCGTTCTGGTCGAGAAGCACCTGGTAGCGGCGCGACGACTCGGTTGTCGGTGTGATTGGCCTCGGCGATGGATACACAACGGGATACGCCATGTCGGAGAATCGCCCTATGGCGACGCTCGAGCTCCTCTCATCGGTCCAATCCTCCATCCCAGCCGGTTCGACGGTCGTGGGAGTCATGGGCATGTCAGCCCGTCTCGCCGGCGAACGTGCCCATGAGCCGCTCGGCGTCCACCACCGGATGATCCTGGGTGAGTTGAGGCCCACCGACCCGAGTGGAGCGGTGATCCTCGGTGAGGACGACCTCCCCGCCCTCGAGGAGCTCCACTCCAGCACGGGAGGGCAGGGGTTCTTCCTGCCGGCGATGCTCCGCGGGATGCCGTTCATGGGAGTCTGGGAAGACGACCGCCTGATTTCGTTCGCCGGATGTCACGTGGTCAGCAAACGCCACGGTGTGGCAGCCGTTGGAGCCGTGGTCACCGCGCCTGACCGGCGTGGTCGGGGTTTGGGCTCTGCGGTGACCTCGGCATTGTGTGAGCGGCTCGTCGGCGAGTTTCGGACCATCGGGCTGAACGTCTCGGTGACCAACACCACGGCAATTGGCATCTATCAGAGGCTGGGTTTTCAGGCCGTCCTCGATTACGAAGAGGTCGTTGTCCGCTAACGGAGAGCGAGAATCCGGGCAACCACCGAGTCGACGTCGAGCTCCACCATCTCCATGACATCCGTCGGTGACCCGAATGGCAGGAAATGGTCGGGCACGCCGAGGTTGGTGACCCTCTTCGCCATTCCCGCGTCGGCCATGGCCTCCATCACCGCAGCACCGAAACCTCCGGCAACCACGTTGTCCTCCAACGTGATCACGTGGCTCACAGGTGCCATCCACTCGAGAATCCTCGGGTCGAGCGGTTTGACCCACCTGGCATTGACCACACCCGCCGAGACACCCTTCTCCCCCAGGTCGATCGCCGCCTTCTCGGCGATCTCGACCATCCGGCCGACCGCGACGAGCAGGAAATCGTCACCCTCGTCGAGCAACTTCGCCTCCCCGACTTGCAGCGGCTCGACCGGGAGCGAGGGCACCGACACGGCGCCACCTTTGGGATAGCGGATGGCGATCGGGCCGTCGTGGTCGACGGCGGCCTCGATCATCGCGCACAACTCTGTGGCGTCGGATGGTGCGCCGATGGCCATGTTGGGGATCATCCGCAGATAGGAGAGATCGAAAACGCCGTGGTGTGACGGGCCATCGGGGCCGGTGATTCCGGCCCGGTCGATGAGAAAGGTGACCGGGAGGTCGTGCAGGGCGACATCGGCTATCACCTGATCGATCGCCCGCTGCAGGAACGACGAGTACAACGCGACCACAGGGCGCTTCCCGGCCATGGCGAGACCGGCCGCCAGGGTGACCGCGTGCTGCTCGGCTATGCCGGTGTCGATTACTCTGTCGGGGTAGCGCTGGGACAACTGCTTGAGCCCGGCGGTGGAAACCATGGCCGCCGACACGCCTATCAGGTTGGGGCGGCTGGACGCCGCCTCGGCGAGGGCACGCCCGGCAACCTCGGTGAGCTTCAGCTCCGACTTGTGGGCCCGCCCCGTGGCAACGTCGAACGCTGCGACACCGTGGAGCTTCTCCTCCTCGTCCTCGATGGCCGGCTGATACCCGAGACCCTTCTCGGTCACGACGTGGACGACGACCGGCTCGTTGTACGACTTCGCCTGCCGCAGTGTGTCCTCGAGGAGCTTGATGTCGTGCCCGTCGATGGCACCCGAGTACTTGAGGTCGAGGGCGTCGAAGACCGTGGCCGGCTCGAGGATCTGCTTGACCGCATCCTTCATTCGGCTGGCCATCTCGTCGGCCGTCTCCCCTACCAGGGGAAGGCTCCGCAGCATCTTGCCGATGGTGTTCTTCGCCCTCTCGTATCTGGGATCCATCCGGTAATGGGCCAGGTTGGAGAGAGCGGCGAACCCGCCGACCGTGGGGGCGTAGGACCGACCATTGTCGTTGAGGACGATGATCAGCCGCTCGGGCTTGGTCACGGCTATGTGATTGAGGGCTTCGTAGGCCATCCCCCCGGTGAAAGCACCGTCGCCGATGATGGCGACCGTCCAGCCCTCATATCCCGCCAACGCATGACCGAGGGCGTAGCTGAGTGAGGTCGAGGCGTGGCTGTTCTCCACGAAGTCGTGCTCGGACTCCTCCCGGCTGGGATATCCCGACAACCCGCCGGTATGACGCAATTGGTCGAACTGGTCGGCCCGGCCGGTCAGGATCTTGTGCACGTAGGCCTGATGCCCGACGTCCCAGATGAATCGGTCCGCTGGCGACTCGAACACCCGATGCAAGGCGATCGTCAGCTCGACGACCCCCAGGTTCGGCGACAGATGGCCACCCGTCTTGGAGACCTTTTCCAATATGAATGACCTGATCTCGTCGCAGAGCCGATCGAGCTCGGACTCATCGAGCGAGGCGAGATCTGATGGTTGACGGATCGACTCGAGCATGGTGAAGAAGGCCGGTCTGGCCCGATCAGGCTAGTGGTCCACTAGTTGTCTGGGGCCATTGAGCCTTCATCGGCACCCGGAAGGCGAATCGTGAAGGTCGACCCGACGCCGAGCTCGCTGTCCACCGAGACGGACCCGCCGTGTGACTCCGCCACATGCTTGACAATCGACAGGCCGAGACCGGTCCCACCGGTGGCACGCGCTCGCGCCGAATCGACCCGGTAGAAGCGCTCGAACACCCGGTCGATGTCACGTCTCGGAATCCCCTCCCCGGTGTCAGCCACCGAAATCACCGCGTCAGCCTCGATGACACCCAGCATCACGACGATCGAGCCTCCCGGAAGGGTGTATCGGATGGCATTGTCCAGGAGATTCCGCACGGCGATCGCGATGTCCCGATGACTTCCGAACACCGAAACGGGTTGCACCGACACCTCGAGGCTCAGTTCTTTCTCAGCGACCAGCTGACGCACCCGCTCAACTTCGTCGCGAACGAGGAGGTCGAGGCGGATCGGGCTCATCTCAGGGTGCTCGCGCTCCAGACGCGAGAGGTCGAGCAGGTCCCCGACCAGACGGTCCAGCTGACGTGCCGACTCCTCGATTCGGGTTGCGAAGCCGGCAGCTGACTCGTCCCCCCGTTCCAGGGAGATCTGAAGCGCCTCGGACGAGGCGATGATGGTCGATACCGGTGTCTTCAACTCGTGGGAGGCGTTGGCAACGAAGTCACGACGGATCGAATCGGTTCGCTCCCGCTCCGTGATATCCGCGAGGAGAAGAAGGACGCGCTCGTCACCGGCGAAAGGTGTGGCCACACCGCGAACACGACGCGTCGGACTGCCATGATCGAGCACTCGGACTTCCTGCTCTCTGCGCTCTCGAGCCTCTAGAACCGCGGTGCGCAACTGCAGTGGGGCCAGCCCCGACACGTGATCGGGGACCGCACCGAGAATGCTGTAGGCCGAAGGGTTGGCGTAGACGACCCGGTCGTCCTTGTCGATGAGGATGGTGCCCTGGGAGAGGGCACCAAGCACCACTTGCAGAGTCTCGGTCGCCTCTTCGGCATCGGCCACCCGAGTACCCAACCGGTCGGCAAGAGTTGACACGGCGAGACCGAGTTGATCCAACTCGTAGACGCCCGACCGTCTTGGCGAGGTGTCACCCTCACCGTCCACGATGGCCATCGCCTGCTCGGTGAGCTCGATGATGGGCTTGGCCATGCGTCGTGCCAGCAGGGCGACCACGACGATGCCCAACAGACCGGCCGCCACTGCGGTGAAGACGATGGAGCGTCTCACGGCACTCAGCTCGTCCTCGATCACCCGGATCGGGACCGACGCCCTGACTATCAGGTCGTTCTCCGGCGGAAGCGCCACGTAGATCTGGTCGAACCCGGTGCTGGTGCTGATCCTCATGTCATGCCCCACCTCCCCCGACATCGCCTGGACCACCTCTTCGCGACGGGAATGGTTCTCCATCACGGCGGGATCGAGATGGGAGTCGGCGAGGACCACCCCGTCGGTTCGGATCAGCGTGGTGCGGAACCCGGTGGCGGCGAAAATGTCCGCCGCCCAGCCCTCGTACAGCCCTGCGTCAGCCGGGAGGCTGATGGTGGCCAGACGTGCCGCCGTCTCCAGGTCGGAATCGACATCCTCGATCAGGGCGGACCAGCTGGTGCGTTCGATGAGCACACCCATCACCCCGATCAGGACCAGGAATGTGACTGCGTAAGAGACGAGGAAGCGTGTCGACAGCCTGGTCTTGAACGACGCGCCGTTACTCATCTACGAACTTATAACCCAGTCCTCTCACGGTCACAATGTGGAGCGGGTTGGACGAGTCGTACTCGAGCTTCTCCCTCAGCCGCTTGATGTGGACATCGAGGGTCTTGGTGTCGCCGAAGTAGGAAGGTCCCCACACCTCGTCTATGAGCGTATGCCGTGCAGCCAGGCGGTTCTTGCGTCGCATCAACGACTCGAGCAGCTCGAACTCCTTCGGCCGAAGCTCCACCTCCTCACCTCCAACCCGGGTGACGTGGGCATCGATGTCGAGCTCGATGTTGCCGCCACGCAGCACCTCGTTCGAATCGGCCAGTACGCCCGTCTTCGCCGCTCGTCTCAAGTGGGCACGAATCCTCGCCACGAGCTCGCGCATGGAGAACGGCTTGGTCATGTAGTCGTCGGCTCCGAGCTCGAGGCCGGTGACCTTGTCGGCCTCCGAATCCTTGGCGGTGAGCATGATGATCGGCACGTCGGAGGACCCCCGGATCTGACGGCATACGTCGAGACCCGACAGCTCGGGCAGCATCAAGTCGAGGACAACCAGGTCGGGAGCCGTGTTGCGCGCCATGTCGAGACCATTGATCCCTGACGAGGCCACGGCCACCTCGAAACCCTCGGTGTCGAGGGCGTAGCGAACCGACTCGGCGAGGCCCGGCTCGTCCTCGATGATCAGGATGCGATGTGCTCGGAGATCAGTTCTCGCCATCGGCCGAACCGGCCATGCCTTCCTCGTCGAACTCGGCACGCTCCCCGGTGAGCAGGTATGCGGTCTGCTCGGCGAAATCTACCGCCTGGTCCCCAATGCGCTCCAACGCACGTGACACCATCAGCATCTTCGCCGCCCACTCCAGGAGCTGTGGGTTGGAGGCAACGGCCACGGTCTCCTTGTACATGTTGGCGTTGAGACGATCGACCGGTTGATCCATCGCGGGAAGCAGACGGGCCTCGTCCAGGTCTTGTCGAACATAGGCCTCGATGGCAGTGCGGATCATTGGCCGGACCAGGTCCTTCATCTCCCTGACCTGATCGTTGATGCGCTCGACGCTGGGGAGCCCCTCGTTGAACTGGGCGATCTTGGCGATGTTCACGCATTGGTCACCCATGCGCTCGAAGGTGCTATTGAGTGTCAACAGGACCGTCATCTTGCGAAGGTCGGGGCCAAGTGGCTGCTGGCGGGCCATCAAGTTGGTCCAATCTCGATGCACCCCGAAGTAGGTCTTGTCCATCTCGTCATCGAGGTGGATGACCTTCGTCGCGGTCTCCTGGTCACCGGTGGTGACCGACTGGACGGCCATCTCGACCATCTGCTCGGCGCGGTCGACCATGCTGAGCACCTTGTGCTCCAGCGCTTCGAGCTCCGCGTGGAAGTGGATGTTGGTATCGCGTGTCTCGGTCATCCGAATCGCCCTGTGATGTAGTCCTCGGTCGCTTTCTCCTTGGGAGACGTGAAGAGCTGGTCCGTTGGTGAGAACTCGATGAGCTCGCCCGTGCGCTGACCCTTTGTGTTCAACTCGACATTGAAAAAGGCCGTCCTGTCGGAAACCCGCGCCGCCTGCTGCATGTTGTGCGTCACGATGATGATCGAGTAGCGCTTCTTGAGCTCGAGCATCAGCTCCTCGATGCGAAGTGTGGCGATCGGATCGAGCGACGAGCAGGGCTCGTCCATGAGCACGACGTCTGGCTGGGTTGCGATGGCCCTGGCGATGCAGAGGCGCTGCTGCTGGCCGCCAGACAGCGACAGGCCGCTCTCCTGGAGCTTGTCCTTGACCTCGTCCCAGATCGCCGCCTGCTGAAGAGCATTCTCGACCAGGTCGTCCGCTTCTGACTTGGAGCCTTTGAAGCCATTGATCTTGGCCCCCCAGAGGATGTTCTGATAGATGGTCTTGGGGAACGGATTTGGCTTCTGAAAGACCATGCCGATCTGCCTGCGGACGGCCACGGGGTCGACACCATCGGCGTAGATGTTTGCACCGTGATACATCACTTCACCGGTAGTCCTGGCCGTCGGGATCAGGTCGTTCATCCTGTTGAGTGAGCGGAGGACGGTCGACTTACCGCACCCAGAGGGTCCGATCAGAGCGCTGATCTCATTGAACTGGAACTTGAGGCTGACGTCGTGAACCGCCTTGAAGTCGCCGTAGAAGACGTCCATGTTCTTGGTCTCGATGACACCTGGGGCGAGGCCGTTGGAACCCATTTGCTCGGCGGCCGGCGCCTCGGTCGTTGGTGAGGTGGCCTCACTCCCCTCCTGTTCGGTCAAGTCAAGCGTCTCCTGTGTCTCGTTCGTCATGACGGCCTCCTGGAGTATCGATTGCGAAGTATCACTGCGCCAGCGTTGAGGATCAAGAGCATGATCAGCAGGAACAGCGAGGCGGCAGCCGCGAGATGCTTCCACTCCACCTGTGGTAGCGATGTCCACTGGAAAATCTGGATGGGCAACGCCGTGTACCTGGAGAACGGCCCGGTCGGATCGGCGGTGAAGAAGCTGGCGGCACCAACGAGGATCAGCGGGGCAGTCTCACCGATGGCGCGGGCGACGGCGAGGATCACACCGGTGAGAATGCCTGGGACGGCAACGGGCAACACCTGGCTGCGCACTGTCTGCCACTTGGTGGCGCCCAGGCCCATCCCGGCTTGCCGAAGCGAGTTGGGCACCGCCTTGAGCGCCTCTTGTGAGGCGATGATGACCACAGGAAGCGTGAGAAGGGCCAGCGTGATCCCGGCCGATATGAGAGTCCTGCCGTTGGCGTTCTCGACTCCGAAGACACGGCCCGACGTGAGTGGCTCCAGGGCGCGAACCAAGATGGCCAGACCGAGCATGCCGTAGACGATCGACGGCACTCCGGCGAGGTTGTTGATGTTGGTCTGGACGAAGTCGTTGAGTCGAGATGGGCGGGCGAATTCCTCCAGGTAGACCGCCGCACCTACGCCCACTGGCACCGCGAAGAGCACGGTGATGACCACGATCCAAAACGACCCGAGCACCGCAGTGCGAATGCCGGCGGTCTCCGGTGTGCCACTGGCTGGTGTTCTCACGAAGGTCGGGTTCAGCCACGCCCTCCACTCGAACTGCACCTGGTCGAAGGTGTATTCGCCGAAGCGCTCCGGTGAGTTGATGAAGATCTGCTCGACTCGCTGCTGGAACTCCTCGGGACTCGTCAGAGAAGGAACCAGTTCTTCAACGTCGATGATGTCGGGCTGGACGATGCGCTCCTGCACCAACTGCAGCACACTCGCTTGATCACGAGGCGCGGCATCACATCCCGCCGGCGGCTCAGCCGAAGAGCAGATTTCGGCAAAGACCGCTTCGGATTCGAAGACCAACCGATCCTCATAGAAACGTTGGTCACGCTCGAGTCGGCGGCCGACATTGGTGGAGACACCCCCCTGGAGGATGGACACGAGCTCGTCATGGCTCAGGTCTCCCAGACCGGTCTCCTCGGAATCGTGCCCGAGCGAGGCGACGATGTCCTCCGGTTCCTGTTGGTTGACTATCGCCACCAAACCGAACGAATCATTGATGATGGTATAAAGCAGTGTCACTAGGGCGACCACCGCGATGATCAAGGCGAGCAGGAACAGGGACCGGACGAGGAAGCCGCGACGCGTTCTCTTGCCGAGGTGGCGGTCGTACTCCTCGTCAGTCGGGAAGTACGTCTCGATGAGTCTCTCGGGTGCGTTGACGCTCATTCGTACACCTGCCGATAGCGTTTGACGATGCGCCGGCTCATCGAGTTGAGACCAAGTGTCATCAGGAACAGTGTCAGGCCGATGGCAAAGATCGAGTTGTAATCGATGGTGTTGTAGGCGAGGTCTCCGCTGGCGGTGATGACGATGTACCCGGTCATCGCCTGGCCAGCTTCGAACGGGCTCAGGATGTAGCTGAGTGGGTCGTCGCCCAATGTGAAGTTCCGTGGCGCCGCACCGGCGGCCAACGTGACCACCATGGTCTCACCGACGGCCCGGGACATCGCGATGACCACACCGGCGGCGATGCCGGAGAGGGCGGCGGGCACGACGACTCTGAGAGAGACCTCGAGCTTGGAGGCGCCCAGCCCATAAGCGGCCTGACGAAGGGAGTCGGGAACCGCAGATAGGGCGTCTTCGGAGAGCGAGCTGACCAGGGGGATGATGAGGATCCCAACGACTATGCCGGCGGACAGGACGTTGAAGAAGCCGACGACGTTGGCGCCGAAGATGTCGCGGAGTAGGGGCGTCATGAAGGTGACGGCGAAGAAGCCGAACACGACCGTCGGGATGCCGACCAGGACTTCGAGAGCTGGCTTGAAGAACCCTCGCACCCGTTGGCTGGCGTACTCCGAGAGATAGATCGCAGCGGCGAGCCCGATGGGTACCGCGACGGACAAGGCGATGAGCGTTATGAGAAACGTGCCGAGGACCAACGGCCATATGCCGAAGGAACCCGCCTGGGGTTGCCAGATGGTCCCTGAGAGGTACTCCCAAAGCGAGACCTGGGGATCCTGGAAGAAGAGAAGCGATTCCTTGCCCAGCTCCCAAAGAATGCCGAGCGTGGTGGCGATCGAGATGGCGCCACAGGCGAACAGACCGATCAGGATGATCTTTTCACTGGTGCGCCTTTTGCCTTTGAGGGTCTGGCGCATCCCGGGATCGTGTGTCAATTGATCGGTCATGCCCGTCGGATCCTGACTCTATAGGTCATGAGTAGGGGTAGAGCGGGCACGGGCCCCCTGGGAGGGCCCGTGCCCGCTCGTCTTCATTGTCGAAACCGGGCTCAGCTCCAGCCGGCAGCAGCCTTGATGTGGTCAGCTGCTTCCTGGAGGGCCTCATCCGGAGCTGGGAAGTACCCGACGTCACTGATCAGGGTGTTGACGTTGTTCAGGAAGTAGGCCATGAACTCGGCGACCTGTGGCTTGGCTTCGATCACTTCGGCCGCGGTGTACATGAACAGCGGCCTGGATATGGGGTAGGTGCCGGCGTTGACCGAGTCGTCGCTTGGCGCTATCGGCCCGTCACCACCATCGACCGAGACCACACCGAGACGATCGGTGTTCTGCGCATAGTACGCATACCCGAAATAGCCGATGCCACACGTACTCGAGGTATCGCCCTCGGTGCAGCCATCCTCGGCGACGCCTTCGACGGTTATGTTGTCGTCCTCACCGACGATGTTGGCGCCGCTGGAAAGGACCGGCGGCGGATCGGCCTCATCGAAGATGACCTCGTTGAAGTAGTCGAAGGTCCCTGAGTCGGCGCCAGGTGAGAAAGTCACCAGCGGGTGTGCCGGGAACGACGGGTCGACGTCGGCCCAGGTGGAGCCGGCAGGCAGCGAGAAGGCCGTGGCGATCTGCTCGATGGTCAGCTCAGTGGCAAATGTGTTTCCGGGGCTGATCACCAGCGAGAGGGCATCGGTGCCCACACGAACCTCGATGGGCTCGGATCCCCATGTCGCAGTGCAGTCGGCAAACTCTTCGTCGTTGATTTGGCGGCTGGCGTTGGCGATATCGGAACCACCCTCGACACAGAACCGCTCGAGACCACCACCAGACCCGATCGAGTCGAGACCGTATTGTGGCCCGCCTTCGTCTTGCCACTGGGCCAGGACCGCCTGCGACAGTGGGAACACCGTCGAGGAGCCGGCCATGGCAATGTCACCGGGGCTGACGGACAGCGGATCTATCAAGGGGAGCCCGTACATTCCTTCGGCGGGCGCCATCGTGGTGTCTGTCGGTGCGGTGGTATCGGTCGAGCCTCGTGTCGTGGTGGGCCCGCCGGCGGTCGTGCTGGTGTCGCCACCATCACCATCGCCACAAGCCGCCACGACCAGTGCGAGCACCGCCATGAGGGCGAGCACGCGGCTGAACTTCGGTTTCATACCTTCTTCCTTGCTCCTAATCGGGGACAGGACGTCTCGAGGGGCTTGGTTGGAACCTCCCGAAGACGACGGAAACGTAGGTAGCCGCGTTAACCCCCCGGCAATGTGCAGGTGAACGGAACATGAACGTTGCGGGTAGTGGGTGAGTAGCCGGTACCTAGAGGATGGCCGAAGCCCTGGCCGTTGCCAGCTCCTGGAGGGCCATGTGGGCGTCGATTTCGTTGGTGACGGGCACACGTTTCCAGGACCGATCGGGTCCGAGCTCCCACGCCAGGTTGTCGTCGCGGAAGACCACGTCGAGGATCTCGTCGAGCCGGAACTGCAGGTCGGGGTCATCCACAGGGGCCAGAGCCTCGACACGTCTGTCCAGATTGCGGGGCATCATGTCGGCGGAGCCGTAGTAGTAGTGCCGTTGCCTGCCTCGCGCCCCGAACCGGTAGATGCGGGAGTGCTCCAGGTAGCGGCCCACGATCGAGCGCACCGTGATGCTCTCGGACAACCCTTCGACCCGTGGAACCAGACAGCAGATACCGCGAACGCACAGATCGATGCGAGTGCCCGTTTGAGCGGCGCCATACAGGGCGTCGATGATCCCCGCGTCCACGAGGGAGTTCATCTTGAACGTTATGTGTCCGTCGGCCCTCCTGGCCTCGTCCTCGATCAGCCCCATGATCTTGTTCCGCACCCCCACCGGGGACACCGCCAACGATCGGTAGCTGGTCTGGCGGCTGTACCCGGTCAGGTAATTGAAGAGATCTGAGAGATCCGAGCCGATGTCCTGGTCGGCGGTGAGCACACCGAGATCCTCGTAGGTGCGGGCGGTGGTCTCGTTGTAGTTGCCGGTGCCGATGTGGGCATATCGGACCACGCGATCGCCCTCCCTGCGCATCACCAGAGCGATCTTGGTGTGGGTCTTCAGCCCGACAACCCCGTACATGACGTGAACTCCCGAGTCCTCCAGCCGCTGGGCCCACTCGATGTTGCGTTCCTCGTCGAAACGAGCCTTCAGCTCGACGAGTGCGACCACCTGCTTGCCCTCCTCCGAGGCCTCGATGAGCGCGTCCATGATCTTGCTGTCACGGTTCGTTCGATAGAGGGTGATCTTTATGGCGAGGACATTCGGGTCACGCGACGCCTTGATGATGAACGATTCGACAGAGGTAGCGAAGGAGTCGTAAGGATGGTGGACCATCAGGTCGCCCTGACGCACCACGTCGAACATGTCGACTAGCTCATTGGGGAGTGAGCCGAGTCTTGGTGGCGTGACAGGTGTGAAGACATCGAATTTCAGCTCCGGTCGATTGACGTCGTAGATGCCCCACATCCCCGACAGGTCTAGAGGGCCGTCGACCCGATAGACGTCGTCCTCTGTGGCGCCCATCTCCCTCATGAGTAGGTCGAGCACGTCCTCGGGCAGGTCGGGATGGATCTCCAGCCTGACCACACGCCCAAAGCGGCGTTGGGTCAGCTCGGACTCGATCGTCATCAACAGGTCGCCGCCCTCGTCCTCTTCCACCTCGAAGTCGGCGTTGCGGGTGACCCGGAAGACGTGATGCCCCAGCACCTCCATGCCAGGGAACAGCGAATCGAGGTGGGTGGCGATCACCTGTTCCAGTGGCACGAACCGCTCGCCATCCGGGAGGACGACGAATCGAGGCAGGATTGGGGGGATCTTCACACGGGCGAAACGGGTCAGCTGGGTCTCCGGGTTGCGAACGAAGATCGCCAGGTTGAGCGACAGATTCGATATGTAGGGGAACGGATGGGCGGGATCCACGGCCAGGGGTGTCACCACCGGGAAGACGAGATCTCTGAACTGCTCGTCGAGGTACTCCTTGTCATCGGCGTCGAGGCTGGAGTAGTCGCTGAAGACGATTCCCTCCACGGCGAGAGCCGGGGCCACATCGGTGAGAAAGACCTTGGAGATCTCTTGATACTGGGAATCGACTTCGGACCGGATTGCGGCCAGCTGCTGAGTTGGTGTGAGCCCGTCTGGCGTCGACGATCTGATCCCATGTGCGACCTGCTCCTTCAAGCCGGCGACCCGCACCTGGAAGAACTCGTCGAGGTTCGATGACCAGATGGCGAGGAACTTCGCCTTCTCGAGAAGCGGAAAGTCTTCGCGTCGTGTCAGCGACGAGACGCGCTTGTTGAACTCGAGCCAGGAGAGCTCTCGGTTTATATAAGTGTCCGGGCTGATGCGCTCCATCTGCTCAAACATCATCGTCCTCGAAGGTGACCCTCTGGTTAACGGCCATTGCCAAGACCACCGAGCAGGAACCTCTCCAAACCGTCCGTGATCTCCTCGACGCGACTCTCGTCCTCAATCAATGCGCGGGCAGCAGACATGATGGTGTCTTGGATCAGGCGCCCGGCGAGATACCCGGGCATCTCCACGAAAACACTTTCGGCGACTCCCCGCCGGTAGATGGAGGCCATCTCATGAGCCAGTTGAGAGTGTGACGCCTTGATTCGTTCCTGAGCCGACGGCCCCATGCGGCCCGCCTCGCGGTGGAGGATGACGCCAAAGACGCGGTCGGTTGCCACGAAGCGAACCGTCGCTGTGGCGAGGGCGGTGAGCCGATCGGCTGTCCCCAACCCGTCGGGTACCGAGCGGATGAGGTCTTCGATCACGTCGGGGAGTTTCTCTTCGACCAGGGCTGCGATGACATCGTCTCGGTCGTCGAAGTAGTCATAGAGGGTCGTCCTGCCCACACCGGCCGCCAGAGCTATCTCCCCGAGAGCGACTTCAGCTGTCCCGGCATCGTCGATGACCCTCCATGCCGCGTCGAGCAACGCGTGCCTGGTGAGCTCCTTGTGCTCATCGATCGAGGCGGCTCGTATTCGGGGCATCAACAAAGGCTATCCCGATTCTCGCGAATTGAACCGGCGCATCGCGGCGAGGCCCGATTAGTTTGCCCGGCGGAGGTGTAGAGATGCGTAGACCACTGACCGGTGCGATCCTCGGCTATCTGCTGGGTTTGGCGATCGCCGTAGTCCTTCAGCAGCAAGGTGTGTGGCCGCTCGATCAGGTCACGGTCTTCTTGATCCCCGCTGTCACCGGTGTTATCGGGATGCTGCTGCTGAGCCTGGGCCGAGAGGGGTCCACTGTCACCTACGTCATCTCCCTGATCCTCTTGATCCCGGCCCTGGTGTGGGGCGCATTGGGTCTGGCGGACACGAACGAGAGCGGCGTCCTCAACGGCGGCTGCATGGTGACGGCCGACACCTCGGTTCCCGACGTCACCACGGTCACCGACACCTCGAAGCAGGATCCGTTCCAGATAGACCCCGAGGGCTCGCTGACCTGGGCCGCGGCGTCTCCCTTCATCTTCATGGACTACGACTGGGAGATGTGGACCGACATCGGGGGCTTTCCGGTCGTGTTCGACAGCGGTCACGAGCTCAACGAGGCCGGCAGCCCCGCCAATGGTGACACCATCGCCAACGTCGCTGACTATGCCTCATCATCGGGTGTCGACATCACCAACTTCACCGGCGTCTTCAAGGTCGGCGGCAATGCTGCAGAGACATGTGACGGGTTTGGATTCGTGGTTCTCCTCGCCGACGGTCTGACGCTTCCATCGATGATCGCCGGCGCCCTCGCCATCATCCTCCTGATAATTCTGATCATCCTGGTGTTCACCGGTCGCGGTACCGAGGCAGTGGTCGCCTCGACCACGGTCACGACAGCGGACGGCGGGATGCCGGAGGGTGCCGACCAGATCGCCCCGGATGGATTCGGAGACACCAGTTCACGACCCGATACCGAGCCGTGATCGCCTGAAAGACGCAGTCTTTCGTGCCTATCTTGCGTCATGGTGGTGAACCGGCCACCATGACGGTGTGACCTACGGGCCAACGCAGCTCGCGACAGGGACTGTTGCGGATTGGAGGGTCCGCGCCGCGTGCGCCGGCTACCCCAACAAGCTCTTTTTCCCCACCGAGGGCTCCACTGATGAGGCCGCCATCGAGAAGGCCAAGTCGATCTGCGCCGTCTGCGCGGTGGCGGACGAGTGTCTCACTTACTCTCTTGAGACCAACCAACGTTCGGGTATATGGGGTGGGACGACCGAGAAGGAGCGCAAGTCGCTGCGACGCAAATGGCTGGCCGAGCGACGCCGCACCGCGTGAGGCTCGCTTCGCTTGCCGTATCGAGTATCAGGTATTGGGTGGTGCGACTGGTGCTGCGAGCGCGCTGAAGGGCAGAATGGTGCTGAGTCATGAGTAAGCAAGCGGACTATGTGCTCCGCACCGTCGAGGAGCGAGGCATTCGATTCATCAGGCTGTGGTTCACCGACGTCCTCGGCTTTCTCAAGTCGGTGTCGATCAGCCCGGCCGAGCTGGAAGTCGCCTTCGACGAAGGGAT
>Ga0256867_10000366_pt1 | contig 17783 bp, 18 predicted proteins | sample RVTome_15_FD_185939 | JGI IMG/M metagenome (GOLD analysis project Ga0256867, IMG submission 185939) | Soil microbial communities from uranium-contaminated site in the Upper Colorado River Basin, Wyoming, United States - RVT150D86 (HiSeq) ... | reverse complement strand
CACGTGGACCGGTCGGACATCGAGCTCGGGCTGACAGCCATAGGTTTCTGAGATTGGTTACCGTGCCGACCGCCCGCCACCTCTCGACCACATGATCAGCACCAACGACGTACGCCCCGGCATGGCTCTCCAGCTGGACGATGGCCTGTTCTCCATCGTCGAGTATCAGCACGTCAAGCCGGGCAAGGGCAAGGCATTCGTGCGGATGCGGCTGAAGAAACTGGACACCGGTCAGGTCCTCGATCGAACCTTCCGCGCCGACGAGGACGTCCGGCAGGCGATCATCGACCGCAGCGATCACCAATACCTGTATTCGGACGACCTCGGCTTCCACTTCATGAACCTCCTCGACTACGGCCAGATAGTGCTGAGCCCCGAACATGTCGGAGCGGCGTCCGGGTTCCTCGTCGATGGGATGACCGTCACTCTCCCCATGTACCGGGGTACCGCTATCGGGGTCGAGCTCCCCGCAGCCGTGGAGCTCGAGGTGACCTACGCCGAGCCCGGTGTGAAAGGGGACACCAGGACCGGGGCGACCAAGGGCGTCACGGTGGAGACCGGCATCGAGGTCCAGGTTCCCCTCTTCGTCGAGATGGGCGACCGAATCAGAGTCGACACACGAACCGGTGACTACTTGACCAGGGTATGAGCCGCCCGGGTGAGATCCCGATCATCCCGGCAAGGATCACGGCCAAAGAGCTCGCCTCATGCCTCGAGCGTGATCTCGTGGAGATCCAGGCCGTGCTCGAGGTGCGCGAGGAGCCGGCGGCACCTGATGACGTCCTTGGTGCCGACCTGGCCATCGCGGTCGCCCGGGCGCTCGGGGTGGAGATCACCGTCGAATCGCGGGATCTGGCCCTGGAGCGGCTCTACGAGTACGAGACACGGGGTGAGATGGGCTCCGATGCCGGAGGGCGGGCCGGCGCCATCGTCGACGGAGTCGTCACCAGCCTCGACGAGCTCGACCAGATGATCGAGTCGGTCTCGGAGCATTGGAGTGTCGCCCGGATGCCGGTCATCGACCGGAACATCATCCGCATCGGCCTCTTCGAGCTGCGCAGCGACCCGATGACTCCGACCGCGGTGGTCGTGTCGGAGGCGGTCCGCCTGGCCCAGACGTATTCTACTGAGAAGTCGGCGGCGTTCGTCAACGGCGTGTTGGCGACTCTGGCCAAATCCATCCGGGAGAGTTAGGCGATCTTCGGTGCCGCGGTTAAGGTCGGCTTCGCACCTTTAAGGACGGTCCTGTGAGGCCGGGAAGGACGAGACTTGCCGCAGGTGATGACGGGCGACGACATCGGCCGTGTGATCCGTCGCATGTCCCATGAGATCCTCGAGACCCATCGCGGCGCACAGGACGTGGTCCTCGTCGGGATACACACCAGAGGGGTGGTTCTCGCCAGGATGCTCGGCGAGACGGTTGCCGGCTTCGAGGGCTGTGAGGTCCCGGTCGGTCAGCTCGACATCGGGCTCTACCGCGACGATCGCGACTCGAGACCCGACATCCCCACTCGGCGAACCGAGATCCCGGTCGACATCGGAGGCCGTCATGTCATCATCGTCGACGACGTCCTCTACACGGGGAGAACCGTCAGAGCCGGGCTGGACGCGCTGTCCGACATCGGTCGGGCCGATACCACCGAGCTCGCGGTGCTGGTCGACCGGGGCCACCGCGAGCTCCCCATCCGGGCCGACTACATCGGCAAGAACCTGCCCACCTCCCGCGATGAGATGGTGAGGGTCCGACTCCCCGACATCGACGGCGTCGAAGGTGTCTTCATCGAGCGGAGAGAGGTCGCATGAAGAGCCTGATCACCATCCAGGCTCTCGGAGAGGCTGGCCTGCGCGGGCTGATCGATGAGGCTTCGTCGATCCGCGACCGGATGGAGAGCGGCGGGTCGATCGAGACCACCTTGCAGGGGCTCTGCGTGGCCAATCTCTTCTTCGAGCCGTCGACTCGCACCAGGCTCTCGTTCGATCTCGCCGCGCAACGTCTCGGAGCTCATGTCATCACCCTCGACCCGGCCACGTCGTCTGGGTCGAAAGGGGAGTCGCTGCGTGACACCGTGCTCACGGTCTCGAGCATCGGCGCCGACGTGCTCGTCGTGAGACACAGCCGGCAGGGTGTTCCGGAGGCTGTGGCCGAATGGACCGGTTTGCCTGTGGTCAACGCCGGTGACGGTGCAAATGAGCACCCCACACAGGCACTTCTCGATGCGGTGACACTCCAGCGGCGTTTTGGGAGCCTGGAAGGCCTGCGAATGGGCATCGTCGGCGACGTCGCACACTCCCGGGTGGCGGGAAGCCTGGTCCAGGCCTTTCCAGTGCTCGGAATCGAGCTCACCCTGGTCGGGCCTGAGCAGTGGCTGCCGGTGGGCACCGGTTTGGCCACCACCACGAACCTGGACGCCGCGCTGCCCGGGCTCGACATCGTCTATCTCCTCCGGGTCCAAACCGAACGGGGTGGGGTCATCACCGACGATCTCGTGACCCGTTATCAGCTGGACTCGTCGAGGGCGGCCCGGCTGGCAACGGATGCGGTGATCATGCATCCGGGTCCGATGAACCGCGGCGTAGAGATCAGCGATGACGTGGCCGAGTCGCCGAGGTCACTGGTGATCGAACAGGTTCGAAACGGTGTGCCCACTCGGATGGCGGTGCTCGACGCACTGGTCAGGGGGCGGCTGTGATCACGATCCGGGGCGGTGAGGTGATGACGCCCGAGGGGTGGGTCGGCGGGGATGTGCTCGTCGAAGGCGGCCGGGTGACCGGGGTCGGCACGACCCAGGCTGCGGAGACCGAGCTCGACGCCACCGGGTGCCTGGTCGGGCCGGGGTTCGTCGACTTGCACACTCATCTCCGCGAGCCGGGTCAGACCTGGAAGGAGGACATCGCATCAGGATCGGCCGCGGCTGTCGCCGGCGGGTTCACTGCCGTGGTAGCCATGCCCAACACGGAGCCGCCGGTGGACTCCCCGGAGGCCGTCGACTCGGTGCTTGCCGCCGGGGTTCAGGCCGGTCTGATCGATGTCATCGCCTCAGGTGCGCTGACCAAGGGCCGGGAAGGCGGAGCCCCCGCCGACATCGAGGGGATGTACCGGGTCGGTGTGCGTCTGTTCACCGATGACGGGGACTGCGTGGCCGACGACGAGCTGCTGGGACGGGTGATGACGGCGATCGCCAGACTCCCGGGCGCTCTGGTCGCCCAGCACGCCGAGGACACCTCGGCCACCACCGGGGCCCACATGCACGAGGGTGTGATGTCGCGCAAGCTCGGAGTTGGGGGCATGGCTGCGGAGACCGAGGCCGATGTGGTCCGCCGGGATCTCTCGCTGGTGGCTGCCACCGGGGTGCGTTACCACTGCCAGCATGTGTCGGCGATGATGACGATCGATTTGATTCGAGCTGCCAAAGATCAGGGTCTGGCGGTCACCGCAGAAGTGACTCCCCACCATCTCAGCTTCGACGAGTCGGCTCTCCACGAGCTCGACTCGGATTTCAAGATGTACCCGCCTCTGCGGTCGAGCCAGGATCGCCAGGCCCTGGTGGCGGCGCTGCGGGACGGGACCGTCGACGCGGTGGCCACCGATCACGCCCCCCATCTACCCGAGGAGAAGGCCACCGGCTTCGCCAACGCCCCGCGCGGGGTGATCGGCTTGGAGACGGCGGCCTCGGCGGTATGGGAGGTCCTCGGTGAGCCGCAGCGCCTATTCGAGGTCCTGTCGACCGCTCCGGCTCGGATTCTCGGTCTTGGGGCCCACGGCCAGGAGCTGGCCCCGGGTTCCTCGGCGAACCTGGTCGTTTTCGATCCGGGGGCCAGCTGGACCCCCGAGAAGTTCAGATCGAAGTCCTCGAACAGCCCCTATCGAGGGAGGACGATGCATGGGGCGGTGAGAGCGACGATCCGCCGCGGAGAACTGGTCTATCAGGGAGGTGGTCGGTGAGGAACCGACAACGGGCACAACTGGTCACCGCGGACGGTCAGGTCTTCAACGGTTACACGGTTGGGGTCGAAGGCGTGACAACCGGTGAGGCCGTGTTCAACACGGCGATGACCGGCTATCAGGAGATCCTGACCGACCCCTCCTACGCCGGACAGGTGGTAGTGATGACCTCGCCCCACATCGGCAACTACGGGGTCACCGCCGCCGACGAGCAGTCCGACGGCCCGGCGGTATCCGGTCTGGTGGTCAAGGCTCTGACCCGTCGGGAGTCCAACTGGCGGGCGGAGGGGAGCCTGGGCGACTATTTCACCAGCCATGGAGTGGTCGCTCTGTCCGGTGTGGACACTCGACGGTTGACCAGACACATTCGGGAGCGAGGCGCCATGCCGGTGGCCATGGGGGCGGGGGTCACCGAGTCCGAGTTGAGGCATTGGGCCGCTGACGCTCCTTCCATGGAGGGTCGGGATCTGGCAACCGGGGTATCGACGCCCACCGTCTACCACCTGGAGGCACAGGGAGAGCGCCGGGGGCTGGTGGTGGCGATCGACCTCGGCATGAAACGTGACATCCTGGCCCACCTCATCGGTCGGGGGTTCGATGTGGACGTCGTCCCCGGGGCCACCCCGGCTGCGGACATCCTGGCTCGCCGGCCGGTCGGTGTGTTCGTCTCCAACGGGCCCGGTGACCCCGAGCCACTGGTGGCGACCACCGCCACCTTGCGGGAGATCATCGGGAAGACGCCATTGTTCGGGATCTGTCTGGGCCATCAAGTCCTCGGGCTCGCGCTGGGGGCGCGCACCTTCAAGCTGCCCTTTGGCCACCACGGGGGCAACCACCCGGTTCGCCGACTCGGTGACGGCCGAGTCGAGGTGACGTCCCAGAACCACGGTTTCGCGGTCGATCTCTGGTCACTCACCGACGGCGTCGCCCCACAACGGGAGGGGCTGGCCGGTCCCGACATGTTGCCGGAGCGAGTGGTCACCGAGTTCGGGAAGGTGCGCCCCACCCATCAGAACCTCAACGACGGGACACTGGAGGGAATGGTCCTCGAGGACCAACCCGCGTTCTCCGTCCAGTACCACCCCGAAGCGGCCCCTGGCCCCCGTGACGCCGCCGGCCTCTTCGATGCATTCGCCCGGCTCATCGAGGAGTCAGCCTGATGCCCGGGCGCCGTGACATCCACTCGATCCTCCTGATCGGCTCGGGGCCCATCGTCATCGGGCAGGCCTGCGAGTTCGACTACTCGGGCACCCAGGCGGCCAAGGTCCTCAGGTCAGAGGGCTACCGGGTGATCCTGGTGAACTCCAACCCGGCGACGATCATGACCGACCCGGAGTTCGCCGACGCCACCTACATCGAGCCGATCACCCCGGAGGTGGTGGCCGAGATCATCGCCAGGGAGCGCCCCGACGCCCTCCTCCCCACCCTGGGTGGCCAGACCGCCCTCAACGTGTCCGCGGAGCTGGCTCGCTCGGGGGTGCTCGACCGACATGGTGTGGAGATGATTGGCGCCGGTCTCGAGTCGATCGATCGCGCCGAGGATCGCGGCCTGTTCAAAGAGACCATGGAGTCGATCGGTCTGGAGGTCCCCCGGAGCGGATACGCCCGGTCGATGAGTGAGGCGGTCAAGATCGCCCGGGAGATCGGATATCCGGTCATGGTTCGGCCCTCGTTCATCCTCGGAGGCGGGGGCACCGGCATCGCAGACGACGAGGAGCATCTCCTCGAGGTCGCCCGACACGGTCTCGACACCTCGCCGGTCAGTGAGATCCTCGTCGAGGAATCGGTGCTGGGGTGGAAGGAGTATGAGCTCGAGGTGATGCGAGACCGTGCCGGGAACGCAGTGGTCGTCTGCTCCATCGAGAACTTCGACCCGATGGGCGTGCACACCGGGGACTCGATCACCGTGGCCCCGATCCAGACCCTGAGCGATCGTGAGTATCAGGAGATGCGTGACGACGGGATCGCGGTGCTCGCCGCCATCGGAGTCGAGACCGGCGGGTCCAACGTGCAGTTCGCCGTAGAGCCCCGGACTGGGCGGCGTCTCGTCATCGAGATGAACCCCCGGGTCAGCCGTTCGTCAGCCTTGGCCTCGAAGGCCACTGGCTTCCCCATAGCCAAGATCGCGGCCCTGCTCGCCGTGGGGTTCACTCTCGACGAGATCGCCAACGACATAACCCGGGCCACCCCGGCCTCGTTCGAGCCGGCCCTCGACTACACGGTGGTCAAGGTCCCCCGCTTCGACTTCGCCAAATTCCCCTCGGCTTCGACCACGCTGGGGACCGCGATGCGAAGCGTCGGTGAGGCCATGGCCATCGGGAGGACATTCCCCGAGGCCTTGCAGAAGGCGCTGCGCAGTCTGGAGAATGGTCGCGCCGGTCTCAACGCCGACCCTGGTGAGACATCTCTGCGTGAGATGGCAGACGAGGCGTTGGAGTCGAAGGTGGTCACTCCCACTCCGGATCGGGTGTTCGCCATAGCCGAGGCGCTGCGCCGAGGATGGTCAACCGACGCGGTGGCCGCCCTGTCATCGGTCGATCTGTGGTTCATCGACCAGATGGCCGAGATCGTGGAGCTGCGCCACGAGCTGGAGACCTCTCGTCACGACGAGTTGTTGGCCGAGGCCAAGCAGTTCGGGTTCTCCGACCGTCAGATCGGTCATCTGTGGGGGGAAAGCGAGGCGGAGGTCCGTGCCAGACGGGCCCGTGCTGGGATCTCTCGGACCTACAAGACCGTCGACACCTGCGCCGCCGAGTTCGAAGCCCACACCCCATACATGTACGGGACCTTCGAAGAGGAGAGCGAGGTCCTCCCCACCGACCGGCCCCGGGTGGTGGTCTTGGGGTCCGGTCCCAACCGCATCGGCCAGGGAATCGAGTTCGACTACTGCTGTGTCCATGCCAGCTTCGCCCTGAGGGACGCCGGATACGAGACGGTGATGGTGAACTGCAACCCGGAGACCGTCTCCACCGACTACGACACCTCCGACCGACTCTACTTCGAGCCCCTCACCGCAGAGGACGTGCTCGGGGTCATCGAGGCCGAGGAGCCAGAAGCGGTGATCGTCCAGCTCGGCGGGCAGACTCCGCTCAATCTGGCCGAAGAGCTGGAACTGGCCGGGGTGCCCATCGCGGGCACCTCCCCGGCTTCGATCGCCCTCGCCGAGGATCGCGAGCAGTTTGCCGAGATCTGCCGGAACCTGGGGCTCAGCCAGCCGGCGGCAGGGACCGCATCCTCGGCTGCCGAGGCCCAGGAGGTGGTCGACCAGATCGGGCTCCCCGTGGTGGTACGCCCCTCGTTCGTGCTCGGTGGTCGCAAGATGAGGGTGGTCTACAGCCTCGAAGAGCTCGGTGACTACGTGCGCGGGATCTATGGCGAGGGTGACCCCGAGGTGACCGTGGGCCCGATCCTCATCGACCGGTTCCTCGAATCGGCGGTGGAGGTCGATGTCGACGCGGTGTTCGACGGCAGGGAGCTGTTGATCGGGGGAGTCATGGAGCACGTCGAAGAGGCCGGGGTCCACTCCGGTGACTCGGGGTGTGTGACACCTCCCCCCACCATCTCCGACGAGGCGATGAAGGAGATCCTCAGAGGCACCAACGAGCTGGCACGTGCTCTCGATGTGAAGGGTCTCATCAACATCCAGTTCGCGGTGAAGGGCGACGAGGTCTATGTGTTGGAGGCCAACCCCCGCGCCAGCAGGACGGTGCCGTTCATCTCCAAGGCGAAAGCCATTCCCCTCGCCAAGATCGCGGCCCGGGTGATGATGGGTGCCTCGATCGAGGAGTTGCGTGCGTCCGGCATGGTGCCCGCGCACCCCGCCGAGCGGTTCGTGGCGGTCAAGGACGCAGTGCTCCCCTGGGACCGCTTCCCCGAAGAAGACTCGGTGTTGGGGCCCGAGATGAAAGCCACCGGTGAGGTGATGGGGATCGGGCCCGACGTCGGTGTGGCCTACGGCAAGGCGCTTCTCGCAGCCGGGAACGTGCTCGCGGACCGGGGGCGGGTGTTTCTCTCCTTCGCCGACCGGGACAAGCCGATTGGGCTGGCCGTGGCCCAAGCCTTCACGATGCTCGGCTTCGAGCTGATCGCCACCTCCGGCACCGCCCGGTACCTCAAATACCACGCCATCGATGCCGAGGTGGTCAACAAGATCGGAGAGGGATCGAGAGACATCGGGGAGCGGCTGGCCAACGGCGAGGTGCAACTCGTGGTCAACACCCCACGTGGGGGGAGAGCGAGATCCGACGGGATGACGATTCGACAGGCCGCACGCAGGCTCTTCGTCCCCTGCGTCACCACCGTGCAGGGCGGGCTGGCGGTGGCGCGAAGCCTCCGGGCCGGTCCTGGTGCGATCAACAAGCCGAGGAGCCTCCAGGAATGGCACACATCATGAGCGCCAGCCTGGGCGGCATCACACTCCGATCTCCGCTGATCGCAGCCTCGGGCACGGTCGGACAGGTCTGGGAATGGGCCGGGGTCGCCGACGTCTCCCCCTACGGGGCAGCCGTGGCCAAGTCGGTATCCCCGACGCCATGGGCGGGGCGACCTGCGCCGAGGATCGCACCGACCAGCACCGGGATGCTCAACGGCGTCGGGATCCAAAATCCGGGCATCGAGGCGTGGGTGTCGCAGATGACGCCCCGTATCCCTCAGATGGAGGTTCCAGTATGGGGGTCGGCCGTGGCCGAAGACGTCGACGGCTATGCACTGGTGGCCAAGGGTGTGGAGACGGCCGGCGCCGCCGCGGTGGAGGTCAACCTGTCCTGTCCCAACCTGGACACCGGCGAGATGTTCTCCTTCGACCCAGGAGCTTCACGCTCCGTGCTCGAGGCGGTGGTGGCTTCGGTAACGGTGCCGGTGGGTGCCAAGCTGTCGCCGAACACCCCCGACCTGGTCGGAGTGGCCGCGGCGTGCCAGGAGGCCGGGGCCGACTTCCTCGTGCTCACCAACACCGCCCTCGGGCTGGGGCTCTCGCTCGAAGCTCGGATGCCCTTGCTCAGCGGCGGGGTCGGCGGCTACTCCGGCCCAGGCCTGAAACCGATCTCGCTGCGCTGCGTCTACGAAGTGGCGGGTGCCCTGTCCGGGTTCCCCATCGTCGGCTGTGGGGGTGTCGGCACCGGGCGGGACGTGATCGAGTACGTGATGGCGGGTGCCTCGGCTGTCCAGTTGGGCACTGTGCACTTCGCCGAGCCCAAGGCCGGCGCCCGGATCCGACGGGAGCTCGCCACAGAGTTGGGACGGCTTGGCGCAGCGTCACTGTCCGACCTCGTCGGAGTTGCCCTGGCATGAACCGCATCATCGTCGCCCTCGACCTTCCAACCATGGAGGCGGCCAGAAGGATGGCCGAACGGCTCAGCGGCGAAGTGGGTGGTTTCAAGATCGGTCTCGAGCTGTTGACCGGTGTGGGCCCCTCGGCGATCGAGGACATCGCCACCCTGGGCAAGCCGGTTTTCGCCGACGCCAAGCTGCACGACATCCCCACCACGGTCGAGCGCGCCGCCGCCCACCTGGCCGCAACCGGGGCCCGGTGGGTCACCGTCCATGTGTCAGGCGGCAAGGAAATGATCCGGGCCGCTGTCTCAGGTATGAATGGCGACGGCGTTTTGGGCGTGACCATGCTCACCTCCCTGGCAGAGGACGACCTGGAGGAGATCGGAGTCACTTCAGCTATCTCCGACCAGGTGGTCAGGATGTCCAGACTCGCTGCCGCGTCGGGAGCCGAGGGAGTGGTGTGCTCCCCGGCCGAGGTCCACTCCCTGAAGAAGCTCGATCTCGGGCTCAGCATCTTCACCCCGGGCATCCGTCCCGACGGTGCCGGGCACCACGATCAGATGCGAGTGGCCACCCCGGCGGAAGCGGCAGCTGCCGGTGCCGACTATCTGGTGATCGGCCGTCCCATCACTTCGGCAGTGGACCCGGTGGCGACAGCTCGCGAAATCGCTGCGGCCATCGACCGTGTCCCGTGATTCACCGGGGCTATGGTCGTGCTGTTGGCACCCACCGCTAGGAGGAGGAATGGCGCAGCCACCTAAGTTGACCGATGAGCAAAGGAAAGCAGCCCTGGCCAAGGCTGCCGAGGCGCGTCGGGTCCGCGCCGAGGTGAAGGAGTTGTTGAAGACCGGCTCTCTGCGGATCTCCGAGTTGTTCGAGAGAGCGGATGCAGAGGAACTTCTCGCCGGGCTCAAGGTCGAGTCCCTCATCGCTGCGATGCCGGGGACCGGAAAGATCAAGGCAAAGCGTCTCATGGAGTCGCTGGGCATCGCCGAAAACCGACGTATCCGGGGCCTCGGCGCCAATCAGAAGGAAGCGTTGATCGCCGAGTTCTCCTGAATGATCATCACTATCTCTGGCCGACCGGGCTCAGGCAAGAGTGTTGTGGCATCTCAGGTAGCGGACAGACTCGGCTTCCGTCACGTGTCGGCGGGCGACTTCATGAGGGAGATGGCTTCCGAGAAGGGACTGTCGATCCTGGAGTTGTCCCGCTCCGCCGAGGAGCACGAGTCGATCGACCATGAGATCGATGCCCGGACCGTCCGACTCGCCGAGGAGGCTGTCGATCTCGTGATGGACGCCCGGTTGGGCTGGTACTTCGTGCCGGAGTCGTTCAAGGTGTTTCTAGAGGTCAGGCCCAACGTCGCGGCGCTCAGGGTCTACGACGCCGGACGAGGGACAGAGCATGAGAATGTCGACCTGGCCACGACACAACGGGCGATCGAAGAGCGGACCGCCTCCGAGCGGCACCGCTATCTCACCTACTACGGGCTCGACTACGCCGAGCACGGCCACTACGACCTGGTCATCGACACCTCCGAGATGGCAGTCGGCGACGTGGTCGACCGGATCGTCGACCACGTCACCGCGTTGTGATCTGCTCATTGAGAGGTTCTGAGGTACCCTTTGCACCTCGAATCCTCAACCAGGGAACATATGAAACTCGAAGATGTCATAGACCAGATCGGCAACAGGTTCGCGACGGTGGTCGTCTCCTCACGTCGTGCCCGTCAGATCAACAGCTACTTCCACCAGTTGGGTGTGGGCTACGGCGAGTTCGTGCCGCCGCAAGTGCACTCACTGTCCCGCAAGCCCCTGACGATCGCCATGGAGGAGATCGCCGAAGGCAAAGTCGCGGTCGAGACAGTCGAGGCATAGATGCTGGGCGGTCGGCGGGTCCTTCTCGTCGTCACCGGGGGTGTAGCCGCCTACAAATCCGCCTACCTCGCCCGACGTCTAGTCGAGGAGGGGGCCGAGGTCCGGGTGATCCTCAGTGAGTCGGCGCGCGAGTTCATCGGCCCGCAGACCTTCGCCGCCATAACCGGCAGCCAGCCCCATGAGTCTCTCTTCGGGGAGGACTCGGTCTCACCCCACACCGAACTGGGCCGCTGGGCGGAGCTGATCGTGGTGGCACCGGCCACCGCCGCCACCATGGCCCGCATCGCCCACGGGCTGTCCACCGACCTGGTGTCGGCGACCCTCCTCGCCTCGATGGCCCCGGTGCTCATCGCACCCGCGATGCATACCGAGATGTGGGAGCACCCTGCTACCCAGCGAAACATCTCGACCCTGAAGCGAGACGGTTATCACTTCATCGGTCCCGAGATGGGAGCCTTGGCCGGAGGTGACACCGGTATGGGCCGGGTGTCCGATCCCGACGACATCCTCGAGACGATCCAGCGGCTCATGTCGCCCTCGGGGGAGTCGATGCGTCTTCTGGTGACAGCCGGCGGCACCCGGGAGCCTCTCGATCCGGTGCGTTACCTGGGCAACCGCTCCTCAGGCAAGATGGGCCATGCCGTTGCCAACGAAGGGGCACGCCGGGGCATGGCGGTGACACTGGTCACCACCTCGGACCAGCCCGTCCTGTCATCGGTCAAGGTGGTGGCGGTGGAGACGGCCGAGGAGATGCTCGACGCCGTGACCGGGATCGAGACCGACATCGCGGTGATGACCGCGGCGGTGGCCGACTTCCGCCCGGCCGCACCCAGCGCCACCAAGATCGCCCGGTCCGAGGGTCTCGACTCGATCGATCTCGAGCCCAGCCCCGACATCCTGGCCTCCGTGGTCAGCCGGGAGCCCGCTCCATACGTGGTCGGGTTCGCTGCGGAGACCGGCGATGTGAGGCGTGCTGTCGAGAAGGCGAGGCAAAAGAACGTCGATATGTTGGTCTACAACGACGTCACCGAGCCGGGCTCTGGCTTTGGCAGCGATACCAACAGGGTCGTGGTCATCAACCGTGAGGGGGCAGCTGAGGAGTGGCCGACGATGGGCAAGGATGAGGTCGCCGCCCGCTTGATCGACCGCATCATGGATGAAGTCGCCGCCAGGGGTTAATCTCGCTGCCGGATGCGCACCTCTTTCTTCACATCAGAGTCGGTGACCGAAGGCCATCCCGACAAGGTCGCCGATGCGATCTCCGACTCGGTCCTCGACGCTGCGTTGCGGCTGAACCCGTTGGCCCGGGTGGCATGTGAGACATTCGTGACCACCAGATTGGCCGTGGTCGGGGGGGAGGTCCGGCTCGGGGCCGATCTCGACGTCGATGCCATCGTGAGGGAGACGGTGGAGCGCATCGGTTACGACGGGTTCGACCCCGACTTCTCCGCCTCGTCGCTCCAGGTGGAGAATCACGTCCACGAGCAGAGCCCAGACATCGCCGAAGGTGTCGATCGTGAGCTCGGTGCCGGTGACCAGGGTCTGATGTTCGGGTTCGCGGTGACCGAGACCGACGCACTCATGCCATTGCCCATCCAGTTGGCCCACCGTCTGGCCGAGCGCCTCTCCGAGGTGCGCAAGAAGGGCCAGCTCGGCTATCTACGACCTGACGGGAAGACCCAGGTCATGGTGCGCTACGACGACGACCGCCCAGTGTCGGTGGAGAAGGTGCTCATCTCGACCCACCACGCCCCGGGTCAGGACCAGGCCGCCATGAAAGAAGAGGTCTACGGCGCGGTCATCGAGGAGGTGATCCCACCCGATCTCCTCTCGTCGAGCATCGAGTTCATCTTCAACCCGAGCGGCCGTTTCGAGATCGGCGGCCCGGTGGCGGATACCGGTCTCACCGGTAGGAAGATCATCGTCGACACCTATGGGGGCTACGCCCGGCACGGCGGCGGCGCGTTCTCCGGGAAGGATGCCACCAAAGTCGACCGTTCCGCGGCATACGCGGCGCGATGGGCCGCCAAGAACCTGGTCGCCGCGGGTTTGGCGGATCGTCTAGAGATCCAGCTCGCCTACGCGATCGGCCAGCCCGATCCCTTCTCCATTCACGTCGATACCTTCGGGACCGAGAAGCTGGACCCCACCGCCATCGAGAACGTGGTCAAGGAGGTCTTCGATTTCAGACCGGCCCGGATCATCGACAGACTGGGCCTGACCCAACCCGTCTTCTCCGCCACCGCCGCCTACGGCCACTTCGGACGTCCCGAGTTCAGCTGGGAACAGCTCGATCGCGTCGATGACATCAAATCAGCGGCAGGGGTGTGAACCGGGCTGCCCGAGTCGTCCCCGATGTCGCCTCCTTCTCGGTCGACGACGGATTCTGGTATTCGATCCCTGATCACCTCGAGTCCGACGTCGAAGTCGGTTCCATCGTCCGGGTCCCCTTGTCGGGGCGCCGGGTGCGTGGTTGGGTGGTGCAGATGGTCGACGAGCGAGAGGGCAAGCTCAAGGAGGTGGCCGGCGTCTCCGGATCGGGCCCGGTCTTCGACAATGCCCTGCTCCAGGGTCTGCATTGGGCGGCCCGCCACTACGTCGCCCCCGTCGCCACTCTCCTCGGCCGGGCCACCCCGCCCAATCTGCCCCGATCCATCCCCGGGGGCCCGGAGCTACCCGACGTCAGCGAGCCACCGCATGCCCTCTCCGCGGTGGCGGAGCGCACCGCCCGCGGCCGCACCGCACCGGTCACCGCATTGGTGGGCAACTGGCACGTTCTCGACTGGCTCGGGGCTCTCCGTGCTGTGCTCGACGAAGGGAGGTCGGTGCTGGTGGTGGCGGCCTCGGCGGCGGAGGTGGAGCGACTAGGGGCGGCCGCAGCCGGGGTGTGGGGAGAAAGTGCCGTGACGGTATCCGGGGAGGACGATGCCTCCGACACCGCGGCGTGGGAGATGGCCCAGTCACCGCCCCGAGTTGTGATCGGAACTCCCAAGACCGCGGCCTGGCAGGTGGGGCGTCTCGGTCTCGGCATCGTCCTCGAGGAGAGCCGTCGTGCCATGAAGGACCGGCAGACCCCCACCATCCACGTCCGTGACCTGATGCGCACCCGAAGCAAGCTGGAGAGCTTCAACCTGGTGTTCTTCGGCCCCACTCCTGGCGTCGAGTTGCTCGCCGAGGGTGCCGAAGTGGTCAGGTCGGGAAACCGGGCGTGGTCCCTCGTCGAGGTGGTCGACCGCTCCGAGGAGAAGCCGGGCTCGGGGTTTCTCTCCAGCCGGACCATCGCTGCCATCGATGCCACCGCCGAGGCGGGGAAACGTGTCTTCGTCTTCACCCACCGCCGGGTGGGGTCGGCTTCGCTCCGGTGCACCAAGTGCCGGACTCTGCGGGCGTGCTCGAAGTGTGAAACACGGTTGGGGCGGGTGGACGAGTGCCCCAAGTGTGGGACGGCAGCGGGGGACTGCCCGGTGTGCGGTGGGTCCGAGTTCGAGGAGATGGGCACCATCCCAGAGCGTCTGGTGGCCGAGATCAATCGCCGCGTCGGCCCGGGCTTCGCCACCACCCATCCCGGCGACGCTCCCGTCACGGTGGGTACCGAACGCGATTTGGCCGGTCTCGAGGAGGTGACCCTGGCGGTGGCAGCCGACGTGGATGGGATGCTCTTGGGTATCGGCTACCGCACTGCCGAGGAGGCGCTGCGACAACTGGCCCGTCTCGCTTCTGTGGTCAGCTCACGGCGTGGCTCGCGGCTGATGCTCCAGACCAGCCATCCGGAGTCGCCTTTGGTCACCACTCTGCGTCGTGGCGACCCGATTCCCTATCTGGAGAGGGTTCTCATACAGCGGGCTCGTGACGGCGCGCCCCCGTCGGTTGAGATGATCGCCCTGGAGGTCAGGGGAGAGGTCCCGGAGACGCTTGGCGACGACCTCGCCGGCCTCGACCGAGGTGCGATGGCGATGGGGCCGATGGAGGTGGACGACGGGGTCCGCTGGCTGGTCACCGGAAAGCTGGGCAAGACCCGTCTGGAGCTACGCAAGATGGTGGGTCGCTGGAGGGACAAGGGAGCGACGGTGCGAGTCGACGTGGATCCCATCGACGTGTAGGGAATGCGGCTGTCGGTCATCGCGTGGAGCGTCAGCCGCTACCTCATCGGATGTACCCGCCGAACCCCACCGGCCCGACGGTGAACATCAACACCACTGTCGCAGCACCGACAATGCCTCTTCGCTAGATGTCCCATAGATCATGGACACGATGGGATGACGCATTACAGAGCACCTTTCTCAGGAGGTGGTGGTTTACCAACGAGGCTTCCGACCTCACGCCCACCGTGTCCGAGCGTCGGCACGGACACTGCGATTGCGAGTGCGGCCAGTCCGCTGAGCACACCGGTCCCCAGCGCCAGCCGGCTGCCCACGGCGAGAAGCACCCCGTAGACGAGCAATCTGATGATCGATATGCGCGTGAGTGTTGGCTGGCTCGACCCTCCGGCCAGGAGGAGCGCAACCCCGACACCAGCCATGATCACACCGGCCAGGTTTCCGCCCGGTGTGGTGACGGCGCCTGCAACCGCCATCCCGCCGCCCAATGACACAAGACGGCCGGCATCGTCTCCGCCGGCCAGGACAGTCACCGGCACCGCGGCGACGAGCGCGCCGATGGCGACTCCCTGGCGCATGGAAGCCGCGGTGAACCCCCCGTCGGGAGCAATGAAAGTGACGAAGAAGAACGTCCCGATTGCCGCGACCACACCAATCACCGCGACCAGGTCAACCCAGGTCTTCGAGCGGTCCACTTCTGACTGATCCGAGGCTGTCTCGTTCACGAGAGCACGATATCGCTCACCACACCGCCCAACACCTTGTCCGGGGTCGTTTGTATCGTTGGGATCGATGCGGTTTCTCGCCATCTTCGTCGTCGTGGCCATCGCCGAGATGACCACCTTCTTCTGGGTCCAAACGAGGATCGGGTTGGCCTGGGCGCTTGGACTTGCCCTCGCCACCGCGCTGATCGGCTCGTTCTTGGTGCGTCGCGCCGGAGTCTCGGTCATCCGCCGCTTCAAGGAAAAGGCGGGTCAGGCGGTGCTTCCCGGTCGCGAGCTAAGTGAAGGTGCTGCCATCCTCGTCGCCGGTGCATTTCTGATCTCACCCGGTTTCATCACCGATGTGCTCGGGTTTGTGCTGTTGATCCCGGCGGTGCGCCACTGGATACACCGCATCATCTCGAGACGGTTCTCGGGAGCGATGACTGTCTTCGCCGCCAACCGTGGCAAACTGCATCGGGACCGGTCGGGCGCAACCGGACCTGGGGATGGTTGGGGAGATGACATCATCGACATCGACCCCAACGGCCTGGAATAGGGTCTTCCCGCAGCCGGCCGTCTCCACATCGACACGATCTACCCTGTCCCGCCGACTCCCATGGCTATCTACCCGATCCGCATTTTTGGCGACCCGGTGCTTCGTCTCGAGACGAAACCGATCGCCGACATCGACTCCGCAGTGCTCACGCTGGCCAATGACATGATCGAGACCATGTACGACGCTCCCGGCGTTGGGCTCGCCGCCAACCAGATCGGGATCGCCCGTCGGATCGCAGTCTTCGACGCTCAGGACGAGCTGGGCCCGCGGGTGATGATCAACCCAGAGGTCATGGAGACCGCCGGGGAGGTCGAGCTCGAGGAGGGATGTCTCTCGGTGCCTGGCTACTGGTGGGAGATAACCCGGCCGGCGTTCGCCCGAGTGAAGGCCCTCGATCTCGATGGGAACGAAGTCGAGTATGCCGGAGACGGTCTGCTGGGACGTGTCCTCCAACACGAGACGGACCACCTGCTCGGGGGTCTGCTCATCGATCGTCTCGGCAGACCTGAGCGGAGGAAAGCACTGCGCGACCTCCGCGACAACGCCCTCGGGTTGACCTGATGGCCCGGGTGGTGTTCCTGGGAACCCCCGAGGCGGCGGTGCCCACCCTCGAACAACTCCATCGCCAACATGAGCTGAGCCTGGTCGTCACCCAGCCCGACCGTCCCAAGGGACGCTCGAAGCGGCCGGTCCCCCCTCCGGTGAAGGTGGCGGCAGCCAAGCTAGGGCTCGATATCGCCCAGCCCGAGAGTCGCGCCGGGTTGGCGACGACCGTCGGTGACCACGGCCCGTTCGATGTCGGAGTGGTGGTGGCCTACGGGCGCATCATCCGACCCGAGGTGCTCGCCCTTCCCGAACACGGCATGCTCAACGTCCATTTCAGCCTGCTACCCCGCTGGCGGGGCGCCGCCCCGGTGGCTCGGGCGATCATGGCCGGCGACCCGATGACCGGGGTCACACTCTTGAAACTCGATGAGGGCCTCGACACCGGTCCCGTCCTCACCGCTCAGGCGGTGGACATCCTCGAAGGTGAGACCGGTGGGGAGCTGACCGCGAGGCTCGCCGATCTCGGAGCACGACTCCTCTCCGACGTGATCGGCCAGTACCTCGATGGCGCTCTCCAGCCGGTGAGCCAGACCGACGAGGGACTCACTTACGCGGACAAGATCACCGCCGAGGACCGCCCCATTTCGGTCGACGCCGAGGTGGCAACGGTGATCGACCAAGTGCGGGGTCTGGCACCCTCACCGGCCGCAACCCTGGCGATCGACGGGCAACCTCACAAGATCCTCGGGGTGAGAGCAGCCACTACCCACCCTGAGTCGGGGACGTGG
>Ga0256867_10000363_pt1 | contig 17807 bp, 11 predicted proteins | sample RVTome_15_FD_185939 | JGI IMG/M metagenome (GOLD analysis project Ga0256867, IMG submission 185939) | Soil microbial communities from uranium-contaminated site in the Upper Colorado River Basin, Wyoming, United States - RVT150D86 (HiSeq) ... | reverse complement strand
GTCGAGAGCCAGGGCGCGATCCGTCAGCTCCACCCCGCGTTCCAGCAGTGCCGACGCCGGAAGCATCGGCTGCTTCCAGCCCCAGTCGATCAGGAGCGAATAGGCATACCCCTGCCGCGCGAGCGCTGCCACATAGGACGGATCGAGCTCATGGGCATGCTGGTATCGCAGCGCCGCTTGGGCAACCGCGGCGGGGTCGCGCAGCTTGAGCAGCTGGTTGCCGTGGAGAAACGCTTCGAAGGCGGCTGGGTTCGCGGGGAATCCCGCCGCGAGCGCCAGCCGCTCCCCGGGAGAGACGCTCACCTTGAGAGCGCGGAGAACTCCTTCTGCGAGATCGCGGCTCAGCCCGCGCAGCTCGTCGGGATAGAACGGACGCGATTCCGACCACACGATGCGATCGTTGCCCGTTCGCCGCAGTTGGGCCTCGAACCGCGACTCGGAAGGGCCGGCGCGAACTCCGACCTCCAGGCTGTACCGCGCCGCGGCATGGGAGCCTCGTGCCCGACTCGGCACCGCCGACGCGATGCGGACGCGTCCCAGCGCGCTCAGCCGCGACCCGACTTCGTCCAGGATCCCCCGTACCAGCTCGGCGGTCGCTGAATCAGCCGGCTCCGAAGCGGATGGCGTCAGGTAAAGGGTCGGGGTGGGCGCGACCGTCTCCCTGCGGGCCGGCCCTTGCAGCGCGAAGCCGAAGAGCAGGACCGTCACCACGGCGATTCCGGCTCCGATCAGTCGGCGCCGCCTGACCCGTCCCGCGACGGCCGACCGCTCCAGCGCGGCAAGCATTTCCCCGGCATCGGCGAACCGGGTGCCGGGATCCTTTGAGAGGGCGCGATCGACGACAGTAGCCAGCGGCGCGGGAATGCCGCGCCGGCCCAGGAGGCGAGGCGGCGGATCGATCCCGAGGAGACGGCGCAGGATCTCCTGAGAAGCCTCCCCTGGAAACGGTTCTTCGCCGGTGAGCATGTGGTAGAGCAGGGCCCCGAGCGACCATACGTCGGTCCGCGCGTCGACTGCCTGCCCGCGGGCCTGTTCCGGGCTCATGTACGGTAGTGTGCCGCGCGCGCCCGCCTCGCCCTGGACGCTGCCGGCAAGCTTGGCGATGCCGAAATCGAACAGCTTGACCAGCCCCGAGGCAGTCACGAACACGTTCGCCGGCGTGACATCACAGTGCACGATCCCGGCTTCGTGCGCAGCGGAGAGACCGCGGGCGACCTGCGTGGCTACCTCGAGTGCCTCGTCGGTCTTGAGGACACCGCGCCCCAGCCGATGGCGCAGCGTCTCGCCCTCGTATCGTGCCATCGCGATGAAGCGGCGGCCGTCACCGGTCTCACCGACCTGGTAGATCGTGGCGACGTTGGGATGGTCGAGCGCGGAAGCGGCCTGCGCCTCCGCGAGCAGCCGTGGCGCCTCATCGGATGCTCGTCCCCAGCGGGTGGGAACGAACTTGAGCGCCGCGATCCGGCCGAGCCGGAGATCCCGGCCGGCGTAGACGACGCCCATGCCGCCGCGACCCAGCTCGCCCAGGATCCTGAAGTCGCCGACGGTGTCGCCCGGAGCGAGGTCCGGTTCATCGGTGGCCGCGCCCTCCAACGCCGCTGCCACCGTGTCGATACCCTGATCGAGGAGGTCACCGGTCTCGGCGTCCGCGGCGAGCATGCGCAGCAAGGTTGCAAGAATCTCCTGATCGTCCCCGGCCTCCCGGACCACAAGGGCGTCGCGGGCTCCAGGCGGAGCCTCGAGCGCGCGCTCGAAGATCTCGACCGCGCGTTCCCATCGGGCGGGATCGAGCGGCGTGTGTTCGGGCCTGGGATGCGGGCGGTTCACGGCGCACCGGCGATCTTCGCATCGGCCAGGTGCTGCCTGTAGGCCTCGGCTTCCGCGGGGCGGCCCCATCCTATGTAGAGGTCGATGATCTGCCGCAGAGTCTCGCGCCGTTCCAGCGAATCGGCAGGGACATTCGCGGCCTCCGCCGCCTGGTGGGTCGTCACCAGCATATCCTCCGCTTCTCGATGGCGACGCAGGGATCCGAGACAGGCGGCCAGGTTGGTCCGCGTGATGAGCCGCCGACGCTGAGCCAGCGCCACGCCGTTGGCCTCGTACACGGCGTCGGCGCGGCGGAGCGCCGCCTCCGCGCCTGCGCAATCGCCCTTCTTCCGAAGGACGATCCCGAGCATGCGGAGGTCCGTGGCGACGTCGAGGCTGTTCTCGCCGTAGGTCTTCCGGTCGATATCCAGCGAGATCACGTAGAGCGATTCCGCGTCGACCAGGGAGCCTCTCTGCTCGAGCACCCTGGCCAGGTTGTACGCGGCCAGCCCCACACGATGATGCCCGGGCCCGAAGACGCGCTGGAAGATGCCGAGCGACTCTCGCAGAAACCCCTCCGCTTCGTCGAGCTGGTCGAGGAGTCGCAGGGCGTTCCCCAGATTGCTCAGCACCAGGGCGATGGAGGGGTGATCCGCGGGCAATCCGACGCGTCTGAGGCGGAGCGTTTCGCGGAGTTCCCGGACGGCGTCGAGCCGGTTCCCCATGGCCTCGTAGAGGACGCCGAGGTTGTTGTGCGTCGTGTGCACGAGCTGGCTGGTGTCCGCGAACAGCCGGCGGCGCCGGGCCAGCACTTCCCGGTGCAGGCGCAGCGCGTCCTCGAAGCGGTCCTCCGCGGACGCCGCCGTCGCCATGTTGTTCAGGGCGAACAGCACCAGCGTGTCGTCCGGGGCGAGGATCCGCTCGAAGATCTCCCGCGATTCGCCGTGCGCGGTCCAGGCCGCCTCGTACTGTTTGCGCTCGTACTGCAGATGCCCGAGGGCGCTCAGCGCCTCGCCCGCCGCGCGGCTCCGGGGCTCTCCTGAGGCGCGGTGCAGCGCCACCGCGCGGGTCAGCAGGGTGAGCGCCTCGTCGAATCGGCCCTGTTCCCGGTAGACGTCGCCCAGGGTGCGGAGGAGCTCCGCCTGGATGTCCGCCTGTTCGGAGAGAGAGTCGACCCGCGCGACCGCCCGCGACATCAGCGCGCTCATCGAGAACGCATCTCCCCGCGCGACGCTGGGGTACGCGTCGCCCAGGAGCCGCTGCAGGAACCGGGTCGTCGTGCGCGCCTTGGTTGCCTCCGCCTGTGCCCGATCTCGTTCCCCTGTGATTCGGCGGGTGTGGAAGCCCGCGAAGGCCGCAACCAGCACCAGGCCGACGACGGTCGCGGTAACTCCGGCCCGATGTCGCCTCCCGAACTTCCGCAGCCGGTACCCGAGCGTGTTCGGGGTGGCCCGGATGGGGAGCCCGCGCTGGTGCCGTTCCAGGTCGTCCACCAGCTCCTGCGCGGACTGGTAACGCAGCGACGGCTTCTTCTCCAGCGCCTTGAGCACGATCCGGTCGAGGTCGCCCTCGAGACGCCGCCGCAGCCGCTCGGGGGTCGTCGCGCGCGCGGCGGCACGATCGGCCGTGGTGGCGCCCTGTGGCCGCGCGCGCTCGCCGGTGATCGCGGCCGTGCTGGCTCGCGTGGGGTCCGTATCGAGGATGGCCCGCACCGGCCCGAGCGGTCCAGGCTCCGGCGTAAATGCCCGGCGGCCGGTCAGCAGCTCGAACAGCACGAGGCCCAGCGCGAAGACGTCCGAGGCGGCGGTGACCGGCTCCCCGACGATCTGCTCGGGGCTGGCATACTCGGGGGTGAGTGCCCGGACCGTGCTCTCCGATGCCCGTCCCGGATCTTTCGGATCCTCGAGGACCTTGGCGATGCCGAAATCGAGCAGCTTGACCTGCCCGTCCGAGGTCACGAACACGTTGCCGGGCTTGAGGTCCCGGTGGACCACGAGGTGCTGGTGGGCGTACTGGACCGCCTGGCACACCATGCCGAACAGTCTGAGGCGCTCGTCGATGCTCAGCCGCCGCCGATCGCAATAGTCGTCGATTCGCTCGCCTTCCACGTACTCCATGGCGAAGTACGGCTCTCCCGATTCGGTAAAGCCGCCGTCGTGCAGCTGCGCGATATGCGGGTGCACCAGGCCAGCAAGGATGCGCCGCTCGCGCAGGAAGCGACCCATGACCGCCGCCGTGGCCCGGCCCGTCGGCAGGCACTTGAGCGCCACCACCTGCCGGAGCTCGGGGTCGTCCCGCTCGGCGAGGTAGACCACCCCCATCCCTCCCTGGCCTAACACGCGGAGCAGCCGGTACGGACCGACGCGCCGGTCCGGACCCGGCTCCGCCGCCGGGATGTGCTCGTCCGGAGGGGTAACCAGGGGGGCAACTCCTTCGAGGCCGCGGTCGAGGACCTGCTGACTCGCCTCGTCGCTCGCGAGCATGCGCTGGACCAGCGCGTGCACTTCCGGTGCGGCCAGGGCAACGAGGGCGAGCTCGGCGCCGCGTGCCTGAGGCGTCAGCTCAGACAGGCGGTCGAAGAGCGAGGCGGCCCGGGCCCAATGCTCCGGGTCCAGCGGGGCAGGTCGGTCCATGCAGGCGTCGTCTGAGGAAAGCAGGGTCGCCGTCGGCGCCGGAGGCCCACGGTCGGTCCGAATCTATCTCTCGGACGCGTCCTCGCCAGGGGACGGGGCCACCCGGTGCGGAGATGAAATTGTTTTCAGGTAACGGCCTGGACGAGCCAGGCCCGCGCGGTGCGCCAGTCGCGCTTGACTGTTGCCGTCGAGAGCTGAAGCGCCGCCGCCGTTTCCTCGACGTCCAGTCCGCCGAAGAACCGGCACTCCACGACCGCGGCGCGGCGCGGGTCGACCCGCTCGAGCTCCTCGAGAGCGCGATGCAGGTCCAGGAGCTGGGCGGCCTGGATGGGCCCGCCCTGAAGGTCTTCGTCGAGAGTCACGGAGATGTCCCGGCCGCCACGCTTCAACGCCGTCCGGCGCCGCGACGCGTCGATCAGCACCTGCCGCATCGCCCGGGCCAGCAGGAGCTTCAGGTGCAGCCGGTCGTTCGCCGGGATGCCGGAGGGCAGCAGCTTGAGATACGCCTCGTGGACAAGGGCCGTCGTCGTGAGCGTGTTGTCCTTACCGCGACGCACCCGGCGCGCGATGCGGCGGAGCTCCTCGTAGACGATCGTGAACAGGGCATCAATCGCGGCCTTGTCGCCGGCGCGGGCGCCGCGCAGCAGGGCCGTGACGGGCTCGTCCGCACCATCCCGGGGATCGCGTGTGCCTGGGTGCATGAGGCTCGCCGCCTGGGAGGAAGCTCCCGGAAGAAGATAGCGGGAACCGGTTCATCCGCATGTGCCTACCAGCCGTCCAGGATCGCCAGCAGGATGATCACGATCAGGGAAAGGATGCCGCCAAGGACCAGGAGCCGGCGTCCCGTGTCTTTTGCGGGCGGCGGGGGCGTCGCCTGCCTTACCAGGCCGGGAGAGCGGAGGGCCCGGGTGACCGCCGGCACGTTGCCCGCCTCCTCCAGCCCGACCGGCGGCGGCAGCCCGTCCAGCGCCTGAGCCATCTCCTCGACGGATTCGTACCGGGTGCGGGGCTTCCGCGCCAGGGCACGCTCGAGGATCTCGTCCAGCTCTCGCGGCAGCTCCGGGCGAGCCTCCGACACCCGTGGCGTCGACTCCGTGAGCTTCCGCTGGATTGTCTCCCCGACCGTCCCGGCGAAGAACGGCGGAGAACCGGTGAGCATCTCGAAGAGCACGCACCCCAGAGAGTACTGGTCGGCCCGGTGGTCGACCTTCTCCCGCTCGGCCTGCTCGGGCGCCATGTAGGCGGGTGTTCCGACCGTAAACCGCGTCTTGGAGTCGTTCTCGTCGTCTTCGATCGCGCTCGCCACGCCGAAGTCGGACAGCACCGCCAGGCCCGCCGACAGCAGGATGTTCTCCGGCTTGACGTCGCGATGGATGATGCCGTTTTCGTGCGCGTACTGGAGCGCCGCGGCGATCTGCTGCGTGATGCCGATCGCCTCTTCGAAGGACAGCCGGTCGCCGGCCGAGAGCCGTTCCCGCAACGACTCGCCCTCGATGTGGGGCATGATGTAGTAGAGCAGGCCCTCGTTTGCCCCGCTGTCGAGGAGCGGCAGGATGTGCGGATGCTGCAACTTGGCGGTGATCTGGATCTCGCGCAGAAATCGCTCCGCCGAGCTCGCGGTCGTGATCTCGGGCTGCACCAGCTTGACCGCCACGGGCCGGTCGTGGCGGAGGTCCTTGGCGAGGTACACGACCGACATGCCCCCGCGGCCGATCTCTTTCTTGAGCGTGTAGTGCTCCTCGAGCATCGAGGAGAGCCGCTCCAGGACCGGCCGTTCCCTCTTGGTGCCCTTGGCGCTCACGGAGCGGGCGCCTCCTGGACCTCTACCGCCTCGATGCCCTCGCCCATCGCGTCCTTCAGGTCCTGGGCCAGGGTGTCCGGCAGGACTTTTTTCTTGGTGCGCCCGCGGTACACGGCCACTTCGCCGCCGTCTTCGGCCGACGATCCTTCGAAGCGCCATTCCTTCATGTGCCGGCTGAGCACCGGCTCGGCGCGTGCGCGTCGCTCCTCCAGGACCTTGGCGGGAGCCTTCACCCGGATGCGGACCCAGCGTTTGCTCTTGTCGCCGGGAGAGCTGTCGGCGATCTCCGCCGCGAGGTTGCGGCGCCGCTTGTCGGCCCGCTGCACCAGCACGCCGAGCTGCTCGGGCGACATCGACTTGAGCAGCAGCGAATCGATCTGCGAGACCACGGCTGCGGAGCCCTCCTCGGGCGCCCGCAGCGCTTCGATGCGCGCCGCGGCCTGGGGAGCGCCGAGCCCCGGCGGCATCCGGCCGATGTCTCCCATCCAGAGGGCCAGGTTGATCGCATTGTAGAACGCGGAAAGCACCATGGCGATCCCGAGGCCCTGTACGCCGCACGCCAGCCCCACGCCGATCGCCACGAAGACATGCACGGCGTCCTTCGTGTCCTGGAGCCGGTTGCGGAACGCGATCGCGCCGACGATGCCGCCGAGGCTGAATGCCAGCGCGATGCTGGTCTTCACCAGAATGACCACGCCCGCCACCACGATCGGCAGAATCACCAGCGTGTGCATGAGGCTCTGCTGATAGCCGCGCTGCCGCCGGGTGAGCATGTACACCCAGGCGACCGGCGACATGAGCAGGAACGCGGCGAGCATGCCGAGAAACGCCTCTCCCGGCCCGCTCGGCAGCGTGACGGAGGGAAAATCCTGGGTGAGAATCTGACCGACCCCGCCGTCGGGAGGCGCCGCCTCCGGCCGCGCGAGCAGGAAGGGGAAGCTCCGGTCCACCAGCATCGCGATCGCGAGCAGGATGAGGTAATAGGCCGCGAGCACGACGACCGGCTTCCCGGCCAGCCAGCTCAGCGGCTTCCACTCGCGGCTCTCTGCGGGCATAGACAAGGCTTCCGCCCTCCCGGGGCAGCGATTCCAGGACGCTTCCCAACCGCCGTGACGCGCGCGGTGGCTGGAGTCTGTACAGTGGGACGGGTCAGGCGCCACGAAATCGCACGGGAGGGTCCGGGACTGACGTTATTTCGTCCTGGTCCGCGGCTCAGGCCTCGTCCGGCCACCGCCGCAGCAGGCGGAGCCGGGCGACTCCGCTTCCGGTCGCGAGCGTTTCGGCCAGGTCCGCCGCGAACCCGCCGAGCAGCTCGTGCTCGGTGGGCAGCATCACCCGGAGCTCGTTGCCCCGGCGCGACCGTCCGGTTCGCCGGGGCTCCAGGAGCGTCATCCCCAGTGCGGCGCGGCGCGCCCGGCCGTACTCGCGCACCAGCAGCTCGATCCGGCCGCCCGGTGGCGCGTCCCCCGCCTCCAGCCGGACCGAGCGGGACTCGTGGCCGGCGAAATCGCGGAGCTCGGTTGCGAAGGTTCCGAGCACCTCCTGCTCGGCTGCGAGGCGGATGCGGCCCGACCAGCCCTGCCACAGGAGCCGAACGCTCGCCTCCACCCGGCCGGGGACGACCCGCTCGACCGACAGGGTCAGCTGGTCCCGGTCCACGAACCCATCCGCGCCGACCGGCTGCCCGGTGTCTTCGCCGATGTACCGGGACAGGAAGCGGAGCATTGCCGTCGCGATGTCGTGAAGCGGGGCCCCACCGCGCTCCGCCTCGTTGATCTCGTCTTCGAACCGGCGAGCGCCGGTCTCGAACTCGGCATCGGGCGAGAGCCCGTCTCGAAACAGGTGATACATCGCGCGGGCCGCGGCGGGAACCTCGAGCCGGCCGTCGGCCAGCCGTTCCCTCAGGTGCCCCGCGGCGATCCGTCCTGCTCGTTCCGGGTCGGCGCCCCAGGCGAGCTGCCCGAGCATGAGGAGGATCCGGCTCTGTGGCTGATGCTCCGCGATGGAGAGGTCGCCGAGGAGCGGCACGGCCTCGCCCCGGCCTTCGGCCAGCTCGCCCTTCGCCCAGGTGATCGCGTCTGCCACTGAGAGGTACCCTCGGGCGATGCCTTCGCGAAGGGCGTCGGCCGTTTCCGTGATACTCTCGAAGCGCATGGGGGGGAAGATAGCGCCGGCGGCCGGGGCGGAAAGCGAAGCGGCCGGAACCGTTTCCGGTTCCGGCCGTCTCGTTCAGACACTTCGGAAAACCGCTAGTTTACAGCGGCGTGCAGGGTACGTCCAGGCCGCGCGCGTCACACTCACCGGCCGGGACCAGCATGTTGGGGTGGTGGGAATCGCCGGGACGGTCGATCGGCAGATCGGTCAGCCGGTTGTAACGCCGCGCGTCGATCCACCGGGTGCCCTGCTCCCACATCAGGGAATAGACCCGGTTGTACAGCAGCTCGGTGACGAAGTCCGCGTCTGAGCTGCCCGCGGTGAGCGCCGTCGCGGCCAGGCCGCCGGCGTGATCCCGGACCAGATCGAGGTCGGCGATCGCCCCCGCCTTGTCGCCGTTGTTCCAGCGGATTTCGGCGCGGAGCAACAGCAGCTCCTCGTTCCGGATCCAGGCGATGTCCGTTCCCAGGTCCACCGTGTTGGGATCGCCGGCCAGGTTGAACATCGTGGGCTTGTGGGTGCCCTCGAGGTCGTTCAGGGGCCGGGGATCCGGAGCCTCGGTGACCTTGGACGTGAGCCGAAGGTCCGGCTCGCCGCCGCCTTGGAGCTGTGCGCCCGTCACGATCGACGGATGCACCCAGTACCGGTTGGAGGTGATGTTCTCCGACACCGGGTTCCGGGGCTCGCCCGCCGCGGTGGAATAGGAGTAATACACCCCGGTGGCCAGGGAGCCCGGAAGCCCCGCCGTGGTGACGAACGAGGCGTCCATTGCGGTCGAGGCCTGCGCCCAGCACGAGGCGCAGGAGAGGAACGTGGCGCGGTGGACCAGCACCTTGGCCGCCAGCGCACGGTTGAACTGAGCAAACGTCGCGGGCGTGGTGAACCCGGTGTAGCCGGGTGCCACGGTGAAGGGGAAGGCCGCGCTGCCCGCCTGCAGATCGGCGAGTGCCTCGTCGAGCAGGGCGCTCACCGCCGTCTCCGCCGCGTCGAACGACACGAACGGCGCCGGCGGCTCCGTGATCGGCTTGTCGACGTCGATCGGCATGCCGAGCGGGCCGGTGCGGATCGCGATCCGGTGCATGTGCCAGGCCTTGATCGTCTTGGCGAATCCGGCCGAAGCTCTGCCTTCTTCCGCGCTGATGCCGGAGGCCACGGGGATCGCCGCCAGATAGGCGTTGATGGTGCGGATGGCGCTGTATCCCCCGAACCAGATGCCTCCGGCCCGGCCACCCGCTTCCTGCGGTCCCCGGATCTCTTCGCCGGTTTCCCGCGGGTCGTTCCCCAGCAGGTTGTAGCCTTCCCGGCCGTAGATCCCCCATTGCTGGATGATCCCACCCACATCGTTCAGGGACTGCGAAAAGATGCCGGTGGCCGCTCGGGCGAGCACGGCCCGCGAGGGACTGCCGGTGAGCTCCTCGACCGTCGGCGCATTCGTGTTGCCGATATCGAAATCGTTGCAGGCGCCCAGGACCAGCACGGCGCCCAGCGCCGCGGCAAGCATCCGCCGCGGCGACCGCTTGATTGAGGTCGTGTTAGGCGTAGGCATTAGAACCCCACTCCGATGCTGAAGAAGATGCTGCGGCTGGGCGGATATGGAGCCACGTCGAGGTTGTTGCGGATGGCCGCGGCGCCGATGTTGGCGACTTCGGGATCCAGGCCGGGATACTTCTGGAAGCTGAACAGGTTCCGGCCGCTCAGGCTCAGCCGCACGTTGTCGACGCCCCAGCCCAGGGCCTGCGCCCATCGCTGGGGAAGATCCACGCCAAGGCTGACCTCGCGGACCTTGAGGAAGGTCGCGTCGAAAATGTAGCAGTTCATGGCGCCGCGGAGGTAGCACTCGAAGCGCGCTTCGTGCTCGGGGGTGCCGAAGTCCTTGGCGTTGGCGGCGTCGTCGTACAGGAAGGTGGTCAGGTCGATGACGTCACCGCCCTGCTGCCAGTCGAGCACAAGGCTGAAGTTGAACGACTTGTAGGTGATGTCGTTGACGAACCCGACCCTGAAGTCGGGCGCGCTGTTGCCGATCTGGACGTTGGTAGCGCTCAGCGTGCCGTCGGCCTCGAGCCGCCGGCCGATGATCTGGGTGAGCGGCTGGCCCTCCTCGATGAACGTCACGCCCAGACCGCCGAAGCCCGACAGGGGGGGCCGGAAGGCCGGCAGCCCGGCCAAGTCGACCACCTCGCTCTTGTAGGTGGTGAAGGTGCCTCGGGTCACCCACTGCAGGTTGCGGCCTTGCACCGGCGTGTAGCCCACCCCGACCTCGAAGCCGCGATTCTCGATCTCGCCGCCGTTGAAGAACTGGCTGGTGAAACCGGTCGAGGGCGCCGGGACCCGCTGGAGCAGCAGGTTGGTGGTGCTGCGCCGGAACCCGGTGAGGTCCCAGGTCAGGCGCCCGTTGAGCGCGCTGCCGTCAATGCCCGCTTCCCACTCCCTGAGGCGTTCCGGCTCGATGTCCGGGAACCCGGCCGCGCCCGCCACGGTAAACCCGTTGGCCTGGCCGAACTGCGGAGTGTTCAGGTTGGTGAACTTCTGGCCGAACAGCGGCTGGTTGCCGGTCTGGCCGTATGCCACCCGGAGCTTGACCTCGCTGTCGGTCCCGAGGAGGCCCATGAACCGGTAGGACCCGGAAAGCTTGGGGAACACGTAGTACTTGTCGATGTCCCCGTTGACGCTGCTCCGCTCGGCCCGGAGCCCGGCCTGCACCAGCAGCCGGTCGTCGAGCAGCCGCAGCTCTTCCTGGGCATACAGCGCGAAGGTCCGCTCCTGGGTGAGGGTCTCGAACGACGTCGTCGTGGTGCCCTGCCCGACGTTCTGCTGGCCGGGAATGAGGTTGGTCGTGCTCGCGCGGCCGACCTTGAGCTTCCGGTCTTCGAATTGCACCCCCGCGGACGTCGTGGCCGACCAGCCGCCCGGGCTGAACACGTGCACGCCGTTGAGGTTCCAGTTGTAGTACTTGCTGTTGCCGTTGCCCTCGATCGCGCTGCCGGGCTCGGCCTGATTGACCTCCCAGAACAGCTCGTTCGGGGTCCAGACGTTGTTGTTCTGGTCGAAGACGTCCACGCCGCCCGCGGCGACGAACTTGAAGCTGTGACGGTCGGCCTGGATCGGGTGCCAGACCGCGCTCAATCCGCCGGTGAACCGGTTGGTCTGCTCTTCGTTCCGGGCCAGCTCGGTGGTCTGGATCGGGTTCGACTGGATCCCATAGTCCGGCGTGGGGAAGGTCCCATCGGGGTTACGCGCGGTGAGATCCACGAAGCTCGGCGTGTAGGCCAGCGCGTAGCCGTGGCAGCCGAAGGTGTTGCAGTTGTTGTTCCAGCCGCGGGTATGCTCGGCCCGGTTGTAGACGGTGGTGACCTTCGCCTCGAACTTGGAACTCAGGGTCTGGTCGACGTTGACCCGGATGCCCTGGCGCGTGAAGCCGGTGTTGGGCTCGATGGCCTCGTCGCGCTTCCAGGTGCCCGAGATGAAGTACCGCGTGGTCTCGGAGCCGCCGCTCACGTCGGCCACGGTCTCGTGCGACAGCTTCCGCTGGCTGAAGACCTGGTCGTAGTGATCGAAGTAGGGATTGGGATTGGCGTCGAAGTACTTGGACACCTGCGCTCCGAATCGGTCCACCGCCTCGGCTTCCGTCCAGCGCCGGCCTTCCAGCTGGCGCATGGGCCGGAACGTCCCGAACCGCTGGGCGACGTTGATGCGGGGCCGGCCGGCCTGGCCGCGGATGGTGTTGATGACCACCACGCCGTTGGAGGCCTTGGACCCGTAGATGGACGACGCGGCCGCGCCCTTCAGGATCTCGATGCTCGCGATGTCGGCCGGATTGATGTCGGCCACCCGGTTGACCACATCGTCCTCGCCGGTGAACGCACCGGCGTTCACCGTGCTCTTGCCGCTGTTGATCTTGGCGTTGGAGTAGATCACCCCGTCGATCACGTAGAGCGGATCGAACCCACCGAGGATGGTGTTGTTGCCGCGGATCTGCATCTGGATGCCGCCGCCCGGCGCACCCGAGTTGGACTGCAGATTCACACCGGTCACCTTGCCGGTGAGCGCGTTCTCGAACGTGGGGGCGGAAACCTTGGCGATGTCCTCGCCGCTCACGTAGGCGATGGAGGTGGTGGCGCTGCGGCGCTCGACCGAGGTGGCCTGGCCGGTGACCACGACCTCGCTCAGCTTGAACACGTCCGGCTCCATCTGCACATCCTGGGTGGCCTGGTTGGCCGGGACGACCAGCTCCAGCCGGGCATGCCCGATGGACCGGAACATCAACCGGACCTCGCCCTGCGGCGCGCTGATGGTGTAGCGGCCCTCGGGATTGGTGCGGGCGGTCCGATACCGGAGCTGCCCGACCACGGTGACCTCAGCGTCGAGCGGCTGAGTGCCCCCCGCCCGGGTGACCCGGCCGGAGATCTGTCGGTCCTGAGCGGCTGCCAGATCGGGCGCCAGCAGCAACGCTGCCATCGCCAGGCCTGACCGCCAGAGAACGCGTGTGACCACAAGTCCTCCGCAAACAAGAAGGGTTGTACTGAGACCCACGGGAACACCGGCCGGTCCGCCTTCAGTGGCGTGGCCGGACCTGAACTGCACGCCCTCCGGCCGCGCGACCGCGGCCGAACGCGTCAGAATTCGACGACCGGAAAGGCCCTGCCTGCTGGGTGACCGTTGCGCATGAACCACGCCTGCCGACCCGGCGGCTAACCCTTATGGGCCGCCAACCAGACAAGGGCCCGGGGCGCCATCGTGTGCTTTTGACACGAGCCAAAGGCTCGCGCCGTGTCGAAAGCACAACCTGCCGGTGGGGGAGCGGGTTCAGAACGTAGCTAATATCATCCGGTCTCGGGGAGAAGCAAGGACCCGCCCCGAGACCGGAGGTTCAGGTGCCGCCTTTCCACATCGCGGCATCCAGGATCGACCAGAGGTGGATGATCCAGCCGAGCAGGAGGATCCAGAGCAAACCGGCCAGCACGAACATGATGACGGCCTTGATCGGCCGTCCCTGGATGAGCTGGCCCAGGCCGGGGATGAAGAAACTCGCCAGCGCCGCGATGACGTTACCCGTCGAGCCTTGGGCCATGCCGCCTCCGGAGTCGGGGTCGGGAGTCGCGTTTCTCGCCGGAGAAGATAAGCGCTCCCGGGTCGCCCGATGGCCGGTTCCCTGATATAGTCCCTCATGCTCGAGTCCATCCGCCGGTTCTTCCAGAAGGAGGTCGCGGAGCCGCCGGCGGAGTCTCCCGATGCGCTCCGGATCGCCGCCTGCGCGCTCCTGCTGGAGGTGGCGTACGCGGACGGGGAGTTTACCCCCGACGAGCGGGGCCGCATCGAAGATGCCCTCGGCCGGCACTTCGGTCTCGACGAGGCGCTGGCGCGGGAGCTCATCGCCCTGGCCGACCAGGAGCGCACCCGCTCCATCGACCATTTCCAGTTCACCCGGCTCATTCGCGACCGCTACGATCTCGGCCAGAAGGTGCTGCTCGCCGAGCTCATGTGGGGGGTTATCCTCGCGGATGGGAAGATCGCCGACCACGAGGGCTACCTGGTCCGGAAGATCGGGAGCCTGCTCGAGCTGCCGGCCGCATACCTGTCCGAGGCCAAACAACGGGTCAGGGGCGAGGAGTCCGGAGCCTGAGACCGGGAATCTGTCTCGCCGCGACCCTGTCCAGCATGGTGCTGCTGCCGTCCTGCGGGGATAATCCGGTGGACGGCACCGGGAACCGGGGGCCTACCGTCACGATCCTGAGCCCGCTTTCCGGGGCGACCTTTGCCGGCGGCGACGTGCTCGAGGTGCGGGCGACCGGCACCGACCCCGACCAGCGTCCCCTCCCCGCAGGTGCCCTGGAATGGTGGGCAGTTCTCCACCACGGAACGCATACCCATCCGTTTCTGCCGCCCGCCCCGGGGGCCACCGCCAGCCTCACGATTCCGAGGGTAGGTCATCTCGAGAGCGACATTTTCTATCGCATTTATGCTCGGGCGACGGATGCCGCGGGAGTCAGCGACACGGCGTTCGTCGACGTGGCGCCTCAGCTGATGTCGCTCACGCTGACTACCGTTCCCGCGGGCCTCCAGGTCACCCTGGATCACCAGCCGCGGACGACACCCCTCACGATCACTGGTGTCGTCGGGATGGAGCGCGTCATCGGGGCGCCGTCTCCCCAGCCGCATGCAGGGAACCAGTTCGAGTTTACCAAGTGGGCCCATGGCGGAAGTGCCCTGCAGACGTTGGTCATGCCGGCGACCGCGCTGGTGCTGACCGCGTCGTTCGCCGAGGCCGGCGTAGCCAACATCCCGCCTTCGGTCACGATCACCGCGCCGGCTGCCGGGTCGACCGTCACAGCCGGCACGACGGTCAGGCTCGAAGCCTCGGCGCAGGACGTCGACGGAACGGTGACGCGCGTAGAGTTCTTCGAGGGTAACACGCTGCTGGGAGAGGCCGCGGCCGCTCCCTTCGCCCTGGACTGGACGCCCGGTGCCCCGGGCCTGCGCACGCTCACCGCTCGTGCGATCGACAGCCACAACGCCGCGACCGTGTCGCCCCCCGTCGCCGTCACGGTGCAGGCGGCGGGCGGCGGCGACGTGCTGGCCCCGGTCATCACCTTGACCAGCCCGGCGCCGGGCACTTTGGGACTCGTCGGCAGCGTCCAGCTCAGCGCCACCGCCAGCGACAACGTCGAAGTGACCCTGGTCGAGTTCGCCGTCGATGGAGAGCTGCTCTCCACCGCGGCCGCCGCGCCGTTCGTGGCGACCGTTCCCTCGACCGCGGCCTACGCCTCCGGCGCCCACGTGCTCCGGGCGCGCGCCCGCGACGCGGCCGGGAATTGGTCGGACTGGGCTGCCAGTCCGGTGACATTCGGCGGTACCGTTGCGCTTTCGAGTGGATTCACCCGAGCCACCTACGCGTCCGGATTCGGCGACTTGCTCACGGCCGTTGCCGTCGCGCCCGACGGCCGCCTGTTCGTGGCCGAGAAGTCCGGACGCCTGCGGGTCGTCAAGCAGGGGCAATTGCTCCCGGCGCCGTTCGTGACCCTGCCGGTGCTGGAGGAGGGAGAGCGCGGGCTGCTCGGGGTGGCGCTGCATCCGGGCTTCGCCTCCAACGGCTATCTCTACCTGTATTACACCACGGGGGAGGGCGGGGCGCACAACCGCGTCAGCCGGTTCGTGGCAAACGGCGATGTTGCACTCGCCGGCAGCGAGGAGATCCTGGTCGACCTTCCGACCCTCACCGATGTGTCCAAGCACAACGGCGGCGCGATGGCCTTCGGCGTCGACGGCAAGCTGTACGTGGCCGTCGGGGACAACGCGGACGGCTCCCGGGCTCCGAGCCTCGATTCACCGTTCGGGAAGATGCTGCGCTTCAACGCGGACGGGACGATTCCCCTGGACAACCCGTTCCTGGCCCAGACGACCGGCGTCAACCGGTCCATCTGGGCCCGGGGCCTGCGGAACCCCTTCACCTTCGCCATCGAGCCCGGCACCGGGCGCATGCACATCAACGACGTCGGCGCCGAGGCCTGGGAGGAGATCAACCTGGGCCGGCCGGGCGCGGACTACGGCTGGCCGGTGACGGAAGGTCCCACCACGAATCCGCTGTACGACGCCCCGATCCTGGCGTACGGGCATTCGGACAGCCCGACTCTGTTTTCCGGCCGGGCGGTCGTCGGGGCGGCATTCTATCACCCTCCGGTGATGCTCTTCGGCGCGGCGTATCTCGGCAATTACTTCTTCGCCGACTATGTGGATGGGTGGATCTACCGGATGGATCCGGCAAACGGCAACGCGGCCTATGCCTTCGCGAATACTGGTGAGAGTCCCACTGGCCTCGCGATAGGCAATGATGGGGCGCTGTACGTGCTCCTGGGCACCCGCATCGACCGTATCGCCCCCTGAGGCTCAAAGAAAGAGCGCCTCCACCGTGGAGGCGCCCCCTCGATCGTTCAGAACTGCGCTGCGCCCGGGTTACTCCAGGCGTCAGGCCCTACGGAAGGACGGTCGCCGTCAGCGTAGTACCGGTCACGGCTCCGGCCGGTCCCCACGCGAAGAGATTAACGCGCCAGACTCCGGCCGCGGGATTGGCGAGATTGCATGTCTCATCATTGCCGGAGTTGAACGGGGCGCAGGTGCTGCCGGTGAAGGCCGCGGCGGCCGGGTTTACGTTGACCGCGCTCGAGGCAACACCCGGGGCGTAGACATATATGTCCACGTCACCGCTGCCGCCGGTCGTGGCGATGCTCAGCGAGGTCTTCCCCGCGGGAACCACGACCGCGTAGATGGCGAACTCGGTGGCGGCAATAGTCGGGGGAGTGACCGCTACGCCGCTGGTGAGGCCCGGGGCGCCGCGCAGCGCGGCGGTGCCGCTGATCCCGTCCGCCGTGGCGGTGATGGTCGCGGTGCCGGCGGCGAGCACGTTCACCACGCCGGTCGCCGGATCGACGGTCGCCACGGCCGGATTGCTCGAGGTCCAGGCGATCACGGCATCGGAAATGACAGTCCCTGAACCGGCACTGGCGGTCGCGGTGAGCGTCTGCTGCGTTCCGATCGCCATGAAGGGGGCGGCCGGCGACACGGTCACCGTCGCGACGACCGGCGAGCCGAACACGGTGACGGTCGCCTGGCCCGACACCCCTTCGCTGGTGGCCGTGATGATCGCATCTCCGTCAGTGACCCCGGACACGAGACCGGTGGCCGACACCGTCGCCACGTCGGGGCTCAGGGACGCCCAGGTGACCACACGGCCGGTGACCGTCGCACCGCCCTGGTCGATCGTCTCGGCCGAGAGCTGCAAGGCGCCTTCCCGGCGAATCGTCTGCCCGGTGGGAGTGACCGTCACCGTCCCGACCGGGAACCGCACCTCCATCGTCGTCGTGCCCGTCGCCCCGCCGGCGGTCGCGGAGATCGTCGCGGTACCGCCGGCGACGGCCGTGGCCAGTCCGTTGTTGTCGATGGAGACGACCCCCGCGTTCGAGGTGCTCCAGGTCACGGTCTGGCCGGGCACGAACAGACCGGCCTCGTTGACGGGCCCGGCCAGGAGCTGCCGCGTGGTGCCCGGAATCAGGTCCTCGAGCGTCAGGTTCAGGGGAACGGTGTTGATCAGAACATCCACCACCGGGCCTGCGCCCTCCGGTGCCGGCAGTTCGGTATCGCACGCGCCGGCCAGGAGCACGGTCGCTGCCAGGAGGGCTGCCAAAGACCGGGAACGCCAATTGCGCGGCGCGAGTCGAGAAAGCTGCATCGTACGGGGCCCTCGTCTGGAAGGAAAAACTGCGGCCGACAGCGCTCTTCCGAGGCTGCCCGAGACAGGAAACTGGAAAATCAAAATCGTGAATCGCGTTCAGTAGAGTATGGCGCGTTTCGGCGCCGGGCGCAACCGTCGGCCTCCGGGGCTTCCCTCAGAGGGCAACTCAGCCCAGCAGGGCCCGCACCGA
>Ga0256867_10000362_pt1 | contig 17851 bp, 12 predicted proteins | sample RVTome_15_FD_185939 | JGI IMG/M metagenome (GOLD analysis project Ga0256867, IMG submission 185939) | Soil microbial communities from uranium-contaminated site in the Upper Colorado River Basin, Wyoming, United States - RVT150D86 (HiSeq) ... | reverse complement strand
CTGTGGCGCGATTCCGGAGACACTGCTCGAATCGGAACTCTTTGGTCACGAAAAAGGCGCATTTACAGATGCCCGTGCATTGCGTCGCGGGCGGTTCGAAGAGGCGAATGGCGGCACGTTGTTTCTCGATGAGGTTGGTGAGATGAGTTTGTCGGCCCAGGTTCGATTGCTCCGAGTGTTGCAGGACGGAGAACTCACGCGCGTCGGTGGAAGCGATGTGATTAAGACGGATGTTCGCGTGTTGGCTGCGTCGAATGTCGACCTGAAACGTGCGGTGGATTTAGGGAGTTTCAGACAGGATCTCTTCTACCGGCTTTCGGTCTTTCCGATTAAGTTGCCGCCTCTGCGCGAGCGGCCGGAAGATATTCACCCACTGGTGATCCATTTCCTGGAACACTACAAACAAAAGACAGGCCGTTTCATTGCGGGCATTTCGAAGGACGCCTTGCAGGCGTTGATAACCTACGATTGGCCGGGCAATGTGCGCGAGCTCGAAAACGCGATCGAGCGGGCGGTAATCATCGCTTCAGGCAGGCAAATTGAACTCGAAGACTTACCCGAAGCGATCGGTAAGATCGCTTTGCAGGAAGGGGATCGAATCAAGGTTGAACGGGCGAAGGCTGCCAGCGAAGGTCGTACGACAACCTTTGAGATTACTGTTCCATCGTCAATGGAGGAGATTGAACGCCAGGCGATCGAAGCGACGCTCGAATATACCGACGGAGACAAATCCCACGCGGCACGCGCCCTGGGCATCGGCCGCAAAACGCTGTATCGGAAGTTGGAGCAGTATAATGGCGGATCGGAGCAGGGGCAGTAAGCAGGCGCACCAGGGAATCTTGGTCCTAACTGCCACTACAGCCTGCTCATGCCGACTGCTCCTGCTCCTTCTGCTTCATTGCTTCCTCTCCGGCGCATTTGCTATAGTCCACGGTATATTCCCTTGTAATTTTTAAGCAAACCAGCGAAGTAATAGGGCTTCGCTTTCCAAAGAAAGGACCCAGAAAATGGGACAAGACGATTATCGAAGAGATGGTGGCGATAGTATTTCAACCAGATTAACCTATCTGCTTATTGGAGGCGGTATCGGGGCGATTCTGGCCCTGCTTTTTGCCCCCAAGTCGGGTCATGAATTGCGCGGCGACATCGCTGATGCCACCAAGAAGGGCATCGACCGTTCACGCGAAGCGGCGCAACAGTTGACCGACCGCGCGGGCGAGTATTACGAAGCCACACGTGAGCGCGCCTCTGAGATCTACACTCAGGCGGCTGGAAAAGTTACCGAGGTGGCCCAAACAGCACGCGAAGCGGCTTCCCGCCAAACTGGTACAGTTGCTGCGGCAATTGACGCCGGCAAGAAGGCATACCAGGAAGAGAAACGGAAAACCGAAATGTCGGGCCGCATTGAAGCCGCTCCGAATTACGGAGAAAAGGCGAACTAAGACATTGCCGAGTGCCAATTGCCGATTGTCGATTTAAAGACATTCGGCAACCGAAATTGGAAATCGGCAATTGGAAATCGGCAATAGAAAATGTACTTCGCGCTGCAGATGCAAACTAATGACCCCATGTTCTGGGTGATGGTGATCATTGCTGCGTCGTTTCTCGTGATTGCTATTGCGATGGTTGCGATAGCAGTTTTCGTTAGCCGTGCCGTCAAGTCAGTGAACCGGATGGAACAGAAGATTGAACCGCTCATGGAGCGTGTCACTGCGATGAGCGAACAGGGCAAGCAGATTGCAGTTCAGGGAAAACTCATTGCGGAGCAGTTCACGGCGGTTTCCGGTCATCTGTCCACAGCTACGATGCACTTTTCCGAATCACTGGCGATCGTCCGAAGTGAAGTTGGCGAACTTAGAGCGCTGGTGAGCGACACGGCTGTCGAAGCGCGCGACAAAGTCGAGTTGGTTAGCCGCACGATCGATCGCACTCACAAGCAGGTAGCTTTGACAACCGACTTCATCCAGACGAAGGTCATAGAGCCAGCCCGTGAGCTGGCCGCGATTATGGCCGGCTTCCGCAGAGGCCTCGAGGTACTCGTGGCGCCGATGCCGAAGCCCATTAATCAGACTTACGCAGAGGATGAGATGTTTATCGGTTGAGTAAAATCAAAGAGCTGATTCCGCGAACCCGAACCATCACATCCAGGATGGGGCGGGTTTTTCATTTATCGACAGGGTTGACAGAATTTGCAAGATTCAACCGCGCAATTTTGTAAATCCTGTAATCCTGTCTAATATGGCAACTTCAAACTTATGTCGACAGAAACCCCATTGGATCTAAAAAAGACCATCAATCTGCCGAAGACCGGCTTTTCGCAGAAGGCTAATCTTACGCAAAGCGAACCCGCTCGTTTGGAAAAGTGGTCCAGGCTTGGCCTTTATCGTTTGATCCGGCGCGGGAGCGAAGGTCGCGAGAAATTCATTCTTCACGATGGCCCACCATACGCTAACGCCGACATCCATCTCGGCACTGCGATGAATAAGATCCTCAAGGACTTCATCGTCAAGTCGCGCACGATGATGGGGTATGACACGCCGTACGTTCCAGGCTATGACTGTCATGGTCTGCCAATCGAACAACATCTCGAACGCGCACTGGAGAAAAAAGGCAAGAAGAAGAGCGATCTCAGCGTCGAAAGTTTTCGCCGCGCTTGTCGGGAGCACGCCGAGAATGCACTGAAGAGCCAAACTCGCGACTTCAAACGACTCGGAATACTGGGCGAGTGGGACGATCCATACCTCACGATGTCGAACCACTACGAAGCGGAAACCGCACGCATGTTCGCGCGCTTCGTCGAGCGTGGTTACGTTTACAAAGGAGCGCGGCCGGTTTACTGGTGCATCAGGGATCAAACCGCGCTCGCGGAAGCTGAGGTTGAGTATCACCGGCACACAAGCCCATCGGTATACGTGAAGTTTCCACTGCAAAGCGATCCGGCGCTCATCGATCCCGCACTCGCCGGCCGAAAAGTTTTTGTTCTGATCTGGACCACGACGCCCTGGACGCTCCCGGCGAACCTGGGGATCGCAGTTCACCCTGATTTTGAATACTCGGCATTCGAACACGGCGACGAGGTTTACATCGTAGCGAGTGAGCTTGTTGAAGCAGTTGCGGCGAAGTGCGACCTTGTTGAACGGGAGGCTGAGGGTGAACGCATAACACCAAAAGTGCTCGCGCGCTTTCAGGGCACAAAGCTGGACCGACTCGAATGCCGTCACGCATGGCTCGATCGTGCGTCGCTGCTGATGGTTGGCGAACACGTTACCCTGGGTGGGGAGGCCGATGCGGAAACTGAACTCGATGTCAGTGAAGCGCAGAAGAAACCAACTGACAGCAAAGCGGGCACGGGATGTGTGCACACAGCCCCGGGTCATGGTCACGACGACTTCGTGATCGGCAAGCGCTACGGTTTGGAGATCTACTGTCCGGTCGACAACGCCGGGCGATTCACGCCCGAGGTGGAGCATTTCTCAGGTCAACGCGTATTCGATGCAAACGATCCGATTGTTGAATTCATGCGGCAAAGAGGCGTGTTGCTCTTCAGTGAAAAGTATGAGCATCGTTATCCGCATTGCTGGCGCTGCAAAAACCCTGTGATCTTTCGCGCCACCCCACAATGGTTCATCTCGATGGACCGTGCGCACAGGGATTTGGTGGAAAAAGACGAAGACGGTCGGGATCGAAGTAATTTTACTGACAACTTACCGGAGAGTAGTTTTTCATCACTGCGCAGCGCAGCGCTCGAGGAGATCGACCGCGTCAATTGGATCCCTGCGTGGGGCGTCGACCGCATGCGCAACATGCTGAAGGGCCGGCCTGATTGGTGCGTTTCGCGCCAGCGTGTTTGGGGTGTCTCCATCCCGGTTTTCTATTGCGCGAAATGTAATGAAGCTGTCGCCGATCCGGCAGTGATCGGTCATGTTGCCGACATTTTTGAAAAAGAGTCGGGCGATGCATGGTACACGCGCGATGCTTTAGAGTTATTGCCTCCGGGTTACACGTGCAAAGGATGTGGAGCGCAGGAATGGTCCAAAGAAACTGATATTCTCGACGTGTGGTTTGACAGTGGGTGCTCCTCGATTGCCGTGTTGGAGAATCGGGAAGAGTTGCGATGGCCGGCGGATGTCTACATTGAAGGCGGCGACCAGTTTCGCGGGTGGTTCAATTCATCGTTGATGGTTGGCATTGCTGCACGTGATCGCGCACCCTACAAGACCGTAATCACGCACGGCTGGACGCTCGACGCGCAAGGCCGTGCAATGCACAAGTCTGCAGGCAATGCAGTCGAGCCTGAAAAGGTAATCAAACAATCGGGCGCGGAGATCATCCGTCTGTGGAGTGCCTCGTCGAACTATTTCGACGACATGCGAGCGTCTGAAGAGATCCTTCAACGCGTTACTGACGGATATCGCAAGCTGCGGAACACTGCGCGTTTCGCACTCGGCAATCTCTATGGCTTTGATCCTGAGCGTGACAGTGTGCCTGTTGAGCAGATGGAGGAGATCGACCGCTGGGCGCTGGCGGAACTCGACCGTGTCATAACGAGAGTGCTTGCCGCTTATCAAGCTTACGAGTTTCACAGCGTCTATCACGCTCTTTATAACTTTGCGACGGTAACGCTTTCGGCGCGTTACTTCGACATCATCAAGGATCGACTTTACACTTTTGCGCCGCGCAACAAATCGAGGCGCTCCGCTCAAACCGCACTGCTGCGCATCGGAGATGCGCTCGCGCGTATGCTGGCGCCGATCCTGGTGTTTACTGCAGACGAGATCTGGGAGAATCTGCCGAACAGAACTGAGCCGTCGATTCACCTGACGGAATTCCCAACTGCCAGTGAGGAAAGTGACGAGGCATTGTTTGCGGATTGGGACCGGCTGTTTGCTATTCGAGATGATGTGCTGCGAGCGCTTGAAGAAGCCAGGGTTGCCAAAGACATCGGGAGTTCACTCGAGGCAAAGGTAACACTCGAGGCGTCAGGAAGCGCCCTCGAGTTATTACAAAGGCATCAGAACGATCTGCGCTATCTGTTTATCGTCTCGCAGGTCGAGCATGCGGAATCAAAAGGCGGCGAGAGCGTTTCGATTGCGATTTCGGTTGCCGATGGCGACAAGTGCGAACGCTGTTGGAACTATTCAACGCTTGTCGGTGACTCGGATGCTTATCCCAGCGTTTGCGAGCGCTGCGTTGCGGCGCTGAAAGAGATCGAACAAACAGAACCGAGCGCGGTAGCGCCGGGTCAGACATTGAAATGAAGCACGCAACATAATGAGATCGACCGGCGCTACCGCGCTCGGTTCCGTCACGTGGACACCAGCATTAACAATCAGACCACTAGCCATCGCACACGCTTCGCGTGGCGCGCAGGCTACCTGCTCGCGGCTTTTGGCATTTATCTGGCCGATCAGGCATCAAAGGCGTGGGCCGTGAAGACGCTGCGGTTTGGTGAAGAGTGGGTGATAGTTCCGGGCTTTTTTCAGTTCATCTATACAGAAAACTCCGGCATTGCGTTTGGCCAGTTGCAGGAGGGTGGGGCATTTGGTCGCTGGTTTTTTGTTGTGCTGGCGGTCTTTGCAGCGGTCGCGGTTTTTTACTACTTCATGCGCACGCAGCGGAATGAGGATCGAGTTCTTGGAGCTTGTGCGTTGTTGCTCGCTGGCATTTTGGGTAACCTGACTGACCGCGCCCGCCTCGGTTACGTCGTCGACTTCATCGTCTTGCATGCCGGCAACTATCACTGGCCAACATTCAACATCGCGGATGCCAGTATTACGATCGGAGCGTTGCTGCTCGCTTACGATTTGGTTTTTAGTCATCGGAAGACGAACCACGCATTAAACGGATGAACACAGATCTAATCGGCGTCATCTGTGTAAATCCGGTGCTTTAATAAACATGTACCCGGAAATCATTCATATCGGCAGTTTCCCCATCAACACCTACGGTGTGTTTCTCGCAATCGCATTTCTCTGCGCCATCTTGATCACGGTCAGGCTCGCGGCCCGTGACGGGTTGCCGCGTGAAAGAATCTATGACCTCAGCTTGGGGATGTTGCTGGCCTCTCTCGTCGGCTCCAAGATCCTGATGCTCTTTACCGAGCCTGAATATCGTGAACACCCTTTACAGCTTCTCTCTCTTGACTTCCTGCGTTCCGGCGGTGTGTTTTACGGTGGACTTCTCGGCGCTGTGCTGGCGGGCTATTTGCTCATGAAGCGCTATAAACTGCCGTGGTGGAAGACGGCCGACGCCTGCGCGCCGGGAATCGCCATAGGCAATTTCTTCGGACGGCAAGGCTGTTTTGCCGCTGGTTGTTGCTGGGGCAAGCCGACGACTCTTCCCTGGGGTGTGAAGTTTACAGATTTGGGCCACCAAATTACCGGTGTTCCAATTGATACTCATCTTCATCCAACGCAGCTTTACGAATCGTTTGCAATGTTACTCGTGTTTCTGTTTTTGCTTTGGCTGCACAAACGGAAACGGTTCAGCGGCCAGGTCATACTGGCTTACGCACTGCTCTACTCCGTTATTCGCTTTGCTATAGAATTCGTTCGCGACGATCCCCGTGGTGACGTTCTCGGACTGACAACATTGAGCGGACTCTCGACTTCGCAGTTGATTAGCATCGTCGTTGGACTAGCCGCGCTGATCGTGTTGGTGGTCCGGCGTCGTCGTGCGCAGCAAGTGGAGAAGACTGACGGACTGGTGCCGAACGGCGCTCGTGCCTAAAACTATGAAGACTCTTGCTTCACTATTCACCCTGGCCTTGCTGGCAGTTGCACCTCCCCTGACTCTGTCCGAGTCGCAGAAGGTCGAAGATTTGATTTCCCTGCCTGCCGAAAAGCATCTGCGCAACGTCAAGCAGTTGACCTTCGGTGGCGAGAATGCGGAAGCCTACTTCTCCTCAGACGGCAAGCAACTGATCTTCCAATCGACACGCGACGGTCGCGGATGTGATCAGATCTACACGATGAATATCGACGGCTCTGATCTCAAGATGATCTCAAATGGCGACGGGCGCACCACTTGTTCTTACTTTTTCCCCGGCGCGACGCGAGTCCTCTATTCGTCAACACATCTTGGCGACAAACAGTGTCCACCGAAGCCTGACTTCTCCCGAGGATATGTTTGGGCCGTGTATCCAAGTTTTGACGTTTTCACTGCCAAACCTGACGGCTCAGATCTGAAACAACTGACGAACACCCCCGGCTACGATGCGGAAACAACTATTACCCTGGACGGCAAGAAGCTTGTCTTTACCTCGATGCGGGACGGCGATCTCGATATTTACACGATGGACGCCGACGGTAATAACGTGCGGCGCTTGACCAACGAGCTCGGCTACGATGGTGGTCCATTCTGGTCTTATGATGGCAAGCAGATTGTTTATCGCGCTCATCACCCTAAAACTGACGCAGAAAAGGCCGACTACACGAATCTTCTGAAACAGAATCTGATTCGACCGACAGTGCTCGAAATCTGGGTGATGAATGCCGACGGCTCAAACAAGCGGCAGGTGACGAGCAACGGTAAGGCGAACTTCGGCCCCTACTTTTTTCCAGACGGCAAACGAATAATCTTCTCGTCGAATATCGACGACCCGCGAGGAAGAAACTTTGATCTGTACAAGATCGATGTCGATGGCACGGGTTTGGAACGTATTACTTTCAACGACACGTTTGACGGGTTTCCGATGTTTTCACCGGATGGAAAGAAACTCGTGTTTGCTTCCAACCGCAATGCAAAAGCGACCGGCGAGACGAACGTATTTATCGCAGATTGGGTTGAGTAACTCCGCGAAAGTTTCTCCCGCAAAAGCGCAAAGGCGCCAAGAAGAATTAGGCGCCCCTCTTCCTTTGCGCCTTTGCGCCTTTGCGGGAGAAAGAAAGTAGAACCATGAAAATCAAGAGATTCACTATCCTCGTCGCCATTCTACTGACCACAATTGGCGTTACCGCGCAACAACAAGAGTTCGATCCTAGCGCGGAGCGACTCCAGCAGCACGTCAGCTATCTCGCGTCCGACGCGTTAGACGGCCGTCGCACGGGCACTGCCGGGGCCAACGACGCTGCTCGTTACATCGCAGGCGAATTCTCGCGACTCGGTCTGCGACCAGGGAACCAGAACCGAGGGGGTTCGCGCAAACTTAGTGAGGCAATGGCGCGTTACCTGCAGCCCTTTCCCTACGTGGCTGGTGTGGAACTCGGCAAAGGAAACGCACTCTCGTTCGGCCGGGAACCAAACGGGAATGACGGCTCCCTGCAAACAGGCGTCGAGTGGTTACCTCTTGGTTTTTCCGCAAACGCAAAAGTTGAAGGTGGAATCGTCTTCGTTGGATTTGGAATTACCGCTTCCGAGTTGAACTACAACGACTACTCTGGACTCGACGCGTCCGGAAAGATTGCCATAGCTCTGCAGGGCACTCCGGACGGCGACAACCCTCACGGACAGTTTACAAAGTTTGAGGGTGTGCGCTGGAAAGCCATTGCGGCCCGAGATGCCGGAGCGAAAGCGTTGGTTGTCGTCGCCCGCGATGCAAATTTCAAAAACGATCGGCTAACAAGACTGGTTTATGACAACAGGACCGGCGACGCCGGAATTCCGGTTGTTGTTTTGTCGCGTCAGGCTCTCGATAAAATTCTGGCGCTTTCGAATACTTCCGTCACACAGATCGAACAAGCGACAACGGCAAAAACACCAGGCAATAACAGGACGTTGACTGGAGAACTCACACTCTCGACCGACATCGTTCGAAACGAAGTCCCCGCCTACAACGCTATCGGCGTACTTGAAGGTTCAGATCCGGTTCTCAAAAACGAGCACATCGTGATCGGCGCGCACTACGATCACCTTGGTCGTGGTGGTGAAGGAAGTGGAAGCCTTGCACCGAGTTCCGGAGAAATACATCACGGTGCTGACGATAATGCCTCGGGAACCGCAGGCCTGCTCGAGCTGGCTCGTGTATTCAGTGCGCAGCGACCAGGGCTGAAGCGGACTGTTATCTTCATCGCATTCGGAGGTGAAGAAGAGGGCCTTCTCGGATCAAACTACTACGTGAATCATCCGATTATGCCACTGTCCAATACTGTAGCGATGATCAACATGGACATGATTGGCCGAATGAAGGATCGAAAGCTGGTTATCGGCGGCGTCGGTTCGGCGAAAGAGTGGCGCGAGATTATCACTCAGGCAAACGCTGCTCAGTCAATGAGCGTAACTGCCAATTCAGACTCGTCGTCCGTCAAAGGGGTGCCCATAGTTGTTTCATCCAATGGTAGGCCCATCATGACTGTGGACCCAAGGGGGGCCTTCGAGCTGACTCTCAATGAAGACGGCTATGGTCCAAGCGATCATTTTTCGTTCTACCTCAAGCAGATTCCTGTACTCTTTTTCTGGACCGGAACTCACAACGATTATCACAAACCGTCAGACACTTTCGACAAGATTAACTACAAGGACGAGGCGCGCACCTTGAGCCTCGTGGCGCGCATAGTCAGAGACGTTGATGGCGCTGAGAAACGTGTTACCTATACTACTGCCAGGAGCGATGCTGCGCCTCGTACCGGTGGGTTCCGCGTTTATCTGGGAACGATTCCAAACTATGCCGACAGTACCAACGGCTTGCTGATCGACGGCGTCCGTGAAAATTCTCCGGCTGCAAAAGCGGGAATAAAAGCCGGAGATCGCGTCGTTAAGATTGGCAATCGTGAGGTCAAGAACGTCTACGACTACACGTATGCGTTGGGAGAAATGAAAGCCGGGCAGGAGTATGTATTTGAAGTGATGCGTGGCGAAGAAAAGCTGTCGTTGAAGGTTATTCCAGAAGCGGCGAGAAGATAACAGAACCGAGCGCGGTAGCGCCGGGTCAATCGCGCTATTAACGCGCTCTTAATTCGGAGATTGACCCGGCGCTACCGCGCTCGGTTCTGTTGTGACCCGGCGCTACCGCGCTCGGTTCTGTTGTGACCCGGCGCTACCGCGCTCGGTTCTGATTTACCAGCGTGGTTCGCGTTCGAAATGATCGTTGTCGCGATCACGACCACCACCGCCGTAACCGCCACGACCGCCGCCACGGCCGCCACCATAACCGCCACGGCCGCCACCGGCACGGTCCGTTCTTGGCTTGGCTTCGTTGACGGTTAGATTGCGTCCGCCAAAATCCTTGCCATTGAAAGCCTCGATGGCTGCTGCTGCCTCCTCAGGGGTTGCCATTTCCACAAAAGCAAAGCCGCGTGATCGTCCTGTTTCTCGATCTTCAATCACCGAAGCTGATTCCACTGTTCCTACTGCCGCGAAAGCCTCGCGCAGTTCCTCGCTTGTAGTACGAAACGAGAGATTTCCAACATAAAGTTTTGTAGCCATTCTAACTATCCTTATCTGAAGGGAAGCGCGGGCCTGCTGGAATTCGCTGATCCAGTTCGGGGGGGACGACCGATACTTTCGGCGAGCTGCGACGCACCCGGTGCTCTAAAAAATCACGAGAGCGGCTTCTGACTGGTTGACAACTGCCTCACTCTCTATCAGCCGAACCTCGTCGCTTTACGATCACGGACAGGCGCAGTCACCATTGATGCGCGAGAGCAGGTATCTGGTAGGCAAAAGTATGCAGGAGCCCTTGGAAACGCGTCAAGGATAATTTGGCACCTATCCACAGATTACGCGGATTTCTCCCCTTAACAACGAAAGCTAATCTGTGTAATCTGTGGATTTTCGTATAATCACCGCGAAAGGTTGTAAAATGTCACAACGTATCCCTATCACTGTCGCCAATGGCGACGGCATTGGGCCGGAAATCATGGCGGCGACGCTTCGCATTCTCGAAGCTGCCGAAGCACCGCTGGAAATAGAGACCATCGATATCGGTGAGAAAGTCTATCTCGCCGGAAACTCATCAGGCATAGAGCCGAGCTCATGGGAGTCGTTACGACGGACAAAGGTCTTTCTAAAGGCCCCGATCACGACGCCGCAGGGCGGTGGATACAAGAGTCTGAACGTAACTGTTCGAAAAGTTCTCGGCCTGTACGCGAACGTACGTCCCTGCGTCTCATATCATCCTTTTGTCGAAACCAAACATCCGGTAATGGACGTTGTCGTGGTTCGTGAGAACGAAGAAGATCTTTACGCAGGTATCGAGCACCGGCAAACGAATCAAGTCGTTCAGTGCCTAAAGCTGATCTCACGTCCGGGATCGGAAAAGATCGTTCGATACGCTTTTGAGTACGCCCGCCGAAACAACCGCAAGAAAGTCACCTGCTTCACCAAAGACAACATCATGAAGCTGACTGACGGTCTGTTTCACAAAGTCTTTGATGAAATAGCCGCTGAGTATTCAGACATCGAAAATGAGCATTGGATTGTCGACATCGGGGCTGCGAAATTGGCTGATACGCCGGAAGTTTTCGATGTACTCGTGATGCCAAATCTTTATGGTGACGTTCTTTCAGACGTTGCCGCCCAAATTGCTGGTTCAGTTGGATTAGCAGGCTCGGCCAACATCGGCGAACACGTTTCGATGTTTGAAGCGATTCACGGATCGGCGCCACGGCGCGCCGGTCAGAATCTTGCGAATCCGTCAGGTTTATTACTTGGCGCGGTGATGATGCTTGTCCATGTTGGTTTAACCGAACACGCTGAACGAGTTCACAATGGATGGCTGCGCACCATCGAAGACGGTATACACACCTATGACGTCTACGACGAAAAAGTCAGCAAACAGAAGGTCGGCACAAAGGAGTTTGCAGAGGCTGTTGTCGAGCGTTTGGGCCAGATGCCGCAAATCCTCAAGGCAAGGAAATACAAGAAGGGCGAGGAATCTCGTGCCAGCTTTGAAGGAAGCAAGAAGTCCCCGCTAAAAGAGCTCGTTGGAGTGGACGTTTTTCTGGACTGGACGCGCGGGTCAGCAAACGATCTGGGCGACGCGCTCAGCAAACTGAGGGTCGAGGGAGTCAAGTTGACGATGATCAGCAATCGAGGTGTAAAAGTATGGCCGGGCGGCCACTCGGAAACTTTCTGTTCGGACCACTGGCGGTGTCGTTTCTTGCCGGAATCGGAGGGGGGCAAAGTGGCCCATTCGCAAATTGTGTCGCTTTTGGGCCGCATCGTTAACGAGGGCTACGACTTCATCAAGACTGAGGGACTCTACACATTTGACGGCGAGCGAGGTTACTCGTTGGACCAGGGAGAGTGAAACGGAGAAGGGGAGCTTTGCACAAAAAGTCGAAAAGATGCCACGGGCTCGTCCCGTGGAGTTTCGCGCTTGCCGCTAGAGAAAGGACCCAACTCGTTCGAGATGCCACGGGCTTGACCCGTGGAGTGTCACGCTAGCTGCTATAGCGTCGAGCGTGAACCTCCACGGCACAGGGCCGTGGCATCCAGGAGTTGTTTTCACGCGATCTGTAGCGTCAAGCGTGAGCCTCCACGGGACAAGCCCGTGGCATCCTCGACTTTTTGTGCAAAGCCGAGAAAGGGAGACGGGGAGATACGGAGAGAATATGCCGAGAAAAAACCGCGCAACCAGCAAACCTATCAAGAAAAAGAAGGGCCAACGGTCATCAGCGTATCCCGTCTCCCCGTCACCGCATCCCCCAATCTCCCACTCACCGCATCACCCCATCCCCCCGTCCGACGCCACTCTGGTGGCGGTCATCATGGGTAGCCAGTCTGATTGGGACACGATGCGCTACGCCGATGAGACTCTTTCTCAGTTTGGTATCGCACACGAATGCCGTGTCATATCCGCCCATCGATCACCCGCTTTGGCGGCGGAGTTTGGTTCGTCGGCGGAATCCCGCGGTCTCGAAGTCGTAATAGCAGCGGCCGGGGGAGCCGCCCACCTTGCTGGCGTACTTGCCGCCCACACGACTCTGCCGGTGCTGGGTGTGCCGATGCGTAGCGATGCGCTTAATGGGCTTGATTCCCTACTAGCTACAGTGCAAATGCCGGGCGGAATTCCGGTCGGAACACTCGCCATCGGTAAGCCAGGGGCCGTCAACGCTGCTCTATTTGCGGTCTCGATCCTTGCCAACAGCCGGCCTGCTTTGCGCAAAAAGCTACACGAGTTTCGCGAGGCCCAGGAGAAGAAGATTCGCGAAACCACACTTTAGGACGGGATTACAGACAGGATTACAGGACTTACAGGATCATCTTCAAAGTGGAGCTATCCTAAATATCTGCAAATCCTGTTAAGGCCCACTCTTGAATTTACAGATTCTTTACTGCACAATGCCCCCACTGTAGCACTCGCTGCCCAGAGCAGTTCCCGACCCCTGGAACCTCTCTGTTTTTAATACCTTTCTCTAGTCGATGGAATCCTTGCGAGCATGATCGGTCAGACAGTTTCCCATTATCGAACCATCGAAAAACTGGGTGAAGGCGGTATGGGCGTGGTCTATCTCGCAGAAGACCTCCACCTTGCGAGGCAAGTCGCCATTAAGTTTCTCACTTCTAGCGATCATCACTATCGAGCACGCTTCATTCGTGAGGCGCGTGCGGTTTCAGCTCTCAATCACCCCAACATTGCGATGGTCCACGACTATGGCGAAACACCAGAGGGCCAGCCGTTTATCGTGATGGAGTTTGTGAGGGGCAAGTCGTTGAGCGACCTTCTCGAAGAAGGTTTGACTCTTAGGCGATCGGTTGAAATCGTGTCATCAATTGCCGAAGCTCTGGGAGAAGCGCACGATCAAGGGATCGTACATCGCGACATAAAGCCGTCGAATGTCCTCATCAGCGACCGCGGCCACGTTAAAGTGCTGGACTTTGGTCTGGTGAAGCATCTATTTGACCCTCCGATCAGCGGTGTGGATCTCGACGCACAAACAATCTATTCAACGCAAACTCGCAGCGATGTCATTGTAGGGACGCCTCTTTACCTTTCTCCCGAACAGGCCACCGGAAAACAGATCGATGGCCGAAGTGACTTATTCGCTCTCGGAGCGCTTCTTTACGAATGTTTGACGGGCCAGTCGGCCTTTTCCGGAGGCAGCGTGTTGGAGATTGGCGCGCAGATCATCCATGTCACACCCGAGGCGCCTTCAAAGATAAATCCGCAAGTAACTCCGGCGCTGGATCGCATCACGATGAAGGCGCTCGAGAAGAAAGTCGAAGCACGGTACCAATCTGCCGGGGAGTTGCTGAAGGATTTGAAAGCGGCATCGACAGCATTGGGTGGCAATGGTGTGCCAGTCTCCAGCAAGTCAAAGAAACCAACGGAAGGGTTCAAGCGAGCAACCAATGCATTGGGTACTCTTACCATGTCGCTCAAGCGGCAGCGTTTTTCGTTGGCGTCAGTGATTCCGGCTTTTGTAGTGGCGGGACTTGCTATCTGGGCCATCATCTACTTTTGGCCACGAACGTATTACCAGCCGTCGGCCGCAGCCCTCCATTGGTACAACCAGGGAACGGATAACCTGCGTAACGGCGCTTACTATCAGGCAAGCAAGGCTCTCACACAGGCCATCGAAATCGACGGTCGGTATGCCCTGGCCCGTGCGCGCTTAGCCCAGGCATGGACCGAACTCGATTATACGGACAGAGCGAAAGATGAATTGCTTGTCGTCACAAGTCCTACCGGCCGTTCGTCCCTTGCACCGCAAGATGCTCTGTATTTGGACGCTATCATGGCAACTGTGACAAGACGATTTGGGGATGCAGTTAATGCCTACAATGAGATCGCCAAACTCACCCCGGACGAAGGTCCCGTCTATGTCGATCTCGGTTATGCCTATGAGAACGACGGAAAGACTAATCAGGCGCTCGAGAATTATTTGAAGGCAATCACGTTAAATAGCGGGCAATATGCAACCGCCTATCTGCGCGCCGGAATCGTCTACAACCGTAACGCAGACACGAAGAATGCGACTGACATGTTTGATAAGGCGGAAGAGTTATATCGCGCAGCAAGCAACAGCGAGGGTCGGAATGAAGTGCTCCGGCAGCGCGGAATTCTGTTTCGAAACAATGGCGAATACGAAAAGGCTAAGGGGCAATTTCAGGAGTCGCTTGATGCCTCGCGAGCCATGGGCAACGAAGCCCAGCAGATCACTGCGTTGATAGATCTGAGTTATCTCGCCTCCACGCGCGGCTTAGTCTCAGAGGCTGAGAATTATGCTCAACAAGCGGTAACCTTTGCTCAACAGAAGCAACTTGAGAATTTGACCGCGAGCGGCCTGTTGGAACTCGGCAACGCATTCTCAGCTAAAGGCGACTATGAAAAGGCGGAACATTATTTCAAGCAGGCTATTCAGTTTGCTCAAGTTAACAAAGGCCGCCTCGGCGAAGCAAAAGGATTGACGAATCTGGGTGGTCTATACATTCAAACGTTGCGGATCGACGACGGTCTGCGAATGGCGCAGCAGGCTCTCGAGTTTTTTCAACAGGAAAACTATCCGCGACTTGCCGGTACTTGTCTGGTTCACATAGGTCGAGGCTACCGTCGCAAGGGCGAGTATGCTGCGGCGGAGCAAGCACTAAACCAAAAACTTGATCTGGCAAAACAGAGCGGTAGCCAACCGGCTATCGCGGATTCCCACGTCGAGCTTGGCGCTCTTCTGTTGGACCAGGAGCAGCTTCCAGCTGCGTTGGAGCAGTATGGCAATGCCCTTGAGCTTTATGGGACTACAAACAATTTCCGCGTCGCGTTTTGTAATGCGAATCGTGCAAAAATCCTGGCGCGGCTTGGCCGTTATGTCGAGGCCAGAGAGCTGCTCGTCGAAGTTTTCAAAATTACAGCGGAGTCCAAAGGCGCTTTCCTGGGATTGGTGCCCGAACTTCATCTGATTCAGGCCGAGATGAGTATCAGCGAAGGAGACCTGAGCCAGGCTATTGCATCCAGCAACGAAGCTATAAAGACAGGTGGGCCGAAATCTGGTGTCGCCATTCAAGCGCAATACCTTTTGGCCTTGGCAAAGGCGGCTTCGGGCGGGCGAAACGACGCGCAAAAACTTTGCGATGAATCGATTAAGGCTGGGTCGAACGCGAGCGACTTTGGTTTGCACTCACGTACGCTGCTAGCCTGCGCAGAGGCCGCTTTGAAAGGAAATGATCCCAATACAGCACTAACATTGGCGACTCAAGCTCAGGAAAAATTCGCCCGTGGCGAACAATTGGAATCCGAGTGGCGTGCCTGGATAATTGCCTCCCGCGCCAACAAGAACTTAGGTGATAACAACAAAGCGCAGGAACAGATGACAAAAGCGGAGGACGCACGGTCCCGGCTGGAACAAAAATGGGGAACCGACGCTTTTAAACAATACGCTAATCGGCCTGATATTCAGGTTTACTTTCGATAACAACGTTGATCCACCTGGCTCAACTCCCAATAACGCAAGGAGCTCAGAATATGTCAGACACAACAAATGATCCTCAGCCGATCGACCCCCCAGTGAACACCGGCGGTGGCGGCACCATGTCGACCGAGACTGAAGACACCGAAACCACAGACGGTGCTGAAACCATCGATCCTCCAGTAAATACGGGAGGCGGCGGTAGCGCATAGGCGTTTATCGAGCAAAGGCGTCCCAGGGCCTTTGTAATTGACAATTGAATAGTGCATCCACAGATTACGCAAAATCTGTGTAATCTGTGGATTACAATCCTTTCCCTGCAATCCAGCCTTTCACAACTTCCTTCGGATCTCGCTTGTTACCGTCAATCTCGAAATTCAACCGGCGCATCTCTTCAGTCGATATTGCATTGGCCAACTTAGACAAAACCTCCGAAAGCGCCGGCACGCGCGCTAAAGAATCCTGGCGCACCAGATAAACGGCCTCGTACGGAGGAAAGTAGCGACGGTCATCCGCAAGCTGCGCAAGATCGAGCGTGGCAATACGCCCCTCAGTGGAATTCCCGGCGATCAAATCAACCTGATTCGACGAAAGCGCGATATAGGTCAGCGATAAATCCATCTCGCGAACTTCTGCGAATTTCAATCCATAGGTTTTCGAGAACCCAGGAAAGCCATCAGCGCGCGACATGAAGTCCTGACCAAACCCTGCGCGCCACTGCGATGCGTGCGGCACAGCATCGGAGATCGTCTTAAGGTTTAGCCGTCTTGCTTCAGCACCACGCACAAGTATTGCGAACGTGTTTTCGAAACCCAGCGGCTCGCTTACCTCGACGTTAAACTTGCTCGCATACTCCCGCTTCACCTGTTCATAGACAGCTCGTGAATCGCTAATCGGTGCGTGATGAAGTATTGAGGTATAGGATGTTCCGGTGTATTCGGGATAGAGATCGAGAGTGCCACTAATCATTGCTTCATGCGGAAGATTCCCACCCAACTCAAAGCGTCTTTCAACTGAAACTCCGCGCGCCTCGAGCATCTGCGCAACGATCTCAGCGAGTAATGCTGATTCAGTAAAATCCTTCGACCCAACAACTACGCGGCCCTCAATATAAGAGGTCGCACCATCTCCGCTACGCCAGACTGCAAAACCCCCGAGAATCAAGAACAAAGCTCCGGCAGCCAGCGCCAGTACTTGCTTTACTGACCCTCCGCCGCTACGTTTCGCGTCGAAACTGAATCGACGTTCGAGCAAACCCAAAAAGAAATCCGCAGCGAGGGCTAATATCGCTGCCGACAATGCTCCCGCGAGCAACAGGTTGTTGTCGTACTGCCGCAGGCCGCGAAAGATGTAAACACCCAGACCACCCGCACCGACGGCCGCAGCAATTGTTGTGACTCCCACCGAAATCACCGTGGCTACACGAATGCCGGTGACGATCACGCCCATCGCTAACGGAAGTTCGACCTGTCGCAGAATCTGGCCACCGGTCATTCCCATCGCGACCGCGGCTTCTCTGACGCTTGGCTCAACGCCGAGTATTCCAGTGACAGTGTTACGAATGATCG
>Ga0256867_10000361_pt1 | contig 17861 bp, 16 predicted proteins | sample RVTome_15_FD_185939 | JGI IMG/M metagenome (GOLD analysis project Ga0256867, IMG submission 185939) | Soil microbial communities from uranium-contaminated site in the Upper Colorado River Basin, Wyoming, United States - RVT150D86 (HiSeq) ... | reverse complement strand
CGGCGCTGAACCATGGGTCTGCTGCCGCCGTGACCCTGCTCTTCTACACGTACCCCGTCTGGGTGATGCTCCTCACGATCGCCCTCGACCGCCGCGCTCCGTCACCGCCGCTGTTCATGGCTCTCGTGCTCGCGATCGGCGGCAGCGCGATCGTCGTGCTCGGAGGAGGCGGCGAGACGGACGTCGAGCCGCTCGGCATCGTGCTCGCGCTCGCGACTTCGCTTGCCTACACGGGCTACCTGGTGGGCACCGATCGTCACGTGCGCGAGACCGATCCCGTGACCGCCGCCGGCTGGCTCGGCGCGGGCGCTGCGGCGTCGAACGTCGTGTTCGCCCTGGCGTTCGGTGCGTTCGTGATCCCCGACGGGGCGACACCTGCCCGGCTGATCGCGATCGTGCTCGTTTCGGCCGGGGCCTTCGGGTCGATGCTCGCGGGTCTGCAGCGGGTCGGCGCGGTGCGGAACGCGATCATCGGCGTGCTCGAACCGCTCACGGTGGCGGTGCTGGCGGCGATCTTCCTCGACGAGCCGATCACCCCGACCGTGGCGGCGGGGGGAGCGCTGATCCTGGTCGGTGCGGTCATCGCCTCGGTCGTCCGGACCACGCGGACCGTCGAACCGCGCGTGTGACTTCGCTGCGATACCGTGCGGGACATGACCGAGGAACTGTTCTCTCACGACTCGTACCTCCGCTCCTGCGACGCGACCGTCGTCGACGTCCGCGAGGAGGGAGTCGTGCTCGATCGCACGGTGTTCTACCCGCGGGGTGGCGGCCAGCCCGGCGACAGCGGCACGTTTCGTTGGGGCGGCGGCGATTGCCGCGTGGGCGACACCGTGAAGTCTCGAGACGACGGCGAGATCGTGCATCTGATCGATCCCGCGACTCCGCCGCCTCCCGTCGGCGTCGCCCTGACCGCCGAGCTCGATTGGGACCGTCGCTACCAGCACATGCGCACGCACACGGCGTTGCACGCCCTCTCGGGAGTCGTCTTCACCGACTTCGGGGCGAAGGTCACCGGCGGCAACATTGACTCTGGCGGCGTCGCGCGCATGGACTTCGAGCTCGACGGCATCAGTCAGGAGTTCGGGCACGACGTCGAGACCCGACTGAACGAGCGACTCGCCCAGGACGTCCCGGTCAACGTGCAGCTGTTGCCCCGAGCGGAGGCGCTCGCCGATCCCGACCTGATCCGCACGAAGGTCTCGTTGATCCCGGATTCGGTCGATCCGATCCGCGTGATCGACATCACCGGCATCGACAAGCAGGCAGACGGCGGGACGCACGTGTCGTCGAGCGGTGAGGTCGGGCGCGTGAAGGTCGTGAAGACCGAGTCGAAGGGGAAAGCCAACAAACGCATCCGCATCCGGCTCGAGGAGCCGTGACGTCCCGTTCCCGCCGGGAGGCCCCGGCGGTACGCTCATCGCCGATGGTCAACGAGCGACTCTCGAGCCTCGACGCGAGCTTCCTCTACCTCGAGACCCCGGCGGTGCACATGCACGTCGCGGGGGTGTCGGTCTTCGACCCGCTCGAGGACGGTCCGCTCAGCTACGACGACGTGCAGCGGGTGGTCGAATCCCGGTTGCATCTCGCGCCTCGCCTGCGTCAACGGGTGCTCCGCGTGCCGTTCGGGCTCACGCGGCCGCTCTGGGTCGACGACGACCGCTTCGACCTCGACTTCCATCTTCGCCGAGCCGCGATCCCTTCTCCTGGCGGACGTTTCCAGCTCGAGCGCGCGGTGGGGCGCGTGCTCTCGCGCCCGCTCGATCCCGGAAAGCCGTTGTGGGAGCTCTACGTATTCGAGGGGCTGGCCGAGCGACGCACGGCGGTGCTGATGAAACTGCACCATGCGCTCGCCGACGGCATCTCTGGCATGACGATCGCCTCGGCGTTGTTCGATCTTGCGCCGGACGCCGATCTCGGCGCGCCGCGGCCGTGGAAGGCCGAGGCGTCACCGACGCCCGAGGATCTGATGCGAGATGTCGCCCGGGATCTCGTGCTGCACCCGCTCGAGGCCGTCGGGCACGCGCTCGGAGCTCCGGCACGATCGTTCCAGGCGGTGGCGGAGACCCTCTCGGGTGTGCGTGACGTGGTCGACATGGGCGCCCCGCCCGCGGGCCCCTTCGACACGACGATCGGTCCGGCGCGTCGATTCGCGACGGCCGAGGCGTCGTTCGCGCGCATCCGCGAGATCAAGCGCGCCCTCGGCGGCACTGTCAACGACGTCGTGCTCACGGCTGTGGCCGGTGGGCTCCACGATCTGCTCGAGCACCGGGGTGAGCACACCAGAGGACGAACGCTGCGGGTCATGGTCCCGGTCTCGGTTCGGTCCAAGGCCGAACACGGCGATGTCGGGAACCGGGTCGCGCCCGCGTTCGTGGACGTGCCGATCGGCACGTTGCGAGCGCGCACGCGGCTGCACCGGGTGCGTCGCGCGACGGCGGAGCTGAAGGGGTCGTCCATGGCGGTCGGCGCCGACTCGATCATCGGCCTCGGAGCCTACGCGCCACCGGCTCTGCACGCGATGGCCGCCCGGCTCACGAGCCGCGGGCGATGGTTCAACCTCGTCGTCTCCAACGTACCCGCGCCGCAGGTGCCGCTCTACCTGGCGGGCGCTCCGCTGGTGGCGAGCTACCCGTCGATGCCGCTGGGAGAGCGCAGCGGCCTCTCGATCGCATGCACGAGCCTCGCAGGCACGATGGCGTTCGGGCTCACCGCGGACTGGGACTCGGTCCCGGACGTCGAGGTCCTCGCCCGGGGCATCGAGTCGGCGATCGACGAGTTGGAGAAGGCCGCCGCCGCTGCGCCGACACGCGCTTCGGCTCCTCACCGACCTACTCCAGGACCTCCGCGTGCCAGTCGGCCACCTCGGTGAGCCAGCGGCCCGGGGCCTCCATCTGTGGCACGTGGCCGAGATCGGGGAAGATCCGCCCGCGCCAGGCCGGGTGTGCCCGGAGCGCCGCCTCGGCGTAGGCGGCGGGCACGAGCCGGTCTCGTCGTCCGTGCACGACGAACACTGGGCACCGCACGCCTCCCATCGCGCGCTCGGCGACGTCGGGTCGCCACCCGAGTCGCCGGAGCGAACGCCACGCGTCGCCGAACGCGGACGGTCCGTCGGGGTCGAGCGCGCGTGCCCGCAACTGATCCACGGTCAACCGCACTATCTCGTCGGGGATCGAGGACGGGTCGGCCGCGAGGAGACGGAACCCCAGCCGCACGGCGCGCTGAGGGTCGAGCCGCCGCATGCGCGCCTCGAGCATCAGCGGTCCCAGACCCGGGGCGTCGTAGACCGCGAATCCCGCGATCGCCACGGGGTGGGGCAGCGCGCCCCTGACGAACGGGAACGGCGAGCTGGTCACCACGAGTCCCGCGACGGAGTCGGGCTCGACCGCCGCATGCAGGATGCCGACCACGCCGCCCATCGAGTGGCCCACGAGCACCACCCGACCGTCCGTCCGCGATCCGATGAACCGTCCGAGCGTGCGGCGCTCGTCCATCAACCCCGAGCCGCGCCCTTCGCGGGGCGAGAGGCCGAAGCCGGGCAGATCGAGGGCGACCACCCGGCCGAGACCGGCCAGGCCGGGGCCGATCTGCACCCAGTTGAGGTGCGAGCCTCCCAGCCCGTGCACCAACACGAACGTCGTTCCGGCCGGGCCGTCCCATTCGCGATAGGCGATCGGCCCGTCGATGTCGGCGGAGCGCAGCCCGGGAAGGTCGAGGGTCACCGACCCAGGCTAGCGACCTCCGAGGGAGGGGGTTCGGGAAGGTTTCGGCAGGTCACCGCGTTGGTAGTCATACCGAGCCGGGGCGAAGGGAGCCGAAGGTGATCGAGACCGCCGAGCATGAGCGGCGCGGTGCGGTCCTTCACGAGACCTTCACACTCGCTCGCCTTTACAAAGGTGAGGCTGACCCCTTACCATATGCAGGAGTCGCTGCCAAGGCGTTTCTTTTCGCACGCCTTGATCCCCTGCAGCCCATACCTTCGGAACGACCGAGGAGAATCGAGTTCTCGAAGACCGATGACGTCGCGCCTGCGATCGAGCGGCCTCGAGGAGGAGCGTGATACGAAGTGCCGGAGCCAGCGCGTCCCTTGGGGACCGATGACGCCGATGACCTGCGTCTCTACCTGGAGGCGGCGGCCCGCGAGCCGCTGCTGACCAAGGAGGAAGAGGTCGAGCTCGCCATGACGATCGAGGCGGGCAAGGAGGCCGAGGAGCGCCTCCGTGCCGGTCGCCTGCGGTCGGAGAAGAGCATCGCGAAGGCCCGCCGTGACGTTCGCACGGCCGAGGCCGCGCGACAGCGGTTCATCATGGCCAACCTGCGACTGGTCGTGTCCGTGGCCCGCAAGTACCAGGGCCAAGGGCTCCCGCTCCTCGACCTGATCCAGGAGGGGAACATCGGCTTGATGAGAGCCGTCGAGCTGTTCGATTGGCGCCGTGGGTTCAAGTTCTCGACCTACGCCACGTGGTGGATCCGTCAGGGCATCACTCGAGCGATCGCCGATCGGTCGCGCTCGATCCGCCTGCCGGTGCACATCCACGACCGGCTGCGCAAGCTGAACCGCACGCGGTTCCAGTTCGCGCAGTCGATGGGGCGCGAGCCCAGTCGTGAGGAGCTGGCCAAGGCGCTCGACACCACGGTCGAGGAGATCGACGATCTCACCGAGATGGGCAGGCGTGAGCCGCTGTCGCTCCAGTCGCCCGTGGGCGAAGACACCGAGCTCGGCGACCTGATCGAGGAGATCGACTCCGAGGCCGGGTTCACCGAGGTCGAAGACCAGCTGCTCCGCGAGGAGATCGGCGGAGCGGTCGACCGTGTGCTCGACGAGCGTGAACGTCACGTGGTGGCGCTGCGGTACGGGCTCGAGAACGGGCAGCCGCTCAGCCTGCGCGAGACCGGCAAGGTCCTGGGTCTGTCAGGCGAGCGCGTTCGCTTGATCGAACGCGAAGCGCTGCGGAAGCTGCGCGACTCGAACCTGATCAACGCGGTGGCGCTCGGCTGATCCGAGCTCGCCCTCACAGCATCGGGGCCGGGGCGAAGCCCCGGCCTCGATCGTTCCGGGAGCGGTCCTGCGGTGGAGCCCCGAGGTTCCGCGCGTAGCATTGCCCCGTGGAACACCCTGAGTTGGTCGAGCTGATCCGGCGTTCGGTGATCGGCGAGGACGAGGCGATCGCGACGCCGTTCGGGCTGCGGCGCGTCACCTACGCCGACTACACGGCGTCGGGGCGTTCCCTCTCGTTCATCGAGGAGTTCATCCGCGACACGGTGCTTCCCCTGTACGCGAACACGCACACCGAGTCGAGCGGCACCGGGTTGCAGACGACGAGGTTCCGGGAGGATGCCCGCCGGATCATCCGCGACGCCTGCGGGGCGACCGAGGCCGAACATGCGGTGATCTTCTGCGGCAGCGGGTCGACCGGCGCGATCGCGAAGCTGGTCGACTGCCTGCAGCTGCGGTTGCCTGCCGACCTCGACGAACCGTACGGGCTGCTGGAACGCATCCCGGCCGGCCGGCGGCCGGTCGTGTTCGTCGGTCCCTACGAACACCATTCCAATGAGCTGCCGTGGCGGGAGTCGATCGCCGACGTCGTGACCGTGCCCGAGGACCACGACGGCCGGATCGACCTGGGGTCGCTGGAACGGTCGCTCGCCGCATACGAGGCTCGCCCGCTCAAGATCGGCAGCTTCTCGGCCGCGTCGAACGTCACCGGCATACTGTCCGACGTCGAGGCGATCTCCACGTTGCTGCATCGCTACGGGTCCCTGTCGTGCTGGGACTTCGCGGCCGCGGCTCCGTACGTCGGCATCGAGATGAAGGATGCCAACGATCCGGCGCGGCTCGACGCAGTGTTCCTCTCACCGCACAAGTTCGTCGGCGGTCCGGGCACACCGGGCGTTCTCGTCGCGCGGCGGGAGCTGTTCCGCAATCGGGTGCCGAGCGTGCCCGGCGGCGGCACCGTCGCCTACGTCAATCCCACGGAGCACGTCTATCTCGAAGAGATCGAGCATCGAGAGGAAGGCGGCACCCCCGCCATCGTGGAGTCGATCCGCGCGGGGCTCGTGTTCCAACTCAAACAGGCGGTCGGTGTCGAGACGATCCGGGAGCGCGAGGAATCGTTCACCCATCGAGCGATGCATCGCTGGCAGGAGAACCCGGCGATCGAGATCCTCGGGAGCCCGGATCTTCCACGGTTGTCGATCGTGTCGTTCGTCGTTCGCCACGACGGCCGGTACCTTCACCACAACTTCGTGGTGGCCGTCTTGAACGACCTTTTCGGCATCCAGGCGAGGGGAGGGTGCTCGTGTGCCGGCCCGTACGGTCACCGGCTGCTGGGCATCGACCTCGACACCTCTCACGAGTTCGAGCGCGAGATCGCGCGGGGTTGTGAGGGCATCAAGCCCGGTTGGGTGCGCGTGAACTTCAACTACTTCATCAGCGAGGCCGTGTTCCGGTACGTGCTGGAGGCGGTCGACATCGTGGCGTCGGAGGGGTGGCGCCTGCTGCCCCGGTACCGCTTCGACCCCACGACGGGCATGTGGCGCCACGCCGAGGGACAGCCCGAGCCGCCGATGTCGCTCGACGGTGTGGTCTACAAGGGTGGCACGATGCGCTTCGCCGGTCATCGCCACCATGCCCGTGAATCGGCGCTCGCCGGATACATAGAGCAGGCGCGAGAGGTGCTCGCCGAACCGCCGGCGATCGCCGGCGGCCCGGAGCATCTCGAGCTGGGCGAGGACTTCGAGCAGCTCCGTTGGTTCTGGCTGCCCGAGGAGATCGCCGCCCGCGTCTGACCGACCGACGATCGTGCCGCGGTTCGGTGCGCATCAGGTCCGCCCGGTCGCTCGGTCGAGGGCGACGCGCAGGATGCCCATCTGGGTCATCGAGTCGAAGAGCTCTCCGGATCGCACCCGTTCGACGGCTTCCTCGAAGGCCATCCAGCGCACCGCGAGCTGCTCGGTCTCGTCGGGATCCGCGTCGCCTTCGGTCAACCCCGTGGCGAGGTAGATCGCGCCGGTCTCGTCGGTCGCGGAGTTGGCCAGCGAGAAGCGCATCAGCTCCCGCCAGTCGTCCGCTCGGTACCCCGTCTCCTCGGCCAGCTCGCGGCGGGCGCCTTCCGGCGGATCGTCGCCGACCGGCACCCCGCCCTCCGGGATCTCCCACGAGTAGCGGTCCAGGGTGTACCGGTACTGTCCCACCAGGAGCACACGGTCTCGGTCGTCGAGGGCGACGATCCCCACCGCGTACGTGCGCGGGTGCATAACGCCGTACACGCCCGTCTCGCCGTCGGGCCGAAGGACCTCGTCGTGGAAGACCTGGATCCACGCGTTCTCATAGACGAGTCGGCGGGACCTGCGCTTCCAGGGGCTCGGTATGTGGTCGGGTGGTATCACGCGCCATCTCCCGCCAGCGTGCGGGCCCGGGAAACCGTCGCCTCGAGAGCCACCCGGTATCGCTCGCGGAACGCCGTCGGCGATTCATTTGGGTGAGGCACGAGCGCCTCTCCGTAGACGATCGCCGACCCGTGGCGGCGAAGCAAGGAGGCAGGAACGAGCCCCGAGCGCGGCCACACCTCGTGGGTTCCCCAGATGCCCACGGGCACGACCGGCGCGGCGGACGGCAGCGCGATCCGGGTGAGCCCCGAGCGGATCCGCTGGACCCCCGTGCGCGGATCGTCGCCCACGTGTCCCTCGGGGAAGATGCCGACGCACGAGCCGTTGCTCGCGGCCTCGACCGCTGCGTCGAGGGCGCCCGAATCGCCGGATCCCCGGCGGATCGGGATCTGGCGCGCTTGCCGCAGGACCCAGCCCACCGCCCCGCGGAAGACCTCGGCGGCCACGAGGTTCCGGGTGGCGCGGCGCCGGTGCACGCCGGTCACCGCCGAGAGCACGGGGCCGTCGAGCACGCTGAGGTGGTTCGCGGCGAGGATCACACCGCCCGAAGGGGGAACGTGGTGGATGCCTTCGATGCGCATGCGGAACACGACCATCGCCAGCAGGCGCACCAACGGCGCCCCGACGATCCAGATCCAGCCCATCTCGCGGTCGTGCACGCCCGGATGCTACCGAGCCGGCTCCCTTGCAGCTGGGTGCATCGGCCCGTCGACGCCCGGGAAAACGACGACCGAGCGGATCACCTCGCCGTCGAGCATCGCGCGCACCGCTTCGGCGAGGTCGTCGTCGGTGAGGCCGATCTCCAGCGTCACCATCGCCTCGAGGTCGAGCGAGCCCGCCACGGCCCAGCGCGCCATCTCGGGGAAGTCCTCGCTCGGGATCGGGTCGCCTCCGTCGGTCATGAGCAGGCTCGTCTTCTTCGGATAGGCGGCGCGGTCCGAGCCGTTCCAAGGCAAGGTCACGTCGCTCGGCACGGGTGGCCCCGATGGCGACGGCGGTGCCGGCGAAGGCCAGCATCTCCACCGCCTGGCGCACGCATTCGGGCCGGCCGACCGCTTCGAACACCACGTCGACGCCGTCGCCGCCGGTCATCGCCAGGACCGCGTCGACCGGGTCGCCGGCACCCGCGTCGACGGTATCGGTCGCGCCGAGCCGGAGCGCCCACTCGAGCTTCCGCGGCACGACGTCGACCCCGGGCCAGACCTTCGCGGTCTGCAACGCTGCCCGCACACCCGTCGAGACTCCGCAGCCGAGCAGGCACGCTCGGGACAGCGCCAGCTCGCCGGGCATCGGGACCACCTGCGGCTCGGTGACCACCGAGTGCCCGCAGTGCAGCACCCCGGTGAGCACGTCTCCGTTCGATCGACGCGCGCGGGGGGGCTGGTGCAGCTCGTGCCCGCATCGCCGAGGAGCGCCGCGCAGGCACTGGCGGCAGCGGCCGCACGGAACGGCCCACGTCAGCACGACGCGGTCCCCGGGCCGCGCAGACGTCACGCCGGCGCCGACGGCCTCGACCACGCCCGCGCCTTCGTGGCCGAGCAGCATCGGCCAGGGGGCTCCCCAGTTCCCGTGTTCGATCGCCCAGACGTCGCTGTGGCAGACGCCGCTGGCCGCGATCCGCACGAGCACCTCGCCGGGCCCGGGATCGTCGATGAGGATCGGCTCGACGCGGATGGGCGCGCCGGCGCGCTCCACCACCGCGCCGAAGCCTTCCGTGGGCATCCCTCCTCCTGACCGCCGAGGGGCGGGCACATGCTAGCGTCACGCGGATGGACGCCCAGGCCTTACGCGAGCTCGCGGCCTCCCGCCTCGACGAGTACGTCGGTGACCTCGAGCGCATGGTCAACGTCGACTGCGGCTCGTACACGCCCGACGGAGTGAACGAGATCGCCGACCTCTGCGAGGGGCGCATGAGAGCCCGCGGCTGGTCGATCGAACGGCGAGCCCACGTTCCGGCGAGCGACGAGGCCCCCCTCGGTGACCTCGTGATCGGCACGCTCGAGGGTGGCGGGGGAACCGAAGTGCTGATGGTGGGTCACATGGACACTGTGTTCGACGAGGGGACCGTCGCGGATCGTCCGTTCCGCATCGAGGGCGACATCGCCCGGGGCCCCGGGGTCTCCGACATGAAGGGGGGCCTGCTGGCCGGATTCCACGCCGTCGAGGTGCTGCAGGATGCGGGCTTCGACGCGTTCGGGCGCATCACCTACGTCTGCAATCCCGACGAGGAGATCGGATCGCCTTACTCGGGACCCGTCATCGCGGAGCTGGCGCCGGGGTACGACGCCGCGTTGGTGCTCGAGGGCGCACGGGCCAACGGCGACATCGTGAGCTCCCGCAAGGGCATCACCGACCACACGGTGGTGTTCACGGGCCGCGCAGCACATGCGGGCGTCGAGCCGGAGAAGGGTGCGAACGCCGTGCTCGCGGCCGCGAAGGCGACGGTCGCGCTGCAGGGTCTGAACGGCCGCTGGCCGGGCGTGACCGTGAACGTGGGTGTGGCGCAAGGGGGCACGCGCACGAACGTGGTGCCCGAGCGGTGTGAGCTCCACGTCGACCTACGGTCTCCCGAGCTCCGCTCGCTGGAGGAGGCCGAGACCGAGATCGCGCGGCTCTGTGCCGAGCACGGTGTGGACGACGTGACCGTCGCCCTCGAGGTCAACAGCTGGCACCGCCCGATGGAGAAGAGGGAAGGCGGAGCGCGCCTGGCGGCGCTCGCGATCGAGATCGCCACGGAGCTCGGCTTCGACCTGCACGACGCTTCCACCGGAGGCGCGAGCGACGCCAACACGACCAGCGCCGTCGGCACACCGACGATCGACGGGCTCGGCCCGATCGGAGGCGACGATCACGCGCCGGCCGAGTGGCTCGACCTCACGAGTATCGTGCCGCGCGTGGCCTTGCTGGCCGGGTTGATCGCCAGGGTTTGAGGCGCACCACTCGTTAGTCGGGCTCGAGCACCGGCGCGAGCACCGTGGCCGACTCGTTCGCGACGACGAGGAGATCGGCGTCGAAGACGCTGCGGAACCGACGTGCGATGCCCCTCGGGCGCCATCCGCTCGGCACGGGGGCGACGATCTCGAACCCGGCTCGCAACCAGTTGCACGAGATCGGGGCCGGGGCGCCCGGCGGGATCCGTCGGTTCAGCTCGTCGGCCAACGAGAGGGCGGTGGCGGCCCGGAGCACCCCCGGGCGATCCTCCTCGGGCAGCAGCCTGCCGAACGGGCCGAGGCGTGTGTCGTCGTCGGCCTGGCGGAGGATGGCGGTGAGCGCTCCGAGGTCGGCGTGCGTGAACCCCGCGAGGTCTGCGGCGATGACGATGTTCGCGGCGTGCTCGAACCGGTCGTAGTAGCCGATCGCCCGCCCGACGTCGAGCAGCGTGGTCGCGTGCGCCAGCATCTCGCGCAGCCGCAGGGGAGCCGAGGGATCGAGCACCGCGATCAGGTCGGCGGCCAGGCCCGTCCGTCGCTCCGCAGCGGCGGCGTCCCAGGTGCGGAACCTCGCCGCCAGCGCGGCCACCGAGATCGAGCGGACCCACTCGGGCGACGGCGCGCTCGAGCCAGCGGTGGCCAGCGCGAGGCCCTCACGCAACCCACGGCTCGAGACGACGATCTCGGTCGCGCCCAGGTGTTTCACGATCCCGTGGATCACCATCGAGCCGCCGACGATCGTGTCGGCGCGGTCGGGGTTCAGTCCCGCCATCTGGGCGCGCCGCTTCATCGTGCGCGTCGCCATCTCGTGGATCACAGCTCTCAGCCGATCCTCCGAGAGCCGGTATCCGTGCAGCAGAGGCATGGGGTAGTCGGTGCTCCGCAGGTCGATCTTGGCGAGGTTCCGCACCGTGCCCCCGATGCCCACGAGCTGTTCGCCCTCGCGCAGTTCGGGGATGCCCGCTTCGGCCAACGAGGCCTTCACCGATTTCCGCAGCGCCCGCATCTCGCGCTCGTCGGGAGGGTCCGAATCGAGGAAGGCATCGCTCATACGAAGAGACCCGATCGGCATCGACCACGAACCGGCGAGCCGCCGTTCGCGGAACGACGAGACCTCCGCGCTGCCTCCCCCGACGTCGAACGTGAACCCGCTCGTGACCGGCAAGTCGTGGACCGCTCCGAAGAAGCCCAGCATCGCCTCATGGTGACCGTCGATCGTCTGCAGCGGCACGCCGAGACGCTGTGCCCGCTCGAGCATCTCGTGGCCGTCGGCGGCGTCGCGCACCGCGGACGTCGCCACCGCGATCATCTGCCTCGCCCCGGCGCCTTTGGCGACCGCGACGAAGTCTCGCAGCGCTTCGAGCGTTCGCTCGATCGCATCGGTGCCCAAACGGTCCGAGTCGCGCAGATCGCGGGCGAGGCGAAGGGGTGCTCGAGCGTCCTCGATCACGTCCAGGTGCTCTCCCCGACGCAGACGGAACACGATCATGCGGGCCGAGTTGGAACCGATGTCGACGACCGCGAAGGGGCGGTCGTCGAGGGTCGGGTCGGGGACCGCGTTCACGCTCAGATGCTCCCACACGGCGTGCCGATCACGGTGGGTCCTCGCTCGGTTGACTTCGTCAGAATGCCCACCCAGACTGGGTCGCGCACGCCGCCGGCCGCCACATCACGAGACCCGGCGGGGCTTCTCTGCCCCGCTCCAGAGCGTCGTTCCGCCACGGCCCTTCTCCGTAATCTCCGATCGGCCGTCTCCGACGCCATGACTCCACTGGGAGACGAACGTGCTTCGGTTGCGACCGGAAACCACCTACCTCGCCTACTCCGTCGGGGAGGGGTTCTTCTTCCACATGATGTCCGTGCTGTTCAGCGTGTTCCTGATCGTCGATCTCGGGTTCGGGCCACTGCAGCTGCTGCTGATGGGCACCGTGCTCGAGGGCGCCTACCTGATCTTCGAGGTGCCCACCGGTGTCGTAGCCGACACTGTCAGCCGTCGACTTTCCGTCGTGGTCGGCCTCGGCGGCACCGGAGTCGCGTTCCTGCTGCTCGGGGTGTCGGGTTCCTTCGCGGTCGCGTTGGTCTCGCAGGCTGTGTGGGGTTTCTTCGCCACGTTCCAGAGCGGGGCCGACGTGGCCTGGCTCACCGACGAGATCGGTGAGGAGGCGGCGCAGCCGATGTACCTGCTCAGCGAGCAATGGTGGCAGGCAGGCTCCCTCGCGGGCATCGTGGCCGGGGTGGCGATCGCGTCGTTCGGATCGCTCCGTGCGCCGATCCTCGTCTGCGGGGCAGGATTCGTCGGGCTCGGCGTGTTCATGGCATTCGCGATGCGAGAGGAGGGGTTCCGGCCGGAGCGAACGGAGGGCGAACGCCTCTACTCGTCGCTCATGTCCACCGTCCGCGGGAGCGTGGGGGTGATCCGTTCCCATCACGTGCTGCTGTTGATCCTCGGCACTGCGGTCTTGCACGGCATGTCGACCGAGGGGTTCGATCGCCTCGCCGATCTGCACCTGCTCGATGACATCGGTCTGCCCACGCTCGGCGGGCTCGCGTTGCCGGTCTGGTTCGGCATCCTGGACGGGGGAGCGTTGCTGTTGGGCATCGCCGCGCTGGCGCTCGTGAAGCGGCGAGTGCACCTGCGGGGGCACGCGTCCGTCGCACGCGCTCTGGCGGTGGTCGACGTCGTGCTCGTCGTTGCGGTCGCGGCCTTCGCGTTGGTCGCGAGCTTCTGGTGGGCTCTCGTAGCCTTCTGGATCGTCGGCACCCTCAGGAGCGTTCGTGAGCCCGTGTTCACCGCGTGGATCAATCAGGGCCTCGACCCGAAGACACGGGCGACGATCAACTCCGTCGGTGGGCAGTCCGACTCGATCGGCCAGACCGTGGGGGGCCCGGGCATCGGTCTGGTGGCGCGATCGGTCTCGGTCCCCACGGCGCTCGTCGTCTCGGGGTTGCTGCGACTTCCGGCTCTGCTGCTGTACGCGCGGGCGATCAGGCGCGGTACGGCCGGGACGCTCTCGCCGGACGAGATCGAGAAAGAGCTCCACCTCGAGGAGCAGCACGTCGTTGCCGAGGTGCCGGAAGGCCCGGATGTGCCACCGGCGCGGTGATGACCGCTACCCGATCCGAGCGGTGATGACCGCTACCCGATCCGAGCGGTGATGACCGCTACTCGATCCGAGCGGTGATGACCGCTACCCGATCCGAGCGGTGATGACCGCTACTCGATCCGAGCGGTGAGAACCGCTACGAGCTCGCCGGCGGGGCGTCGACCACCGACCGCGAACGAGCCTTCGAGGGTTCGCCCCTCTCCCAGTCGCGGATCGCCTCGGCGATGCCGATCAGGATCGCGCTGCCCCCCGTGACCGCGACCAGCCTCCCGAGGGGAGAGCGCTTCAGGCCGGGCACCCTCATGATCAACGGGACCGAGACGATCACGGCACCGGCGATCACCTTGCGCAGACGTCGCCCGGCAGGTGAATCGAGGAAGTCCAGGAGCTCCTCGGCGGCGAGGTCTGCCCGCTCCGCGAGGTCTCGTATGCGCTCCATGCCGCTCACGGCAACCAGGGTAGCGGACCTCGGAGTTCGCGGCGGTTCTCGCGCGGGCTGGCTCAGTCGCCGGCTCGAGCCGCGAACGGCGCGACCGGCCGTGGCGGGCGAACGGAGATCCGTGCGTCGACGACGACCGCGCCTTCGGTGTGCACGATCACGGGGTTGCAATCCAGCTCGCCGATCGCCTCGTGCGTCGTTGCCATCGCGCCGATCCGCAGCACGACGTCCCTGAGCGCGGCGACGTCGGCCTTCGGGGCGCCCCGGAACCCGTCGAGCAGCGGGAACGTCACGAGCGAGCGGATCATCTCGTCGGCATCGAGGTCGGTCAGCGGGGCGACCCGCACGGCGACGTCGCGGGTGAGCTCCACCGTCGCCCCGCCGCCGCTCACGGCGATGACCGGTCCGAACACGGGGTCGGCCACGGCTCCGACCAGCATCTCGACGCCCGGGGGGATCATCTGTTGGATGAGGAACCCTTCCACGCGCTGTCCCGAACCGAGAACCCGTTCGGACATGAGCTCGGCTTCAGCCTGCACCTCGGCCGGACCGAGGTCGAGCCTCACCGCACCGAGATCGGTCTTGTGCAGGGGGCCGATCGCCTTGAGAGCGACCGATCCCGGGAACGACGCTGCGACCGCCGCGGCTTCCTCGGGTGTGGCCGCGGCTGCTTGGCGTGGGGTCGACACCCCGTAGCATCCGAGCAACGTCCGGACCTCGTCGGGGGTGAGCCAGTCTTCCTCCCGGGTGAGGGCGCCCGCGATCACGGCTGCGGCCTCGTCCTCTCGGGCTTCGATCGAGATGGCCCTGCCCTCGGGCTTCGCGCGCCAGACGCCGAGCCTCATCGCGTGCGCCAATGCGATCGCCGCCTGTTCCGGATACGGGAACGAGGGGACCCGGACCCCCGGCGCGCGCAGGGCGTCGGGCAGCCCGCTGACCGACATGAAACACGTGAGCACGGGGATGCGTCCGCCGACCGCGTCGATCGCCTCGACCATGGCGGCGGCGATCTCCGGGGCGTCGTCCTCGACGGGAGGGATGTAGATCGCGATCAACGCATCGATCTCCGGGTCGGACGCCGCTGTACCGATCGCCCGGCCATAGTCATCGGGACTCGCCGAGGCGATCATGTCGACGGGGTTGGACACCGCCGCCTCGTCGGGTAGGAACGAGCGAAGGACTCTCACGGTCTCATCGGACAGCTGCGGCACGATCAAGCCGTTCGCCTCGCAGGTGTCCGCGCACAGGATGCCCAATCCTCCGGCGTTGGTGACGATCGCGACACGGTTGCCGCCGGGCACCGGCTGATTCGCGAGCAGGGTTGCGACGTCGAACATCTCCTCGAGGGTGTCGGTGCGGATCACACCGTGCTGGCGGAAGAGCGCGTCGACCGTGGTGTCGCTCGCGGCGAGCAGGGCTCCCGTGTGTGACGAGGCGGCCCGGCGTCCGGCCGCGCTCCGTCCCGACTTCACGGCGACGATCGGCTTGGTCCGGCCGATCCGCCGAGCCAGGCGGCCGAAGCGGCGCGGGTTCCCGAAGCTCTCGAGGTAGAGCAGCAGCAGATCGGTGCGCTCGTCCTGTTCCCAGTAGCAGAGCAGGTCGTTCCCCGAGACGTCGGCCTTGTTGCCCACCGAGACGAACGTCGACATGCCGAGCCCGAGCTCAGACGCCCGGCTCATCACCGCGATGCCCAGAGCACCGCTCTGCGAGAGGAAGCCCACACGGCCCGCCGGGGGCCACGCCGTTGAGAACGTGCCGTTGAACAGGAGCTCGGGGTCGGTGTTCACGAGCCCCATGCAGTTGGGGCCGACCAAACGCATTCCGCTCGCGCGGCAAACCTCGAGCAGCTCGCGCTGGCGATCGAGTCCGGCCTCGCCCGTTTCCCCGAAACCGGACGAGATCACGACCAGCCCGCGCACGCCCTTGTCGGCGCATCCGCGTGCGACGCCGACCACGCCGCTCGCCGGCACCGCTACCAGCGCGACGTCGATGTCCCCGGGCACGTCGGTCACCGTTGGGTACGCGGTCACCCCTTGGATCGCCGAGGCGTGCGGGTTCACCGGGTAGACGACACCCTGGAACGGACCCGACAGCAGGTTGTGCAGGAGCCGGCCGCCGATCGAGGTCGGGTCGCGCGAGGCACCGATCACGGCGACCGCCGACGGTTGCAGCAACGTGCGCAGGGCCGCGGCCGCCGCCGCGTCCTCGCGTTCCTCGTAGCGCTCGGCGGCTTCCTCGGTGATCTCGGTCGAGAGCTCGACCTCGACCTCGCCGGGGACCGCGCGGATTCGCACAGCGAACCCCGTGCGCCGGAACACCTCGATCATGCGATGGTTCTCGGGCAGCACGGCTGCGGAGAACGTCTCGATGCCGTTCGCATGCGCCGCTTCGGCGACGTGCGCGATCAGGATCGACCCCAGTCCGAGCCCCTGTAGGGCGTCGGCGATGCTCACGCTGACCTCCGCACGTGGAGCCGTTCCCAGACGCACGTACTGGGCTCCCCCGACGACGGAGCCGCTCTCGACCGCCAGCAGGGTCAGATGGTCGACGTAGTCGACGTCGACCGCCTTCGTGGCGACGTCGGTGATGTCGACCGAGAGTCCCCAGAACCGCAGTCGCCGGGACTCCTCCGATAGGCCGACGAGGAAGTCCTCGACTCTTTCGCGGTCGTCCGGGCGCGCCGGGCGGATGTGCACGGTTCTGCCGTCACGCAGGACGACGTCGGCCTCGCGGTGGGCGGGGTACCGGCTCCGCTCGTCGGCTGACGCACCAGCGGCGTGATCGGCCACGAGCCCAGGCTACCGGGTCGGTGGGCGAGAACGAGGCGCTCCTCACCCGGCCCCTGTCTCCGCGGGACGATCTCGAGGGGAGCGGGGGAGGCTTGAAGCCCCGAGCCTCCCCCGCCCCCGGGGAGGTCAGCCCTCGAGCGACGAGCCGGTCTCGAGCAGCGTCTTCAGGTCGCTCAGGATCAGCGCCCAGCCACCGCCACCCTCGTACCGGCGCGCAGTGCTTGCGACCGCCGCCGCCGTCTTCGGGGCATTCTCCAGCTCATGGGTCACCGTGAGTCTCGTGACCCCGCCGTCGTCCTCCTCGATGTCCCACGTGACGCGGGTGGGCCCTTCCTCGATGAGGTCGGGCGGGAAGAGGAACCTCCACGTCTGCACGAGCCGTCGCGGCGGGTCCGCCTCCACGACCTCCCCGTCGGCGAGCGTCTCGGGCATGCCCATGGCCTGGACCTCGGGTGTGGTGACCGCCCGGAACGGGCCACCTGGGCGCAGGTCGTACTCCGAGCGCCCCGGGTAGCCGTAGCGCTCGTTCCACTCGGGCTTCGTGATGGCGTCCCAGACCGCCTCGGGCGCTGCCTTGATGTACACGCGATACACCTGCGTGGTGACGGCCGTCTCGGTCGTGTTCGTCATGCCGTTCCCTCCTCCAGATCGTGCTTGAGGTCCGCGAGCGCCGATACCTGGCGCTCCGTGTACTTGTCGATCCACCGGTCGTGGATCAACCGGATCGGCACCGGGTTGAGGAAGTGCAGCTTCTCCCGGCCCCGCCGGTACGTGACCACGAGCCCGGCGTCCTCGAGGACGCGCAGGTGCTTCATGACGCCGAAGCGGGTCATCTCCAGCTCGGACTCGAGGTCGGTGAGCGTGCGGCCGTCACGCACGAAGAGCCGGTCGAGCAGGAAGCGGCGCGTCGGGTCGGCGAGCGCCTTGAACACCAGGTCGTCGTCGGTCACGGGATCAAGATAGGTGACCAAATAGTCACATGTCAAGAGAACGGAGGAGCGACCAGACGTCGGCGCGGGAGCGTGTCGGATGCCTATCCGGCGGACGGCCGAGCGGCCAACGTTCCGCTCGGGGCAGGAGATGTGGACTGGGTCTGTACGGCAACCCGATCCCGGGCATGCTCCTCGCGGATCTGACGGAGGACCAGCGAGCGCGACTCCGCGAGGTCTTGGACGGGATGCTCCGCGAGCGCGCCGACGCGAACGGGCTC
>Ga0256867_10000359_pt1 | contig 17922 bp, 18 predicted proteins | sample RVTome_15_FD_185939 | JGI IMG/M metagenome (GOLD analysis project Ga0256867, IMG submission 185939) | Soil microbial communities from uranium-contaminated site in the Upper Colorado River Basin, Wyoming, United States - RVT150D86 (HiSeq) ... | reverse complement strand
GTCGATCTTGTTGATCGTCGCCGCCGTCGCCGCGATGGTGTTGGCGCTCCGCCGCTCGAAGTCGATCACCCAGCGCGAGATCGAGGAGCACGCGGGCGACGACCTCGAGTCATACGGCATGACCCCTCCCGGGGCGCCGGAGTCGATGCGGGAGCGAACTTGAGGACGCCGATCGCGTACTTCCTGCTGCTCTCGGCGATCCTGTTCGCCCTCGGCTCGGCGTCGGTGCTCATGCGTCGCAACGCCTTGCGCATCTTCATGGGTGTGGAGCTGCAGCTGAACTCGGTGAACCTGACGCTCGTGGCGTTCTCGCGCATGCACCTCGAGCTCGACGGACAGATCTTGGCGTTCTTCTCGATGGTCGTGGCCGCCGCCGAGGTCGTGGTCGGCCTCGCGATCATCGTGGCCGTGTTCCGACGAACCGGTACGACCGACGTCGACCGGGCGGATGTGCTGCGCGGATGATCGATCTGATCGGTCTCGCGATCGCGATCCCGCTCGCCGCGGCGGCCGTGAACATGCTCGTCGGCGCCCGGCTCGGGCGATTCGCGGGATGGCTCGCGACGGGGGCGATGGCAGTGTCGTTCGCGATCGCCTTGGGTGCGCTGCTCGACCTGCTCTCGCTTCCGGCGGCCGACCGCGCGCAGGTCGTCACGGTCGCGGAGTGGATCCGGGCCGGCGCGGCCACCGTCACGCTCGACCTGCGCGTCGACCCCCTCTCGATCACGATGGCGATGGTGGTCACGGGCGTCGGGTCGCTGATCCATCTGTATGCGATCGGCTACATGGAGCACGACCCGATGCCGGGACGCTTCTTCGGCTACATGAACCTGTTCTGCGCGTTCATGCTCGCGCTCGTCCTCGCCAACGACTTCCTGCTGCTCTACCTGGGCTGGGAAGGCGTGGGCCTCTGCTCGTACCTACTGATCGGGTTCTGGTCGGAGCGACCCGAGGCCGCGCGTGCCGCGAAGAAGGCCTTCATCACGACGCGGGTGGGCGACGTGATGCTGCTGCTCGGGTTGTTCGTGATCTGGATCCACTTCGGCTCGTTCGATTTCGACACCGTGCTCGGCGGGGAGGGTTCGCTCCCCGAGATCGCGACCGGCACCGCGACCGCGATCTCACTGCTGATGCTCGGCGGCGCGGTGGGGAAGTCCGCCCAGCTGCCCCTGCACGTGTGGCTGCCCGATGCGATGGCCGGACCGACCCCGGTCTCGGCGCTGATCCACGCGGCCACGATGGTCACCGCGGGTGTCTACCTGGTGGTTCGGACCCACGTGCTGTTCGAGATCTCCGATGTCGCGCTCACCGTCGTGGCGGTGATCGGGCTCGCCGGCGCCCTCTATGCGGGCTTCGCCTCGCTCGGCCAGTACGACATGAAGCGGGCCCTCGCCTACTCGACGATGTCCCAGCTCGGGTTCATGTTCCTCGCGGCCGGGCTCGGGTTCAACGCGGTGGCGATCTCGTTGCTCGTGGCGCACGCCTTCTACAAGGCCCTGTTGTTCCTGACGTCGGGCAACGTGATGCACGGGCTGCACGACGAGATCGACGTGCGACGGCTCGGAGGGCTCGTCCGCGACATGCCCTGGACCGCCGCCCTGTTCGCGGCCGGCGCCCTCGCCTTGTCCGGGTTGCCTCCGTTCAGCGGCTACTTCACGAAGGACGCGATCCTCGAGCTGGCGAGCCATGACGGCGAGGTGTGGGCGTACGTGCTCGGATCGCTCGGTGCCCTGGTCTCCGCCTGGTACATCGCCCGTCTGTTCTTCACCGCGTTCATCGGCGACCAGCGGTACGAGGGTCGGGCGCACGAGGCGTCCACGCTGATGCGGGCCCCGCTCGTGGTGCTCGCGATCGGCGCCCTGTTCGCCGGCATGTGGCTCGCGTTCACGCCCGAAGGCCGGCTCGCGACGTTCCTCGAGCCCGTGGTCGGCACCGTCGCGGAAGGACACGCCGGCCCCTCCACGCAGGTCCTGGTCGCGATCTCGGTCGTGTTGACGCTGCTCGGGATCGCCATCGCCTGGCGTCTGTATCGCCCGGCCGCCGCCGAACGATGGGTCTCGTTCCCCGAACGCGAGCCGGGCCTCGCGGGCGCGCTCGGCCATGCGTTCTACATCGACGATCTCTACGCCTGGATCGTGGGCACGGTCGGGCTCGGCGGAGCGGCCGCGCTGGAATGGTTCGACCGGACCGTCGTGGACGGCGCGGTCAACGGCGTCGGCCGGCTCGCCGTCCGGGCATCGGGGCTCGCGCCGATCTGGCAGTCGGGGAAGGTGCGCCGCTATGCCCTCTCGTTCCTCGCCGGCGGCGTGGCGTTGCTCGTGTTCGCGGCGGTGAGGGTGTAGATGGACGTCCCCTGGCTCACGCTCGTGGTCGTGGCGCCGCTGGCCGGCCTGCCGGTGCTGTTGCTGTGGCGTTCGATCTCCGACGAGGCCGCCCGATGGGTCGGGCTCGCGGCCGCGCTGGTGGCGTTCGCCGTCTCGATCGGCATGCTGGCGAACTTCGAGACCGGCGAAGCCGGCTTCCAGATGGTCTCGAAGCACCCGTGGGTCGAGTCGGTCGGGCTCACCTGGTTCCTGGGCGTCGACGGGTTCTCGGTCTGGCTCGTGATGGTGACGACGTTCATGTTCCCCATCGCGATCGCCGCGTCGTGGAAGATCGATCATCAGGTGCGCCGATACATGGCGGCGGCGCTCTTCCTCGAGACCGTGATCGTCGGCGCGTTCCTCTCGCTGGACCTGCTGTTGTTCTTCCTGTTCTTCGAGGCCCTGCTGTTCCCGATGTACTACATCATCGGAGTCTGGGGCTCGAAGCGTCGCGTCTACGCCGCCACGAAGTTCCTGCTGTACACGATGTTCGGGTCGGCGTTCCTGCTCGTCGGCATCCTGTGGCTCTACATCGAATCCGGGAACCAGCTCGGGAAGGCGACGTTCGACCTCACGGCGCTCGAGCAGCTGCAACTGTCGACCGAGGCCGGCCGCTGGCTGTTCCTCGCATTCTTCGTCGGCTTCGCGGTGAAGGTGCCGGTATGGCCGCTGCACACGTGGCTGCCCGATGCCCACACCGAGGCGCCGACGAAGGGATCGGTCGTGCTGGCCGCGATCCTGCTGAAGACCGGGCCCTACGGCATGTTGCGGTTCAACCTGGATCTGTTCCCCGAGGCATCTCGCTACTTCGCCGACGCGATCATGGTGCTCGCCGTGGTCGGCATCGTCTACGGCGCGATCGTCGCGATGATGCAGAGCGACATCAAGCGATTGATCGCCTACTCGTCGGTGAGCCACATGGGCCTGATCGTGCTCGGCATCTTCGCGTTCTCCGCCGAGTCGATGGACGGTGCGGTCCTGCAGATGGTGAACCACGGGCTCTCGACGGGCATGTTGTTCCTGGTCTTCGGCATGCTCTACGAACGCACGCACACGCGGGAGATCGCCGACCTCGGCGGCATCGTGCAGATCACACCCTGGCTCGCTGGCGCCTACGTCGTCGCGATGCTCTCCTCGATCGGCCTGCCCGGCCTCAATAACTTCGTCGGTGAGTTCCTGGTGCTGCTGGGCACGTTCTCGGTCGATCGGGTGCTCGCGTCGATCGCGATCCTCGGCGTGATCCTGTCCGCGGTCTACATGCTCTGGTCGTATCAACGCACGTTCCAGGGCCCGGCGAAGGAACGGTGGAGGTCGCTGCCGGACCTGTCCTGGCGCGAAGGCGCGATCGTCGCCCCGATCGTCGTCGCGATGTTGTGGATCGGGTTGCAGCCCGGGCCCATGCTCGAGCGCCTGCGCCCGACGTCGGAGCTCGTCTCGGAGCGCATCCGCACCGCGCAGGTGGGCGAGGCCGTCGAGCCGTTGGCGCGGACGAGCGGCACGGGGGAGGAGGAGCCGTGATCGATCCGCCCCGGGTCGAGCTCTGGGCGATCCTGCCGGTGCTGATCCTGTTCGGGGGCGCCTTGGTCGCGTTGGTGGGCTCCGCCTTCGCCCGCCGGGCCGATCAGGCGCCGTTCGCTCTCCTCACGCTGGCGACGCTCGCCGCAACGGCGGCCTCGGCGCTCTGGCTCTGGAACCGGGAGCCGACGACCGCGCTCGAGGGCATGATCAGCGTCGATCGCCTCGCGGTGGTGGCCACGCTCACGCTCTGCGGTGTCGGTGCGTTCGGGGCGTACCTGGGATACCACTACTTCGAGCGAGACGAACTGCGGCGGAACGAGTTCTACGCCCTTTTGCTGTTCGCGCTCGGCGGCATGGCCCTGCTGGTGGCCGCGGCCGACCTGATCGTCGTCTTCCTCGCGATCGAGGTGCTCTCGCTGTCGTTGTACGTGCTCACGGCCCTGACGTTCCGGCGCGGACCGACCGAGGCGTCGCTGAAGTACTTCCTGCTGGGGGCGTTCGCGTCGGCGTTCCTGCTGTACGGCGTCGCGATCAGCTACGGGGGGGCCGCGACCACGAGCATCCAGGGACTGGCGCGGGCGCTGGCCGGCACGACCGGGAACCAGGCGCTCGCCATCGCCGGCGCGCTGCTCGTCGTGGTCGGCCTCGGGTTCAAGGTTTCGCTGGTGCCGTTCCACATGTGGACCCCCGACGCCTATCAGGGTGCCCCGACCCCCGTGACCGCGTTCATGTCGGCGGCGACGAAGGTGGCCGTGTTCGTCGCGCTCGTCCGCGTGCTGCACGTGGCGTTCGTGGGCCTGCAGTGGGATCTCGGTCCCGCCGTCGCCGCGCTGTCGGCCGCCTCGATGGTGGTGGGCAGCGTGCTGGCGATCGCCCAGAGTGACGTCAAGCGCCTGCTCGCGTACTCGAGCGTTGCGCAGGCCGGGTACATCCTGTCCGCGTTCGTCGCTCCCGATCGAGACGGCATCGCCGCCGCCCTCTTCTACCTCGTCTCGTACGCTGCAGCGGTCATCGGTGCGTTCGGAGTCGTGATGCTGATCTCGGGCGGCATCCGGGAGCAGACGGGCTTCGATCGCTTCCGGGGCCTCGGCCGCCGCCGGCCCGGCCTGGCCGCGCTCCTGACGATCTTCCTGCTCTCGCTGGCGGGCATCCCCCCCACGGCGGGGTTCGTGGCGAAGGTGTTCGTGCTCGGTGCCGCGACGAGCGCCGGCTACTGGCCCCTGGTGCTGGTCGGCGCCTTGGCCGGGGTGGTGGGCGCGTTCTATTACCTGCGCATCGTCGCGTTGATGGCGATGCGTGAGCCCGAGGGGGACGATGTCGCCGACCCGTCGCCGCTGCCCCGGCTGGTCCTCGCGGTGCCGGCCGCGACCGTCGTCGTGCTGGGTATCGTGCCGGGTGTGATCGTGCCGGTGCTGCGGGAAGCGGGGGTGCTCACGTGGTGAGGCTGCGATGAGCCGCGGGGTGATCCCCGGGCTGGAGCCACCCGACGCGATGCTCGAGGCCGAGGTGCGCACGCGGCTCGATCAGGTCGAGGACGCGCTCGAGAAGTCGGTGCGCATCGAGGCATCGGGCATGCTGACCGAGACCTCTTCCTACCTGATCGCCGCGGGCGGGAAGCGCTTCCGCGCGATGCTCGTATTGCTCGCCGGGTACTTCGGCGACCCGGCCGACCCGCGGCTCGTCCCCGGTTCCGTCTCGATCGAGCTGGTGCACCTCGCCACGCTGTACCACGACGATGTGATCGACGAGGCCGAGGCTCGCCGCGGGGCACCGAGCGCCAACATGCGATGGGACAACACGGTGGCGATCCTCACCGGCGACTTCCTGTTCGCAAGGGCCTCGGAGATCTCGACGGAGCTCGGGACAGAGATCTGCCGTCTGCTCGCACGCACGATCGCGGTGCTCTGCGACGGACAGATCCGCGAGGTCTCGAGCTCGACCGAGGTCGAGCAGGAGATCGCCAGCTATCTCGAGATCATCCGGCGCAAGACCGCCTCACTGATCGCGACGTCGTGCCGGCTCGGAGGCATGCTGTCCGATGCCGACGCCGAACACGTCGACGTGCTCGAACGGTTCGGCGAGGCCCTGGGCATGGCCTACCAGCTCTCCGACGACATCATGGACATCACGTCGTCGCAGATCGAGCTGGGCAAGGAACCGGGGCAGGACCTGCGGGAAGGCGTCTACACGCTGCCGGTGCTGCATGCGCTGGCCTACGACGAGCACCGGGAAGAGCTGGCCCGCATCCTCTCGCACGGCGCGCCCGATGGGGAGATGCTCGACCGGGTGCTCGACATCGTGCGGTCGGGTGGGTCGGTCGACGTGGCCCGCGCGGCCGTGACCGACGAGGTGCGAAGGGCGACCGAGCTCGCGATGCGGCTGCCCGACGGCCCGGCGCGACATGCGTTGATCCAGCTGGCGAAGTTCTTGGCGGGGAGGTGCGGGGCGGTGGCCGCTTGAGGACGCTAGGATACGGGCGCCCGAGGGGCCTTCCACTGTCATGAGTGACTACTACTCGTCGTACGGGGTACTGCTTGCGGTCGTCGCCGCAGGTGCCCTGCTGGTCGCAGTGGCGTTCACCACGGCACGGCTCATCGCACCCGCCAAGCCGAACCCCGAGAAGCTCACGACGTACGAGTGCGGCATCGATCCGGTCGGCGAGGGATGGTCGCAGAGCCATGTCCGCTACTACGTGTACGGGTTCCTGTTCGTGATCTTCGACGTCGAGAGCGTGTTCCTCTTCCCGTGGGCACGCGTCCTCGAGGACATCGGCACCGCGGCGGTGGTCGAGATGGCCATCTTCGTCGGCATCTTGGCCGTCGGCCTCCTGTACGCGTGGCGCAAGGGGGTCCTGCGGTGGGCCTGATCACCGAGAAGACCCAGCTGACCAGGATCCAACCGGTCAAGTTCATCCTCAACTGGGGGCGCCGCTACTCGCTGTGGGTCATGAACTTCGGCCTGGCGTGCTGTGCGATCGAGTTCATCGCGGCGTCGACCGCCAAGAACGACTTCATCCGTCTCGGCGTGATCCCTACGGCCCACGGTCCGCGCCAGGCCGACCTGCTCGTGGTCGCCGGCACGCTCACAGACAAGATGGCCCCCGCTCTCAAGCGGGTCTACGAACAGATGCCCGACCCGAAGTACGTGATCTCCTTCGGCTCGTGCTCCAACTGCGGCGGTCCGTACTGGGACAGCTACTCGGTCACCAAGGGCGTCGACCAGATCGTGCCGATCGACGTGTACGTGCCGGGGTGCCCACCGCGGCCCGAGGCGCTGCTGCACGGCATCCTCGAGCTGCAGCGGAAGATCAAGGACGAGGACATCCAGGAGAAGTTCGGTGCAGTCACCCAGCCAGCTGTCTCCTGACGACGTCGCGTCCCGATTGCGGGCGCGCTTCGGCGACGACGTTTCCGACGTGGCCGAACAGCACGGCCACGCGGTCGCGACCGTGACCCGGGAGCGCTACCACGACGTCTGCCGATTCGTGCGCGACGAGCCGGAGTTCGCGTGCGACTACGCCGACTTCACGTCGGCCGTCGATCTGGGCGAGGAGCGGGGGTTCGAGATCCTGACCCACCTGTTCTCCACGGCCCACCACCACAACGTTCGCGTGAGGGTCGCCGTGCCCCATGACGACGCCGTGATCGCCACGGTGAGCGACCTCTGGGCCACGTGCGACTGGCACGAGCGGGAGACCGCGGAGATGTTCGGTATCCGCTTCGAGGGACACCCGATGCCGGTGAAGCTGCTCCTGTCCGAGCCGTTCGAGGGCCACCCCATGCGCAAGGACTTCCCCCTGATGACCCGCGAAGCGAAGCCGTGGCCCGGAGCGGTCGAGGGCGAGGAGGACGAGGAGGAGTGATCGACGTCCTCGCCGCGGCCGGCGTCTCGTTCATCGAGGAGCTGACCTCGAACTTCTGGCTCGCGCTGGTGCTCAAGACCGTGCTGGTCATGGCCTTCTTCCTCGTCGTGCCCCTCGGCATCGGATACATGGAGCACAAGGTGCTGGCGCACATGCAGGCGCGGCTCGGCCCCATGGAGGCGGGCGCCTTCCACGGGTGGGCCCAACTGATCGCCGACGGCGTCAAGTTCATCCAGAAGGAGAACGTCGTGCCGGCCGCGGCCGACCGCACGATCTACTCGCTCGCTCCGGCCGTGGCGATGGTGCCCTACATCGCCATCCTCGTGGTGCTGCCGTTCAGCGACACGTTGTTCGCGCTCAACCTCGATGTCGGCATCTTCTTCGTCATGGCGATGTCGAGCGTGTCCGTGATCGGCGTGCTGATGGCGGGCTGGGCGAGCGCGAACAAGTTCTCCCTGATCGGCGCCCTGCGTGCCGCCGCGCAGCTGATCGCCTACGAGCTGCCGCTCGTGCTGGCGGCCGCGGGGGTCGTGATGCTCTCGGGCGTGACGTCGATGGTCGGCATCGTCGAAGCCCAGCAGTCGATGTGGTACGTGATCCCCCTGTTCCCACTCTTCCTGATCTTCATGATCGCCTCGCTCGCCGAGCTGAGCCGCACCCCGTTCGACATGCCGATCGCCGACTCCGAGATCATCTACGGCGCCTACACCGAGTACGGCGGGCTGAAGTTCGCGTTCTTCCTGCTCGCCGAGTACGGGGGCATCGTGGCGCTCTCCGGCATCGCTGCGGTCCTGTTCCTCGGCGGATATCAGGGGCTGCCGGGGATCCCGTTGCCCGCCCCGATCTGGATGGCGATCAAGATCGGGGCGCTGTCGTTCTTCGTGATCTGGCTCCGCGCGACCTACCCGCGACTGCGTGAGGATCAGCTGCAACGATTCGCGTGGCTGACGCTGATCCCGATCTCGCTCGTGTGGATCCTCGGCGCGGCGGCATTCAAGGTCGCGTTCTGAGGAGCTGACACCGTGGCCATCGACACCCCAGACATCGACCAGCCGGAGGCCGGCTCCGGCCAGGGGCTGCTCAAGGGCCTGACGGTCACGCTCAAGACGATGCTGCGGCCCGCCGTCACGGTGCAGTACCCGCACGTCAAGCCCGACCTTCCGGCGCGGACCCGCGGCGTGATCGCGCTGAAGCAGGCGAACTGCACGGTCTGCTACAAGTGCTCGCGCGAGTGTCCCGACTGGTGCATCTACATCGATGCCCACAAGGAGACGCACGAGCCGGCCGCCGGCGGCCGTGGTCGGTCGATGAAGGTGCTCGATCGGTTCGCGATCGACTACGCGCTCTGCATGTACTGCGGCATCTGCGTGGAGGTGTGCCCGTTCGACGCGCTCTTCTGGAGCCCCGAGTTCGAGTACGCGGAGTACGGGATCGACGAGCTCATCCACGAGAAGGACCGCCTCGAGGAGTGGACCTACACGGTGTTGCCCCCGCCGCCGCTCGAGGAGGGCGCGGAGCCCCTCGAGGAACAGGAGGCGGGGGGAGCCGCATGAGCGCCCAGGAGTATGCCTTCGTGGTGCTCGCCGTGATCGGGGGACTCTCGGCGATCGCCGTGGTGACGTCGACGAACGTCGTCCACGCCGCCCTCTATCTGGTCGTCACCCTGCTGTCGGTGGGGGGCGTCTACCTGCTGCTCGGCGCCGAGTTCGTGGCATGGGTGCAGATCCTGATCTACGTCGGTGCGATCGTGATCCTGTTCCTGTTCGGCCTCATGCTCACGAAGGCCCCGATCGGACGGGACACCCTCGACAACCAACAACGGTGGCTCGGGGCGATCATCGGCGTCGGGGTCTTCGCCGGGCTCGTCTTCCTGATCCAGGATGCGTTCCCGATGCAGGACGCCCAGGCCTTCGAGCCGGCTCGTGGCACCACCGACGTCGTCGGCGAGGCGATCTTCCGCAACTACGTGCTCCCGTTCGAGGCGGTCTCGTTCCTGCTGCTGGCGGCACTGATCGGGGCGATCGTGCTCGCTAGGAAGGACGATTCCTCGTGATCAGGTTGCCGCTCGTGCTGATGTTCTCGGCGCTGCTGTTCTCCGCGGGGGTCTACGGCGTACTGGCCCGCCGCAACGCCATCATGGTGCTGATGGCGATCGAGCTGATGTTGAACGCGGTCAACGTGAACCTCGTCGCGTTCTCGGCGTTGCTGCAGCAGATGACCGGGCAGGTGTTCGCGTTGTTCGTGATCGCGGTCGCCGCCGCCGAGGTGGGCATCGGCCTCGCCATCGTGATCCTGCTCTTCCGCACGCGCGAATCGATCAACGTCGACGAGGTGAACCTGCTCAAGTGGTGAACGTGCTCGCCGCCGAGGGGGGGGTGGCCTTCGAGGCCACGACGAACGGGATCTGGTTCGTCGAGCACGCCTGGATCGTGGTGCTCTTGCCGTTGGTCTCGGCCGCCTTGATCCTGTTCCTCGGCTCGCGCACCCCCGGCAAAGGAGCGGTCTACGGCATCGCCGCCGTGGGGGCCGCCTTCGTGTTCTCCATCGGTGTTCTGTGGCACTTCGTGGAAGGCGGTGGCCCGTTCGAGGGCAGCATCGACTGGTTCACGATCGGACCGCTCCACCTCGAGCTCGGCATCCTGGTCGACGGCCTGACCGGCGTCATGCTGGTGGTCGTCACCGCCGTCTCGCTCGCCGTGCACGTCTACTCGCTCGGCTACATGCGCGGCGACGAGCGGTTCACCTGGTTCTACGTGGTGCTCTCCCTGTTCACCGCGGCGATGCTCACCGTGGTCGTGTCGAACAACCTGATCCAGCTGCTCGTGGGCTGGGAGGTCATGGGCATCTGCTCCTACCTGTTGATCGGCCATTGGTGGGAGGTCAAGGAGAACTCCGACGCCGCGATCAAGGCATTCATCACCACGCGGGTCGGCGACATCCCGTTCATGTTCGGCATCATCGCCCTGATCGCCGTCACCGGGTTCACGACGACGAACATCGGCGAGGTCTCTCACGAGCTGGGGCTCGGCGGGGTCTCGCCGCTGTTCGTCTCGGTGGCGGCGCTCCTGCTGTTCGGCGGCACCGTCGGCAAGTCCGCCCAGTTCCCTCTCCACGTGTGGCTCCCCGACGCGATGGCCGGCCCGACGCCGGTCTCGGCGCTGATCCACGCGGCGACCATGGTGGCCGCGGGCGTGTACCTGATCGGCCGCCTCTTCGAGGTCTTCCTGCTGGCCGACGAGTGGGTGCTCACGATCGTGAGCATCGTCGCCGCGATCACGGCGTTGGGAGCCGCGCTGCTCGCGATCGTGCAGGACGACATCAAACGTGTGCTCGCCTACTCGACGCTCTCGCAGCTCGCGTACATGGTCGCGGGACTCTCGCTCGGGGAGCTCGGCCTCACGGCCGGGTTCTTCCATCTGTTCACCCACGCCTTCTTCAAGGCGTTGTTGTTCCTGTGTGCCGGCTCGGTGATCCATGCCGTTCACTCGAACAACATGAGCGAGATGGGCGGCCTGCGGAAGTCGATGCCGATCACGTTCTGGACGATGCTGATCGGTTCGCTCGCGCTCGCCGGCATCATCCCGCTCGCGGGGTTCTGGTCGAAGGACGAGCTGTTGGTCGTAGCCGACGAGGAGCACATGACATGGCTGTTCGTCGTGTTCCTGGTGACGGCGGTGATCACCGCGTTCTACACGATGCGCATGGTGATGCTCACGTTCTCCGGGGAGTACAAGGGCGAGGCCCACCCGCACGAGTCCCCTAGGACGATGACCGGCCCGCTGGTCGCCCTCGCGGCGGCCACCGTGGGCGTCGGCCTGCTCGGGGCCCCACAGCTGAACGCCGTCTTCGGGAAGTGGGTCTTCTACGAGGAGATCCACGAGGCGGTCTTCGTGCCGTGGATCGCGGTGCTGTCGACGGCCGGCGCCCTGCTCGGCCTCGCCGCCGGTTACGTGCTCTACCGGGAGCGGAAGGCGCAGGATCCGCTGCAGGCGCCGATGGGCCCCGTCTGGAACCTGCTGGAGCACCGTTACTACATCGACGACTTCTACATGCGGGCGATCGTTCGGCCCGTGCGCGACACATGGTCGGCGGGTGTGAACTGGTTCAACCAGGTCGTGATCGACGGCATCGTCAACGGCGCCGCGGTGATCACGAGGGGGTTCGCTCAGCTCATCGCCTGGTTCGATCGGACCGTCATCGACGGCGCCGTCAACGGTGCCGGCGAGGTCGCAGGGCGCACCGGCAATGCCTTGAGGTACCTGCAATCCGGCAACGTGCAGTGGTACGCCGTCGGACTGTTCGTCGGCGTGATCGCGTTGGCCGTCGTGTTCATCCGAGTCGTCTGAGAGGAAGCGTGGAGGCCACATGACCTGGGAGAACTCGGCCATCACGATCGCGACGCTCCTGCCCGTCGTGGGCGCGATCGTGATCGCCCTGATGCCGAAGTCGAAGGAACGCGCGATCCGCGGCATGGGCATCGTGGTCTCGGGAGCGGCGCTCGCGATCGCGATCGCGATCGCGATCGGGTTCGACTACGGCACCGACGGGTTGCAGTTCGAGCTCGACCTGGATTGGATCGGCGCGATCGGGGTGCGCTACCACGTGGGCATCGACGGCATCTCGCTGCCGCTGTACGTGCTGACCTTCCTACTCTCGTTCCTCTGCGCGATCTACACCTGGCGCTTCGTACCCGACCCCGGCCGCACACGGGGGTTCCTGGCGCTGATGCTGCTGCTCGAGACCGGCATGGCCGGTACGTTCATCGCCTTCGACCTGATCCTGTTCTTCGTGTTCTGGGAGCTGGTCTTGGTTCCGATGTACTTCCTGATCGCGATCTGGGGCTCCGCAAACCGCGAGTACGCTTCGATCAAGTTCTTCCTCTACACGCTGTTCGGCTCGATCTTCATGCTGCTGGGCTTCCTCGCGATGTACTTCCAGGGGCCCGATCCGCACACGTTCGACATGATCGTGCTCCGCGACTTCGGGGTCGCCGGAGGGTTCACCCAGACGTTCCAGCTGATCGTGTTCGGCGCGGTGGCGCTCGGGTTCGCGGTGAAGGTGCCGATGTGGCCGTTCCACACGTGGCTACCCGACGCGCACACCGAGGCGCCGACGATCGGCTCGGTGCTGCTGGCGGGCATCATGCTGAAGATGGGCACCTACGGGTTCATCCGCATCGCGATCCCGTTCCTGCCGTACGGCGCCGAGCAGTATGCGCCGTGGATCGGGGCGCTCGCCGCGATCGCGATCGTCTATGCCGCGCTCGCGTGCCTCGCGCAGAAGGACCTGAAACGGCTGATCGCGTTCTCCTCGGTCGGCCACATGGGATTCGTGATGCTCGGCATCGCGACGCTCACCGAGATCGGCATCCAGGCCGCGATCTTCGGCATGGTCGCCCACGGGGTGATCACCGGCATGCTGTTCTTCTGCGTCGGGTCGATCTACGACCGGTACCACACGCGCGAGATCGCCAAGATCGGCGGCGGCATGCTGCAGACGATGCCGAAGCTCGGCGGGGTATTCGCTTTCGTCGCGATCGCCTCGCTCGGACTGCCGGGCCTCGCCGGGTTCTGGGGCGAGGTCATGGCGCTGCTCAGCTCGTTCAGCCCCAACGAGGTGTTCCTGGCCGATCAGGTCGGTCTGTTCCGCCTGTTCATGGTGATGGGCGGCATCGGCACCGTGCTCACCGCCGGCTACTTCCTCTGGATGCTGCAGCGAGTGAACATGGGCACATTGCCCGATCAGTGGCGGGAGGCCGGCCTGCGCGATGTGATCGCGGTCGAGTGGATCTCGTGGCTTCCGCTGCTGGCGCTGATCCTCGTGCTCGGCATCTACCCGAGGCTGGTGTTCGGGGTCACCGACGAAGCCGTGGGCGGCCTGATGCGCCTGCTGGGGAGCTAGACCCACCCGATGGACGTCGACTACCACGCGCTGCTGCCGGAGCTCATCCTCGCGGGCACGATCCTGCTCGTGCTCGTCGTCGACGTCTTCCTGCCCGAACGTTCGAAGTGGTTCGCGATGCCGCTCGGTTTGGCCGGCGTCGTGGCCTCGTTGGTGGCGGTCACGACCCTGATCGGGGGCGGCACCCGGGTGAGCTTCGGCGGCACCTACGTGGTCGACGAGTACGCGTTGCTGTTCAAGGGCTTCTTCCTCGTCACCGCGATCGTCGTGCTCGCCGTCTCGCTCCGCTACTTCCGGGAAGGCGGGTTCTACCAGGGCGAGTACTACTTCCTTCTACTGACGTCGTTCCTCGGGTGCGTGATGATGCCAAGCTCGCGCGACCTGCTGCTCCTGTTCATCGCGCTCGAGCTCGTGTCGGCGCCGGGGTTCCTGATGGCCGCGTTCCGCAAGGGCGACGTGAAGTCCAACGAGGCCGGGGTGAAGTTCTTCATCATCGGCGTGTTGTCGACCGCGGTGATGCTGTTCGGCATGAGCCTGATCTACGGCGTGACCGGCGGCGAGACGCAGCTCGCCGAGATCGCGTCGGCGCTCGCCGACGTTCCCGGAGATCTGCAGACCCTGACGTACGCGGCGATCCTGTTCGTCGTCGTCGGCTTCGCGTTCAAGGTCTCCGCCTTCCCCTTCCAGTTCTGGGCTCCCGACACCTACGAGGGATCGCCGGTGCCGGTGGCGGCGTTCCTGGCGGTCGCCTCGGCGGTCGCAGGCTTCGCCGGCCTGTTGCAGCTGATGTTCGTGGCCTTCGCCGCCCAGCACGAGTTCTGGGTGCCGATCTTCGCGTTCCTGTCGGTCGCGACGATGTCCGTCGGGAACTTCGTGGCGCTGCGCCAGACGCAGATCGTGCGGCTGCTCGCGTACTCGGGCATCGCGCAGTCGGGCTACATCCTCATGACGTTCGCGCTCGTCACCGACGACGCGGCGTCCAACCGTACGGCGTTCGCGGCGGCGGTCGCCTACATCTTGATCTACGGCATCATGAACCTCGGCGCGTTCGCCGCGACCGTCGCCGTCTCGAGGCGCCATCCGGCGCTGCGCATCGCCGACTTCGCCGGGTTGCGCGAGACCGCGCCCGTGATCGCCGTGGGCATGGCGGTGTTCATGATCTCGCTCGCCGGTGTGCCGCCGACGGGTGGGTTCTGGGGGAAGCTGTTGATCTTCCAGGCGGCGATCGAACGTGGCGGGAGTCTCGGGCCGGCGCTCGCCGTCGTGATGCTCGTGAACTCGGTCGTGAGCGTCTTCTACTACCTGTTGGTGCCGCGACAGATGTTCTTGCGGGAAGCGGCCGACCGCTCGCGCCTGCGCGTGCCGGCCCTCGTCACCGTCGTCGTGGCCGTGGCGATGGTCGTGATCGTGGCGATATTCGTCCTGCCGAACCCGGTGGCGCGGCTCGCCGAGATCTCGTCGTTGGTCGGCCTCGGGCCCTGACGCACCACCGGGCCGGGATCGGTCGCCTCGTATCGACCCGCCTGTGGCACCATTGGTCTCGAAGGAGTGATGACGGTGACACCTGGTATCAACCGCGCCAAGACATGGGTGCTGATCGCCGGACTGCTCGGTCTGTTCCTGGTGGTCGGCTACCTGATCGGCGGGCAGGCGGGTTTGACGGTCGCGCTCGTGCTCGGCCTCGTGTTCAACTTCGCGATGTACTGGTGGTCGGGCTCGATCGCGGTGCGCTCGACGCGGTCGCGCGAGGTGAGCGAGCAGGAGTACCCGCAGCTCTACCGCATCGTGCGGGAGCTGACGCAGGCCGAAGGCATGCCGATGCCCGGCATCTACGTCTCGGACATGCAGCAGCCCAACGCGTTCGCGACCGGTCGCAACCCTCAGAACGCGAAGGTCGCGGTGACGCAGGGCATCCTGCAGATCCTCGACGAACGTGAGCTGCGCGGCGTGCTCGCCCACGAGCTGAGCCACGTGGCCAACCGCGACATCCTGGTCAGCTCGATCGCCGCGGCGATCGGCACCTCGATCAGCTACCTCGCCATGATGGCGTTCTGGTTCGGCGGCGACGACGAAGGCGGCGGGAACCCGATCGTGCTGCTCGTGGCGTGGATCCTCGCGCCGATCGCCGCCGGCTTGATCCAGATGGCGGTCTCACGCTCTCGCGAGTTCCAGGCCGACGAGTCCGGGGCCTTCCTCTCGCGTGACCCCCAGTCGCTCGCGAGCGCCCTGCAGAAGCTCGAGCAGACGAGCCGGCAGGTCCCGCCGCCGCACTCGCTGCAGCCGGGCGAGGCTCACCTGTTCATCGTGAACCCGCTGGCCGCGGTGAAGGGCCGGGGCATCATGAGCCTGTTCAGGACGCACCCGCCGACCGAGGAACGGGTCGCCCGGTTGATGGCCGTGCAGGACGAGATCCTTCGACGGCAGGGCCCGATCGGACGGTAGCACCCGGGCAACGGGCAGGTGGTGCGAGCGTGTACGTGTGCCTCTGCATCCCGGTGTCGGATCGGAAGGTACGATCGACGATCGACGAGGGCGCACGCACGATCAAGGACCTCGGCGAGCGATGCGGTGCCGGCACGGTCTGCGGCGGGTGTCTCGACGAGCTCCGCGCGCAGCTGGAGGAAGCGATGGGGATCCCCGCCGACGTCGGTCGTCGCCGGGATGGTTGAGACAGGGGGGGACCGATGCAGGGGAACCAACGGGTCATCGATGCGCTGAACGAGCTCCTCACCTTGGAGCTCACGGTCGTGAACCAGTACTTCGTGCACTCGAAGATGTGCGAGAACTGGGGGTACGCACGTCTTGCCGCGAAGCAGCGAGAGATCGCGCTGGAGGAGATGCGCGACGCCGAGGAGATCATCGATCGCATCCTGTTCCTCGACGGTGTGCCGAACATGCAGCGCCTCGGGTCCGTGACGGTCGGCGAGACCGTGCCCGAGCAGTTCAGGATCGCGCTCGAGGGCGAGCACAGAGCGCTGGATCTCCTTCGTGGCGGGATCGCCATCGCCCTCGAGGAAGGCGACGAGGCATCTCGTGAGTTCTTCGCCGGGCGCCTGCTCGAGGAAGAGGGCCACGTCGACTTCGCCGAGACGCAGCTGGCGCTCGTCGACCAGCTCGGCGAGGCGAACTACCTCGCGCAGCAGCTGACCGACTGATCGCGTCGAGCCTGGTCAGCCCATCGTGCCGAGCACGGCTCGCACGTGGTCGATCGTGGTGCGGGGGTTCACGAAGCACAGGCGCGCGAGCTTCTCGCCCTTCCACACGGTCGGTTGCACGAACGCGATCTGCGACTCGAGCAGCCGTCGCCACCACGCCTCGTAGTCGGCGTCGCCCCACCCGAGTCGGCGGAAGAGCACGACCGAGAGCTCCGGGTCCATCACGAGCTCCAGCCCTTCACGAGCGCGGATCTCCTCGGCCGTCTCGCGGGTGAGCGCGAGCACTCGCTCGATCGCGTCGCGGTAGGCGTCGGTGCCGTAGGTCGCGAGCGAGAACCACAATGGGAGCCCTCGGGCCCGCCGCGATAGGTGGTAGGCGTAGTCGGCGGGGTTCCACTCGCTCCACTCGGCCTCGGGCTGGTTCACCGTGTCGAGGTAGCCGGCTTCCTGCCGGAAGACGCCGTGCGCCCTCATGGGGTCGCGGTAGACGAGTGCGCAGCAGTCGTAGGGCGCGAACAGCCACTTGTGCGGGTCGACGATGAAGGAGTCGGCGCGCTCGATGCCCCGGTAGCGATCGCGCACCGACGGCGCGGCGAGGCCGGCGCCTCCGTAAGCCCCGTCGACGTGGAACCAGATCCCGTGGCCGGCGCAGACCTCGCCGACACCGGCCAGGTCGTCGACGGTGCCGGCGTTCGTGGCTCCGGCGCTCGCGACCACCGCGAAGACGCTCGCCGCCTCATCGGGACCGAGTCCGTCGAGCCGCTCGCGGAGTGCCTCGCCCGTGAGCCGCCCGCGTTCGTCGCCCGATACCTCGATCACACCGACGTCGATCACGCGGGCGGCGGTGGCCACCGACGAGTGCACGCTCTCGGCCACCGCGATCTTCCAACCGGTCCTCGGACGGCCCCCGAACCGCGTCGCCGCGGCGGCCCGAGCCGCGACCAGCGCCGAGAGGTTCCCCGCCGAGCCGCCGCTCACGAAGACGCCGCCGGCGCCTGCCGGGAAGCCGGCCAGGTCGGCGAGCCAGCGCAGCGCCTGGTTCTCCGCCCAGATCGCACCCGCGCCGTCGATCCACCCGGCCGCGATCGTCGACGACGCCCCCACCACCAGGTCGAAGAGCACC
>Ga0256867_10000358_pt1 | contig 17926 bp, 15 predicted proteins | sample RVTome_15_FD_185939 | JGI IMG/M metagenome (GOLD analysis project Ga0256867, IMG submission 185939) | Soil microbial communities from uranium-contaminated site in the Upper Colorado River Basin, Wyoming, United States - RVT150D86 (HiSeq) ... | reverse complement strand
TCGACGCTCTACTCGCCTCCGGCGAGCTCGTCTGGGTGGGAGCCGGTGGCCTGGGCAGCCACGACGGGCGCGTCCGGCTCGTGTTCCGCGATCAGGTGCCCCGGCTGGTCGACGACCCGGAGCCTTCCGAGCTGCCCACCGGACCCCACCACGACGCTCTGCGCCACCACCTGGCAGAGCGGGGCGCCTCGTTCTGGCCCCAACTCCTCGCCGCCGTGGGGTCGACCGAGGACGGTCCAGCCGACGCCGAGGCGGTGCTGACGGTGCTGTGGGACCTGGTGTGGGCGGGCGAGATCACCAACGACACCTTCGCACCGCTGCGCGGGCTCCTGCTCACCGGGCCCGGCCGGCGTCGCCGTGCGGGGGCAGGACGCCGCCGACCGAGACCGGGCAGCTTGCGGGCGGCGGGGCCACCCTCCGCCGCGGGGCGATGGTCCCTGGTGGCTGATCTACGCGAGCCACGTCCGAGCCCGACCGAGCGTGCTCACCTGCGGGCCATGCAGCTCGTGGAGCGCTACGGGGTCCTCACCCGGGAGGCGGTGCTGGGGGAGGGTCAGAGCGGGGGGTTCGCGGGTGTCTACCCGGTGCTGCGCGAGCTGGAGGAGCGTGGCCAGCTCCGCCGTGGCTACTTCGTGGCCGGGCTGGGGGCTGCGCAGTTCGCCTCCATCGGGGCGGTCGACCGCCTCCGCCAGCACCGCGAGGCGGCGCCGGGGGGAGAGGTGCTGGTGCTGGCTGCCACCGATCCCGCCCAGCCCTACGGCGCACTGCTGGGCTGGCCGGACTCAGCGGGTCGCCCAGCCCGCGTCGCCGGTGCCTACGTGGTGCTCGTGGACGGCGAGCCGGCCGTGTACGTCGAGCGCGGCGGGCGCAGCGTGGCCACCTTCGCTGCCTCGGCGGCGGACGGGTGGATCGAGGCGTTGCAGGGACTCGTCAAGGACGGTCGCCTGCGCGGGCTCGAGCTGGCCCGCATCGACGGGGTCGCCTCCCACGACTCACCGCTGGCGGAGCGGCTCGTGGCCGCCGGTTTCGGCCGCGGCTACCGGGGCCTCACCTACAGGGTCTGAGACCCCGACCCGAGCTCCGAGCCGTCTCCGTGGCGCCGGCGCGCGGTGGTGCGGCAGCATCGGTGCCGGTGGACGACGATCCGCGCGGGCGCTGGCGGGCTCTGGCCGTGCTGGGCATGGCCATGGTGCTGGCCATGACCACCTGGTTCTCGGCGGCTGCGGTGCTTCCGCAGCTTCGCGACCAGTGGGGCCTGGGCACCGCCGCAGCCTCCTGGCTGACCATCGCCGTGCAGCTCGGCTTCGTGTGCGGCGCCGTGGCCTCGGCCACGCTCAACCTGGCCGATCGGATCCCGCCCCGACGGCTGGTGCTCTACGGCACCATCGGTGCGGCGCTGGCCAACCTGGCCTTGGTGGTAGCCGACGGGATGGCCACGGCGGTGCCGCTGCGCTTGGCCACCGGTGCCTTCCTGGCCGCGGTGTATCCGCCGGCCCTGAAGTGCGTCGCCACCTGGTTCCGGGCCGGTCGCGGCACCGCCATGGGTGTGATGGTCGGGGCTCTGACCGTGGGCTCGGCGCTCCCTCACCTGGTTCGGGGAGTGGCCGACATCCCGTGGGAGACCGTCATCGTCGTCACCTCCGCGCTCACCGTCGCCGGCGGCCTCATCGCCGAGCTGGTGGCCACCGACGGGCCGTTCGTGTTCCCTACGGCCCGCTTCGATCCCCGCCAGGTCGCAGCGGTGTTGCTGCACCGTCCCACTCGCCTGGCCAGCATGGGGTACTTCGGCCACATGTGGGAGCTCTATGCCATGTGGGCCTGGTTCGCGGCGTTCTACACCGAGGTGCTGGGCGGCGGAAGCAGCGCCGAGCGGGGCGCGGCGGTGGCGACGTTCGCGGTCATCGGCAGCGGTGGCCTCGGATCCCTGGTGGCCGGCCGGATGAGCGACCGCCGCGGCCGCAGCTACGCTGCCTCCGTGGCCCTGGCCGCCTCCGGCGCCGTCGCCGCCTTCATCGGCTTCCTCGTGGACGCCCCGCCGCTGCTGGTGCTCGTATGTGGCCTGTGGTGGGGGTTCTGGGTGGTCGCCGACTCGGCGCAGTTCTCGGCCATCGTCACCGAGGTCGCCGACCAGCGCTACGTGGGGACGGCGGTCACGGTGCAGCTGGCCCTGGGTTTCACCCTGACCGTGGTCACGATCTGGCTGGTGCCGGTGGTCCGCGATGCCCTGGGCTGGGGCTGGGCGTTCGCCCTGCTCGTACCGGGGCCCGCCCTGGGGCTGGCCGCCATGGCCGCCCTGGGCGCGTCACGACCGGGCCGGACCGTGGTTCACTCCCACTGACCGCGCTCGGTCAGCACGGCCTTGAGCAGGGTCGGTTGGTCGGTGAGGATGCCGTCGACGCCCAGGTCGAGCAGGCGCCTCATCACGCCCTCCTCGTCGATGGTCCAGGCGATCACCTTCAGCCCGACCCGATGTGCCCGCCGGGCGAAGCGGCCGTCCAGCACCGGGATGCCCTTGTTCTTGATCGGTACCTGCGTGGCCCGGGCCCATGAGCGGAATGGCAGCGGCACGTAGGAGGTGGCCTTCAGGTAGAGGGTGCCGACCAGGGCCGTGGAGGCGCACAGGTCGAGCCCCTTGCCGGCGCGCCGCACCTTCCACATCCTGGGGTCGCTGAAGGCGTTGAGGCAGCACCGCTCGTCGAGGGCGCGCCGGCGGACGAGGTCGAGCGTCGGCCGCACGCCGGCGTCCGTCTTGACCTCGATGTTCCAGCGGGCCTCGGGGTGGGCGTCGAGCAGGTCCTCGAAGGCGGCCAGGGGCTCGCCGTTGGGCAATCGGGCGGTGCGCACCTGCGCCCACGTGCTGTCCCGTATCGAGCCCGTCTGGTCGGTGAGGCGGTCCAGCGTGTCGTCGTGATGGGCCACGAGCACGTCGTCGCTGGTCACCTGCAGGTCGACGTCGAGGTAGCGGTAGCCGAGGCGCGCCGCGTTGGCGAACGCGGCAGTGCTGTTCTCGATCTCCTCGTTGCCACCCCCCTGGTGGGCCAGGGCCAGCGGATTCTCCTGGTCGAGGAAGGGATGGGTCACGGGACCTCCGCGGTCGGGGACGGAACGTCCGCCATTGCCGAGCAGTCTGGCAGCGCTGCGCTCCGACGCGCCCTGCTCAGGGCGTCACGCACGCCCCAGTCAGCTGGAACGTGGCCGGCTCGGGGGCATCGTCGCCGAGGCTCAGGGTGCCCGAGACGCTGAAGCGGCCGTCGGCGGCCACCATGACGGTGTCGACCGTGCCTTCCCTGTCGCCGTCCTCGCTCTGGTAGCTGATGGAGCCCTCGCTGCCCTCGGCGTCCACCTCGAGCTCGTCCGTGTCCGACCCGGCCTCGAGCTCGATGTCGGTCTCGGCCGCGCTCTGGCACGACTCCAGCCTCAGCGAGACGGCCACGCCGTCGCTGCTGGTGAGGTTCACGGCCGCTGCCGGGCGTGTGCACGCCTGCCGGTCCTCGCCGCACCGGGACTGGTAGGCGGCGACGGTCTCCGGGCCGATTATGCCGTCCGGGGGGAGACCCAGCTCGGCCTGGAGCTCGGCGACGGCGATGGAGGTGCCAGGCCCGTAGATGCCGTCGATCTCACCGTCGTAGAAGCCCAGGTCGCTGAGGACCTCCTGGATCTCCATGACGGTCTCGCTGGTCTGGCCCTCGGCACGCAGGGCCTGCTCCACTGCGGCGTGGGTCTCGGACCCGTAGCGCCCGTCCACGGTGACCCCGGCCTCGGTCTGGAACGCCTCCACGGCTGCCACCGTGGCCTCGCCGTACTGCCCGTCGATCTCACCGTCGTAGAAGCCCAGGGTCTGCAGGTCGCGCTGGATGCTCTCCACGATCGGCACGGCCTCCGCCGGGGGCGTGCTGCCGCTGCTGCCCGCGGCGTCGTCGTCGTCCCTGGTCAGCAGCAGGATGGCCGCCACCACGGCTGCGATGAGGGCGCCGACCAGGAGCCCGATGGCAAGCCAGTTGGTCGAGTGCTCGGCGTGGTCGTCGCCGTCCTCGACGTCGTCCGCGTCGCTGGGCTCGGGAGTGTCTACCTCGCCGGGCGGTCCCGACACTTCGCTCATGAGTACCCCTCACGCGACCACCGCGACCGATGGCCAATGGTCCAAAAGTACCAACGGGTGGGTACCCCAGAGGCGGACCCTCGGCGATCCGGTGCCCTCGCGTGGCTCAGCGCGGATCGGGTGGAGGTAGCTCGGAGGGTCCGACGTAGCGTCCCAGCCAGTCGTTCACCGGCCTCGCTTCCCGCCAGGCCCCGGCTATCCGTTCGACCACCTCTGCACTGTTCCACCATCGCCGCGGCGGCCAGGACCGGGACGCGGTCAAACCCTTCATCCGCAGGAACCGGATGCGCGGATGGTCCTTGGCGTAGCCCCGCGGCGCTGTCTTCAGCTCGTCCCGGCCCGAGATGGACAGACCGGATGCAGCGGTGATGGCCACCGCCTCGGCCAGCAGTGACCCAGAGTCGTCGTCGGCGGCTGCAGCGCGGAACCGCTCGAGCTGATCGGAGGCCATCATGTAGTACCCAGACGCCGCCAGCAGCTCGTCGGCTGACACGTGGCAGTAGTAGACCTCGCCGCCTTCCCCTTCGGTGACCCCGCCCTGATGGACCTTGTAGGGCGACTTGTCCTTGCTGAAGCGGACGTCGCGATGCGGTCGGAACAGGTGCATGGGGCCGAACTCGCCGGACAGCTGCGCCGCCAACGCCTCCATCGGAGCGCGCACGTACTCGTCGTACTCGGAACGGTGCGCCTGCCAGAAGGCCCTGGTGTTGTCGGCGGCGAGTCGCTCGTAGAACTCGATGGCCTGGGGTGGGAAGCCGCGGAACCGGGGCTCGGGCACGGCGCCGAGGCTACCGATCCGTCGGAGCGGCGGTCCGCCCGGCCTCGGAACGACGCGGTCCGCTGTGGGCGGGTCCCGCCCCGCTGCATGGAGCGCCGGCACTACCTTCGCCGTCCTTTGCAGGGCTCGACCCCTCCAACCCCCTCGCCGTCGTCACCGAGGAGCTGATCGGCTTCCACGGCGGGCTGGGTGGCAAACAGACCGAGCCCTTCCTGCTGTTCCCGCCGACCTGCCGTGCCCGACCGAACCGATGGTGGGCGCCGCCCTCGATCCACTCCTTGTTCACGTCGCGGGTGGTCGACCCGGCCGGGCCCGGCGGTTCGGGGCCTCCGGGTCGAGCAGGACCGCATGGGCGACCCGACCGTGGTGCCGGAGCCTGGGTAGCGTGGCGTCGCCATGCGCTGGATCGCCGTGCTGGGAGCCGTGGCCCTGGCACTGGGTGGGTGCGCCGACTCCGAGCCGGCTTCCGACCCCACTGATCGGCCGCCGACGTCGCCCTCGACCACTGATCGGCCGCCGAGGTCGCCCTTGACCACTGATCAGCCGCCGACGTCGCCCCTGAGCACGGTCTCGCCTGCGACCACTGACCGGCCGCCGGCGTCGCCCCTGAGCACGGTCTCGCCTGCGACCGCTGACCGTCGGCCGGGCACCGTCGTGGCCGCAGAACCGTTCGCCGGACCAGCCGGGGCCCAGGCCTGGCGTATCAGGTACGTCTCCACCTCGGTCGACGGCCAGCCGGTCGAGGTCACAGGGATGGTCCTGGCGCCCACCGGGGAGGCGCCCCCCGGCGGTCGCCCGGTGCTGGCATGGGCCCACGGGACCACAGGGCTGGCCGACCGCTGCGCGCCTTCGACCGACGGGGCCGGGGAGCTCGGCGTCCTGTTCGCCTCGATGCTGGCCGAGGGTTACGTGGTGGCCGCCACAGACTACGAGGGGCTCGGCGGGCCCGGTCTGCATCCCTATCTCGTAGGGGGCAGCGAAGGGCGTTCCGTGCTCGATGCCGTGCGTGCCGCCCGTTCCCTTTCCGAGGCGGGTGCAGGGTCGCAAGCCCTCATCTGGGGTGCCAGCCAGGGCGGGCACGCGGCGCTGTGGGCCGGGCAGTTGGCCGCCGGCTACGCCCCCGAGCTCGCCCTGCTGGGCGTGGTCGCCTCGGCCCCGGCCTCGCTGGCCGCGAGCCGCGCCGCCACCGGCCCCACCGGCACGGCCGCCACCGCCGGCTTCATCCCCATGATCGTCGCCGGCTACGCCGCCGCCTACGACGACGTCGATCCCGCCACCTACCTGACCCCGGCTGCGCTCGACCACCTGGACGTCGTGTCGCAGGGCTGCGTCCGGGAGGTCTTCGAGGCCTATGCCGACCTCGGCCTGGCGGAGATCATCGTGCCCGAGGTCTTGGACGCCTCGACGGGACAGGTGGCCGGACCGCTGGGCGACCGCCTGGCCGAGAACGAGCCCGGCGCTACTGGCATCGCTGCCCCTGTGCTGATGGTCCAGGGCTCTGCCGATGAGATCGTTCTGCCTGCCGGGCCCATGTCCATCGCCGAGCGGCTGTGCGCGTCCGGGACGACCGTCGACCTCCGCATCTACGACGGCGCCGGCCACATCGGCGTCAACCTGGTGTCGCTTCCCGACGTCGTGGCGTTCGCGCAGGAGCGCCTGGCTGGGACCGACCCGACGTCGACCTGCCCCTGAGCGGCGCCGTCGCCCTCGACCTGCCCCTGAGCGGCGCCGTCGCCCTCGACCTGCCCCTGAGCGGCGCCGTCGCCCTGGCATGGGTGGCGACGGCGCTCGGGCGAGGTCGGGAGACATGGGGTGGCGTCAGCTCAGGGGGCGGGCCTCCAGGAGCACCAGCGACGCCAGCGCGGTCATCGCCGCCGTCACCACGAAGGGCGTGGTGTAGCCGCCGGACCACGACTCCAGGGCGCCGACGAGCACAGGGCCCACGCCGCCGGCCACCTGGCTGGCGGCGGCGGTGATGCCGAAGATCGAGCCGAAGGACGGTATGCCGAAGATCTCGCCCACCAGCAGGCTCTGCATCATGAAGATGTTCCCCATGGTGAAGCCGAACACCAGCACCAGCGCGTAGTTGGCCAGCAGGTTGTCGGTGAGCACGAGAGCGAAGACGGATGCGGCCTGGGCGAGGACGAGGATCACGGTGAGCAGGCGCTTGTCGACGTTGTCCGCGAAGGTGCCGACGACGAGCCTGGCCACGGCGCTACCGATGGCCGCCGTGCCGATGGCCGTGGCTCCCACGGCGGCGGAGTCGAACCTCTCGGTGAGGAACGCCACCTGATGGGCCAGGAAGCCGACCTGGCACAGCAGCACGACCATGAAGCCGATCATCATCGCCCAGAAGGGCCTGGTGCGGGCCGCCTGGGCCCGGGTCCACGTGCGGTACTGCGATGCCAGGTCGACGTGGAACCGGCGCGGCGCAGGGGCCGTCCCGTTGTCGGGCTGAAGGCCCATCTGAGCCGGATCCCACACCAGTACGACGAGGGTCACCGGTAGCGCCACCGCCACGACGACGGTGCCGAGGACCGGTGCCGCCCTGGAGATACCGCCGCTCTCGATGAGCCCGGTGCCGATCGGCGCGAACACAGCACCGCCCACCGAGATGAAGGAGAACGCCACGCTCATCGCCTGCGCCCTGCGGTGGATCCACCAGCGGGTCATGATCGAGGTGGTCCCGACGTTCGACGCCATGGAGAAGGCCACGGCCATGACGACGTACACCAGATAGAGCTGCCAGAGCTCGGACACCAGGCCGACGGCGGCCAGCGACAGCCCCAGCAGCACCGTCCCAGCGGCAAGGAAGCCGATGGGTCCGCGCCGGTCCACTATCGGGCCGATGGTGGCGCTGGTCAGGCCGCTCACACTGAAGTAGAGGCCCGTCGCCCCCGACACCGCCAGGTTGGACCACCCGTGCTCGTCCTGCAGCGGGCCCAGGAAGATCGGCAGGACATAGAAGCCGATACCGACGCAGACGAGCAGGACGAGTCCGCACCCGAGCGTGATCCACCAGCCGTAGAACAGCGACGACGGCAGCACACGGGCGGCCAGTGGCCGCCGTGGTCGGAGTGCGGAGGGGATGGCTGGGGCGGTCACGAGATATCTCCTCGGCACGGTAGATGCGGGGCTCGGAACGGCGCGAACCGCCCGACGTCACCAGCGCACGGGCTCGGTAGCCTGAGCTGCGATGGCTGCCGACGACTCGCCCGACCCGGCGCGGCCACGGTTCCACCTGGCCTTCGGCGTGCACGACCTGACCGCGGCGCGCCGGTTCTACGGCGAGGTCCTGGGCTGCCCGCAGGGCAGGTCCTCGGATCGCTGGGTCGATTTCGATCTGCGGGGGCATCAGATCGTGGCCCACCTCGTCGACAGCAGCGACGGGGTGGCGGGAACTGCCGACGCAGCCGCGACGAACCCGGTGGACGGAGACGACGTGCCGGTGCCGCACTTCGGCCTCCTGCTCGACGTCCAGGACTGGAAGATGCTGGCAGACCGCCTGGCCAAACACGAGGTCGCCTTCGTCATCGAGCCCCACGTCCGTTTCGAGGGCGAGCCTGGCGAGCAGCACACCATGTTCGTGCGCGATCCCAGCGGCAACGTGCTCGAGTTCAAGGCGTTCGCCGATGACGGGTGGGTCTTCGCCACGTGACCGGCGGCGGTGACGCCCGCCTGCTGGCGGACTGGGGATGGGAGCCCTGGTTCGCCGACCAGCTGGAACCCTCTGGCCCCGCTTCGCCAGCGGGCGCCCTGCCAGCGGGCGCAGTGCCGGCCAGGGTGCTCGTCGGTCACAAGGGCTACTACGACCTGGTCGGCGCCGCCGGCCACCTCAGCGCCGTGCCCGTCACCGCCGCCCTGCGGCGCGGCGCCGCGTCCACGGCCGACTTCCCTGCGGTCGGTGACTGGGTTCTGGTCGGCGGCGGCGACGAGCCTGCCATCGAGGCGAGGCTGAGGCGCAGGACGGACATCGTGCGCAGGGCGCCCGGCCGAGTACCGGAGGCGCAGGTGCTGGCCGCCAACGTCGACACCGCCTTCATCGTGACGTCGGCCACCGACGACCTGAGCGTCCGGCGCGTGGAGCGCCAACTGGCGGTGGTGGTCGGCGGCGGCGTCGAGCCCGTCGTGGTGGTCACCAAGAGCGACCTGGTGGAGGATCCAGAGGCTGCCGGGCGGGTGCTGGCCGTCGCCACTCGTGGGCGCGTGGCCGTGGTCCCGGTCTCCAACGCCACCGGCGACGGGCTCGACGAGCTCCGCCGGTGGCTGCTGCCCCGCTCCACGGTGGCGCTGCTCGGCTCGTCGGGCGTCGGCAAGTCCTCCCTCGTCAACCGACTGGCCGGTGCGGAGCTGCTGGCCACCGACGACGTGCGTGACGACGGGCGGGGTCGTCACACCACGGTGCGGCGCGAGCTGGTGCGGCTCGGTTCGGGGGCGCTCGTGGTCGACACACCCGGTGTGAGGGAGGTCCAGCTGTGGGACGAGGCCGGGTTGGCCGAGGTCTTCGACGAGATCGGTGCGCTGGCTGCCGACTGCCACTTCGCCGACTGCGGTCACGACCTCGAACCCGGCTGCGCGGTCGGTGCCGCCGCCGCGCAGGGTCGTGTCAGCGGCGAACGGGTCCGTGCCTACCGCACCCTCGTGGCCGAGCTGGACACCACCCGCCACCAGCTCGAGGATCGCCGCCGACCGCGTCCCTCCCGGGTCTCCCCCGGCTCGAGGGGGTGAGGCATAGCGGCGCCGCGGCTCGGGGCGCTCCGGGCGCTGGGCCTCAGCCGACCAGCGTGGCCTGGCCCGTGCGGGGCAGCGCCACCCAGGTCTTGCCGGGGGTGAGGCCGATGACGGTGCCGTCGTTGGTGGTGTAGACGATCGGGTCCTCAGGCGAGGAGCGCTCCCAGCGGCCCTGGATCAGGTGGCCGTCGGTGAACACCCACGCCTCGCCCTCACCGACGGTGATGGCCTCCGGCGAGCGGGGGTCGGCGGGGCTGCGGCCGTAGGAGACGTGCTGCACGATCACGTTTGCCGGCGCCACCTGCACGCCGTCGGTGTCGACGTGCTCGCTTCCGTTCTGCGTGCGAAGCCATCCCTGCTGGACCGGATCCCAGGTGTAGGTCACGTCGGTCGCGCCGAAGTCGATGTCCACACCCTGCACCGGTCGGGCGTCCAGCGGCAGCGCCTCGTCGGTGGCTCTGTAGGTGAGGAGCTGCGGGGGCACGCCGCCCTCGGCGCCGGCCAAGGCGTACAGCTCGGATGTGTTGGTCAGGAGGTTGTGGGGCGCGGATCGGCTGTTCTCCCGGAAGTAGAGGTTGCCTGCGGCGCTCCCGTGGTTGACGTTGACGACCTCGAGGCCGCCGATGGCGTTCACCACGTTCGTGTTCCCGCCCGAGTTGGCGAACATGGGGGTGTTGAGCGGGGCCAGCAGGTGGAAGTCCGTCGTCCTGGCCGAACGTGTGGGCCCGACCGGGTCGGCATCCTCGGAGTGGAACACGACCGCCAGCCGGGTCAGCTCCGCCTCGACTATCTCCTCGTAGACGACGTCGCCCTGGTTGATGCCCCACTGGGGCCGGGCCCGGTCGTCGGCATCGATCTTGACCACGAGGGCCGGCCGGTCGATCGTGGCCGGGACCGGCAGACCCGTGAGCGGGGCGATCAACGCAGGGGGCTCCGTCGTGGTGGTGGTGGTCTCCACCACGGTCGTGGTGGGAGCCGTGGTGGTCGTTGTGGGCTCGGTCTCCGCCGCGGCATCGTCGGACCCGCCGCCACTGCAGGCTGCGAGGACGCCGACGAGGGCGAGCGGGACTGCAATGCGCATCCAACGGCGCGCTCGATCGTTCACCAGGCTCTCCAAGGGGGATCGTGTCTCCGGCCCGTCCGGTCCGAACCCGGACCACGGCCGACCCACAATGCGGGGCGGCGACGACACTAGCGACAGGGTCGGCGCCGATGGTGTCAAGCCCGCGGCCCGTTCCTCCAGCCGCTCAGCCGGCCTTGTGGGGGGCGCGGCGGGTGTCGGTCGAGGCCTGGTTCAGGCTCCGGGGGCGGGCAGGGCGATGTCCTCGTAGACGCCCAAGTCGCACTCGGGCCCGATGCCGCCGGCACTGGCCGTGCGGCCCTGCAGCGACCAGTTCACGGTCTCGTCGGGCGAGAGGGCGACGGCGAAGGCGTAGCGGAGCCGGCCGGGATCGAACCTCGTGGGTGGGGTTCCCGTCGCTGCCCTGAGGTGGTTGGTGTCCCCGACCGGGACCGATACCCCCGAGTCGTTGCCGTTCTCGTAGCCGAAGTAGGCGAGCCACGTGGAGGGGTCGCGACGGTCGACGCACTCGACGACGGGCACGACCCGCTCGACCGAGCTCGACCCGACCAAGCCGCTGGTGTCGGGCCGTACCTGCAGCAGGGCCACGGCATCGCTGGGTTCGGTGGGCGGGATGGTGGTCACCGAGGTGAGGCGGGTGAGGCTGGATCCGTCGTCGGACAGAACCAGGCTGAGCCCTCCTCCGAACAGCATCAGCAGGACCATCACGCCGAGGAGCAACGGCGCGCGCAAGGTGCTGAAGATCCCGCCCGGCATGGTCCTCCCTCGCAGTCGTGGCGCGAGTCCTGGTGTCGCAACGGTCACTCCAAAGAGGGATAACCGCGCAGCGCGAACCGCCCGCCGCTCAGGGCAGCCAAGGTGCCGGCCGGCGCTCCCTGAAGGCGGCAATGCCGGCTGCGGCCTCCTCGGAGCGGAACAGCCTCCTGCTGAGCTCTGACATCTCGGCGAAGGCATCGGCCCGCTCACGACCGGGCACGTCGAAGATCATGGCCTTGGCCGCCGTCAGGGCGTTGGGACCGCCGGCCACGAGGTCGGCCACGACCTCGTCTACCGCCGCGTCCAGCTCACCCGGCTCGGCCACACGGTTGAGCAGGCCGACCTCGACCGCCTTCGCCGCCAGGAGGCGCTTGCCCGTCAGGAAGAGCTGCAAGGCGTCGGCGCGGCGCAGCTTGGGCAGGACGACGACGGAGATGACCGCCGGCGCCACGCCGATTCGCACCTCGGTGAAGCCGATCAGGGCATCCGAGGACACGACGGAGATGTCGCACGCCGCGGCCAGGCCCACGCCGCCGCCGGTGCAGTGGCCGGCGATGCGGCCGACGACGGGCTTGGGGCCGCGCTGCATGAGCTCGAACACGTCGACGAAGTCGCGCCGGGCCACCTCGGGGCCGACCCCCGGGCCCGGCTCCGCGGCCTTGAGGTCCGCTCCCGCGCAGAACGTGTTGCCCGTGTTGGTCAGCACCACCACCCGCACGGTGTCGTCGCCCATGGCCCGCTCGAGGTGACCGGCGAGCTGGTCGACCAGATCGGGCGCGAGGGAGTTCTTCGCCTCGGGCCGATCCAGCGTGATGGTGGCCCGCCCTGAGGTGGCTTCGTACCGCACGGCGTCGCTCATGGTGGGGAACGTACCGGGTGGTCGCGAGCCGAGGCCGGGTCGGCCCGCGGGGCCGGGGCTACTTTGACCTGTCGTGATCGATCTGTCGATCCTCGCTCAGGCCCAGACCCAGGACGACGGGGTGTCCGAGGACGAGCTGGTCGACACCTGCGGCGATGGCGCCGGTCTGCTGTGCGAGTGGGTCTACGAGCGGACCGAGAACGCCACGCTGGCCCGCATCACGGACTGGCTCGTAGAGAGGCCGCTCCAGGTGCTGATCCTCGTGATCGTGGCGCTGGTCGTCCGCCGCGTGGTCCACAAGGCGATCGACCGGTTCGTGAAGCACCTCGTGACCTCGAGCGAGAGGCCGGCCGACGCCGACGACCAGACCAGCCCTGCGGTGATGGCCATGCGGTCCACTGGAGGGGCCATCCGCAACATCGCCGGTAGCAGCGAGCGAGTGCGTCAGCGGGCACTGACGCTGGGCACGGTCCTGCGCAGCGTGGCCACCGTGGCCATCTTCGTCATCGCCGGGCTGATGCTGCTCAGCGAGTTCGACATCGACATCGGGCCGCTGCTCGCCGGTGCGGGCATCGCCGGCGTGGCCCTCGGATTCGGTGCGCAGTCCCTGGTCAAGGACTTCCTCACCGGCTTCTTCATGCTGGCCGAGGACCAGTTCGGGGTCGGTGACGTGGTCGACGTCGGCGAGGCCACCGGCACCGTCGAGCACCTCGGGCTGCGCAGCACTCGCCTGCGTGATGTGGAGGGGACCCTGTGGCACGTCCCCAACGGCGAGATCACCCGGGTGGGCAACATGAGCCAGCTCTGGGCACGGACGATCCTCGACGTCGAGGTGGCGTACCACACCGACCTGGACCGTGCCGTGGCGGTCATGAAGGCGGTCGCGGACGAGGTGTGGCGCCACCAGGAGGAGGCTGTCATCCTCGAGGAGCCCGAGGTGTGGGGCGTCGAGGCCTTCGGGGCGGACTCCATCGCCATCAGGTTGGCCGTGAAGACGCTGCCCTCGGAGCAGTGGCGGACCGCCAGGGTGCTGCGGGCCCGCCTGAAGGAGGCCTTCGAGCGCGAGGGCATCGACGTCCCCTTCCCCCAGCGTGCCGTCTGGGTGCGCAGCGATCCCTGGGTGCCAGGACCTCAGGCCGGTGAGGCGACCGGCGGGGAACCCACCCCATAGCTGGCATCCAGGTGGCCACATGCGGCCCCCACCGTGCCAGGTTCGCAAGAGTCGGCGCCGGGGGCTCGGAAGGTCAGGCCGTCACGACCACGGGGGTGCCGATCGGGGCCCATTCGTAGAGCAGGCGCGCCTTGTCCCAGCGTTGGCGCACGCAGCCCGCCGAGCGGAACTGTCCCAGCTCCGCCTCGCTCTGGAGCGGGCTGCCGTTGGATCGCACCGGGATGCTGTGGAAGCCGATGGCCAGGCTGCGGCCGCGGGCGAAGCGGACCATGTACTCCATGGTGATGCCGCCGTGGCCCGCCCAGGCATGGCGCGACTTGGAGAACACGCCGTATGTGCCCGGCGAGGGGACGCCGGGACGGCCGGACACGAGCCATGAGTCGATGACCCACTCCCCGTGCTCCACCAGCCACACCCGCTGGCCCGAGTTCGAGTAGACGACCCGCCGCCCACTGCCAGAGCCCGCAGGTAGCGGTGGCCCCACGCTCGGCCGGCCCGGTGTGGTGGCCAGCCAGTAGCCGGCACCGTCGGGGCGGGCGGCGATGCCGACCACGGGCTCCTCACCCGAGGCGGCCACCGACCCGTAGTTGGCCACCGCTCCGAACGACGTCACGGCGCCGCGCTCGCTCACCAGCCAGTAGCCGCGACCGTCACCGGCCGCGTCGCCGGCGACGATCCGGTGTGGCTGGCCGGTCCGGCCCAACGAGCCGAGGAAGGGAGCGTCGCCGAAGGTGAACACCCCGCCGTCGGTGGCGAACAGCGTGTAGCCGCGGCCGGTCGAGCTGCGGATCATGGTCGAGACCGGTGCGTCGAGCGGTCGGCCGCCCATCGAGCCGCGGAACCGTGCGTCGCCGAACGTGAAGACGCCCCCGTCGGCGGCGGCCATCAGGTAGCCGCGCCCCGATGCCGACGACACGATGTCCACCACTGGCGACACCAGGGGGATCGCACCCATCGATCCGTAGAAGCCCGTCCGGCCGTAGGTGAACACTCCGCCGTCTGCGGCGGCCAGCCAGTAGCCCAACCCGCGGGGATGGGGGGCGATGGCGACGATGGGCTGGTTGAGCTGGACCCCGCGCAGGTCGCCGAAGAACCGCGCGTCTCCGTAGGGGTGGACATGACCGCCCTCGGTCACGATCCAGTACCCGCGGCCGGTGCGCGTGGCGGCGATGTCGGCCACCCTGTCCTCGATGCCCGTATCGGCCAGCGAGCCGTAGAAGCGGGCTGCGCCCATGGGGTGGACGTCACTCGTCTTCGCCGCAGCCACGGCGTAGGCGCCGTCGGGATCCCCCGTCGGTTGGGCCGCCTGGGCCGCTGCGGCTGCCCCGGCTGGCGCTGCCATCGTCACCGGGCCGGCCAAGCTGGCCAGGCTGAGGGCCACCACAGCCAGGCTCAGCGCCCGGCGGCGCCGCGGCAGGCAAGGCGACCAGAACATCCCCATATCCTCGCGGATGGGGACGGAGCGCTGTCTACCGGTCCGACGAGCCGCATCCGGGCGCACCGCCGGGCCGGTGCCGTGCCCTCGTTCCGCCCCAGCTCAGTGCTTGACCACCCGGACGAAGTCGAAGTCGAAGACGCCCGGTACGTAGTACTCGAGCGCGTGGTACAGGAGGCGCCCGGACCGGGCCACGCCGAGTAGGTCGAGAGCCAGGAGAGGGTGGCCCACCGCCACGGCGCACAGCTCCGACAGGGATTCGTCGGCAGCGACGGCGTCGGGCTTGACCATCTCCCACTCGACTGGCTCACCGAGCTCCGCCTCCGACACCTCGGCGGGCGGGGCCCCTGAGGGCGGCGGCTCCTGCCCAGCGGCCAAGGGGACGGTGTCGACCACACCGACGACGACCTCGTCGTCGCCGTACCACCGTCGCCGCACCTGCCAGGCCCACGAGCCCACCGGCCGGCCCAGGTGGCTTGCCTCCGGTTCCTCGAGGGCGACGATCGTGCTGTTGACGACTTCGGCCCGTGGAATTCGGCCCTGCTCGGCCAGCAGGTCGCTGAACTGGACCCTGCGGTCGAATCGGGATCGAATGGTGACGGCCCGCGAGTTGATGACGGTTCCGGCCCCGCGGCGGCGGCTGATGAGCCCCTCGTCCTCCAAGCGGATCAGGGCCTCGCGGACGGCTTGTCGGCTGACGTTGAGCTGGCGGGCCAGCACGGGCTCGCCGGGCATCGCCCTGTCGTTCACCGCCGCCTCGTGCCACAGGGCTCGGATGCGGTCCACCACCGTGACGCCGTTTGCGACGTCGCCCCCAGGTAGGTCTGGCACGGAGAGTGACTGTAGTCCCCTCGACGAGGCACGAAGCACCGCCCGGACGCAGCAGCGCATTCGGTGACCTGACCTGTCTGACAAGCACTCTCCGTGGCGGATCGGGCGCTCAATGTTGCGGTTTCCCTCCAATCCAACGGGACTACTTGTCAGACAAGTTGTGGGTTGGCCAAGCTACTTGTCAGACAAGTGCGGGCGTCACAGTGGAGGAGGATCTGCGATGGCAGAGCGCTGGATGCCGGTACGGTTCGCGGTGGATCGGGGCCCGGTGGGGGACCGGTCGGTTGCGGCTGCTGTGCGGCTGCCAGACGTGGTCGCCGCGCTCGAGGCGCTGGCCGAGTCACCGGCCGAACCGCCGGACACCGAGTTCCTCGACATGCTGGAGGTACGCCTGCGGCGGTCACATGGGGCGCGGTCGGCCAGCCGGCGGACTCGTGACCAGGGCTGGCGGCGGCTCAGCCGGCCATGGTCGTCGCCCGCCCGCCTCGAGGGGCCGCTGGCGCCTCTGGGCGTAGCCGAACACCTCCCGTCCTGACCAGGCCGGTCGGACCTCTGTGGGGAGCTCGGCGTTGCTTGCTGTCGCGAGGGCCGCGTCGCTGAGGACGGCCAGTGCCGTCGTGGTCCTGGTCGTCCTCGCGGTGGGCCCATTCGACCGCCTCCCGGCCGGCCTGGGGGTGCAGGCTCGGCCTACCGCGGCCGCCGCCGCCGACGGGTTCAGCCTGGACTTGAGGCCGACCGGGCCGTCGGCGACCGCGGCGGGTCCGCTTCCTCGTCGGCTCCAGGCCGAGCTTCCGATCGTCGCAAGCGCTACTGCCGACATCGACATGACCGAGGCAGTCTCGGTGGCACGTGCCGCCGTCGCCCACGACGCAGTGGTGCGGTTGCGGCTGTTCGACGACCTGGTGGTCGCCGTCCGCACCCGCGTCCTCGTGACCGAGGTGCAGACCGTGCAGTGGACCGGCTCGGTCGAGGCCGGCGGACGCGAGGCGGGATGGTGGTCGCTCCACGCGACCGGCGACGTCGTCTCGGCGGACCTCGTGCTGTCAGAAGTCGGCCGCGTCGTGCGCCTGGTCACCGTCTCGGGAAGCAACCGACATCTCCTGCTGGAGCTGGCGCCGACGGGAGGGACCCCCCGCCCCGGCGGCGACACCCTCTCCCCTCCGGTGGACCGGGCGTCGGGCACCCCCATGCACGATGGCCAGGCGCCGCCGTCCGCGGCGGCTGCGGCCGGTGGGCCGGCGGTGATCGACGTGATGGTGGTGCACACCGCCGGAGCCCGTCGCAACGCTGGCAGCCTGGCGCTGGTGCGCAACGACATCGGCCATGCCGTCGTCGTCGCCAACGACGTGCTGGCCCGTAGCGGGACGGGCGCGCGCCTGAACCTGGTGGGTGTGTTCGAGGTGTCCGGGGGTGACGGCCTGACCGGACCGCGTGCCGCTGGGCACCTCGTCGAACCACAGGACGGCGTCCTCGACGAGGTTCACGCCCTGCGAAGGGCCGTGAGGGCCGACGTGGTGACGCTGTGGGCCGATCTGTCCCCGTACGACGGCCGGTGCGGGACCGCCTTCCTGATGGGGCCCGACCTCGTCAGTCCCAAGTTCGCCCCTTACGCGTTCAGCGTGGTCGACGACGATCCGGGGTGCCACGGGTCAGTCGCTGCGTACACCCACGAGCTCGGCCACCTGCTCGGTGCCGAGCACGATCGGGACCACGCCGACCTCGCGCCAGCGTTCCCCTTCGGTTACGGCCATCGGTACACGGGACCGGGCCAGGCCTTCCGCACGGTCATGGCGTACGGCGCCGGTTGTCCAGGACCCTGCGCGGTCGTTCCCTATTTCTCCAGCCCGCGCCACCACCACGATGGCATGCCCGTCGGCCAGGTATCGGCCGACAACGCTCGGGTCGTGGCTCGCACCGCACCGGTGGCGGCGACCTTCGCCGAGCACCTCTTCGGCCACCCGTTCGTCGGCGGCACGGCCCGACCCGGCGGCGGCTTCTGGACCGTCACCGCCGGCGGAAAGGTCCGCGCCCACGACGGTGTCCCGCACATGGGTGACCTGTCCGGTGTCACCCTCTCCGCGCCGGTGGTGGGGATGGTGGCCGATCCGGATGGGTCGGGGTACTGGTTGGTGGCGTCCGATGGTGGTGTGTTCGCCTTTGATGCGGCGTTTCGGGGTTCGACGGG
>Ga0256867_10000357_pt1 | contig 17931 bp, 16 predicted proteins | sample RVTome_15_FD_185939 | JGI IMG/M metagenome (GOLD analysis project Ga0256867, IMG submission 185939) | Soil microbial communities from uranium-contaminated site in the Upper Colorado River Basin, Wyoming, United States - RVT150D86 (HiSeq) ... | reverse complement strand
GGTGATTCCCTTTGCCTGCACCCACGTGGGCTCGGTAATGGCGCCTGCGGTTGATGTTACCGTGGCCGAGGCGGCGATGGCGCCGGCAGTCGAAGCGCTCGTGCAGCGCATGTTTGTCACGGCGCCAGAGGCATTCAGAACGTTGACGCTGTCGGATCCGACCGTGGCGCATTTTGATTCTCGGTTTCCCGGCGTCTGCCCGGTTCTGCAGGCAGAATTTTTTACCGCCTTAGTGCGCTCGATCAGTGCCCAACAGGTCAATTTGAGCTGGGCCGCCATCACGCGGCGGCGGCTGGCCGAAGCATTTGGCCGCCGCTATTCTCTGGGTCCATATCAGGTGATCCATTTGGACGTAGAACGGTTAGCCGCGGCTGATGCCGCCGAGTTGCGCGCGTTGCAATTTACGACGCGCAAATCTGAGTACATCATCGCGTTGTCCAGGGCGGTAGTGGATGGTGCATTGGAGCTAGAGGCGCTTCGGGAAGCGCCGGATGATGAGGTGACGGCACGCTTGACGGCGTTGCGCGGGTTGGGCCGCTGGACAGCGGAATGGTTTCTGGCTCGGTCGCTTGGCCGCCCACGTGTCGTGGCGGGTGATCTGGGCGTGCGCAAGGCAGTGGGGGCAGCCTACCTTCAGGGACGTATGCCATCGGAGTCCGAAGTCCGGTCGCATACGGCGCATTGGGGTGAGGCGGCAGGCGTCGCGCAGCAATTACTCCTACATGCTCTGAGCGAGGGCGAGATGAATCGATAATCCACACGAGGAGGTAGTCCGATGCAGGCTGCAGTGTTTCATGGTCCGCGCGATATCCGGCTGACGGATATCGCGGAGCCTACACCGCAAGCGGGAGAGGTACTCATCAAAGTTCAGTGTGCGGGCATCTGTGGCAGTGACTTAAATCGCTTTCATTATGGCTCCCATCCCTGGCCCCCCGGCTTTATTATGGGACATGAGTTTTGCGGCGAAATTGCTGGCCTGGGAGCTGGCGTCGATGCGTGGCAAGTGGGGCAGCAGGTGGTCGTCGAGCCGACGCTCTATTGCGGCATTTGTTTTTATTGTCAACAGGGCTACCACAATCGTTGTGTGGAATTTAATCAGCGCGGTATCACCGGCTCCGGTACCAACGGTGGGTTTGCCGACTATGTCTGTGTACCGGCCTATCAGCCGCATGTGCGACCGCCGGAACTGACACCGGACTTGGGGGCACTGGTTGAACCGATGGCCGTGAGCGTACATGGCTGGCGTCTGGCAGGCGTGGACAAACCGGACAGTGTCGTGGTAGTAGGCATTGGCAACATCGGCCTACTGGCGATTTTGGCTGCCAAAGCCCTGGGGGCCAAGCAGATTATCGCGATTGGCAAATATGCGCCGCGTCAAGAACTGGCCCGGATTTATGGCGCATCTGCGGTGCTAGAGCCCGACGACCCACAGTTGCAAACGCAAATTTTGGATCGCACGGACGGGCTTGGGGCGGAGCTCGCACTGGAAGCAGCGGGCGCCCCTAGTAGCTTGCGGACTGCCGTGGAGGTGGCCCGTAAAGGTGGGAAAATCGTCGTGCTCGGTGTATTCCACGAGGAAGTGGCGCTGGATTATCGCGCCATTCTGTTGAGCGAAAAGCATCTCCTGGGGTCGCTGATTTACCAACGGCAAGACTTCGCCGATGCCATTTCCATTCTGTCGGCGGGGGGGATTGATACGCACCGCCATATCACTGCCGATATCCCTCTGCGCGATATTGTGACGCAGGGTTTCATTCCTCTCAGCGAGCGCAAGGCAGAGCATATCAAGATTCAGGTAACGCCTCAGGTGTGACTACCGGATAGCAGCTTAGAATGGGAGTCTGCGGTTGGTCTTGACAAGGGACATCGCCTCACCTAGGGTGAAGTGGAACGCAGCATGTCGCAGGTGAGATAGGAGTGAGACGTATGCCACAGATGGCAATTGAAGTGACGGGACGGGCAGCGACCGACCCACTGGAGGCGATCGAGTATTGTTATCGCCAGGGATGGACAGATGGGTTACCGGTGGTGCCGCCCACGGAGGAGCGGGTCGCAGCGTTTCTCGCCTATCTTGGACGGGGGCGCGATGAGGTGCTGGGCGGGGTGCCGGAGCGGCGCCGTTCGGTCACCGTCGAGCAGGTGGTGGCGAATGCAGTGATGGCCGGGTGTTTACCCGAGTACGCACCTGTTGTCGTGGCGGCAGTGCGGGCCATGCTGCAGCCACCATTCAATCTCGTGGGACCCTCGGCGAGCCTGGGTGGCTCTGCTGTGTTGACCATTGTTAACGGTCCGATTGCGGAGGCGTTGCAGATCAATTGCCGCAATAATCTCTTTGGAGCGGGCAACCGGGCCAATGCCACGATTGGCCGTGCCGTTCGGCTGGTGCTCATGAACACGTGTGGGGCGATACCGGGTTTGTTCGATCGTTCCTGTCTGGGCCATCCGGGCAAGTATACGTATTGCATTGCCGAGAATGCGGTGGAGAGTCCGTGGCTGCCTCTGCATGCCGAGCGCGGTTTTGCCGCGTCTGATAACGCCGTGACTGTATTTGCGTGCGAGGGACCGCGGCAGGTGCGGAGTGCGGTGCGGCCGACGCCAGAGGGCGTCTTGGCGACGATAGCGGATGCTCTGTCGACATTGGGTACGTCGATGACCACGTCCGGATCGGTTGGCGAGTCCGCCACGGGGACGCGACAGGGCGAAGCAGCGGTGGTGATTGCCACGGAGCACATGGCAATTATTTCCGGGCAGGGGTGGAGCAAGCGCGACGTGCGCCGCTATCTGAGCGAACAGGCTCGCCGTACGGTGGCGGATCTGAAACGCGGAGGCGGCCTGACGGGTGAGGTCGAGCCCGGTGATGACCGTACCTATATCCCTGTGGTGGCGGATCCGGATGATATTTTAGTGGTGGCGGCAGGCGGTAATGAGGGGGCGATGAGCGCAGTGATTCCGAGTTGGGGACCGAAAGTCGCGTCGACCTCAGTGACGTGGCCGATTGCAACACCACCGGGGCAATAAGAGGGAGCGATGCTGGATGAGTATTGAGAACGTTCAGAAGATGGTGTTAATTAATCCGGTTAATGCGGCAGATACGGCGGAATCGAGCTATGCACCGCGCGTGACGACATTGGCCGGCAAGCGGGTGGGTTTACTCGATAACAGCAAAAACAAGGCCGATCAATTGTTAGATGCGGTGGCGGACATTCTCGATGCCGAGTATGGCTTCGTTGAGGTGGTGCGCCGCCGTAAACCCTCGGCGTCCAAACCGGTAGCCCCGGAGGTGATTGAGGAATTGGGTGCCATATGTGACTTGGTCATTGTCGGGGTGGGGGATTGAGGCTCGTGCAGCTCGTGCAGTGTGCACGATGGCATTCATCTCGACCGCGCTGGCATTCCGGCCGCGACGATTTGTACCGATCACTTTATGAATACGGCTCAGGCCACAGCCACAGTGTGGGGCGTGCCGGAGTATCCGGTGCTCTACATGCCACATCCGCTCTCGGCACTATCCGATAACGCCATCCGGGAAGAAGCGCGGAAACTAGCCGATCAGGTTGTGCAGGTCTTGATGACAGGAACATTGGAGGCATAATGCCCCGGTCTGATACTTTTAGACCCGGCGGGACAATTAGCAGAGAAAGTTGTGTTGCTACGCTATCCTTGCTGGAGCAATTCTTGTAAATAGCGTCCATAGTTGCTGTGGCGCAGAGGGTGGGCCAGACGCTCAAGTTGAGTGGTGTCGATATAACCCATGCGGTAGGCAATTTCCTCGATGCAGGCGATCTTCAGACCTTGCCGGCTTTCAACCGCCTCGATAAAATTCGCGGCTTTGAGGAGAGACTCATGTGTCCCCATATCCAACCAGGCAATACCGCGTCCCAGAAGCTCCACGTGCAAGGCGTCAAGTGCTAAGTACATCCGATTGACATCGGTAATTTCTAGCTCACCACGTGCGGATGGTTTGAGTTGGGTGGCAATATCAAGTACCCGATTGTCATAGAAGTATAGGCCGGTCACGGCATAGTTGGATTTGGGATCGGCGGGCTTTTCTTCCAGGTCGAGTACCTGGTATTGGTCATCGAACTCAATGACGCCGTAGCGCTCCGGATCCTTGACTCGATATCCGAAAATCGTGGCGCCTCCTTGGCCATGCGCTACGCTCTGGAGAGTGTAAGACAACCCATCGCCATAAAAGACGTTGTCGCCAAGAATGAGCGACACATCGTCGTGCCCCACAAATGGCCGTCCAATGATAAAGGCCTGGGGAAGACCTTCAGGCCGAGGTTGACTGGCATATGAGAGGCCAAGTCCCCATTGACTGCCGTCGCCCAACAAGCGCTGAAACTGGGGTAAATCCACCGGGGTCGAGATGACGAGGATATCCCGAATGCCGGCGAGCATGAGAACAGACAGAGGGTAGTAAATCATCGGTTTATCATAAACCGGCAACAACTGCTTGCTCATGGCCAGGGTCAAGGGAAATAATCGGCTACCTGATCCCCCTGCGAGGATGATCCCTTTCATTGCTGTTGTGTCTCCATGGATTGAGGCCGAAAAACAGCCCCATATGGCGCGCTAATCTCGTTATGGCTTTTATCGGTCAGTTCGGAGACGCACTTTAGGGCGAGCTAAATCTTTGCAGAATGGTGTGAATGTAGGATACGACATCATGGAGTTAGGATGGGCGTGTGGACCCGTGTCAGGGGGTAGGTCCACACGCTTCTGAGGAGTGCCATCCTCCTATAAGAGTGGGGGAACTCTCGCAAGAGTATGACACTAGGGGGACTCGTTTACTGGAGTCATTGCCTCATTATATGTCAGATGAGCATGTGGAAATCTTATCTAATAGGGAATCGAGCCGCTCGGCATAAGATTGCAGAGGTCGGAGAAAATCCTGTTCGAGCACGTCCTTTAAATTGTGACTAAGATCCGGGTGCAGATCTTCAGTCATGTCGGCCAGGGTGAGCACCGCTTGCTCTAATGAACTCTTGGCTTCTTCCAACCCTATCAAAACTTCTTCGATCAGGACGAGCGCCATGATCTTGCCTCCTCGGCGTACATGATTTGGCCTGGTAGCCTTTAGGCTGCAGGTTGCACGCTGAAATCGCTCTGCATCGTAATCCGGCCGGAACGGAGCCAATGCATTACTGTCGGAACAATCAGGGCTTCATCCACCGGGTCATTAGCGTTTTCTTGCATGGCTAAAATGAGATCGTATAGCGTCGTCGTGATGGTTCCGGGAACATTCTCGTTCTGTATATCAGTAGTAGTATGCATGACGGGCCTCCTTAAATGAGCTTCCTTGCTGTCTATGCTTATAACTCTACATTTTATAGCTCTATATTTCTGTGCCCACCGTCACATTTACCCTGTGAGCTGTATCACACAAAGCCAATGTCTAACCGAAAGACATCTGACGTTGGCAGTAAGACCCTATCATGTATAGAGATTAGAAACATAAGGATTACATGGGGATTACATGGGGATTATGTGGGGATTTTTCTGCGACGCGCCTGAAGCGCAGAAGCAGCGGTCGGGCTGCTAACCCGACCGCTAGCGGACATGAGGATACATCAAGCCGGTATCAAGCGAGTTTCAAAGAATCGGCTATGGAAGGGCGCGAACCAGGCGAAAGCCGAGAAAGTCATCGCGATACCCCGTGACGGAATAGCGGTTCGCCGACCGGCAAATCTGATCAAGACTATTCCAAGCACCACCTCGGCGGCTGCGGTGCGTGCCGGACGTCGGGCCTTGCGGATCTGTCACCGCCTCAGCCCTATAGCGTTGATACCAATCCTGTACCCATTCCCAGACATTGCCGTGCATGTCATAGAGACCCCAGGCGTTCGGTTTCAGTTGTGCCACCGGATGCGTCTTTTCGCCGGCATTGTCTTTATACCATGCATACTGGCCCAGAACCGACGCGTCATCGCCGAAGCTGTAGGCCGTCGTGGTGCCAGCGCGGACGGCGTACTCCCATTCCGCTTCTGTTGGTAGACGATATAGATTGATGCCTTCTTTTTCGTTGAGCTTGCGGATAAACGCCTGTACATCATCCCACCAGACCTGCTCGACAGGCTGGTTTGGATCGCCCTGAAAGAGGCTTGGGTTCGTCCCCATGACCGCTTTCCATTGCGCCTGCGTTACTTCGGTTTCGCCCATATAAAAGGGCTTGCTAATCGTGACTTGATGAACCGGCTGTTCATCCTTGTCTCCGGTTGTCGATCCCATTTGAAACGTCCCGGCGGGAATGAGCACGAGCTTCATCCCGATGCTGTTAACCACGGTCTTCTCGGGGGTGGGTTGCGAGTTTGCCGGCCCTATTACCGCTGCCAGCAAAGTCAGTAAGAGCACGCCAGGGAATAGACCGGATGAGACGCGGTGATGCGGGTACATAGTTTCTCCTCGGCAGCACAAGAATTTGTACACTATTTGCGAAAGCTTATAGCACCAGTAGGTGGGGAGGCGCAACCTCTTTAGTAGAGCTGGCCGCTGCGATGTCAGCATCGGGCGGCGTGGCGGTTGAGCGGAAGCATAATAGTAGCCCGATGAGTAGTAACGCGATATTGACAGCGCGCAAAAAAAACCGTTGCGGAATGGCCGCATGGAGTTTGTTGCCTAATACAATGGCGAGGATGACGAACGGCAAAGCGAGTCCGAACAGGGTGAAGACCTGCGGCGTCAAGAGTCCTGTCACGGCATGGCCGATGACGATACATCCGTAGGCCGGGAAAAAACAGCTTTGCAAGGTGGCGCGAAATTGCTCCGGCGACCAGCGTCGCAGATGGCCGTACATGACCAGCACCGGGCCGACGATATTATACGCGCCACCTAACATCCCCGACACAAAACCAAATCCATAGGCCAGATGGTGTGGCACGCGATAGAAGGTGAGGGAGGGCTGTATTAAATTGTACAGGCTAAAGCCGATCAACAGGATACCGAGCAACGCCTGCATGAGGAATTCCGACACACGGGTGAGATAAAACAGACCGATGGGAATGCCGCAAGCGGCGGATAGAATTAAACGCCAGGTAATACGGAAATCGATGCTTTGCCAATTGCGGATCAAAATCACTGCACTGATCAAGGTACTTATCAAGGCTACCAACGGGGTTGCCGTGTGTAGACCCAGGACGATGACGAGGAAAGGCATGGCGACCAATGCATCGCCAAATCCCAACGTCGACCGGATCAGGGTTGAGATGAACAGCACTCCTAGAGTGGCGATCGTGGGGAGTATATCGCTCATAGGGTAAGGGCTCGCGCGAATGGATGAGAGGTCAGCTTGGGGTGATCAGCTATTATACCGAAGGCGTATTGTATGACAGCTTACCCTGGAATGCCAGGTGTAAGGGGTTGTGCCTAAAATGCGTGCAAGAGCCATTTCCACTTTGTTCGACAGAGGGTTACTATCGTTTGTTCACAGGTTATCCCCACGGAACGTGTATAATTGATAGAGCATGTTTGAGGCTAATATGAGGCGGGAACATGCAGTCTGCACGGCAGACAGACCACACGCCTGCTGGAGCGTTTCATGCGGAGGCCTTATACCGTGATTACATGCGCTTGGCCTTGACGATCGCTGTGGCGCCGGGCTCTACTGTCACTTGCTGAGTGTAGGCCTGGCCGCCGTATTGCAGTTGCACGGTGTGACGTCCGGGCGACACCGGCACCAGCTTTTTGCCATAGAGAAAGGTGCGAGCCTCGCCAATATAGTTGCCGTCGATATACACCTCGCCGTGGTGTGGGGCGACTATGATGTAGAGTCTTGTCTCTGCAGTTGGCGCGTGTGCGGTATGGTGTTCCACTTCCCAGACCGGAGCGGTCTCGACATAATGATGATACACATGCCGTTCGATGACGACCGGGCAGTAGGCACTGTGTACGTGTAAATGATGGCCATGAGGATAATGGGGATGGGATACATAGCCCCCAATTTGAACCCCGATGAAGACGCCGTGATGCCGGTGATGTCGATGGTGCCGATGGTGGTGCCGATGATGGTGCCAGTCATGTTTCACGTGCCGGCGCTGGTGCTGTCGCACGTGACGCCGCGCATGGCGATCAATATGAGGCCTGGGGCGGTGATGCGTATGCCGCTGCACATGGGCACGAGGCTCAGGACGTGGACCGGCTTGCGCCGGTATACTCAGCCAGAATATGGCACTTGCCACGATGATACCGGAAACGAGTTGTTTCAGCATACCCCACTCCTTTACTGGTACTGGGCAATTGGTTTCAGCTGCCGTTTTGATCTGCGACCGGATAGTTCCCTTGCTCTTGAGAAACGCTCAAGTTGAGCCATTTTTTTGTCTTGCTGAAACCAACTGGTATAGGATGTGAGAAGACACGCATTTGCTGATGCTTTCGGTTGTTTCAGGGAACCACCTAGATGAATTGGGACAGATTGCGGAGCCACGACGATGCCGTGCAGGGGCACCTCGCCGATGGCGACTATCGGCGTGCCTTGGAAACGCTCGTGCAGGCATACCAGCACGCCATCGTTGGATTTTGCCACAACATGCTCAGTGATGTTACTCAGGCAGAAGAAGTGGCGCAGGATATTTTTTTGGATGCGTACAAGGCTATGCCCCGGTTCCGGCAGCAGGCCTCGGTGCGGACGTGGCTCTTTGCCATCGCCCGCAAAAAATGTCTGCAAGTCCGCCGCAATCGGGACCGCCGCTGGCGCATTGTGCAGGAGAAACAGGGTTTTATTGCGCAAGGCGCTCATCGTGATGCTCCGGCAACGCCGGGTGAGGACCCTGAGGCGCTCTTTCAACTGGTCAAACAGGGCTTGACTCAGCTCTCGGAAGAGGAGAGGAGTTTGCTCAGCATGCGATATGATACGGAGCTCTCCGTTGCCGATATCGCGCCCATCCTCGGCATATCTACGGCAAGTGTCCGGCGGCGGCTGGCCCATGCCTTAGGACGTCTTCGGGAGGTGATAGACGGTGAAGCATGATGAGTTTTCACGACACGAAGATGACGCCCGTGATCTCATAGAGGCGCTGAGCAAGCTGTCGCATGGTACACAAGCCTCGCCCGGCTTTCGCGCTCGCGTCATGGCGCAGGCGGATCAACTCTCAACGCCTCGCCGAGGTGCGTTGGCTTGGCTGTCGGACCTGCTATTGTGGCCGGCGTCACTCGGCTGGCAAGTGGTGGTGGCGGCGCTCTGTCTCGTCGTGATGATTGGCGCCATGTCGCAGTATGTCACGTGGATTCGGGCAGGACTGATGGGTGTTCCCTCCGGCTTGCTGCACGAAGCCCAATTGCAAGAGCAATTGTGGCAAAAAAATTTCGAGTGCGCTACGCAACTGTCTCAACAATCCGCCAATTATGCGGCAATTGCCGGCGAGCACATCACGGTGGTGACATGGGCGTGTCCCTCCGGTGATGTGCTCGTGACACTGGAGTCGCTGACCGAATCGGAGGATGCGTCGCGGCGCAGTGTCTGGGTACCTCTCGAATTCCCTCAAAAAACTGCCCATTTCTTTGATCAATGGGTAGCGCGAGCGTTTGCTGCAGAGCGTCCGCAATTGGTCCAGCGATCCAATCCGGTAACCCGAGTCATCTGCCAAAAACGAGTACAGAAAAAGCTCGTGAAACGGCGAATACAACGGGCCGATGGCAAGTGTGAGGATGAATGGATTCAGGTCACGAACGGCAGTGTGATAAAACGCCAGCCAGCGCCGTGTAATCCAGAGTGTTAGTACAGCGGGCAAATGCTCACATACGCCCGCCATACACCTTATGCAGATGCTTGTTGCTCCTGCAACGCGTTGAACACTTTTTCCGAGGTAATCGGCAGTTCCTTCAGACTCAGACCTGTGGCGTCGAGCACGGCATTAACAATCGCCGGGGCGACCGCGCTAATTGGCTGCTCGCCAATAGCTTTGCCGCCGTATGGCGAGGGGCCGCCCTCGCTTTGGACATGCACGGTGCGAAGCTCGGGAATATCCCGCATGGTGGGCAATTTGTACTCGCCGAGTGACAAGTTGGTGACCTGCCCCTCATCATACTGCACTTCTTCCATCATGGCTTGCCCCACACCCTGCATGACGCCGCCTTCAATCTGGCCCTGATGCGAGATCGGATTGAGAATAGCGCCCACATCGTGCGCCGTGGTAAACCGCTTCAGCGTCACTTCCCCGGTTTCCTCATCCACCTCCACTTCGGCCACCTGAGCGGTGAAGACCGTGAGATTGTCGTCACTTTCTGCATTATACGTATACTCGGCCTCCACTGGCGCCCCGGATTGTCCGACCAACTCGGCCAGGCTGACCGGCGTTGCACCGGGGGCCATCACCTGCTGGTCCTGGAAGGTGATCGCATCAGCACCCCAGCCATAGCGCTCGGCCGCGAGCGCCACGAGTTGGTCACGCACCACGCGAGTCGCGCCATACGTCGCATTGCCCCCGACATTGGTGACGCGGCTGCCACCGACGCCAGTATCGAACGCGGTTTCGTCCGTGCTCCAGGTTTGCATGGCAATGGCCGTGTAGGGAACGCCCAATTCTTGCCCAATGATTTGCCGCAGCAGAGTATAAAAGCCACTGCCGGTATCGCGTAATGCGGTGTAAAGCGTGACGGAGCCGTCGGTATCGACGACAACTTTTGCCACGGACGTGCCCGCGCCGATATGGCGCTCCCAAATGGCAATGCCCCGGCCCACTTTTTTACCGGCGATCTCGGGTTTCGCCTGGTGATACTCAGATTCTCGCGCCGCCGCCTCCAGCGTGCGGGTGGCCATGATGTTTTGCCATCGCTTGCCCAACGGCGACACATCGCCATCGCGCACGAGATTGTGCATGCGGAAGTCATACGGATCGAGCCCGAGCTCGCGCGCAATCAGATCCAGCTGCGCTTCGGAGGCGAAGATCGATTGCGGATCACCGGGCGAGCGCATACTGCCACAGGGCACCTGGTTCGTATAGACCATATACGAATCGATCCGGGCATGATCCATCTTGTACGGCCCGAGACAGCGCGGACCATAACTCACGCCTCTGGCCGGTTTAAACGCGGCGTAGGCGCCGCTATCGAAGACCAGATGAGCATGGCGAGCCGTAATCGAGCCATCCCGCTTGACCGCGGTTTTGAACGTCATGACGGCCGGATGGCGGGGATTCCCGGCCATCAGTTCTTCGGTGTAGGTCATTGCCATGCGGATGGGATGGCCGGTTTCACGCGCCAGCCAGTAGGCCACGTGGGTGTCCATAAACCCGCCTTTGCCTCCGAAATCCCCACCAATGAGAGTAGGATTAACGCGGATCATGTCTTGCGGCTGGTCGATGCCATCGGCCACTTGCTTGCGCACCTGGAAGGGCATTTTGCTATTGACCCAGACTTCGATGCGTCCGTCATCCCCCACTCTGACGACACAGGCATGCGGCTCGATATAACCCTGATGCTGCCGCTGCGTCCGGAAGGTGTGCTCGAAGACATAATCGGCATCGGCAAATCCCTGTTCGATATCGCCGTTTTGCCATACTGCATGAGCCGTGACGTTCGGATGTTCTTGCGGACCCTCCAACCGGCCTTCGTAGGTCATAAAATTCGGATGCAGCGTCGGGGCATCCGCACCCATGGCCTCGATGGGGTCGTAAACGGCAGGGAGTTCTGCGTATTTCACCTCGATCAGACTGATCGCTTCTTCGGCGACTTCGATGCTATCTGCCGCTACAGCGGCGACTTTCTGTCCAGCGAAGCGCACGACATCGCGAGCGAGAACCGGGATGTCGCGCAAGAACCGGCCCACAAGCGTTTCCGGGATATCGAAGCCGGTGAGCACCGCACGTACACCGGGTAGGGCACGCGCTTCGGAGGCATCAATCGACACGATGCGCGCATGCGGTAAAGGACTGCGTAAACACTTGCCGACCAACGTTCCCGGCAGGTTAATATCCGCCGGATACACGGCGGCTCCCGTGACTTTGTCCGGACCTTCGGCACGGCCTACACGTTGGCCGATCGTGGCGGTGGATGTCGCCATAATGGAGCTCCTTTAAGTTCCTGGACAAACAGCTACATCGTTTTTTCAGAGTAAGGTATAAATGTAATTCTGTTTGGGCACTTAAGATTGGCCGCTGAGTTGTTCGCTCACGGTTTTGGCAAAATCCTGCAGCATGGCATCGGTTTTTTTACGGATGACGGGCTGGCCGAATTCGCCAATTTTGCCCAGAATATGGGTGTCCAGTTCAACGCGCATCTCGGTTTCCGTGCTGCCTTTTTCGACCAGATCCATATTGAGATGAGCCCTCACGCCGCCGCCGACTTTACGGTCTTTGGCCTCGGCGCGGACGACGCCTCGCCAGATCTCCCGGTCGCGCGCTTCAACGTAAACAGAGCCCTGAAAGGACAAGGATACCGGGCCGACTTTCACCCGTAACGTACCCTCGAAATGATCATCATCAATTTGCTCGAACTTTTGCACGCCGCTGAGGCAATTGGCCACGTTTTCCATGTTCATGAGAAAGTCCCACACATCGCTGCGGCTCGCCGTGATCGTGCAGATCTGTTCGAATTTCATACCATCTCTCCATGCACTTTTTTACCTTGCCCCTATGGTGAGAGGGACGGGGTAATGGGACGAATTTTATGTCGATGTGCTGAGTGCTTGTTGCCAGGCTTGGTCCAACGCCCGCCTTACGAATACACCGGCCATGGCACGTTTGTACGCGGCGGAGCCGCGCGTATCGCTCAGCGGATCGGTGATGCTCTGAGCCGCCGATGCCGCCTCGCGCAGCAAGGCGTCGGACTGCCTTTGACCGCGCACGATGTCCTCGGCTTGACGGGCTCGAAGCGGCGTCACACCGACGCATCCCATCGCAATACGGCAATCCTCACAGACACCAGTCGAGGCATTGAGGCGCACTGTCGCTGCCACTCCCACCGTGGCATAATCATCCGCACTACGGGGCAGAAATTTACAATACACGCTGCCAGTATGGGGTTGGGGCAGAGGTACGCGCACTTCGGTGACGAGTTCCTCTGGCTCCAGTACCGTTTCGTAGTAGTCGGTAAAGAAGTCGGCCAGAGCGACGTCGCGCGATCCATGGGCGGAGGCCAGGCGCAACTGCGCGTCGAGAGCCAGCAGCGTGACCGGCGGATCCTGATTCGGATCTGCGTGGGCCAGGGAGCCCGCTACCGTCGCCATATTACGAATGCGGATCGTCGCGACGCGGTGAAATGTGTCAGCCAAAACCGGTACATGCGTGCGCAGCAGTGGCGCGAGTTCAGCGGCGCGATGTGTCACCAAGCCGCCGATACACAAGGCGCCCTCTTCTTCTTTGACATAATCGAGCCCTTGCACATGGTCCAGGCTAATCAACGCATCCGGAACGAGCAGGCGTTGTTTCAGCATGATCACCAGGGCGGTACCACCGGCCATGACTTTGGCCTCATCGCCATGTTGTTGCAGCAGGGCAAGAGCTTCGTCTTGCGTCTCAGGCGTATGAAAGGAGAAGGCGTTCATACCGCCTCCTTTCCTTGCATCTGGGTGGCAGCGGCTTGAATGGATTCGAGAATTTTATAATAGCCGGTACAGCGGCACAGATTCCCCATCATCCAATCCTTGATCTCATCTTCACTCGGATCCGGATTGACATCCAGCAGCGCTTTAGCCGCCATAATCATCCCCGGCGTGCAAATGCCGCATTGAAACCCGCCGTAATCAATAAACGCTTGTTGCACCGGATGCAGCCGGTCGTCCGGCGTCAGCCCTTCAATCGTGGTGATCTCTTTGCCGTCTGCGGCTACGGCGAGGATCAGGCAGGAGCTGACGCTCTTGTCATCCATCATCACCGTACAAGCGCCGCAAACGCCGATGCTACAGCCTTCTTTTGAACCGGTGAGACCGAGGTCATAGCGAAGGCAATCGAGTAATAGCCGCTGGGGCGGAACCTCCAACGTCTGCTCCTGGCCATTGACCCGCAGCCGAATCGTCTGCGTCATAATAATACGTCTCCTACTCTGCACAGGCGTGTCTTTTCACGGGATACCGGGTTACTGCTGTGGCCGCAGTATACACGAGAGACCTGCAGAACCTCAAGCGCGGGTGCAGTCGATCAGAGAGGGCTATGACGGCCTGTAGTTGCGACGCCGGTGTTGGCGGGCGCTTTGCTGCAGATCGACAACGCGGTCTGTTTCGTCCACAATTTCTTCGCCAAGCAGGGTTTCGAGCAGATCTTCGAGGGTGACGAGACCAGCGACGCCGCCGTATTCGTCCGACACAATCGCGATATGCCGACGGTTTTTTAAGAAGGTCGTGAGCAAGGCGAGGCAGTTAACCGTTTCTGGAACAAACGATAGCGGCTTGGCTATAGCGCCTAGCTTCATATCGTTTCGGTTTGCCGTGTGCGCCGCACTGAGATCTTGAAACATGACGTAGCCGACGATGTGCTCGCGGTCGTCTTCATACACCGGAATGCGGGTGAGACCCTTGATGTTGACTTCCGGTAACGCTTCTTCCACCGTCAAGCTGGCATCGAGCGAAAAAATGACGGTGCGTGGGGTCATGATATCGCGCACCTGGGTGTTTTCCAACTCAATGATATTATGCACCATATGGCTTTCTTCGGGCGTGATTTCCCCTGCCTGAGCGCCCAGGCGCACCATGGCGACGATTTCGTCCTCCGTCACCAGAGGAATCGTTTGCCCTTGGGTCAAAATTCTGGTAATGCCCTGAGTGATGACAATAGCGGGGTAAAGCGCATAGCGCATGACGGTAACCGGCCAGACGATGAGCGGCCAGAGGCGGCGCCAATAGATCGCGCCGAGCGTTTTGGGGAAAATTTCGGATAAAAAGAGGATCCCCAGCGTAAACCCAATCGAGAACAGGATCACTTGCGATGCGCCAAGTACGGTGGCGGCGTACATCCCGGCGAGGGTCGCCCCGGCTGTGTTGGCGATCGTATTCAAAATGAGAATGGCCGCGATCGGCACATCGATTTGGCGCTTCATATCAATGAGGCGCAGCGCCTGACGCCTGAGATATCCTGCCGATTTAGCCGCTTCGAGCACGCCCATACGCGTCGAGTACAAGGTCGCCTCGAACAGCGAACAGAGCGCTGAAATGCCCAGTGTGACAAACACGATCAGCATTAACATGCCCATGGGCAAAGACCTTTATGATTAGGGATACAAGCGTTGGCTATCTGTCCTGTATAGCAGCACAGCATATCGTCTTTTGTGGGTTTTGAGAAGAGAGTCGTGCCCAGGCGCGACTCCATGGCGTTAATAATCCCAGCGCCATAGGAGATCCAGGGCCGTTTCTCCAAGATCACTGCTGGTCCCTTTGAGCCTTAGACGGCGGCTCAGGCTATACTCCACCCCAACCGTATTACCGCTTTGTTCGCCAAGTTGGCGTTCATACGATAGAAAAATGTCCTGGGTGATGTAACGTCCGGCACCTATCCGCGCCTCGCCAGACTCACCACCGAAATCGACTTCTATGGTGTCGAGACCGAGTTGTTCGCCCACCACCTGTGCTGCGGCGCCGGCTGCGGCGCCGGCCGCGGCTTTGCCGGCGCGGTCTGAAAGGGAAGATTCCTCGGACGAGGTGAGTCGATCCGAGGTTTTCCCAAACAAAAGTAAGGACATAATATCGGCCTCTTCCAATTCTTCGGGCTCGCTGCTAAAGGTGAGCGTTGGCTTTTGACTCTCTCCTTCGATGTGGATGGAGACAAGGTAGCTTGACACTTTATGAGTCGCGATAACGTCGAGGGTGGGATTGATCTCTTCTGTGCCGGTAAACGTGATGCGGCCTTGTTCGATGCCGAATTTTTTACCGAAGAAGCTGGCAAAGCCTCGAACCGTTTCAATATCGCCGGACAGAATGAAGGGTTGCTGTAACTTTTTTGTAACGTCGAGCTTGCCGCGCAATTCGATGGCCGTGCCACGCGCCCGGACCCAGACATTTTTGGGCATGTCGACTTTCACCTTGGCGCGCAAAAAGGGCCATGGAGCCGGCTTCGGATCTTTTGAGGATTTGCCTGGGGAAGTTCCTGCCGATTCCACCCCGGGCCCATAGACGCCGTCTACTGTCAATTGCTCGGGGCTGACGGCTGCCGGGGCACCGCCGAGCAGACCTTCGACCCGGATTTGCGCTCGCGGGATGGTGACGGCACCATCCACTGTCAACTCTTGCAGAGACCCGCGCGCGGTGAGATCGGTTGTGACCACGGCCTGGATATCCGGGGTGTGCATGGCGGTGAAGTCCTGCGATTCCACCTTGATATCGAGCTTGTCCAGGGTCGAGCCGGCTGTTTGCAGCCAACCGCTGAGTTGTAAATTACCGCTTCGCGAGCCAATCTGAAATTGCTCCAAGATGAGGCGATTCCCAGCGAAGCGCAAGTCTGTCTGGATATCTTGATACGCTTCGCCTGTGGCGGCCAAGTGGAGGGTGCCGTCGCTCACCACGAGTTTCCCCTTCACGTCTGGTTGCTGTGAGGTGCCGACGAGTTTGAGGTCGAGATTTAGCTTCCCCGCGCTCTGTAAAACGGCTTCGCTGTAGGAACTCAGCCGACCCAGATCGAAGTCTGAGGCGGTGACATGCATGGCTAATGCACCCGCCGCACCGAGTCCTACCGAACCTCTTGCATGTAAAAGTTCGACTTGCTGATCGAGCCAGAGTAAATCGCTTTGCAGCGTGTGGTTGACTAGACCGATCTTGGCCTTGATGTTGCCTAGAGGATTCTCTTGCCATTGTAGCGCATCGAGTTGTAAAGTCCCGTCCACCTCGGGGCGTTTCAATGTCCCACCCAGTTCCATATTCAAGCTTAATTGTCCGTCCGGAACTGCTGCATTGGGCGCAACTGCCTGGATGTTCGGCTGTAAGCGGAACTGATGGATCTGTATCTGGCCATTGACTTGACCGTCCGGGGTGAGATGGGCTTGCATGCCGATTTCCGCTTCGTTGTGGCGCAGGCGAAACTGAGATACGTCGAGCTTGCCCTGAGCTGTCCGGGTGATCTCGATTGGTTCCGGGTTGGCCCACATCCAATCCCCGCGCTGCAGGCGCAAGGTATGGAGAGAGAGTTGCTGGCCGTCTCGAAGCAGGGCCTGGCCTGCGAGCCGGCTTTGCTGAAAGGGTCCTTCGGTGACCAGAAGGTTAAAGTTGCCTTGATCGGCCTGGTAGGTCCCATCAAGTTGCAGGTCGCTCGCGGGTAGTGACGGTCCTTGCGCGCCGATTAGGCGAACTTTGACCTCGGCTTGTGGCGTGGCAGGGAGTCCGTTTGCGGTGAGATCGGCCTGCAAAGCCTCGCCCTGGAACGTTGCATATCGCCATGTTTGCAGGTTCAAGATGGCATGAGTTCGCAGTGCATCGAGTGGCCCATTGATCTCGCCTATTAATTCCCCCTTGGCGTCGACGTCGAGTCCAAGCTGGTCTCGGATGGGCATGAGGTCGCCGAGCGCTAGGGTGTAATGCAGAGATGCGGTCCGTGAGGCCGAAAGAGAGCCTTTGGCATTGAAGACTACAGGTACGCTCTGCACCTGCATCTCTTGGAGATTCACAGCAGGACCCTGTAGGTCTGCCCGGATGTGCGCAGTGAGATTCGGGGCGAGTGTGAAGGCATCGGAATTGATATCGACATTGAGCGTTGCCTGTCGATCCTGCTCGGCAAACCCTTTGCCATCGAGGGTGACACGCGTCGTCATGCGTCCCTTGAGATCGGGTGCGAAGCGTGCCACGTCCAAGTCCTGAATGTCCAATTTGGCTGAGTAGTGAGGTGGGGATTGTTGCATATGAGCGGATACATCGGCATCGATACGTGCACCGGCGTAGATTAAACGCGAGACGACCCGCGGCTGCGGCAGGCTTCCTTGGATGGTGATGTTGCCTTGGACCTCGGACGGCAGCGTATCGGGAAGCGTGCGGGCGACTTCATCGAGGCGCAGGCGGGGAATAGCAATCTTGAACTGAAGCCT
>Ga0256867_10000356_pt1 | contig 17948 bp, 26 predicted proteins | sample RVTome_15_FD_185939 | JGI IMG/M metagenome (GOLD analysis project Ga0256867, IMG submission 185939) | Soil microbial communities from uranium-contaminated site in the Upper Colorado River Basin, Wyoming, United States - RVT150D86 (HiSeq) ... | reverse complement strand
TCCGTGACGCCCTCGCGGCGCACCCCCAGCATGTTGGCGATGAGCTCCTGGGTCATGGTGAGCTCGTTCGAGGACAGCCGGTCCAGGCTCAACAAGAGCCAGCGGCACAGGTGTTGGTCCACAGAGTGGTGCCGGTTGCAGACCGCGGTCTGTGTCATCTGCGCGATGAGTCCCTGAGTGTAGCGCAGCAGCAGATGCTGCAACGGGCCGCCGAGCTCAAATTCCGTTTTTAGCACAGCTGCTTGAAGCCGGTAGCCATGGCCGGCGCTTTGCACGACCGCCCGGCTGGGCGTGCTTTCGCCGCCCATGAACAATGCGATCCCCACCACGCCTTCGCTGCCGATGACCGCGATCTCCGTCGAGGTTCCGTCTTCCGTGGCGTAGAGCAAAGACACGATGCCGCTGGCGGGAAAATAAAGGTGCCGCAATTTGCTGCCCGATTCGAAGATAACGAGGCCAAGCGGCGAATCCACCGGATCCAGGTGGGGCAGAAGGCGCTCGTAGGCCGCCGCAGGCAGGGCGGCAAGCAGATGATTTTTATTGGGATTATTTTCCGTGGACTTCGCGCGCTGATGCATTCCAACCTCAGAGGTGTCGTTGCCGACCCGGTCAATGACGGAAAACCCTAGGCGAACAGGATACTCCATCTGTACGGTAACGCACAGAGCGCCCTGGGGAAGAGAGGAATAATTCTCATGAGTGTTCAGCTCTTTCTCCCCCAGTGAACACTTGAAATACCTCTGGCCCGGTAACGGCAACCCCGTTCCGGGCCTTTTTCTTGGCAGGCGGACGGCTCCTCGAGAGGCGATTCAGCCCGTTAAGCAGCCTGTCCGAGGCCCAAGTCCGACCGGCCGCTAGATTTCGGTGCCGTCGTGCCTATCCTTGACGACCCTGTAACACCGGCACGAGGCTGCCTCGAGGCCTCTTGCATCGAGGATGATGATATTGCCGCGGCGGTAGCCGATCAGTTTGCGTCGCTGCAGGGCGCCGGCGGCCTTCGTAACGGCAACCCGCAGCACGCCCAGCATGTTTGCGAGAAGCTCCTGCGTAAGACGAAAGTGATTCGTTCCCATCCGATCGCGCGTCATCAGGAGCCAGCGGGCGAGGCGGCCTTCGACCGGGTGAAAGCGGTTGCATGCCGCGGTTTGCGTGATTTGAACCATCCGTTCGTGGATATACCGGCTCAACTCCCTGTGCAAGGGCCCGTACTTCCCGTGTTCGCTGCGAAAGCGCGCGGATGTCATGCGCAAGGCCGTTCCGGTTCCCAGTACCAGGGCGCACACCGGCGAACGGTTTATCCCGAGCGCCAGGGGAATCCCCAGCATGCCTTCGCGGCCTACCAGGCCGGTTTCCAGCGCCATATGCCCCTCGACCGGCGTGAGCAGGGACACCAGCGAGTCGCCGGGAAAGTAGACATTCCGGATCGGCTTCCCGGTCTCATAGAGCACCTCGCCGAACGTCAGCGTGACCGACTCGAGGAGGGTCAGCAGACGCTGATATTCCTTGCGCGGCAGGGCCGCAAGCAGGTCGTTTGCAATCGGAACTCGGTTCATGTGCTCATGCCCTGCCGGGAAATTCAACAGACGAGATCCGGGCAAGATTAGCGCGAGGAAATGAGCCCGTATGTGCGGTTGCGCACGTAGCATCCTGGAGCGGGACAGCAAGGGTGAAAATCGTGCACGGCATGTACGCTATCGCACAGAACACGCATTTTGCGAGGCGGAGAATTGCCGCAACGACAACCGGCCCCTCGAGGAGCAGCAGGCGCAGCAGCAGGAGCTCGACATGAACTGGGATCGCATCGAAGACAACTGGAAAAAAATCAAGGGCAACGTCGCCGAGCAATGGGACGACCTCACCGAGGACCAGCTCGCCAGCCGGATCCGGGAAACGTATGGAATCTCGGATGACGAGGCGGAGCGCGAACTCACGGACTGGCAGCAACGCCTGAATGAGATCCATCGCGCCGCGTAACAACGCGGGCGCGAACACAGGCCGAACGCGCGGGTCAACATCTCTTTCGGAATGCCGATGCCGTTGTCCTTAACCTTGAGCACGGCGGCACCGTTGTCTTGCTCGATCGACAAGCGGATATGACGCTTTTTAGGGGTATACCTGGCAGCATCAATAAGCAGGTTGGACACGACTCGAACCAGTTTGGCGACATCGCCCTGCGCTCGTATCGGCGCCTGTGAATTGACGATCTCCAATGCGTGCCCAAGTCGCTCGATCAGCGGACGGCTGATCCCAACGGCCAGACGCGCAACGTCGGCAAGTTCAGTAGTCGTGAGGATTTGGTCCCGTCAACGGTCTGCGTTTTCAAAGGGCGAAACAATACTACCTCGCAAAATGGATCGCCTCGCCGATGGCGACCTGCCTCTAGACTAGTGGCCTGTAACACGCGAATCCGTAGTGACGGCACTCATTCTTTCATAGGGCGGTTGGGGATGAACCGCACTCGCGAATCGATTGTTACAGTCCACTAGCTCTTGTTGAAATCCGCAACAGACTGCTTGACGTCGCCGACGCCTTTTTGCAACTTCCCGGAAATCTGTTTTGAATACCCTTTGACCTGTTGTTTCTTGCTTCCAACCAGCTTGCCCGCTTTTTCCTGGACTTTGCCGGCAACGTCCTTCGCCACGCCTTTCACTTGGTCCTTGTTCATGTCCGATTGCTCCGATAGTAAGCGCCACACTCAGCGCGATGGAAAATGACGGCTATATTTTTCCGGGCAGAAATAAAATCAACACGATCACCAGTATCGAGCCAACTCCGCCGCTGGGCCCATAACCCCATCCGCTGCTGTGAGGTCAAGTTGGCTTTACGCCCACCAGCGCCACAACTTGCGTCTCTCTGTCAGTCAATGTCGCAATCTTCGCCCGCCCTGGATCAACTGCCTGGGCCGCGCTCTTCCGGGAAAACTCGAAAAAGACCTGGCCGGTCGTGATGCGATCCAGCCACAGCTGCCCTTCATGCACCTTTTCTATGGCTGCAAGGATGGTCTGGGCGGGCGCTTCCTTCCTCACCACGCCGCTGGCACCGGCAAGCACGGCCTCGTCATGCAGCGATTCGTCGCGCAATCTAGTCAACACCAGGATCTTGGCGTGCGACCTGTTCTTCAGTTTCGGTATCTCCGCCGGATACGGCGGCTGAGACTTGGACATGATGGACTCCTTCCTTCCAAACAATGAAGTGTCCACGAAAGCGGGTCAACTCCAGGCTCAGGAGACGGGCATTGCACGTAGCTCTGGTTCTGGAGGTGTCCGATAACGCCCTTGGTCGACTGCGGCAACGTCTGTTGCGCTCAGGCGCATGTCGTCCGCCAGCGGCAAACGCACAACAAACTCACTTCCTCGTCCCTCCCCCTCGCTGAAGGCTTCCACGCTGCCCCCATGGGCTTCCACCAGCTCTCGCACTAATGCGAGCCCAATGCCCATTCCGCCAGCGTATTTCTGCTTCGCGCTCTCGAGCCGCGTAAACAGGCCGAACACGCGGGTCAACATCTCTTTCGGAATGCCGATGCCGTTGTCCTTAACCTTGAGCACGGCGGCACCGTTGTCTTGCTCGATCGACAAGCGGATATGACCCTTTTTAGGGGTATACCTGGCAGCATTAATAAGCAGGTTGGACACGACTCGAATCAGTCTAGCCACATCGCCCTGCGCTCGTATCGGCGACTGTGGAGTGACGATCTCCAGTGCGTGCCCAAGTCGCTCGATCAGCGGACGGCTGATCCCAACAGCCAGACGCGCAACGTCTGCAAGATCAGTAAGGGTCTTGCGGAATCCAAGGTCGCCAGGCCGGATTCCGCGGAGATCGCTAATATCCTCCACCAAGCGCCGCATGAAGTCAGTTTGCTCCAGAATGATTGTGGCAGCCCTTTCGCGGACTTCCGGTGTGATGTCGCGCCGGCGCAGGAGCCCCGCAGAGTAAGCAACGGCCGCCAGCGGGCTGCTAAGCTCGTGGGCAAGCGTCGTCAGGATTTGGTCCAGTCGATGGTCCGCGTCTTCGAGGTTATGTGTGCGTGGGCGCATTTTGTCTTGCCGGTGCTGTTCGCGAGTCATATCCGGTATCGCTTGCCAACCGGTTTCGGGTCGCGTTTTGCCATGATTATTCCTTCCGATTGACACGAATTGGGAGGGCCCAACGGTGGTCCGTTCTAGTAACGTCTAGGCTAGCTAACGTAAGATCAGCGGGGAGCGTCTCTCTGATCCCATCTGATCGCTCATCCTGCTTCGACGCAGCCCTAATGAATGCGCCCATTTGTCGAGCCGCGAAATGGGCTGTCTAACAATCCGGATTTGCTCCGATATAACGTAGACGCCCTCTCTCATCGTCTCCCAGGACATGTCGCCCCAAGATGCATCGCAAATACCGCGCTGCATCGTTCCGCACCGTTCACATGTTCTGTAAGGAATAACAAAACTGATGTCAGGGTCACGAGACCGAAAGTCAAAGTTGTTTCCCACAACCCATTTATGTGTGATTAGACAACGCATGATCAATTCCCCCTGGGTGCATCGACGCAATGCTGAACTTCTATGAGGGCCGGTGCAGATTACAACTGCGCACCTATCGGATTCCTTTGCAGTGCAATCGGGCGTGCGTAGGACGATTCTGATTGAAAAATAAGCTAAAGACCCGGCTCGTTCTGTACGCTACCGCACATAGCGCAGTTCTTCTGCGGGTTCGTTTCGCGGCTTGTTGCCGCAAAGGCTAACCTGCTTGCAGATTAAGCGCCGACCAGCGCGGCGGAAGCCAAATAGAACCGCCGACGGGGATTTTGGCTCCGGCCGGACCCTGTCGGGCCCTTAACTTCAACGTCGACGGCGACGTGAAAGTCAGCCTACGCCGAAATTCAGCGTGACCGGCTCGAGGAGGGTCAGCAGACGCTGATATTCCTTGCGCGGCAGGGCCGCAAGCAGGCCGTTTGCAATCGGAACTCGGTTCATGTGCTCATGCCCTGCCGGGAAATTCAACAGACGAGATCCGGGCAAGATTAGCGCGAGGAAATGAGCCCGTATGTGCGGTTGCGCACGTAGCATCCTGGAGCGGGACAGCAAGGGTGAAAATCGTGCACGGCATGTACGCTATCGCACAGAACACGCATTTTGCGAGGCGGAGAATTGCCGCAACGACAACCGGCCCCTCGAGGAGCAGCAGGCGCAGCAGCAGGAGCTCGACATGAACTGGGATCGCATCGAAGACAACTGGAAAAAAATCAAGGGCAACGTCGCCGAGCAATGGGACGACCTCACCGAGGACCAGCTCGCCAGCCGGATCCGGGAAACGTATGGAATCTCGGATGACGAGGCGGAACGCGAACTCACGGACTGGCAGCAACGCCTGAATGAGATCCATCGCGCCGCGTAACAACGCGGGCGCGAACGGCGACTATCGCGCGCGACGGTGCAAAGTAACTTACCCTTTGCGTCGGCCGTGACGCAGGCGGTTTCTCACTCGTTCCAGGACTCGCATCTTTTTTCCACATGCCCGTCGTTGGTTTACGGGAGTTCGTTAGCGTGCAGCGCGCCCCGGTCCCCGACAGAAGGGGATCATTGCTTGCGGAACGCGCAGGAAAAAATGTTGCTATGAGCGTTGGCGAACTGAACGGGCCGGGTATTCGGCGTATTTTGCCAATGCGAATCGTACCACGCGCACACGATTCGACTGAAAGGAATTCTATCCGTGCGCAGTCTTGTTACCGACATTAGAGGAACCATCATGAGACGTTCGATACTGTTAAAGAATATGGTGAAACGCCCGCTGTTGCTCGCGGTCGTTGCGACATTTGCCGTGGGGTGCGCGAGCACGGAGCCCGTTGCCCAGTCACCGCAGCCGACCAGCTGGGTCGGTCCCGCCGGTCCCGCCGGTCCTGCCGGCGCCACGGGTGAGCGAGGTGCTACCGGAGCCACCGGCGCGCCTGGCGTGGCGATGGCCGGTCCTGCCGGTCCAGAGGGTTCTTCGGGCCCCGCAGGCATGCAAGGCCCGGCCGGAGCGACGGGCGCCACGGGCGCGATGGTAGTCGGTCGTGCCGGCGAAGCGGGTCCTGCCGGCACCACTGGCGCGCAAGGCGCTACCGGGCAGACGGGTGCTCAAGGCGACAGCCTCCCGGGTCCTGCCGGCTCGAGGGGACAAACCGGTCCCGTGGGCATACGAGGCGTAGCCGGTAGCACGGGTGCTGAAGGCCCGTCTTCGGTCGGTCCGACCGGCCCGGTTGGTCCTGCCGGTGTTGCGGGCGCGCAAGGCGCTACGGGATATACGGGCGCCCGGGGCAGCACCGAGCTCGCGGGCGTGAGCGGCCCAACTGGCGCGACCGGCGCTGCGGGTCCGCAAGGCGCGATCGGCCCGACGGGTGCTCAAGGCCCGATGGCCGGAGGTAGCGGCTGGAGTTCGTACCGGGACTTCACGTTCAATGGCAACAATGACAACATTCTCGATTCCGACAGCAACAAGGCCGGAGAGATCGCGGACTACATGAATCAGAACCCGTCCTTCCGAGCGGGCATCGATGGCTCCAACCCGCAGCGTGTCAGTAACGTGCGCGACGCGCTGATCAATGCCGGCGTGCCGGCTTACAAGATCCAGACCGGTTCATTCGACGACCCGCAGCTCAGGCGCAACAACCGAGTCGCGGTGCTGCTCAGCAACTAGTCCAGTTTCAGCAGTAGTAGTAGTAGCCGAACGGCGCGATCGCAAGATCGCGCCGTTCGTATGTACGGGCTGGAAGAAAAAACGGTTTGTCGATCGGGCTCTTAAACCGCTGAATGGCCCTCTACCCACACGACGTCGCACCCCCCGCCGGGCCGCGGCGGTGGCACCGGAATCAGAAGTGAAAATTGCCGGCGCCGAAGAGTCCAATCACTCCGATGACGATCAGATAGAAGGCGACGATATAGCTCAGCAACCGAGGCACGATCAGGATGAGAATCCCGGCGATCAGCGATACCAGGGGACCCAGACCCAGGGTGATATTCATGGGGGTGTCCTTTCTTTGTGGAAGTTGACGAACGATGCATCTCAGTCTTTTCCTGACCATGCGCCAAGATGACGCGTTAACCCATGGACTTGCATCCGGTGATGCGAGAAACATCACCACGCGTCGAATAGGATTTACGCGGAAAACGATACCGGCTCTGTACGGTCCCGAACATAGGATCGCTAATTTCCCAGTATGTACGATAACGCACAGAACGGCGTAACCGGCGGGAAGACAATTGCCCTGATGATGAAGGGCTAACGGCAGCGGTCTGCTGCGCTCACATCGTGGGCGGCGAAACAACAAGGAGAAGCGAAATGACACTAGGGACGGTGCTCTTGATTATCCTGGTTCTGGCACTGCTGGGCGTGATTCCCACCTGGCCGCACAGCAGGAGCTGGGGTTATGGGCCCAGCGGCGGTATCGGGTTGGTACTGTTGATCGTCTTGATTTTGTTTCTGCTGGGCAAGATTTAGCTTACTGATTCGATTTTATTACCGGAGCTTTCGTTGACGGAAGAATCCTTAGAGACGGCGTTCGGCGTCAGAGGAAGCTAATTGGGTATTCACATGAAGGACTTGCAATGAAACAACTCCAACGTTTTTCGATTTTATTCTCCGCCGTGCTGTTCGCGGCTGTTTTGGGTTGCGCGGGTACGCCGCAGCAGGAAAGCACGGGGGAATACATTGATGACACCGCTATCACGACCAAGGTAAAGGCCGCGATATTCAATGAGCCGTCGTTGAAATCGGCTGAGATCAACGTCGAAACGTTCAAAGGCGTAGTTCAATTGAGCGGCTTCGTGACTTCGCAGGCGAGTATCAACAAGGCGGTCGAGGTGGCGCGCGGCGTCGGCGGTGTGACGTCGGTCAAGAATGATATGCGGCTGAAGTAAGGATCGACCGGGTGATTACGCAGGGAGCGCCCCGGCGCGGCGATAAGGTGGCTCGGGATGGGGCTGGTTTGCCGAAGCATCTGCTGCCGGCCTTGCCGTATGACTATGCGGCGCTCGAGCCGCACATTGACGCGCGCACCATGGCGCTGCATCACGACCAGCATCACGCATCGTACGTGGCGAACTTGAATTCGGCGCTGGAAAAATTCCCTGAATTGCACGAGCGCACGGCGTTGTGGCTGCTGCTCCACCTGGACGAGGTGCCGGAGGAAACGCGAACCGCTGTCCGCAACAACGCGGGAGGACATGTGAACCACAGTTTGTTCTGGCGGGTCATGTCTCCCACGGGGGGCGGCGCGCCGGCGGGTCCGCTTGCCGATGCGATCAATCGCGCTTTTGGCAGCTTTGAACAGTTCGAGGTTCGATTTGCGGAAGCGGGCGGCAAGCTGTTCGGGTCCGGGTGGGTCTGGCTGGCGCGAGCGCAGCAGGATGGCGGCGCGCTCCAGGTGCTCACCACATCCGGTCACGACAATCCCCTGATGCAAGGCCACTTCCCGCTTCTGGTCAATGACGTCTGGGAACATGCCTACTACCTGAAACATGAAAACCGGCGTGCCGATTATTTGAAGGGCTGGTGGCCGGTTGTGAATTGGCAAGAGGTTGCCCACCGGTTTGAGCGTTCCGATCATTCCGCCGAGCGGGACTGGGAGGGTGAGGGCGGGGCTCTTCTCAGGGCGGGGACGTGATCAGTGCCTCTGGCGCAGCTCGTGCAGGAAGCCCTCGTTCAGGCCAAAAGGCATTGAGAAAGAAGCAGCGCGGAAATTTTTGGAGGTAGATGCGAATGAGCACCACAAAAATCATTGGAATACTTTTAATCGTGGCAGGTGCCCTTGGACTGATCTACGGCGGGTTCAGTTACACCAAAGAGACCCACAGCACGAAGCTGGGCCCGATAGAGCTCAACGTCCAGGAGAAGGAAACCGTCGCAGTCCCGATCCTTGTGAGCGCGGGAGCCATTGCACTCGGCGTGTTCCTGATCGTCGCAGGCCGGAACAAATAACCGACCGCCAACAGGGCGCTGCCCGCCGATTCCCGGTTCGTGAACTCGCATTAATTGTTGCAACGATCGATGGTTCTCACGCTGAAACCGCCGGAGGAAATCATGTTTATCTTTCGAATCTTCGCAGCAATATCGTTTTGTTTGTCGATGGTGACGCTCAGCGGCTGCGAGACCACCACCGCGGGCGGCGCGGTCGGCGCCCAGCGCTCTCAACTGATGCTCGTGTCCTCGGAGCAGCTGGATCAGATGGCCGCGCAAGCCTACGCCAAGTTACAGGCCGACGCGGCGAAAAAGGGCGCCCTCAATGTCGATCCGGCAATGACGCAGCGTGTGCGCGCGATCGCCAGCCGCATCATTCCGAAGACGGCGGTATTCCGCTCCGACGCGCCGGGCTGGAAATGGGAAGTCAACGTGATCAACAGCAACGAGCTCAACGCGTTCTGCATGCCCGGCGGCAAGATCATGTTCTTTTCCGGGTTGATCAATCAACTGCGCCTGAGTGACGACGAGATCGCGATCGTGATGGGGCACGAGATTTCGCACGCGCTGCGCGAGCATTCCCGCGAGCAGGTGTCGCAGGCGATCGCCGCGCAGACCGCGATCGGCGTCGGTGCCGCGCTGTTCGGCCTCGGCGAGGGTTCGGCCGATCTGGCCAATGCCGGTTACGAGGCCTTGATCGCGACCCGGTTCAGCCGCGTCGACGAAACCGAAGCCGACCGTATCGGACTGGAACTCACGGCTCGCGCCGGCTACGACCCGCGCGCCGGAATCACGTTATGGCAGAAAATGATCAACGCAAAAAGCGGCGGGAATCCGCCCGAATTCCTGAGCAGTCATCCGGCAGATTCATCCCGGATCCAGGAGATCCAGTCGCTGTTGCCGACCGTCATGCCGCTCTACGTAGCGGCAGGCGGGCGCAGCTGATCTGGCGGCGAAGCGCTTCAATGGTTATGGGCGCCAGCGCGCAGAGAACATCCCGGGTCAGGGCAATGATTGACGTAACATGAAAACGCAAGCCGACAAGTCCCCGTACCTGCCGCTGTTGATCACAAGCATCGCAGTAATGCTGTTCAGTACCGCCGGACTTGCGCGCATGATGGGTTGGGGCCCGAATTCGACCGGCGATTCCGGCGGCATCCCGGCGCTCGATCAGGCGGCGCTTGTATCAACGACGAGCGAGGCTCGTGCCAAGCCGCGGTGTCCCGAATGCGGCGTGATTGTGTCGATCCGGGAGATCGAAAGGCGCGACGAAGATTCCGGTTCCGGGGCAGCAGGCGGAGTGACGGTCGGCAACCGGAATGAGACACAAGTAAAATCGACTAGGAGCTACGAGATCGTTGTCCGCATGGCCGACGGATCGAGCCGCGTGATCGCCAAGGCAAACCCGGTGAGATGGCGGAGGGGGGAACGCTTGATAGTCATCGACGGCGCGAAGCCGTCGAACAGATGACCGGATCGAATTGCTCGAGCCCGCCGGAGAACTGCCGGGACGCTGACAACGCAGGCGATATCGGCAGTTGTCCTGTGCGCGCCAGCGCACAGAGAAAGTCTCGGGAAAAGGGGACAATTGTCCTACGAACTGTTTCTTAACTTGAGTTTGAGAATGAGGTGTTCCAATGAAAACGATGCATACATTGTCAGTCAATGCGGTTGCCGTGGCCGTGCTATTCAGCCTGGCTGGTTGTGGCGGAATGTCGACGACGGAGAGGAATACCGCGATCGGCGCTGGCGCCGGGGCTGTCGGGGGTTATCTCCTTACGGACGGCGATGCTCTCGGAACCGTCGGCGGCGCGGCGGTCGGCGGCATCCTCGGCCACGAGTGGGAACGCATTACGGACTAATTCAAGGAACTTGCCATGACCAATATGCTTAAAGTGATCGAGGTGATGGCCGAGTCCAACAAGAGTTGGGAGGATGCGGCAGCGAGTGCGGTTGCTCGCGCGGGAAAGACCCTGAATGGAATCAAGTCAATATACATCAAGGATTTTCAAGCCAAGGTCGAGAACAACAAGCTTGTGCTGTACCGGGTCAACGCAAACATAAGTTTCATGCTTGAGTAATTCGATTGCGCTGACTTCACACACGGCCCCGGCTCCACTCTAACCGCCAGAAACGGGCTGAGCGCCTGCAGGCCGGCCATCATTCGATTTCGGGCCGTGAAGTGCTATGTACGCCAGCGCACAGTGCGCATCCCCCAAGAGGAGGATACTTGCAACAGATGGCCCGCGGAGCCGGCGGTTCTGCAAACGGGCCATCCGGCATTCGACGCGGCGCGTGAATTTCACGCTGCGAATGTCCATCTCCTGTCAACCTGATGTCGGCCGCTTCGTCGCGCGGGGCGACATGGCCGAAGGGAAAGGATACTCGCCATGCTATATACCATTGCTGTTGTTCTGCTCATCCTGTGGCTCCTGGGGCTAGTCAGCTCCGTCACCATGGGCGGCTTCATTCATGCTTTGCTGGTGGTGGCCATTGTGGTCGTCCTGATCAGGGTCATCAGCGGACGAAGTGCGCTGTGAGCGTTGCAAACTGAAGGAGATACATCATGTTTCAAAGAATCCTGGCGACACTGATGTTATTGGGCCTGTTGGGCACGATCGCAGGTTGCAACACCATGCATGGCTTCGGGGAGGACATGGAGCGCGGCGGCGAAAAGATTCAGGAAAAGGCGGCACGGTAGGACAAGAAGAGTAGTGTCCGGAGCGCGCCTTTTGGGAAAGATACGCGCAACCGATGAAGTGCTGGACATGATTGCCAGCGTCGAGATGCAGCGGCAGGAGATGGAGAAGAATGTCGGCCTTGCTGCCTCATGCAGCTCAGCGCTTCGCAAGTTGCACGAAGTTCTTGACCACGAGAAGGAGGCGCTGCAGCTGCGCGGTGCGGACGCCGGGCACGCAGACAACGTCGCGGCCGTGATGATCGAGATCGAGCGGGTGAAGGCATTGAGCGTTTCCCCGAGCCAGGGCCCGCCCGCCAGGGCGGCGTACCCCAGGCAGCGAAACGTGGCGTGGCAGAACGCGCACCGGAGTCCCGCCAGGAACAAGGGGCGCAGGACGATGGGGCGGGCTGGTGGTCGATGATGAGTGATGAGTGAAATAAGCCCGCTGTTTTCCGGCGTATTTGACCTTCCCTGGTGGGGCCACGTGATCGTGGCGCTGGGGCTGACGCACGTGACCATCATCGCGGTCACGGTGTTCCTGCACCGTCATCAGGCGCATCGCGCGCTCGATCTCCATCCGGCCGCGAGTCACTTCTTCCGGCTGTGGCTGTGGCTGACGACCGGGATGGTGACGAAGGAATGGGCCGCAATCCACCGCAAGCACCACGCCAAGGTCGAAACGCCGGAGGACCCGCACAGCCCGCAGGTGGTGGGCATCAACCGCGTGCTGTGGGGCGGCGTCTTCCTGTACGTCAAAGAGAGCCACAACCGAGACACCATCGAGCGCTACGGCCACAGCACCCCGGACGACTGGCTCGAGCGCCATGTCTACTCCCGTTACGTCGTGCTCGGCCTTACCCTGACGGGGACCGCCGACGTGCTGCTGTTCGGAATCGTGCCCGGCGTGCTGGTCTTCCTGACGCAGATCGCCTGGATCCCGTTCTGGGCGGCGGGCGTGATCAACGGCGTCGGCCACTATTGGGGCTACCGCAACTGGCCCACCAAGGATGCCAGCACCAACATCGTGCCGTGGGGCATCCTCATCGGCGGCGAGGAACTGCACAACAACCACCATGCCTTTGTCACGTCGGCGAAGCTGTCGAACAAGTGGTACGAGTTTGACATCGGCTGGATGTACATCCGCTTGCTCCAAGCGTTGGGGCTGGCGAGAGTCAAGTACGTCGCGCCGACCCCGCGTTTCACGGCGCCCAGGCTGATCCCGAACCTGCAGACGCTGCAAGCGGTGATTACCCATCGATACGATGTCCTGGCGCAATACGCGAAATCGCTCAAGCTCGTTCATGCCGAAGAGGTCCGCAAGCTGCGAGAAGTCTCGCCCGAGGATGCGCGCGCCCTGCAGGCCTTGGAGCCCTGGTTGCATCGGGATGAAACAACGCTGCCCGAGACCGAGCGCATCAAGGTGGTCGAGACGCTGTCGAAGTCGCGCGAACTGCAGACCGTGTACTCAATGCGTCGCTATCTCGTGGCCCTGTGGGAGCGGTCGACGGCCTCCAACGAGCAACTGGTGCGCCGGTTGCAGGACTGGTGCCAGCGCGCTGAGGCAAGCGGGATAGCGCCCTTGGTGGGGTTCTCGCAACGCTTGCGTTGCTATGTCTAGAGACCGGGAGTTCGCGAGAAAGCCGTTTCGAATGGGCCGCCGTGAAGATCCCCCAACCTATATTTGAGGAGCATCGACTATGAAAATCCGTCCCCTGCACGATCGCGTCATCGTCAAGCGCATGGAGGAAGAGCGCAAGACCGCGTCCGGCATCGTGATCCCCGATACCGCCGCGGAGAAGCCCGACCAGGGCGAAGTCGTGGCCATCGGCAAAGGCAAGATCCTTGAAGACGGCCGGCTACAGCCGCTGGATCTCAAGGTCGGCGACAGGATCCTGTTCGGGAAATACTCCGGCCAGACCGTGCGGATCAAAGGTGACGAATTGCTCGTGATGCGCGAGGAAGACATCATGGGCGTCGTCGAAGGCAGCTAGGCACGCGATTTCGGGCCTGTGAAACCCGGGTCCTCGCCGGTCACACGATTTTGGCTGCGGTGGATTGAGTGGAACTTTAACGAATCGAACTCAGGAGAAACACATGTCAGCCAAAGACGTAAGATTTCATGACCACGCGCGGAGCAAGCTGGTAGCGGGCGTCAATATCCTCAGCGATGCGGTCAAGCTCACGCTCGGTCCCAAGGGCCGCAACGTGGTGCTGGAGCGCTCGTTCGGCGCGCCGACAGTCACCAAGGACGGCGTCTCGGTTGCGAAGGAGATTGAGCTGAAGGACAGGTTCGAGAACATGGGCGCGCAGATGGTGAGGGAGGTTGCCAGCAAGACGTCCGACGTCGCTGGTGACGGCACCACCACCGCAACGGTGCTGGCGCAGGCGATCGTGCAGGAAGGCATGAAGTACGTCGCCGCCGGCATGAATCCGATGGACCTGAAGCGCGGCATCGACCAGGCTGTCATCGCGACGGTCGATGAGCTGCGCAAGCTCTCCAGGCCGTGCACCACCAACAAGGAAATCGCCCAGGTCGGCGCGATCTCCGCCAACGCCAATGAAGCGATCGGCAAGCTCATCGCCGATGCGATGGCCAAGGTCGGCAAGGAAGGCGTCATTACCGTCGAGGACGGCAAGGGCCTGGAGAACGAGCTCGAATTCGTCGAAGGCATGCAGTTCGACCGCGGTTATCTCTCGCCTTACTTCATCAACAATCCCGAGAAGCAGAGCGCGATTCTCGACGATCCGTTCATCCTGCTGTGCGAGAAGAAGATCTCGGCCATCCGGGAGCTGCTGCCGGTGCTCGAACAGGTCGCCAAGGCGGGCAAGCCGTTGCTGATTCTCGCCGAGGATGTCGAGGGCGAAGCGTTGGCTACCCTGGTGGTGAATGGCCTTCGCGGTATCCTCAAGACCTGCGCGGTGAAGGCGCCGGGCTTCGGCGACCGCCGCAAGGCGATGCTGGAAGACATGGCGATTCTCACCGGCAGCACGGTCATATCCGAGGATCTCGGTCTGAAGCTGGAGAACGTGGCTTTGAAGGACCTCGGCCGCTGCAAGCGCGTTGAGGTGGGGAAGGAGAACACGACGCTCATCGACGGCGCGGGGGAGAAGAAGGCCATCGAGGCGCGCATCAAGACCATTCGTGCCCAGATCGAGGACACCAGCAGCGACTACGATCGCGAGAAGCTGCAGGAGCGTCTCGCCAAGCTTGCCGGCGGAGTGGCGCTGATCCGCGTCGGGGCCGCGACCGAAATCGAGATGAAGGAGAAGAAGGCGCGCGTGGAAGATGCGCTGCACGCGACTCGCGCCGCGGTCGAAGAGGGGATCGTTCCGGGGGGCGGCGTCGCCCTGTTGCGCTGCTGCGAGGCTGTCGCCAGGATCAAGGGCAACAACCACGATCAGGACAGCGGCATCAAGATCGTGCTGCGCGCGCTCGAGGAGCCGTTGCGCCAGATCGTCGCCAATACCGGCGATGAGCCCTCGGTCGTCCTCAACAAGGTCGTCGAAGGCAAAGGCAACTTCGGTTATAACGCCCTGACCGGCGAATACGGCGACATGGTCGGCATGGGCGTGCTGGATCCCACCAAGGTGACGCGCTACGCATTGCAGAATGCCGCTTCCGTGGCGGGTCTTATCCTTACCGCGGACGTGATGATCGCCGACCTGCCGAAGGAGGGTTCGAACGGCGGTGAGGCCATGGGTGGCATGGGCGGAATGGGTGGCATGGGCATGTAAGCGACGTCTGCGCCTTGCATAACGAAACGCTTTCCGGTACCGGGGACAAGCACCCCAACAATCCGTATCCTCGACAGGTTGGCGGATGGCGGCAAAGGCTTAAGAGCGGAGGTATTTCCAGCATGATCGAAAACGCGCGCGTGGACACAGGTGTGGAAGACAAGGCCATCGATACGCAGTGGTGGGGCTACAGCAAAGAGCACGGCTGGGTGATACTCGACCGGGGAATTCCATCCAATGCGCCCGGACTGAAGACCGATCTCCTGTTTCTTCGGTGCCGGGACGCCATGATGTTCGAGGCGAAGCGGGAGAGCTGGAAGCCTCCGTTGTACCGGTTTGCACCGAATTACATACGCGACCTGGCGTCACCGGCATCGGATGAGGCCGCCGCCGAGCTGGAAGCACTGAAAGCCCGCTGGCCGGAGTTCGAGCTTGAAATCCAGCGCGTGTGCCGGGAGGCGAAAGAGCGGGCGGAGTCCGTTCGCGTCGAGGAGGAAAAGGCGCGTAAGGAGGCCGCGGCGGAAAAGAAGAGGCAGCTCGCAGCAGAAAAGAAGAGGCAGGCCGCAGCGCCCGAATCTTGAAGCATCCGCTGCGACTGGCAAGACGCACTGCGTACTTCCCATCGGAGAGCATCTCGTCCGCAATTTTAGGCCTCCGGCAGAAGGTCGCACATTTGCGGTATTCCTGGCCCTGAAACGCAGCTCGCAATGTGCGACACCGTACAGACTCCGCGGGCCGCCGGGCCTACGCTGCGAAGGCTGATTTCAATCTCGTCGTGAGGAGAACATGAACATCTTGATGTGGGTGCTGGCGGGAGCCATGCTTGGGTGGATAGGCTTTACGATTCTGAGAGCCAACGCAGAACGGGGCCTGGTGATCTCGATCCTCATCGGCGCAGTCGGGGGCCTCTTCGGCGGGAACGTACTGGCACCGATGCTCGGCGCTGCCGCGGATACCCCGAATGACTTCAACCTGTTTTCAATGGTTGTCGCGCTGGCGAGCGCCGCCGCATGCCTGGCCATCGGCAACCTGGTTTCCAATCGCTTCGGCGTGTGATCCAGGGTGAGCGAGCAAAGCGGCGGGCTGCAACTCGCGGTCGGGACGACCGAACTGCTGTCGGCGGTCCGATTTCAGGAAGAGCTGCGGCGCGTCGCGCGCTTTGGTCCGCGTCTGCCAGTCGGGGATCCTCTGGCCGCGGCGGTGAGGAGGATTGAGCAAAACCCGGCGTTTGCGCAATCCCGCCTGCTGACCCGCATACTGGCAGCACTGATCCACCAGGAGGGCGAGTTCCGGCGCGCGGAGATCGCCGCCCTCGACGCGGATACGCTCGCCATGGTCATCGCCCTGATGGAGGTGCACGCTGCGGGAACGTCAACGCGCGAGGAATGGGTTGACGCCCTCGACGCGGCAAGAGCCGCCCAGCTTGGTGCCGGTGGCTAGATGGCAATGAAAATCGCCGGAAGCTATCTCGAAAACGACATAGCCACGGAACCACACGGAAGCACACGGAAATTGTCGTTCCTTTACAGTCCATTACGCGGTTCAGTTCTTCGTCCGTGTCATTCCGTGTGATTCCGTGGTTAAGGATCTTGCCGTGTTCCGGGTTTATGAGACCGGTTCTAGATTCACGTTTCACGGAATCAGCACGGCAGCGCCGGTGATGCGTCCTTCGCGCAAACGCGCCAGGGCGTCGTTTGCCTGTTCCAGAGGCAACGCCTCAGTGGTGGTCCGCACCGGAATTCTCGGGGCGAGCGCGAGAAATTCCTCGCCGTCCCGGCGCGTCAGATTGGCCACCGAACGCACGACGCGCTCGCCCCAGAGCAGCTCATAGGGAAACGCGGGGATGTCGCTCATGTGGATCCCGGCGCATACCACGGTGCCGCCCTTCCGGCTGGCGCGAAGGGCATTCACGACGAGCGCTCCCACGGGCGCGAAGATGATCGAGGCATCGAGCTGATCGGGCGGGGCCGTGGTGGAGTCCCCTGTCCATGCCGCGCCGAGCTCCCGGGCAAAGCGCTGTCCCTCCGAATCACCCGGACGGGTGAAGGCGAAAATCTTCCGGCCCTGGTAGCGCGCGATCTGCGCGACGATATGCGCGGCCGCGCCGAAACCGTAGATTCCGAGATGCTCGCCCTCGCCTGCGAGTACCAGCGCGCGGTAGCCGATGACGCCGGCGCAAAGCAGCGGCGCCGCCGCCACGTCATCGTATCCGGGCGGGATGGGAAAACAAAAGCGCTGGTCCGCCACCACGTATTGCGCGTAGCCGCCGTCCAGATGGTAGCCCGTGAAGCGTGCAGCGTCGCACAGGTTTTCGCGCCCGCTCAGGCAGAAATCGCAGCGCCCGCACGTATGGCCTAGCCCAGATTATTCACGAAATTGAATGTACAAAGGCCTCACCCGGTGGTACAACGCCGTTGCCACACGAGCGTAGTGAACCACTGAGGAGGCCTTTGCATGGGAGAAGGTACCACACAACAGCGTGTCATGTTTGCCGAGCTCTTCGATAAGCCGGTGGTGGCGCAGTTCGACCAGCCGCACGGCAGTTCCGACGGCGGCGCGGTGCTGCTCAACGCATGTGATGAGCGGCTGCGACTGACCGAACGCATCGCCGCCTGCTTTC
>Ga0256867_10000354_pt1 | contig 17957 bp, 18 predicted proteins | sample RVTome_15_FD_185939 | JGI IMG/M metagenome (GOLD analysis project Ga0256867, IMG submission 185939) | Soil microbial communities from uranium-contaminated site in the Upper Colorado River Basin, Wyoming, United States - RVT150D86 (HiSeq) ... | reverse complement strand
AGGCGCTCGGTTCCACTGCATTCCCCTCCTCGAACCCGCTCCCCGCGAGTGCCCTTCTCCGTAATCGGAAGGCTAGTCTCCGGTCGCGCCGCAGCTCACCGCCAGGACACGAAGGGGGATCATGCCTGACTACGAGTTCGTGACCTACGAGACGCTGGACGAGGGCGCCATCGCTCGCATCATGTTGAACCGGCCCGAGGCTCGGAATGCGCAGAACCGCGGGCTCCTCGTCGATCTCGGTGACGCCCTCCTGCAGGCCGAGGCCGACGACCGCGTGCGGGTCGTGATCCTGGGTGGGCTGGGGCCGATGTTCTCTTCGGGCCACGACATGGGTTCCAAGCAAGCCATCGCCGAGCGGACGCCCGGTCCCACGCAACACCCGACCGTGGGGATCAACGGCGGCACGCGGCAGGGCGCCGAGGCGCTGATGCTCCAGGAGTGGCACTACTACTTCGACAACACCCGGCGCTGGCGCAACCTGCGCAAGATCACGATCGCCCAGGTCCACGGGACCGTGTACGCGGCCGGGCTCATGCTCATGTGGGCGTGTGACCTGATCGTCGCCGCCGAGGACGCGAAGTTCGCCGATGTGGTCGGCACGCGGCTGGGCATGTGCGGCGTGGAGTACTTCGCCCACCCCTGGGAGTTCGGGCCCCGCAAGACCAAGGAGCTCATGCTCACGGGCGATTCGATCGACGCCCACGAGGCCCACCAGCTCGGCATGGTCAGCAAGCTGTTCCCCGAGGCCGAGCTGGGTGAGCGCACGTTGGAGTTCGCCCGCCGCATCGCCCAGCTACCCACAATGACCGCGCTGCTGATCAAGGAATCGGTCAACCAGACCGTCGACAACATGGGCTTCCACAACGCGCTCAACGCCTGCTTCACGTTGCACGAGCTGAACCACTCGCACTGGGCTCAGGTCCACGAGAACAAGTACCCCGTGGCGCTGCCCGAAGACGGCATCGCCGACTGGCGGTCGGCGCCACCCGTCAAGCCGGCCCGCAAGGACATGGCCGAGGCGCCCGCACCGTAGGGCGTTCTGATGTGGCGCGTCCGACCGGCTGCGGCCTACGCGAAGGGGGCGACGGCCGCAGCGGCGTTGACGATGCCCTCGCCGTAGTTGCTCAGCCGGCCCGTGGCGAGCGCCGACGCGGCGTCGAAAGCCGTGCGCGCCCATTCCGCACGGAGCTGGTAGTCGCAGGAGACTGTCGACTTCTCGGATGCGATGCCGCAGTAGCCTCGCGGCGGACAACTCACCCCTGTCCAGAGGAGCCCCCGCCGTGTGTGCTGTCGGCGGGGGCTTCGTCGCGTCCGGGGCAGGGGCATGAGGCCCGGCCGACACCGCCGCCATCACATGGCGCGGGTCGGCGCGAGCGTCGAGACTCCCCGGGTGGCACACGGGCATCATCACCACCACGATCACGAACGATCGCACCGGGAGTTGGATGCGCCGGCGGTTCGTCGCCTGCTCGCCAGTGTCGTGGTCGTCATGGTCGTGGCGGCGTTGGTGGGGATCGCTGTGTGGTGGCCCCGCGGCGATCCGGCAATCGACCGGGAGGTCCTCGGCTACGGCGATCGGGTCGACGCCACGGTCACAACGGCCGAGATCGGACCGTGCAGCTTCGACCCTGAGGCGGAGTGCAACAGCGTGAGCGCCCGCATCGCCAGCGGGCCCGATGAGGGGACCTTCGCCACCTTGGAGGCGGACGTCGCGACGCGGACCCCGGTGGCGGAGCTGCGGCGGGGGGACGACATCCTGCTCAACGACGCCGGCCCCGACGTCGACCCCGCCGCCCGCTACTCGTTCGCCGACGTCCAGCGCCGGCTGCCACTGGTCATCCTCGCCGCCGTCTTCGGAGTGGCGGTGGTGGCGCTGGGGCGCCTGCGAGGATTGCTGGCGCTGGTGGGTATCGGCGTCACCGTGGGCGTGCTGCTCGCCTTCGTGTTCCCGGCGCTGTTGCGGGGCGCCTCGCCGCTCGGGGTGGCCCTCACCGGTGCCATCGTCATCGCCGTAAGCACGATCTACCTCGCCCACGGTGTCAGCGACCGCACCACCGTGGCCCTCGTAGGCACGATGGCGAGCCTGCTGCTGACCGCCGCGCTGGGTGCCGCCTTCGGGGCCGCCGCCCACCTCTCCGGCCTGGCGACCGACGAGTCAGTCAACCTGTTGGCGTTCGCCCCCGAGCTCGACTTCCGTGGCCTACTGCTCGCGGCCACGATCATCGGCGCCCTGGGCGTCCTCGACGACGTGACCATCACCCAGGTATCCGCCGTCTGGGAGCTCCACCACAGCGACCCGCGAGTCGGTGCCCGCGGGCTCTACTCGGCCGGCATCCGCATCGGTCGGGACCACATCGCGTCCACCGTCAACACCCTGGTGCTCGCCTACACCGCGGCGGCGCTGCCGACCCTCCTGTTGCTGACCCAGTCCGGCCTACCCATGGCCGAGGTTCTCACCACCGAGACCCTGGCCGTCGAGATCGTCCAGACCCTGGTCGGATCCATCGGCCTGGTGGCCTCGGTGCCACTCACCACCGCGCTGGCGAGCTGGGTCGTCACCCTCGCCGACCGTCAGCAGCAGCCCGAGCGCTTCGGCCGCCCGTCACGCCGTGCCGCCGTGGCCGAACACCGCGAGGACGCCTTCTGGGGACCTCCCTGATGTGGTCCGGCCGCTGTCTACGACCCGGAGGGTCATCTGATCGCCGTGGTCGAGGCAAGCGCGCAGGGTAGAGCCCCCGGCCCCGGTTCGCTACGGCTCGACCAGTTCGTTCGGGCCGGGCCTGGCCCCCACCTGTCCCAGCTGCTCGGGCAGGACGCGATCGACGCCGCCCAGGATGAGATCGAGGGCCGGCCACCAGGGGCCGGGGCGCAGGTCGGCCAGCTGGTCGACCACGGGTGCCCCCGCTCGGCTGGTGACCACCCGGCTCGCCGCGGCTGACCCCAGGAGGCCGAGGAACCAGTGCCGGAGGATCGGGCTGAGGCGTTCGGGATCGGTGAGCATGTAGTAGTCGGGAAGGTCCAGCGACCGCGCCCTCCAGCGGGCCAGGGTCTCGGCCACCGCGACCTCGAGGTCACCGGCGCCGCCCTGCTCCTCGAAGCGCCGGGCCCACGCGTCCGCCACCCACGCCAGCGGATCGGCGTCGTGCAGCAGATAGGGCGTACTCGTGCGCCGGGCCTGTTCGCACGCCACGACCGCACGGTCGAGGGCGGGGGCGTCGGTGTCGGGCCGAATGACCCGGACATTGGCGGCGCCGACATGTTCGAGCGGGGAGTCGTCTCCCGTTGTGGGAGCGACGACGGCGATGACCGTGGTGTTCACCCTCAGCACGGCACCGATTCTGGCGTGGTCGCGTCCCGGAGCGGCGCGACCATGGCGCCATGCCAACCGGTGCGATCGAGGCGCGCTATGACGGCCACGCGGAGTTCTACGACCGGTTGTTCGCCAGGTACACCGACCCTACCGATTCGGCCGGGGCCGACCTGACCCGACTGCTGGGCCCGCCGGCCGGTGACGGGTGGGTGCTGGACGTGTGCTGCGGCGGCGGGCTGAGCGGGCTCGCCCTGGCCACCGCCGGCTGGCGGGTCCGCGGCGTCGACATCTCGGCCGACCAGCTGCGACTGGCTGCGCCGCGGTTGCGCGGCGTGGCTCGAGCCGATGCCCACCGGATGCCATTCCGATCCGCCTCGATCGGGCACGCTGCGGCCATGTTCGCCCACACCGACGTCGACGACTTCGCAGCCGTGGTCGGGGAGGTTGCCAGGGTCCTCTCCCCCGGCGGCCGCTTCGTCTACCTGGGCACGCACCCTTGCTTCGTCGGACCTCACATCGACAGCCCGACGGTCAGTGACGAGCGGCTCTCGCTCGAGGCCGGTTACGGCGACGCTCGCTGGGTGCCGCGGGAGGAGTTCGACAGTCCGCGCTTCGGTCCCGGGATCCGGCGCCGTGTCGGCGCCCGGCATGTTCCCCTGGCCGGGCTGCTGGCCAGCTTCATCGACGCGGGGCTGGTGCTCGAGCGCGTCTGCGAGGGCGGCGGCGGCCTGGTCCCGTGGCGCCTCGGCCTCGCTGCGGCCAAGGCCGCACCCCCGGGCGCGCGGTGGTAGGAGCTCGTGACGCGTCGGGGCCGGTTCGTGCCGAGGGCGACGGCTGCCCATCGCGGCGCCGCGCGGGGTGTCCGCTATCCTGAATCGTCCCGTTCGGGGGTGTAGCTCAGCTGGCTAGAGCGCTTCGGTCGCATCGAAGAAGTCGTGGGTTCGAATCCCATCACCTCCACCAGAGGAAACCCGCAAAGGTGCAGGTCAACGGCGATGCGGCCGGTCATTGGTGTTGTCCGCAACAACCATCCAGAACCGGTAGTTGTCCAGTGCCAAGGGCACGCAGAGGGCATGAATCTGACGGCGTGTCAGGTCGGTGGCGGCGGATGGCCGTGCTGGCCATTGGAGTGTCGCGGGCTCGACGACACCAACACCATGCAGCCCTACAACCTCATCCGCCGTGCCGGCGACGACCCGATGGTGTTCGCCGGGCCCGAACCTGCGACTACCGGCTCCAAAGGTGCTCAATGACCGTCTTTCTCGGCCTACACGGTCAACGGTTGTGCCTCCTTCCGGGCCTGCTATCAGGGCCTGGCAACGCTCGAAGGCGACACGCACATCCACGTCCACAAGGAGAACAACCTCTTGTTCCCCGCGGTGGTCCGCCTGGAGCACGCGCTGCGCGGTGACTCCCGGCCGCTCGAAGGGCGGGCGGTACCGTCGGCGCGGCGCCAGGCATAGGGTGGCGGGGGTGGAGGCGGCCGGCTACCGTCGAGCGCTCGATCGTCGGGGGGTGATCTGGGGCCTGGTCGGCGTGGCGATGGTGATCGCGATCACCTTCGTCGGCAGCGACCGGTTGGTGTGGTTCGACGCCGCTCTGACCGGCTACCTCTTCGGCGTAGTGTTCGCCGTCTTCGGTGTCATCTACCGCTACACGGTGTGGCTCCGCCGACCCCCGACCGCCATGCTGAACCGCCGGGGGTGGGATGCGTTTCGCCGGCACAAGCTCCGCAATGCGGCCGCTCTCCCGTCATTGGTCGCCACCCACCTGCTGGCACAGGGTTTCATCCGGCGGCGGTCGACGGCCCGGTGGCTGGCCCACCAACTCGTGTTCTGGGGCTGCATCCTGGCTGCCCTGGTCACCTTCCCCCTGACGCTCGGGCTGCTGCACTTCGAGAGCGTCGGCCAGCGGGGGGACCGCTACCAGGTATTCGTGTCGAGGGTCGGGACACTGCGCTTCGACGCCGACAGCGTCATCGGTTGGCTGGCCTTCCACGCGCTCGACATCGCCGCCGTGCTGGTGCTGGCCGGTGTGTTCATCTTCCTCCGCCGGCGGCTCCGCGACCCCGGCGCTCTGGCCGTCGAACGCAGCGGCGACTTCCTCGCCCTCGCGGGACTGTTCGCGGTGTCCATTACCGGTCTGTTCCTGACTGCGTCGAGCCTGTTGCTCGAGGGGCGCTTCTACTCGGCCCTCAACACGCTGCACGCACTGACCGTCATCCTCGGCCTCATGTACATCCCATTCGGGAAGCTGTTCCACATCTTCCAGCGGCCGGGCAACCTCGGGGTCGCCTACTACAAGCGGACCAATGAGGAGGGCCCGGCGGCGACGTGTCGGCGCTGCGGTGAGAGCTTCGCCAGCGCCCAGCAGGTGGCCGACGTCCAAGCGGTGCTGCCCGAGCTCGGGTTCGACTACGGCGCCGACGACAGCGGCAACTACCAGGACACTTGCCCGCGTTGCCGGCGCGTGCAGGTCGCACTCGCCCAGGCCGCCCGCGTCGGGGGCTTCGGCTGATGGCTGAACAGGTGGCGGATTGATGGCCCGATCACCGGTGAGCGACGAGGAGCTCATCGCCCGCTACGGCCCGCACCTCAACGAGGCGCCGCCCGGTGGCTGGGACGCCGGTGTCACGCCCGACCGGGTGGTGAAAACCCACTGCTGCTTCTGCGGGCAGCAGTGCGGCATCAAGCTCAAGGCGCGCGACAACGCCGTCGTCGGCTTCGAGCCCTGGTACGAGTTCCCGTTCAACGAGGGCAAGCTGTGCCCCAAGGGGGTCAAGCGCTACCTCCAGGGCAGCCACCCCGACCGGCTGTTGCACCCCCTCGAGCGCGACCCGGCAGCGCCCGGCGGCTTCCAGCCGGTCTCGTGGAACCAAGCCCTCGACCGGGTGGTCAGCGAGGTCCGCCGCATCCAAGCCGTCCACGGCAACGACGCCGTCGCCATGTTGTCGGGCGTATCGCTCACGAACGAGAAGAGCTACCTGATCGGCAAGTTCGCCCGCCTGGCGTTGCAGACAGCCAACCTCGACTACAACGGCCGCTACTGCATGGTGTCGGCCGGCACCGGCAACAAGAAGGCGCTCGGCATCGACCGGGCCTCCAACGCGTGGAGCGACATCCCGCTCGCCGACGTCGTCTGGGTGGCGGGATCGAACGTGGCGGAAACCTTCCCCATCACCACCAGCTACATCTGGCGCGCCAGGGACCGGGGAGCGAGGCTCATCGTGCAGGATCCCCGAGTGGTGCCGCTCGCCCGCACCGCCGACCTGTTCCTCGGGGTGCGCCCAGGTACAGATTCCGCGCTGTTCGGTGCGGTGCTGCACCAGCTGATCCGCCACGACTGGCTCGACCACGCGTTCATCGACGCCCACACCGTCGACTTCGACCACGCCGCCGCCGCAGTGGCGGAGATGACATCGCAGTGGGCGTCCGACATCACCGGCGTCCCCGCCACGCGTATCGAACAGGCGGCCGAGTGGTGGGGCACGGCATCCACCGGGATGCTGCTCCACGCCCGGGGCATCGAGCAGCAGACCAAGGGCGTCGACAACGTGCTGTCGGCGATCAACCTGGGGCTGGCGACCGGCAAGTTTGGCAAGCCCGGCTGCGGGGTGACCACCATCACTGGCCAGGGCAACGGACAGGGCGGACGTGAGCATGGCCACAAGTGCGACCAGCTCCCCGGCAACCGCGACATCACCAACCCGGAGCACCGCGCCTACATCGCCTCGGTGTGGGGCTGCAACGAGGCGGAGATCCCCGGCAAGGGCATCCCCGCCCAGGAGATCATCGAGGCGATCCATTCTGGGCAGATCAAGGGTCTGATCTCGATTTGCTTCAACCCAGCCGTCTCGGCGCCCGACGCCAACTTCACCGCCGAGGCGCTCGACCGCCTCGAGTTCTATGCGGCCATCGACTTCTTCCTCTCGGAGTCCGGCCACCACGCCGACATCGTCCTGCCGGGTTCGCTGCACGAGGAGGACGAGGGCACGTCGACCAGCGGTGAGGGCCGGATCATCAAGATCAACCCCGCCGTCGCGCCGCCGGGCGATGCCCGCCGTGACTGGGAGATCCTCCTCGATCTCGCCGCGCGTCTCGGCCGAGGCCAGTACTTCCCCTACACGACCACCCGGGACATGTTCGAGGAGCTCCGCATCGCCTCGGCCGGTGGCACCGCCGACTACTCGGGTGCCACCTGGGAGCGGATCGAGGACGAGATGGGCCTGTTCTGGCCCATCCCCGGGGAGGGCCACCCCGGGACGCCCCGGCTCTTCGAGGGCGGCCACTTCTACCATCCCGACGGCAAGGCCCGCTTCCACGGCGTGGCGTTCCGGGAGTCGGCTGAGGTGGTCGACGACGAGTATCCGGTCTGGCTCACCACCGGTCGCGTCGTGAGCCAGTACCTGTCGGGCACCCAGACCCGCCGGATCGCCGGGCTCGTGGAGCAGTACCCGGAGCCGCTGTGCGAGATGCACCCGCGGCTCGCCGAGCAACTCGGGGTCGCCGAGGGCGACCGCGTGACCGTGACATCGCGGCGTGGGGAGATGACACTGCCCGCCCACGTCGTGACCACGATCCGCCCTGACACCGTGTTCATCCCCTATCACTGGCCAGGGGCCCAGTCGGCCAACCAGCTCACCAACCGGGCGGTCGACCCGGCCTCGAAGATGCCCGAGTTCAAGGTCGCGGCGGTGCGTCTCGCCCCCGCCGGCGGTCGGAGCCCCACCACCGACGCACGCGACCTGGACCTCACGGAGGGCCGCACATGACTGCGGTCCCTCAGGGGCTGCGCCCCCGGACCCCATCGCCGCCCGGCTCCCTGGCGGTCGCGCGGCCGGCCGGTCAGCAGCTGCGCGCATGACCTACACCAGCGACGACACCCCCATCTTTGTGATCGACCAGAGCCGCTGCATCGGCTGTGAGGCGTGCGTGCAGGCGTGCATGGAGTGCGGCACGCACCGGGGCCGCTCACTCATACATCTCGAGCACGTCGACCGCGCCTCGACCACGCAGACCGCGCCGATGGTGTGCATGCACTGTGAGGACCCGACGTGCGCGCAGGTGTGCCCCGCCGACGCCATCAAGCAGACCGAGGGCGGGATCGTCCAGTCCGCGCTCAAACCCCGATGCATCGGATGCTCGAACTGCGTGATCGCGTGCCCCTTCGGTGTGCCGAAATACATGGCCGAGCTCGACCAGATGATGAAGTGCGACATGTGCACCGACCGCACTTCGGAGGGCCTCAAGCCGATGTGCGCCTCGGTGTGCCCGAGCGAGGCGCTCTGGTACGGCACCATCGACGAATACAACGACAGCCGTCGCGGGTCGTTGCTACGCGACTTCTTCTTCGGGCGCCAAGAGGTGCGCACCAAGGTGTACACGGTCGTCGACGACCTGAGCGCCGGCCCGATCGACGTCATGGGTGGCCGCCAACGGTCGTGGCTCGACGACCCCTTCGGCTTGGACGAGGCACAGCCGTGACCGCCGACGCGCCGAGCCCGCTGTGGCAGCGGGACTTCCCGTACGAGTCGGCCGCCGAGGAGGAGGTGACGCGCCGCGAGTTCACCCGCTACTTGGTGCTGGGCGCGGGCGTCATGGCCGCGGGCAACGTCGGGCTGGCCGCGTGGACACAGCTCCGCTCCATCAACACCGGCGAGCCCCGCCCCATCGTTGCCCTCGATGACGTCGCGGTCGGCGGGACCTACCTGTTCCGCTATCCGGCCGACGACGACCCCGCGGTGCTCCTGCGCGTCGACAACAATGCCGTCGTGGCGTTCAGCCAGAAGTGCACCCACCTCGGATGCGTGGTGTACTTCGAAGCCGAGGCCGACCGGTGGCATTGCCCCTGCCACGAGGGCAACTTCGAGGCCACCACCGGCGACGTGATCTCAGGGCCGCCCACGCGGCGGCTCGGTCGCATCGACGTCGAAGTGCGAGACGACGGCCAGGTGTGGGCGCTGGGAGCGCGGCCGTGAGCATCGTCCGGCGGCCGCGGGGCACCTCGTCGGCCGTGATCGTCTACGTCATCATCCTGGTCTCGCTCCAGGTCTTCACGGTCACCGTCGCTGTGGAGGCGTTCCTGACCGACGACGAGGCGATCGCATGGGCGACCGCGGGCGTGTCGGTCGCCCTCGCGGGCATGGCCGCCGCCTTCCTCCGTTACCTCCGCCCCTAGCGCGCATGGCCGACACGACCGAGACGGGCGGAAGCGCGGAGACGGCTGAGACCGCACCGATCGCGGACGTGCGCGAGCGGCGCAAGGCGCCGGCCTCGGGCCTCGCCACCCTGTTCCCCGGCTACTTCGCCCTCGTGATGGCCACCGGGATCATCGCCATCGGGGCCCACCTCGAGGGCCTCGAGTGGCTCGGCGACGGCCTGTTCGCCATCGCCGCGCTCGCCTACGTCGTGATCGCCGCCCTGATGACCATGCGCGCCGCCCGCTACCCACGCCTGGTCCTGGCGGACCTGACCAGCCACGCCCGTGGGTTCGCCTTCCTGACCGCGGTCGCCGCCACCGACGTCCTCGGGGCCGTCTCGGGGGTCGTCCAGGACTGGTGGGGACTGGCCTGGGTGTTGTGGTTCATCGGCATCGCCGCATGGCTGATCCTGCTCTACATCACCCTCGTCGCCGTCGTGCTCGGCGGTCCCAAACCCGGGCTCGAGGCCGGTATCAACGGCACCTGGTTCCTGCTCACGGTTTCCACCGAATCGATCGCCGTGCTGGGCGCCCTACTCCTTCGGCGGGGAGACAGCGACGTCCTGGCATTCACCTGCCTGGCGATGCTCTGTCTCGGCCTGGTGCTCTACCTCATCGTCATGACCATGGTCTTCCTGCGGTGGACGTTCGCGTCGCTGGAGCCAACCGAGGCCGATCCCCCGGCGTGGATCGCGGCGGGTGCCGTCGCCATCGTCGTCCTCGCCGGCTCCAACCTGCTGCTCGCCCAGGACGCCGCGCCGCGCATCGCCCGCGTGGCGCCGGCGATCGAGGCGGTGGTCGTGCTGGCCTGGGCGACCGCCACCTTCTGGTTCCCGCTCATGGTCGCCATCGGCGTGTGGCGCCACGTCATCAGACGGGTACCGCTCCGCTACCACCCCTCGTACTGGGCACTGGTCTTCCCGCTCGGCATGTACGGCGTCGCCACCAGCCGCATGATCGAAGCGACCGACCTGACCGCGCTCGACTGGCTGCCCCCGGTGATGCTCGCGATCGCCCTCACCGCGTGGGCGCTGGCTTTCGCGGGGCTGGTGGGCACCGCATCTCGCGTGTGGCGCAGCAGCCCGGTCGCGGTATCCGGGAATGGGTGAGCCGCCGATCCGCGGTGTCTCAGAGGTAGATCTCGGTTTTCTTCGCTCAAGGCAGGACTCGAACCTGCAATAACCGGCTCCAAGCTGAGTCGCGGTCGTCCACTCGGTGCCCTTCAGTCCGTCTAGCAGGACATTGTCGTCCCGCCAGTTCATGCCATCGTGTCTCCGAGCCGCGCCGAGCACGCGGGTCAGCTCGGCATCGGCTCCGCTTCTTGCAGGTGCGTAGCGGAGCACGAAGACGTTGCCGCCTCGCAGCCACCCGATGTCGTAACGGCGCAGCTCGCTCGCCACCGGGCCGCCCGCGCCGAAGTAGTCACGCAGGTCGAGTTCCTCTGCCACGAGCCCGAGCGCGGTCAGCGCATCCAGCTCCCGTTTGACGCCCTGGCTGCGGATCTCCGGTGGACGGCATCCATCGCATTGGCGATGACCGCAGCGCGCCTACCACCTCTTGCCAACCGGACGAGCTGGCCGGGGCAGTTGCCGACACGGAACGACGACAGGTACATCCGCACATGAAAACGTTGACACGACGCAGCCGGCACGGGCACCGCTGCCGTTCGGTCCTACGGTCCGTGCCGTGGCATATTGCTTTCACCGCCCAACCACGGCCTCCGGCAGGCGGCAGTCGTCGTGACTGGTCACCGAGCGGCGCCGAAGCCGAGCGCCTCGACGGCTGCGGTCGAACCAAGCTGAGACATGGACAGCCTCATCGCTCGCAGCGAGTACGCAGCCCTTGACAGCTGCGTCTACCTGAACCAGGCCGCGCTTGGACTGATCCCCACGCGAAGCATGTCGGCGATGCTCCGGTTCATGTCGGAGGTGGCCCAGTACGGCAACCTGCGGCTATCCGACGAGGAGGAGATACGCGTACTCGACCAGCTTCGTCTGGCCGCGGCCTCGCTGTTGGGTACCCCGCCAGCTTCGGTGGCCATCACCGGGGGTGCGAGCGAAGCACTGGCGCAAGCCGCCGCGCTCGTCGGCACGATCGACGCCTCTGTCGTGCTCGTGTCCTCGGACTTCCCAAGCGTTTCATACCCGTGGCTGTTGGCGGCGCAACGATCCCCGACTCACATCGCCACCGTCGACGACCGTCGGGGTGAAGACCTGACGGCCTGTCTCGTCGATGCCATCGACAAGACCACGACTGCTGTGTGCTTCAGCGCGATCCAGTACGGCACGGGAACAAAGGTCGACGTTCGAGCGGTGGCCGATCGCGCCCACGAGGCCGGAGCGCGGGTGATCGTCGACGCCACCCAGATCGCAGGCGCCGCGCCGGTGGACATGGCCAGCTGGAACGCTGACGCCGTTGTCTGCAGCGGGTACAAGTGGCTCTCGTCTCACGGTGGCGCTGCACTGTTCGCGTTGGATGCCGAACTAGTGGACGAGACACCGCAGCTGGTCGGGTGGAAGGGAACGGAGCATCCGTTCGCGTTCGACGCCATGTCGCTGTCGCTAGCCCCCGACGCGCGGCGCTTCGAGATGTCCACGATCGCCTACGCGTCAGCGGTCGGACTGTGCGAGTCCATCACGATGCTGTCCGATCTCGATCCCCGCCGCATCCAGGCGCACGCTCGGAGCTTGGCGACGAGCCTCGTCGAGCGAGTGGCACCGCTCGGCTGGTCGCCCTTCCGTGACCTGTCCGACCCCGCCTCCAGCGGCCACATCGTCGCTCTGATGCACCCGACGCTGTCGTCTGGGACCGTGCAGCGGTTCCTGGCGGCCAAGCACCGCGTCATCTGCAGTGACCGGAACGGGTGCCTCCGCGTATCACTCCATGCGTACAACGATGACAGCGACATCGAGGCCCTCGTCCACGGGTTGGCCGAGGTCGGCGCCACCGCTCGAGCCGGCCAGGCGTAGCCCTCCGGCGGGCAAAGCCCCGCCGCAGCTCGTGGGAACGCGGTGCCACGCGTCGCTCATCACCGTGGCCTCAGGCAAGGACCGTGAGTCGCCAGAACCGCTCCCCCGAACTCATCCAACGGGGTCGCTGGCGACACGCAAGCCGCACCGAGTCGGCGGTCGGCGGCGGTCCCCGCCGGTGACGACCCGACAAAACGCCGCCACAGAACGGCGTCGTCCCGAAGGCCCCGACCGGGCACCGAACGGCGCTTCGCCGTGCCGCCGTGCCGGCCTTCTAGGGCACGGCAAACCCTCAGTGAGGGGAGTCGAGTCCGAACGGCTCGCAGCACTCGAAGCTCGGTTCGAATCGCGGGTTGGGCAAGCGGTGTGCGCGGAGCCGGCCGGGTGTGGCGGCCGTTACTGCCAGCGCGACTCCTTGTTCGGCGTCGAGCGAGTTCCGTCGCGTCTCGGCGACTGCGGCGGAGTTCTGGAGGCAACCCGTAACCAAAGCGCCCGGCGGTGACCCCTCGCTAACCCACGCGCCCTGCCCGGTCGTGGTCGTCCCTGCCGCGGACCAGAACCCAAGGAAGGGACCTTCGACCCTGCCCGTCGGGCATCCAGAGGGGCAAGGTGACGAGAATGGAGGTTGACCACAACGGCCTGGAGGTCTTGGGACGCGACGAGTGCCTCAGGTTGCTGGGAACGGCGACACTGGGGCGCATCGGCGTGACCAGCGGTGCCCTGCCCACCGTGCTGCCCATCAACTTCCGCTTTGACGGCAGGCAGATCCTGTTCCGGACGGGCGTGGGCACCAAGCTCGACGCCGCCACGCAGAATGCCGTGGTGGCATTCGAGGTCGATGAGATCGACGCGATTGCCCACACCGGCTGGAGTGTGGTGGTAAGGGGCGTGGCCCGCGAGCTCACCGACCCGGACGAGCTGGTGGAGGCGCAGCGCCCGCCCCTCGCCCGCTGGGCCCCCGGCGAAGATCACCGCGTCGTGGCCATCGCGCCCGAGATCGTCTCGGGGCGGCGGATCGTGCCCGGAGTGTCAGCGGCCAACGGGAACGACCGATAATGGTCGTCGGCCCGCCGAGGGCGCGAGCCACACGAAGCGAGGCAGCGTGACGATCAAGGCGTTCCTACTCGACGACCACGAGGTGGTGCGCCGGGGTGTGCGGGAGTTGCTGGAGGGCGAAAGCCGCGGCGAGATCGCCGTGGTGGGCGAAGCAGGCACGGCGGAGGAGGCCCTTCGCCGGCTACCCGCCGTGCGTCCGGACGTCGCGATCCTCGACGTCCGCCTGCCCGACGGCAACGGGGTCGAGGTCTGCCGCGAGATCCGCTCCCGTCATCCTGAGATCCAGTGCCTCATGCTGACCTCGTTCGCCGACGACGAGGCGCTGTTCGACGCCATCATGGCCGGTGCCGCCGGTTATGTCCTCAAGCAGGTGCGCGGCAGCGACCTGGTTGACAGCGTGCGCCGGGTTGCGGCCGGGCAGTCCCTGCTCGACCCGACCGTGACGGCCAAGGTGCTCGACCGGCTGCGGAGGGGTCCCGAGGAGGAGCCGGGCGTCGAGCAGCTCACGGAGCAGGAGCGCAGGATCCTCGACCTGCTCGCGGAGGGGCTGACCAACCGCCAGATCGGCGAGCGGCTCTACCTGGCCGAAAAGACGGTCAAGAACTACGTGTCCAACCTGCTCATGAAGCTGGGGATGCACCGGCGCACCGAGGCCGCGGTCTACGCCGCGCGCATGGCCGAGCGCCGCGATCGGCGATCCGTCTGACACAGGTTCCGACAGACCCCACCGAGGTTCCGCCGCAGCTACTTGAGGGGCACGCGCCACTCGACCACGGTGCCCCGGGGGTTCGCCGGGCTGATGTCGAATGCCCCCTCCCGCTGGGTGGCTCTGGCCTTCATGTTGTCGAGCCCGTGACCCCGGGGCTGGCCGGGAGCCGGCGGGCCGACCCCGTCGTCAGTGACGCGCAGCGTCAGACTGGTGGTGTCCACGTTGACCACGACGTCAACGTGGCTGGCGCCGGCGTGCCGGGCCACGTTGGTCAGTGCCTCGCGCAGCGCCGCCAGCATGTCGGTCGCCACCGGCTCCGGTGTGGCCGTGTCGACCGGGCCCTCGAACAGCACGGTCGGCTCGAATCCGAGCAGCGGCGCCGACTCGGCGACCAGCCCGAGGACGCGGCTGCGCACGCCGTCGCGGTTTCGTTCGACCCGCGATTCGAGGCCGAATATGGCCGAGCGGATGTGCTTGACAGTGAGGTCGAGCTCGTCGACCGAGTCCTCCACCCTGCGGACCGCGGTCTCGGGGTCGCTGTGGATGAGCCCGGCCGCGCCCTGTAACGACAGGCCCGTGGCGAAGAGGCGTTGGACGACGGTGTCATGGAGGTCGCGGGCGATTCGCTCACGGTCCCCGACCAGCGTCAGCTCCTGTATGCGGGCGTGCAACCGGGCATTGTCGATCGCCACGCCGGCGGCGGCGGCCAAGCCGACGACCAGCTCCTCGTCGACGTCGGTGAACACCTCAGCCGAGGTCTTGTCGGTCAGGTAGAGGTTGCCGAACACCTGGTCGCGCACGCGGACCGGCACCCCGAGAAAGGACCGCATCGGCGGGTGGTGGGGCGGGAAGCCGTAGCTGTCGGGGTGCTCGTGCAGGTCGGGCAGCCGAAGGGGCTTGGCGTCCACGATCAGCAGGCCCAGGATGCCGTGGCCCTGGGGCAAGTCGCCGATCGCCTTGTGCGTCTCGTCGTCGATGCCCACCGTGATGAACTGGGCCAGGCGGGTGTGGCTGTCGTCGAGCACGCCCAGCGCGCCGTAGCGGGCGTCGACGAGCTCGACCGCAGCTTCGACGATACGCTGCAGCATGGCGGGCAGGTCGAGGTCGCTGCCCACCGTGAGCACGGCGTCGAGCAGCTGGCGGAGGCTGCGGGGGCCGGCGAACTCGCTCATGCGCCGTTCATCGTATTCGCCGCCCCCCGACGCGGTTAGGGCCGGACGGGTCGACCGAATATCGGCTCGCTCGCAGCCAGCGCCGCGCCCACTTGGTCGAGTGTCAGCCGTAACGGGCGGCGACGATCGTGGCACGGAAGAAGACCCCCTCGGGCGAGGCGTCGCTGCCAGATGCCCATCCCGCCCGCAGTGCCGTCGGGATCCGGTATCCGTCGAACACCGCGGGGTCGCCGAACTCCACACCGAACGGATGCTCGGCGAACGCGCCGCCGTCGGGATTGCCCCACCGGGGCAGCCAGACCGAACGCAGCGCGCCTTGCTCGTCCACGCCGATCGTGACGCGGTGGACGAGGTCGCCGACCCGGACGTCGGCCGCGGCGTGATGGGCGTCGACGGCGTGCCACGATACGGCGCGATCGAGAGCGGCGGCGGGGACGAGGACCAGCTCGCCGGCGAGCCGGCCGGCCGCGCTGCGCGTCACATCGTCACCCGCCGCTGACATCACGGGAACCGCACCGAGCAGGCGCCAGCGCATCTCGCCCGTGGCGTGGCTGTAGCGGTCGAACCCCCGGATTCGCAGCGGCCAGCGGCCGGCCGTCGCGGCCCAGACGAAGCCGCAAGGCGGGGCAAGGACCTGCACGGCCGAGAACGGCTGCCAGCGGCCGACGCGGATCTGGCCGTGCATCATGAGCTGCACCGAGCGCCGCAGCGGCGCGCCTGCCCCGATGGCATGGCGGAGCCAGCGGGCAACAGGTGGCGGCAGGTCGTCGAGCGCTCCCGGCTCCAAGGGCTTGGGATCGCCAGTCGACCTGGCCAAGTCGTCCCAGTCGCCCCGAAGTGCGCGTGGCAGGTGGCGAGGAGGACCCGCTCTGCCTGATGCGAGGATCACCCGGCGGTGGCGGGTGCGACGGGCTCAGGGTGACCGAAGAGCACCTGTCCGGCGATCGGCCGCGTTAGACGCCCCAGGTCGGCCGTCAGGTCGACGATCAGGTCGTCCACCGTCAGCATCCCGACGAGCTGCTGGCTGGCGACCAGCGGTAGGCGACGGATGGCGTGGTCCTCGAAGACCTTCAGGGCGTCACGCAGGTCGGCGTCGGGCGCCAGCGTGATCAGGTCGGTCGACATCACCGAGTCGACGCGGGCGTCGGGGCTGAAGCGCCGGGCGACGGCGCGGATGACCAGGTCGCGGTCGGTGACGATGCCGACGGGACGGCCGTCTGATTCGACGACCACCAGGGCACCCACTGCCAGGCGGTCCATCGCGTCGGCCGCCTCCGTGATGGTGTGGTCACAGTCGATGGTGGCAGGGCTCTTGCGCACGGCTTCGATCGCATGCATGGCGTACCTCCATGTCGTCGGGGTCTGTCTACTGATGGCAGCGTCGGACGCCGCGACCCCGTTACTCAAGGGCCGAACGTCCCTTTGGCCCCAGCGCCCGCTGGCTGGCAGCGGCGCCCCTCGGGGCAGGGAAGCGAGGCGGTCCACGATGTCGACCACCATCTGGGGCTCGTCGTCGTCGATGGTTGTCGCCGCCCACTGCGGCGCCGCCAGGGGCGGCCCACCGGCCCGGTGACCCGCCCGGGGCTCGACGCAGACCGGAACGCCCGGGTGCAGGTCCGCGTGCCCTTCGACCAGAGCGCCCCATCGCTCGTCGTCGGGCGCGCTCGAGATGACGATTGCGTTGGCCGCCGCGGCCAAGGGGCACGGCTGGCCCGCCAACACGGGACAGCGCGAGCGCCGACCACGGGGTCCCGAGCAGACGATGACCTGCAGCCCGGCCGCCTCGGCCTCGGCTTGGGCGTGCCAGCGCCCGCCCGGGGCCTCGACTAGCACCCGGCGGCGGTGCCCGGGCCCCGCCGGGTCGCGGTCCGGCGGCCAGACCGGGGTGTGCCCGGCGGTCCCGATGATCAGCCGCACGGAGACCCAGTCGCTGGACCCCAACGTCGCGTAGCCCCGCGACCGGACGAGCGTGAGCATGCTGCGGTTGGTGACCAGCACCGCAGCCTCGAGGTTGGGGACGCCGCGGGCGGCCGCGGCGTCCACGAGCGCATCGAGCATGTACGGGCCGAGCCAACCGCGCTGATCGGCGGCGACCAGCATGCCGAGCTCGCCGTCGCCGTTGTCCAACGGCACGTAGTTCGCCTCGCCCACGATGCGGCCCGCGTCGGCGCCAGCGGCGTCGGTCCCCACCGTCGCGACCACCCCGTAGCCGCCCCGCTCGACAACCGTCGTCATGCCCTCGAAGAAGGTGCGCGGGGGGTAGTAGCTGGAGAAGAAGCGCCGGTAGCGGTCTTCGCGCGACAGCCCGTCGTACAGCGCCGCCAGGCCGTCGGCGTCCGCGGCGGTCACGGGCCGCACGGTCAGCAGTCCACCGCCGGGCAGTGGCACCCGGCGTCGCGCGGGTTCGTGTAGGGCGGGGTTCACGCTCCCATCGTCTGCCGATCACCGGCGGCGGAGCCAGGGCCGAACGTCACGCCGACAACGGCGTCGGACCGCGGCCACTTGCCGCCGGTCAGGGGACCTTCGACCCTAACGGCCGCCGG
>Ga0256867_10000352_pt1 | contig 17964 bp, 17 predicted proteins | sample RVTome_15_FD_185939 | JGI IMG/M metagenome (GOLD analysis project Ga0256867, IMG submission 185939) | Soil microbial communities from uranium-contaminated site in the Upper Colorado River Basin, Wyoming, United States - RVT150D86 (HiSeq) ... | reverse complement strand
CGTGGTCGATCCCGTAGACCTGTACGAGTCCCATGGCGCCGACGCCCTCCGCCTCTACCACCTGTTCCTGGGACCTCCCACCGACGACGCGGCGTGGAACGAGAACGGGATCGACGGGACGAGGCGTTTCCTCGAGCGGGTGTGGAGGCTGGGAACGGATGAGCACGAGTTCGAGGAGCGGGGCGAGACCGATTCCGACAGGGAGTTGGTTGGACTCGCCCACCGCACGGTCCGGAAGGTGACCGAGGACATCGAGCGTTTCCACTTCAACACGGCAGTCCCTGCGCTGATGATCCTCTCCAACGCGATCGGCGACTATCTAGCGGCCGTGCCCCGGCGTGCGACTTTCGATGATGTCTATCGGACGCTGTTGCTGCTGCTGTCCCCAATGACACCCCATCTCGCCCACGAGCTGTGGGAGCTGAGAGGTAGTGGCGACATGCTCGCCACCGAGCCGTGGCCAACGTGGGACGGGGAGCTGGCGAAGGAGGAGTCGGTGATCCTCGTGGTGCAGGTCAACGGCAAGGTGCGAGATCGATTCGAGGTGCCGGCGCAGATAACGGCGGGTCAGGCCGAGGAGATGGCGCTGGCCTCGGAGAAGGTGCAGGGTTTCATCGACGGCCACGAGGTGAAACGGGTCATCTCGCGGCCGCCGAACCTGGTGAATTTAGTAATCGGGTGAACGCGGGACGAATCCTTCGCGAGGCCGGGTACGACAGCGAGGAGCTGCGAGACATCCTCCATCCGGTCGATCCAGATGACATCAACGTGTGGCCTGCATCGCGCTGGCTGCGACGTCTTTGGAGACCCGGGATCAAAGCTGTCACCCAGGGCCGGCTGATCATGGTCGACCCCAACATCCTGAAGGGCGACAGGGACGGGCTTGCCAGACTGGTGATCCACGAGCTGGTGCATGTCCGTCAGTTCGCCGAACAGGGCTATCTCCGTTTCATGGCGAGCTACATCGGCGGGTATTGGCGCGCGCGTCTGTCAGGCGCCGAGCATCGAGACTCCTACTTGGGTCTCGGTGCCGAACAGGAAGCCAGGGCCGTGACCCAGCAGATGATCGAGCTGAGGAGATCCCGCTGACCGGTGAGGGCCTTCCCAACCCCTCAGGCGACATGTAATAGATGATGGATGGGGAGGTCGAATCGCCCGGCTCTAGCCGTGGTCGTCGCCGTCGTCTCCGTCCTTGCCGGCGCCGGTCTCGCCAGACTGGGTGACAGGCCGCCGCCGGCGTCGGCGCCGGTTGCATCTCATGTCGATGGCACTCTGATCGACGTCCACGTCGCCGGATGGGTGAACGAGCCCGGGGTCGTTTCTATAGCGGAAGGTTCGATCGTCGCCGACGCTATCGAGGCGGCAGGCGGTTTGAGGGTTGGCGCCGACGCAGATGCCATCAACCTGGCGGCGCGAGTCCTCGATGGCGACCAGATCATCGTTCCTGGACCGGGCACCGACATCGACCCGGTGGCCGGAGACGGCCTGATCTCGCTCAACCGGGCCACCTCGGCTGAGCTGCAGGAGCTCCCGGGGGTCGGCCCCGTGCTAGCCGAGCGGATCATCGCCTTTCGTGAGAGCGGTGGGACCTTCGACACGGTCGAGGACCTGCTCGAAGTGCCTGGCATCGGGGAGACCCGTCTCGCCTCGATCCGCGATCTGATCCGCCCTTGACCTCCCATCCTGGACTTCCGCCCCCGGCATCGCGTCCCTGGGTGGTGGTCGCCCTCGTCGTGTGGATGGGGGCTTCGCTGTGGTGGTCCCATCAACAGGTCGAATCCCTCGAAGGTGGCTCATACGCGGGGCCATGTCGTCTGGTGACCGACGTCTTCGACGGCAGGTGGGGTGACTGGGCCATCGGCGAGCTGGCGCACGGTGTGGTGCTGGTCAACCTCGACGACGAGACCGGAGTCGGGCGGGGTGACAGTCTCGCTGTTCAGGGTTCGGTGTCCGGCGGACCGGGTGAGGCGGCAGGACATCGCTATGAGGCGATCCTCGACATTCGCTCAGTCGATGCCGTGGAGAAGAGCGGGTTCCTCCCGCATCGTTTCGGTCAGGCCATCCGGGATCGTGTCACCTCCCAGCTCAGTCCAATGCGCGACGGGCGCGCTCTGCTCTCCGGGTTCCTCATCGGGGACACGAGCGGCATCGATCCCATCGACGTCGAGGCGATGCGGCGAAGCGGCCTCGCCCATTTCGTGGCTGTGAGTGGATCGAATGTCGCCCTCTTCCTGGCGTTGTTGTTCGTGTGTGCCGGCCCTCTTGCCCTCGGGCCGAAGAGGAGGGCCGTGGTGGGGCTTCTCGCCTTGCCGCTGTATGCCGCTGCCACCCGCTTCGAGCCCTCGGTCATGCGCGCTTCGGTGATGGCCGCCATCGCGCTCGGTGGGAGGCTCTTCGATTTCGTCCTCGAGGCCTGGCAACTCCTGTCACTGGCTGTGGTGGTGCTCCTCTTGTTCGACCCCGGCCTCAGCGCCAATCTCGGCTTCCAGCTATCGGTAGCTGCTACGACGGGAGTGCTCGTCGGGGCGCGGTGGCCCGCCCAAGGTCTAGTCAGGCGGGCCCTCTACATCACCATGGGGGCACAGATCGCGGTCGCGCCGCTGCTGGTGGCCGGGTTCGGCGCGGTTCCCCTGTTCTCACCGGTGGTCAACCTGGTCGCAGCACCGATCGTATCGGCCGCCACTCTGAGCGGGGCGCTCGGAGTGGCCGGTCTCGACTTCCTCCTCATCCCGGCGACATGGCTCGCCGATGTGGTGCTGGCCCTGGCCAGAGGTGCGGCCGGTTGGCCGCAGATCGGGATGATTCACTTGGTTCTGGGGCTGGCCGCCTTCATCATCCACCGGAGATGGGCGGGACTGCGTCCCCACATGGTCGTCCTCGCTGCCGCCCTGGCTCTGTGGCTCACCGTGTTCGCTGGCGCCCACCTCGAGCCGGGGATGGTGGCCGTGCTCGACGTCGGGCAGGGCGACGCCATCCTCTTGTCCGGCGGCGACGGCCAGTACGCACTGGTGGACGGTGGACCGGAACCGGCGCTGCTCGTGCGCAAGCTGCGTGAGTACGGGGTGCGTCGGCTCGACCTGGTCGTGTTCACTCACGTTCACGCCGACCACGCGATGGGCCTGATCGGGGCAGTGTCAGAATTCCCCATCTCGGAGATGTGGCTGGACATCGAGCCACACAGCACATCGGCCTCGTCTCAGCTGATCGCACTGCTGGGCACCCGGGGGGTGCCGATGAGGGAACCGGTGAGGGGTGAGAGCCGATTGCTCGGGTCGCTGCGCCTCTCGGTGCTCGGCCCGGTCCGGCGATACGCATCGCCGAACGACCAGAGCATCGTCTTGATGCTCGAAGGGCCATCGCGGCGCATGTTGCTATCCGGTGATATCGAGACCCATGCTCAGGGAGATCTGCGGCGTGTGCACGCCGAGGTCCTCAAAGTGCCGCATCAGGGGGCGGCGACGTCTGACGCCGACTGGCTGGCTTCCGTCGGGGCCGACACCGCGGTCATCTCGGTCGGGCCCAATCAGTTCGGGCATCCGGTGGACTGGGTGATCGAGACGTTGGAGACGTCGGGAGCCTCGGTGGTTCGCACCGACGAGGTTGGCGACGTGGTCATCGACCTGTCTTAATCTCGCTCCGTGATCACTTCGCTCGATCTCGGGCTGGCGTCACTCCGTCTCGGAGGAGTGACTCACGTCATGGGCGTCATCAATGTGTCCACCGAATCGAAGAACACATACACGGTCGCCCGTTCGATCGATGAGGTGCTCTTGATGGCCGACCGCTATCGCCAATGGGGTGCCTCACTCATCGATCTGGGGGGCCAATCCACGCACCTGGACAACCCGACGCTGGCCGTGTCCGACGAGATTTCCCGTGTCGTGCCGGCCATCGAAGCCCTTGCTTCCGAGGCTCATCTCGTAGCTATCGATACCTGGAAACCGGAGGTGGCCGAGGCAGCCTTGAACGCCGGGGCGGTGGTCGTCAATGACACTGGTGGGCTGAGGGACCCGGCGATGCGGGAAGTGGTGAGACGGTTCGGGGTACCGGCCGTCGCCGTCCACGTGGAGGGTGACAATCCGCACGACGTCGATCAGGTCGAGGTGAGAGATGACAAAGCCGCGCTGACCGCGAGAGAATTCGAGACTCTGCTGGAGGAGCTTTCCAACGAAGGGATCGACAATGTCATCCTCGATCCCGGAATCGCCCTGATGTATCGGAGCGACTACGCCACCTATTCACGTCTGCAGCTCCAGGTGATCGCGGGAACGTCACATCTCAGAGAGTTGGGTCGACCCGTGCTGATCCCCATCCCGCGTAAGCGAGACGGGCACCGGACCGCGGTCTACATCGGCATGGCCATCGAGCACGAGGCAGACATCATCAGGGTCCATGATGTGGCGATGGCGTGCGACCTGGTGCAGCTTTTCGGTCGTACCCCGTGACTACGTTGGAACCATGGCACTGACGATCATCTCCGGGCCGTCCAATGCCGGGCCCGGCGAGCGCGAGCAAATGCTGGACCTGGCGGGGCGCCACCTGGTCGAGTCTGGGGTGGAGCGATCCGGGGTCGTCCGAATCGACGTGCCCGGGCGGGGTGCCGGCGAGGAGGGGGATGGGACACTTCGTGGCGAGCTCGAACCGATGATCCCGCTGCTGCAGTCCGGCTCGTTGTTCGGGGATCCTCAGGGGCTCATGTTGGTGGACGCACAGAACCTCCAAAAGTCCGAAATGGAGACCTTTGTCGAGTTGACCGGCACGGCGGATCTCTCGTCGGTCGAGATCGTCCTCGTCTACGTGGGCGCCGTCCCCAAGATGGTGTCCACCCTCGGGGGTGAGGTCGTCGCGGTGCGAAAGATGTGGGAGCGTCAGGCGGTGGAATGGCTCAAGTCGGAGTTGGCGGACAGGGCCATGTCCATGGACCGCGGGGCCGAGGAGGCGCTTTTGAAGAGATTCGGTACCGACACCGCCAGCATGGGACATGCGCTCGATCAGCTCGAAGGTTCCACTGCCAAGGTCACCGCCGAAGTCATCATGTCGAGGTTCCGCAATCGCCCCGACGAGCCGACGTGGCACATCACCGATGCCATCGAGAAGGGTGATGTCGCCGTTGCACTGAGGAGACTCTCCGACTTCCTGGTCCACGGTCACCCGCTGGTCTATCTGGCCGCCCTCGAGTCCGACTTGAAGAAGCGGGCCCTCGCGGCCACCGCACCAGATCAGGAGACTTTGCAGACGTGGGTCGGCGGTTCGGCGCGACAGGTCTCGAGGTTGTGGTCCCAGAGAGGCCGGGTCAGGGAGTCGTCACTGCGACGCGCTCAGGAGGCGCTGGTCCGTGCGGACCGAGTAGTCAAGACACACCCCGAGGAAGTCCACAGGGTCACATTGGAGCGACTGACCGTCGCCATGTGCCGCTGGTATGGGTAGTGGCTCGCTGCGCGATACGTAGTGGGTAGTGGGATCGGATAGCAGCGCCGCAGGCGCTTCCTGCCAGTCCGTTTACTCACTACCCCAGGGAGCCAAGCGACCGCTACCGGCTACTCGCTGATCGCGTTTGCCAATCGCGCCTTTTTGCGTGCCGCGGTCTTTCGATGCAGCACGCCTTTGGAGGCGGCTGAGTCGATCTTCTTCTGGGCATCCCGGAACAGCTCGTCGGTCGGCTGACCGGCGGCCGAGGCCTGTTCGACCTTCTTGATGCTGGTCTTGAGATCGCTCTTGATCGTCTTGTTGCGCTGGCGCCTGACCTCGTTCTGGCGATTGCGCTTCTTCTGAGATTTGATGTTGGCCATGTGAAACTCAACGGTCGCTCGATGGGCTGGCGCTCGCGAGGTGGAGTCGCCGGAACCGGAATGCTAACAGTCGCCGGTAGAATTGACACATTCCTGTCTCATGACCGATCAATCGCGCATCCGCAACTTCTCCGTCATCGCCCACATCGACCATGGCAAGTCGACTCTGGCCGATCGTCTGCTCGAGAAGACCGGCGCCATCACCGAGAGGGAGATGCGAGAGCAGGTCCTCGACACCATGGACCTGGAGCGTGAGCGCGGTATCACCATCAAGGCGCAAACGGTCCGGCTTCGCTACCGCGCCACCGATGGCCACGAGTACATCCTCAACCTCATCGACACGCCGGGGCACGTCGACTTCTCCTACGAGGTCAGTCGTTCCCTGGCCGCATGCGAGGGGGCGCTGTTGCTGGCGGATGCGGCCCAGGGGGTGCAGGCCCAGACACTCGCCAATGCCTATCTGGCCATCGATGCCGGACTGGAGGTCATACCGGCGATCAACAAGATCGACCTTCCCGCGGCGGACCCCGACAGGGTGGCCGCAGAGCTGGTAGGGATCCTCGGCGGCTCGCCGGGTGACGTGCTGCGGATGTCTGCGAAGACCGGTGAGGGCGTCGACGACCTGCTCGAGACCCTGGTCAAGGAGGTGCCCCCACCTTCAGGAGACCGGGAGGCCCCCCTGCGCGCCCTCGTCTTCGACAGCTACTTCGACGCCTACCGCGGTGTGGTTTGCTACGTCAGGGTCATGGACGGGGTCATGGAATCTGGGGCGAGCATCCGCTTCATGGCCACGAGGGAAGTCCACGACGCCGACGAGATCGGCTTCCTCACCCCGAAAGCCACACCAGTCGCCACGCTGGGACCGGGGGAGGTTGGTTACATGATCACCGGAGTCAAGGAGATCGACCGTATCAAGGTGGGAGACACCATCACCACCTCACGGAACCCGGCATCCCACCCGCTGGCCGGTTACGACGAGCCCAAGCCGATGGTCTTCTCGGGTCTGTTCCCGACAGATGGCAACGACTTCGAGAAGCTGAGGGAGGCGTTGGAGAAACTCCGCCTCAACGACGCGTCGTTGGCCTGGGAACCTGAGAACTCCAAGGCGCTCGGTTTCGGGTTCCGGTGCGGGTTCCTCGGCCTGCTGCACATGGAGATCGTCCGGGAGCGTCTCGAGAGGGAGTACGACCTCGACCTCGTGGCAACGGCGCCCTCGGTGGCCTACCGGGTGACGCTGCCCGACGGCGAGGATCGGTTCATCAAGTCTCCCCAGGACCTGCCTGATCCCACCCAGCGTTCTGCGATCGCCGAGCCCTACGTGAAGGCGATGATCCTCACTCCGACTGACTTCGTCGGCCCGATCATGGAGCTGGCCACGAGCCGCCGGGCCATCGTGGGCAACATGACCTACCTGAGCCCGGAGCGGGTAGAGCTCGACTTCGAGATCCCCCTTGGGGAGATCGTCTTCGACTTCTTCGACATGCTCAAGTCGAAGACGAAGGGTTATGCGTCCCTCGACTATGAGCCGGCCTCATACCGTGTGTCCGACCTCGTGAAGGTGGACATCCTGCTCAACGGTCAACCGGTCGATGCGTTCTCCGCGATCGTGCACCGCGATCACGCACAGGAGTACGGCACCAAGATGACCTCCCGCCTCCGGAACCTCATTCCCAGGCAGTTGTTCGACGTTCCTATCCAGGCAGCGATCGGTGGGAGGATCATCAGCCGCGAGACGGTGAAGGCGAAGCGGAAGGATGTGACCGCCAAGTGCTACGGCGGTGACATCACCCGAAAGAAGAAGCTCCTCCAGGCTCAGAAGGAGGGCAAGAAGCGGATGAAGATGGTGGGCTCGGTGGAGGTGCCGCAGGAAGCTTTCGTGGCCGCCATCCGCGTCGACGACGACTCATGACACGGTTTCGCCCCTATCGTCAATGGTGATGGCCATGCTCGAGGATCGCCGCTCCGAGGTACTGCGGGCCCTTGTCGAAGAGCACATCAAGACAGGGGAGCCGGTGAGCTCCCGCGCCGTGGTGGAGAGAGCGAACTTGAAGGTCTCTTCGGCCACTGTCCGCAACGACCTCTCGGCTCTGGAGAGTGATGGGCTGGTCCACCAGCCGCACACCTCGGCGGGACGCGTCCCGACGGTCGCCGGCTACCGCTACTACGTCGATCACCTGGGCCCTGGACGACTCCGTCTCGCCGCCCAGGAGAAGATCAACACCTTCTTCGGCGAGGTCCATCTCGAGCTGTCGATGCTGCTCAAAGCAACGTCTGACCTACTGGCAGAGGTGACCGACCTACCTTCGGTAGTCGTGGCGCCGACGGTGTCCCACGAGATCGTCCGTGCCTTGCATGCGGTCCAGGTAGCCAACGACCAACTGCTGGTCATTGTGGTGACCGAGGGCGGCCGGGTGGTGCAGCATCGAGGCAGGGTGCGTGTCCCCGTCACCGGATTCGAAGTGGAGGAGGCCCAACAACTGGTGGCGTCTGCGGTCATCGGCAGGGAGATTGGTGCTACCCCAGACACCTTCAAAGTGAACGTGCCCGAACCGGTGAGGGAAGCCGCGCTCACTATCAGCGATTGCCTTCATCTCACCAAGACCGCAAGCACGGAGATGTTCCTCGGCGGGACCCAGCGGATGGCTCAGGTATGGCAGGACCTGTCGACCGTGCAACGCATTCTCGAGATCATGGAGCGGGAGGCAGAGGTCCTCAGTCTGCTTACGGGAGCCTCAGGCACTTCGATTCGATTGGGGCACGACCTCGACATGGCAGTGGTCTCCAAGAAGTACGAGGCGAGCGGTGAGGCCGGGTCGGTCGGTGTGATCGGGCCGATGCGGATGAATTACAAGAAGGCGATCTCCGCGGTCGAGGAGATAAGTCGCGAGCTCGAGGAACAGATCGGGACGCGGGCCGAGTAGAGCATGGCCAAGGATTACTACAAGGTTTTAGGGGTCAAACGCAACGCGACCGGGGAGGAGATCAAGAAGGCCTTCCGGAGGATCGCCAGGGAGACCCATCCGGATGCCAATCCCGATGACGCCGAATCCGAGGCGAGGTTCAAACTGGCCGCTGAGGCTTACGAGGTGCTCTCCGACGCGGATCGCCGGCGACGTCATGACCGTGGCGACACCATCGACCTGAACAACTTGTTCACCGGGATGGGAAGCCTCGACGATCTGCTCCGCTCGGTTTTCGGAGACTCCCCCCTCTTCGGCGGGCAGACCTACCGGGCCCCGCGAGGGCGGGACGTGTTGGTCAGGGCCGAGGTGAGCCTCGAGGCGGCAGCCTTCGGCACGGAAGTCGCTGTCCACTACCAAGCGCGGGTGACGTGTGAGGAGTGCTCGGGCTCGGGGTCGCAGCCCGGGAGCGAGACCCTCACCTGCCCCGAATGCGGCGGTGGTGGTCAAGTGAGGATGGCTCAACGCTCGGTCTTCGGCACGATGATGTCCGTAGGGGCCTGCCCGACGTGTCGTGGGGAGGGTGTGTTGATGAGTGATCCGTGTGAGGTCTGTGGTGGCAGCGGCGCGACAGTCGGCAACGTCGATGTCAACGTCGAGGTCCCGGCGGGGGTATCGAACGGCACACGCCTCCGTCTCGGTGGGCGTGGTGAGAGCGCCGGTCGCCATGGCCAGCCCGGCGACCTGTTCGTAGAGGTAGCGGTGATGCCACACCCCCTCTTCGAGCAACACGATTCCACGCTGGTCTATCGGGCGAATCTGGAATTCTCCGAGGCGACACTGGGGACACGTCTCGGCTTGCCGACGCTGGAAGGCGATGAGGTCGAGCTCGATGTCCCCGCGGGGACACAGCCTGGCACCGTTTTCACCATCCCGGGGCGTGGAATGACCGGCCTGGGCAGGCGCCGAAGGGGGGATCTGCAGGTAGTCGTGGACATCGTCATCCCGACGGATCTCACCGAGGAGCAGGAGGAGGTTCTCCGCCGGTGGGCCGACCTGCGTGGTGAACGGGCCGACAGGCCCGCTTCGGCGGGATGAAGCATGTTCCCCACATCGTGGTCCCAGCACCCTGGGAGGGGAAGAGGATCAACCTCTCCATTGTCCAGTGGCGTCATCTCACCAAGGTCATGCGGCTCAAACGCGGTGTGGAGATCACCTACACAGACGGTCTCGGCACGTTGGGCCACGGTCTGCTCGGAAGCCAGGAGGTGGAGCGTGGCGAGGAATCACAGATCGAGCGGCCTTCGTCATTGACTCTCTCGGTGGCGCCACCGGCGAACAAGGACCGCCAACGGTTCGTTGTGGAGAAGCTCGCCGAGTTGGGCGTCGCCCGCCTGCAGTGGCTTCGAACCGAGCACGGGTCCAACCGTGTTGCCAACCCGGCGAAGGTGTTCTCATGGGTTCACACAGCCGTCGAGCAGTCCCGAGGCGCCTGGCTCATGGAGACTTCATCGGACCTCGTCCCTGTCGACTCACTCCCCCCTGAGACCGTGTTCTGTCATCCGGGGGGCGGCGAGAAGCCGGAGAACGCCGAATTCGTGGCGATAGGGCCCGAGGGTGGGTTCACTGACGACGAGCTTCCCGTCGGAACGCCCACATGGGACCTCGGCCCGACGATCCTCAGAGTGGAAACGGCAGCGATAGTCGCTGCCACAAGGCTCCTGGGTGATTAGTGCAAATCGGGAAATCGCTGGATAGGATGTTGGCCGACGGTTTGGGAGCGGTATCCGTGATCGATGAGTTCAACCTGTCCCTTGGTCAACGACTGAGGGCTGCGCGTCGTCAGCGTGCGTGGTCGCTCGGCGATGTCGAAACTCAGACGGATGGTGAGTTCAAGGCATCAGTCGTGGGCGCTTATGAGCGTGGGGAGAGGGCGATCTCCGTACAGCGCTTCGTTCGGCTTTCAGGTGTGTACGGAAAGAACGCCGCCGAACTCCTGCCCAGCGAGCCGGATCGAAATGTCGTCATCGACCTCGACGCGCTCGCCAGCGAGGATGGCGACATGGTGGAGCGGTATCTTGCGGCGATCCAGATGATCCGCCGGCATCCCGGTGGTGACGAGGTCCGGGAGTCCGACCGAGCCGTGATCAGCTCATTGCTGAGGTCTGTCAGGACACCCGTAGGCGACTGAGCCTTTCGCAGAGCCGGCAGCGGCATCTACAATGTTGTGTACACGTCTTTTCCTTGATGTGTTCCCGTGACTCCTGAGCCAGTCGAATCGCGTTTACGCGTACCCAGTCACCACCTGCTTCTCGATCTCATTGGAGAGTCGGACCGGCATTTGCGGCAGGTCGAGGACCTCCTCCCCGAGGTCCACTTCGTCGCGCGCGGTGACGAGATCGTGATGTTGGGTGACGAGGTGGCGGTCGACAGGGCCCGCACCGTCCTCGATGAGCTCCTCATCCTCGTCCAGGAGGGCCAGCCGCTCGACGAGGGTCGGGTCGCCGAGGTGGTCAAGATGGTCAGCGAAGAAGTCCCCAGCCCTTCGGGAGTGCTCAGCGACGGCATCCCGGTCGGACGGGGGCGCATGATCCGACCCAAGACACATGGCCAGCAGAAATACATGGAGGCCATCAGGGAGAACACGCTCACCTTCGGTATCGGCCCCGCCGGCACCGGGAAGACTTATCTGGCGATGGCGGCCGCGGTGGACAGCCTGATCAACGGGTCGGTGCGGCGGATAATCCTGACCCGGCCCGCGGTGGAGGCTGGTGAGCGGCTGGGGTTCCTGCCCGGCGATCTGACCGCAAAGGTCGACCCATATCTGCGCCCTCTGTATGACGCCCTGTGGGACATGCTCGGCCCGGAGGAGACAGCCTCCCTGGTGGATCGGGGAACCATCGAGATAGCCCCGCTCGCTTATATGCGAGGAAGGACTCTCAACGACGCATGCGTGATCCTCGATGAGGCCCAGAACACGACTCCGGAGCAAATGAAGATGTTTCTGACTCGTCTGGGGTTCAATTCCAAGATGATCATCACGGGTGACATCAGCCAGACCGACCTTCCCACCGGTCGGCATTCCGGGCTGAGAGTCGTCAGGGAGATCCTCAAGGACATCCCTGGTGTCACTTTCGTCGAGCTCAGCGCCCGTGACGTGGTGCGTCATCGCATCGTGGCATCGATCGTCGAGGCCTACGCCCGGTTCGACACCTCGGAGAAGAAGTGAAACGGTCGACCGTCGTTCGGATCTCGATCTTCCTGGCCACCGTTGTGGCCTCTTGGGCGGTGCTTTCGTTGGGCACTCTCGCCGACGAGCCTGATCTCGAGGTCGGATTCGTGGGGCACGATGGTTTCACCGCCGAGCAGCTCGCCACGGTGGTGGACACGGTCGAGACCGAGAGGCTTCGGCAAGAAGCGCGCGATTCCATCAAGGCCGACCCGCCACGCAAGCGAAACACCGAAATCGAGAACAGCGTTGCTGCTGCCGTCAGCGCCGTCTTCGACGATGCCGAGGCGCTCGCGGTAGGAGATGTGACCAACCCGCTTCCCGAAGTCCCCTCATTGCCCGAACCGCCCGAGGAGACCACCACCACCCAGGGAGGCGACTCGTCGAGCACGACGACACCCGGCGAGCCAGCCCTCATCACCGGATCCGTATACATCGATGCCGACGGGAATTCGCTCTTTTCACCAAATCAGGAAGCGACCCGAACCGACCGTGGGCTGGGCAACCTGACCGTCACGGTGACCACCTTCGACGGGGAGACGACGGTGATGACCGATGATCTGGGCGCCTGGTCATTTGAGTTCGCGGGCGGGCCCGCCGTCATCGAAGTCGATGTCACCGACGCAGACCTCCCTCGTGGCTACGTGTTGGGGACCGGCAACCACGGACAGCTGATCGAGTGTGAACCAGGTGAAACCTGTGCGACCGGGAATGTCGGGTTCGTCGTGAATCCACGACCGGTGGAGGCGATCGCCGGCCAGCTCAGGGCAGATCACGGGCTGCTGGAGGAGACGGCGACCTATCTGGCCGCGGTCGCCGTCGACGATCTGAGGCGATTTGCCTTCGGGGAGCCCCTCCATCTGCAGGATATTCGCCAGCGTGCCGAGGACGCCGTCATCCTCGAATTCGCACGGAACATTCTGCCGGGTGAGCAGGAGCAGGAAGCCCGTGCGGCAATCCGTGCCAACCCGCCGCGGGTCGCCCACATCGACACCGGGTTCGACGAGGAAGGCAGTGCCGCAGCAGGTGATGTGGTCGCCACCAATTTGCGCGCCAACTATCTGGAAGATGAGCAACAAACAGCCGAGGACCAGGAAGCCGCCGCCGCCAGGGTGATGCCGGTCGAAGAGGACTACGTCGAGGGCCAGGCCATCGTTGCTGCTGGGGTGCCGCTCAGCCAGCTTCACATCGACGCCATCGAGGCGACTTCGGTCCCGACGCTCGACGAACAGCCCTCGGCGGGGCTGATGGCGGTGGTGGCGGTGCTGGTTGCGCTCCTGGCGCTCTATCTAGCCCGTTTCCGCCCTGAGTTCTGGGCACGGCCTCGTATGGTGGCCCTGGTCGGGATCATGATCGTGCTTGCCGCCGCTTCGGTGCGGGGCACAGTCGCAGTGCACGCCGCGTTCGAAAACCAGCCATTCAGTTGGTACGTGTTGCCTGCAGTCGCATTCGGATTCGTCACGGCCGTCCTCTTCGACCAGCGAATAGCCGTCCTCATGGCCCTGGCCGTCGGGGTGCTCGCTGCCGTAGGCACCCTCGACACCGGTGTCACCGTCTATGCCTCGCTCGCTGCCCTGGCCCCCATCCCCTTTGTCTCATCGCTGAGCACCCGAGGCTCCTTCCGAAGCGCCGTCATCTTCTCGGGGTTGGTGGCAGCCGCCGTGGCCGCGTCCACGTCGTGGTTTTTCCACGTCGGCCCCCAGGAGGCGGCTCTCGACGTCTTGCCGCAAGTGCTGGCATGGGCCTTTGGAGTCTCAGTCGTGGCCTCGCTGGTCGGGCTGGCGGCCCTGCAGTTCTTCGAGTCGGCCTTCGACATCACAACGGCCCTCGGCCTGCTCGACCTGACGGACCGCAACCACCGGGCACTGCAAATGCTGCAGGACAAGGCCTTCGGCACGTTCAACCACTCTCTCATGGTGGGCACACTGGCCGATGCCGCAGCGCGTGCCATCGGTGCCAACGCCCTTCTAGCGAGAGCGATGGCCTACTACCACGACCTCGGCAAGACGGAGAACCCGACCTACTTCATCGAGAACCAGTTCGGAATGAGTAACCCGCATGACTCGATGGACCCCCGCGAATCCGCGGAGATGATTCGAAGCCACGTCAGCGCCGGGGTGGCCCTGGCCCGCGAGTACAAGATCCCGACCGAGGTGACCGAAGGAATCGTCAGCCACCACGGCGACGGAGTCATGCGCTACTTCTACGAGAAGGCACGCGAGATCGACGGGGCCGATGTGGAGATCGACGACTTCAGGCACATCGGACACAAGCCACGAACCGCCGAGACTGCGATCCTCATGCTTGCGGATGCCCTGGAGGCGTCGTGTCGGGCCGTGTTCCAGTCCGAGGAGCCCTCTCCCGACGCCATTGAGAAGGTCGTGGATCGGATCGTCGACGAGAAGGTGGAGGACGGTCAGCTGTCCGAGTCACCACTGACACTGGCTCAGCTGAACCGGATCCGCCGGGCATTCCTCGACTCTCTCATCGGTCACTACCATCAGCGGATCGCGTACCCGAACTTCCCTGGTAGCTGATGGACGAACCGTCCTCTAGTACGAAGGCGCCGAGCGCCCCGTGACAGTCTTTCTGGCCGATGAGCAGGCCGCCTCGGTCGCCATCGATGAGTTGCATGCTCTCGCCGCGTTGGTGCTTCGCGAGGAGGGCTACCCCGAGGAGGCCGAGGTGACTCTCCTCCTTGTAGACGAGTCCGAGATGATGTCGTACAACCAACGTTTCCTCGACCGTGACGGGCCCACTGACGTGCTCGCCTTCCCTTTGGAGGAGCTGATCCCGGGGCTGGTCCCCGACATCGACGCCAACGGGCCGCCTCTGTCACTTGGGGACGTCGTCATCGCCCCCTCTTATGTCCAACTCCAGGCCGACGACCACGACGTGACCTTCGAGGACGAGATGGCCCTGATGGTCACCCACGGCATCCTCCACCTGCTCGGCTACGACCACACCGAGGATGAGGACGCCGAACGAATGGAGGCTCGCGAGCGTCAACTGCTCGCTCTCGCGGGTCGGACGCGCCGATGACACCTCTGATCGTGACTCTGGCCGGGCTGGTCCTGTTGTTTGCCGCTTGGTTGAGGGCCGCCGGTACGGCGATAACTCGGGTCCCTCGCGCCGACGCCCTCAGGGACGCCTCAGACGACGTCGCCGGCGCCGCGACGGTGGCCGATCTGTTGGAGAATCGTGAAGTCGTCGCTCCGGCGGTTGGTGTGGTGGTCTCCGGGCTCCTGGTCGTCGGGGTGGTGCTCGCCACAGCTGCGCTGGCTCACAGCGCCTCGTTGGCGACGACTCTGTGGATCGGAGGTGTAGTGGGGTTGGTCTCCTTCCTCGTCGCGGACTTGGTCCCAAGACGTCTCGGCCGGCTCAACCCGGCGGGGCTCGCCTACCGATCACACGTGGTGCTCGAGTGGTCGGTGCGGCTCGGCGGCTGGGCCAACGATCTCCTGCCGGAGGTCGAGGACGGTCTCGAAGACGAGGTTGAGCCTGCCGACGAGGAGGCCGACGAGCAGGAGCGTGAGTTGATCGACTCGGTTCTGGAGTTCGGGGAGACCATCGTCCGCGAAGTGATGACCCCCCGCCCCGACATGGTGACGATTCCGGTCGGCGGGTCGATCGAGGAGCTCATCGAAATATCCACAGAGGAAGGGTTCTCCAGGGTCCCGGTCACCTCCGACGGGGACGTCGTAGGGATGGTGATTGTCAAAGACCTCCTCAGGATGCTCACAGATGACGGCGAGCGCCCGCAGTCGGTGGCGGAGGTGATGCGTCCCGTGGAGTTCATCCCTGAGACCAAGATGGCCGTCTCGCTGCTCAGTGAGATGCAGGAGAGCCACGTGCACCAGGTCATCGTGGTCGACGAATACGGCGACGTGTCAGGGCTCGTCACCATCGAAGACCTCCTCGAGGAGCTCGTGGGCGAGATCGCCGACGAGACCGATTCCGAAGAAGCCCTGATTTCGGTAAACAGTGAGGGCTGGGAAGTCGATGCCCGCCTGGCGGTAGCCGATCTGCTGAAGGTCGCCGGCATCGAAGAGTCCGAGCCCGAAGGCGACACCGTAGGTGGTCTGGTCCTCGCCCTGGCCGAGCGGGTGCCCGAGGAAGGCGAGACATTCATGTACGAGACCCTCGCTCTAACCGTGACCAGGATGCAGGGGCGACGGGTGTCGACGGTGAAAGTTGCCTTGACGGAGCAGGCAGAGACGGCGTGAAGTCCGGCTTCGTGGCGGTGGTCGGCCGGCCGAACGTCGGCAAGTCGACACTGGTGAACCACCTGGTCGGATCGAAGGTCGCCATAACCTCGACCAAACCCCAGACGACACGCAGCGTGATCCGCGGTCTGGTCAACGGTGATGGGTATCAGATCGTGCTTCTCGACACGCCAGGTCTACACAGGCCGCGCACCGAGCTCGGATCCAGACTGAATGCCGCCGTGTATCGCACCCTCGGTGATGCCGACGCGGTGGTCTTCGTCATCGACGCGACCATGCCGATCGGGCCGGGGGACCGTCTCACGGCCGAGCGGCTGATCGAGTCTGGCGCCGACGTGGTGGTTGCGGTGAACAAGGTGGACGAGGCGAATCGCTCCCAGATCGTCGCCCAGCTCGTCGAGGCATCGAAGTGGCCCTTCGAGCACTACTTCCCGATCTCTGCGCTGACCGGCGAGGGCGTTGCGGCGATGGTGGGCCAAATGATCACCAGGCTTCCCGAGGGGCCTAAGTACTACCCGGATGACATGACCACCGATCAGCCCGAGTCGGTCGTAATCGCCGAGATCATCAGGGAGAAGTTCCTCGAGCGGCTGACGGACGAACTGCCTCACTCCCTGGTGGTCCGGGTCGAGGAGATCGAGGAGCGTGATGACGGCCTCGTCGACATCCGTGCGGAGGTGATCGTCGAGAGGGCGAGCCAGCGGGGAATCGTCATAGGCAAGGGCGGATCGCTACTGGGGGCGGCCGGCACGGAAGCGAGGCACGAGCTCGAAGCGATCCTGGGGGCAAGGGTCAACCTCGACCTCCACGTCACCGTGGAGCAGGACTGGCAGCGCAAGCCCCTCCTCCTCGACCGCCTCGGCTTCGCCGAGTAGATAGCGAACCCAGGGTTCCAGACACCGCTCAGCGAAGTCTGGAGCCCTGAGAACTAGGGCGGGCTAGCGTCGGCGTCCATGGATGCGAGCCGATACGAGTACCTGAGCCTCGAGCCGGCCGACGACGGAGTACTCATCGTGACGTTGGGCAACGAGCCGCAGCTCAACTCGGTCACCGCCGCCGGCCACACCGAGCTGGTCGACCTGTGGCCGGAGGTCGATCGCGCCCCCGAAGTCCGCTCGGTATTGATTCGCTCCAAAGGCCGGGCGTTCTCCGCCGGCGGCTCTTTCGAGATGATCGGTGATGCCATGTCGGATCACGCCACCCACAGACGGATTCTGAGGGAGACCCGGGAGATGGTGCGCAACATCATCGAGTGTTCGAAGCCGATCGTTTCCGCGATCAATGGACCCGCGGTGGGTGCCGGGCTCACTGTTGCCCTTATGGCCGACATCCCCGTGGCCGGGAGATCGGCCCGCATCATCGACGGGCATACCAACCTCGGTGTGGCGGCAGGAGACCATGCCGCGGTTATCTGGCCGCTCCTCGTGGGCATGGCGAAAGCGAAGTACTACCTGTTGACCAACGAGCCGATCGACGGCGAGGAGGCAGAACGTCTCGGTCTCGTTGCCAGGGTCGTCGATGACGATCAGCTCGACGCCGTCACCCGGGAGCTGGCCTCGCAGCTCGCTGCCGGGCCGCAGGAGGCACTGCGGTGGACGAAGCACACCCTGAATCACTGGCTGCGCATGGCGTACCCGATCTTCGATGCCTCAGTCGCCTATGAGTTCCTCGGATTCCTCGGCAGCGACGCCGCCGAGGGCTTGGCCGCTTTGAAGGAGAAGCGCCCTCCGGCGTTCAGCTGAGTGCGTCGCAGATGGCGGCGAGGTCGAGGTCCTTCTGGGTCAGCCCACCCTCCGAATGCGTTGACAACGTCAGCGAGA